>Ga0209401_1002621_pt1 | contig 11597 bp, 9 predicted proteins | sample M_140807_MF_Meta_FD_187318 | JGI IMG/M metagenome (GOLD analysis project Ga0209401, IMG submission 187318) | Freshwater microbial communities from Lake Montjoie, Canada to study carbon cycling - M_140807_MF_MetaG (SPAdes) (version 2) | ecosystem: Environmental > Aquatic > Freshwater > Lake...
AGTTTGGCATACAACCGTTCAACAAAATTACGGTAAATATTTCTATGGAAACTTTGGTTACATAAAAAGTTTCCATAGTTTTGCGCCGTCAATTAAAAATGGAAACACAAGAAAGAATTGTCACTAAAACACATGAGCTTTTTATGCTATATGGCATAAGAAGTGTAAGTATGGATGAAATTGCCAACCACCTAGGTATGAGCAAAAAAACCATCTACCAATACTTTAAGGACAAAGACGCCTTAGTAGAAGGTGTTGTAGATATTGAAATTGAAAGACATCAAGAAGAATTTAATAGGTATGCTTCAATCAGCGAAAACGCCATCCATGAAATGTTTTTAGCACTCGACACTGCACAAGAAATGTTCAAACACATGAACCCTTCTGTAATGTATGATCTACAAAAATACCACAGTGCTGCTTTTGAAAAATTTAGAACGCATAAGCATACTTTTTTTTATCAGATAACAAAAGCAAACATTGAAAAAGGAAAAAAAGAGGGCCTATACCGCTCAGCATTAGACGTTGACGTTCTCACTAGGTACAGACTTGCCAACTTATTTTTGATGTTTGATTTTGAACATTTTCCATCCAATAAATTTACCGCTATTCAAATTATTAGTGAAACCACCGATAATTTTTTACACGGTATGGCCACAGAAAAAGGTTTTTTAATCATAGAACAATATAAGCAAGAAAGAAAAAAATAAAAGAACATGAAAATGAAACGGATGATTGCACCGCTACTACTAATTACTTTAACTGTAATTAGCAATTTAGCGTCTGCACAAACGAAAACAAAAAATGAATTGAGCATTGCGCAGTGCATAGAATATGCGAATAAAAATAACCTGCAAGTTAAAAACGCTTTGTTAGCCATCAAGAGTCAGGAGGCTATCAACAAAGAGGTTACAGCATCTGCATTTCCAACCCTTAATGCAACAGTTGGAACAATGGACTATCTAAAACTTCCCGTATCCTTATTACCAGGCGAAATTTTTGGACAACCAGCAGGTAGTTATATTCCAGTAAAATTTGGAACTAAGTATAACGCCAATGCAAGTTTACAATTACAACAACTATTATTTGATGGGCAGGTTTTTGTGGCATTGCAGGCACGCAGAACAACCATTGCCTTGCAGCAAAAAACAGCAGAGGTAACCGAGGAAATGATAAAAACCAATATCCATAAAATTTACTATCAACTAGTGGTAAGTAAAACACAAATTGGTTTATTAGACGCCAATATTGAGCGTTTACAAAAATTAGAACATGATTCTAAAGAATTATACAAAAACGGCTTTGTTGAAAAACTGGATCTAGATAAAATAGCCGTTCAAATTGCCAATTTACAAACCGAAAAACTAAAAGCGGTAAACGGAATTGAGTTAGGGTATATTGGATTAAAAACACTAATGGGCATGCCTGTTGCAGACACACTCGTATTAACAGATAAGATTTCTGAAGACCAGATTAAAACAGATATTGCTGTTAATCAAGATTATCAATACACAGATCGTAAAGAGTTTCAGGCGGTAAGCCTAGGTAAAAAATTAAACGAGTACAATATCAAGAGGTATCAACTCAGTTATTTACCAACAATTGCAATGTCGGGTGCGTACACCAAAAATGCACAAAGAAATCAGTTCACATTTTTAAAAGGCGGCGATTGGTTTACCACCAGCTTTATTGGCCTAAACATTAGCGCACCCATATTTGATGGTTTTGCTAGAAAAGCAAGAATTAGTAAAGCAAAAATTGATTTGCAACAAACAGAAAATCAATTGCTAAACTTAAAACTCACGATAGACGCAGAAGTTACACAAGCAAAAATGAATTTTGCTACTGCTATTAATACGCTCAATTATCAGAAAAAAAATATGCAATTAGCAGAGTCTGTGTATGCTCAAACCAAAAAGAAGTATGAAATAGGCACCGGCTCTAATATGGAAATTACGGGTGCTCAAACAGATTTAGTAACGGCACAAACCAATTATATCGGTGCACTATACGGCGCTATTATTGCACGTGTTGACTATTTAAAAGCAACCGGAAAACTCTAACCCAAATTAAAATAAGTAAATACACATACCATGCAACAATTTATTAAAATCACTTTTTTAACCGTTTTAGTTGGCTTTACAGCTTGTACTTCAAACGAAAAAGAAGGAAGCCTTGCTGACAAAAAAAATAAACTAACTGCACTTAAAAAAGAAATGAGTGCACTAGAAACTGAGATTGCAAAATTAGATACAGCAGCTGCTAATCAAGCTACTGGTAAATTAGTAGTAACAGCAGTAGTAGCTACACAAACCTTTAATCATTACATCGATTTACAAGGTAAAATTGAATCAGAAAGCGTTTCCTATGTAACTGCTAGAAGTGGCGGCGGACAAGTTAAAGGCGTATTTGTTAAAAGAGGCGATGTGGTTCCAAAAGGAAAACTACTTTTAAAATTAGACGACGCCCTTCAACGTCAAGCGGTGATTGCAGCAGAGCAAGGTTTAGAAACCTTAAAAACACAATTGGCTTTTGCTAAAACACTCTATCAAAAACAAAAGAATTTATGGGAGCAAAATATTGGTACAGAAGTGCAACTAATTTCTGCTAAAAACAATGTTGAATTATTAGAAAATCAACTAAAAACGGCACAGGAGCAAGTAAAAATTAGTAAAGAGCAATTACAATTCACTTCTGTATATAGTGATGTAGATGGTGTTGTAGAAGACGTTAACGTTAGAGTAGGTGAAATTTTTGCAGGTGCTGGACAAATCAAAATTGTAAACACAACCAAATTAAAAGTTACTGCAGACGTACCTGAAAACTACAGCCAACGCGTTAAACCAGGCACTAAACTCACCGTTAACCTTCCTGATTTACAAAAAAGTGTACAAGCAAATATTTCTGTAGTGGGTAAAATCATCAACCCTAACAGTAGAAGCTTTTTTATTGAAGCCAAAGTTGCTGCAGACAAAGATTTAAGACCCAATCAAATTGCACTATTGCAAATTTTAGATTATACCATAAATAATGCGATTTCCATTCCTGTAAATACATTACAAAATGACGAGTCAGGCAAGTATGTAATGATTGCTGTAACAGAAAATGGCAAACTAATTGCCCGCAAGCGCATAGTAACAGTTGGTGAGTTCTATAAAGACCAATTAGAAATTAAATCGGGCTTGCAAGCAGGTGATCAAATTGTAACAGAAGGTTTCCAGAGTTTATATGACGGTCAATTAATTGTACTTGCTAGTAAATAATTAGAATACGAATAAAAATATTGTATGCAGTTTATAGAAAATATTAAATCCAAATTCAAAGAGTTTGGACCTACCACTTGGAGTATCAAAAACAAAACATCTATTTATTTGGTGATTTTGTTTGTGAGCCTTGCGGGTATTTACCAGTTTGTAACGCTACCCAAAGAGCAGTTTCCGGATATTGTTATCCCTACTATTTATGTACAAACTGTATATGTAGGTAACTCTCCAAAAGATATTGAAAACCTTGTTACAAGGCCCATAGAAAAGCAGATTAAAAGTATTACGGGAGCGAAAATTAAAAAATTCACCAGTAATTCGCAGCAAGACTTTTCGGCTATTATGGTGGAGTTTGACACTCAGGTTAAAACCGAAGTGGCCCTTCAAAAAGTAAAGGATGCCACAGATAAAGCCAAGCAAGATCTTCCTAAAGATTTAACCATTGAGCCAACAGTTATCGAAGTAAGTTTTAGTGAACAGCCAATTATGTCTGTAAACTTAAGTGGTGATTTTGATTTACCTCGTTTAAAAAAATATGCAGACGATCTAAAAGATAAACTCGAAAATTTAACACAAATCAATAGAGTTGACATTGTTGGTGCCCCGGAAAGAGAGTTTCAAATTAATCTAGACAATTACCGTGCTCAAAGCGCAGGCGTAACATTTGACGATATCACGTATGCCATTCAAAGAGAAAATATGGATATCTCTGGTGGTTTACTTGAGGTAGGCAACATGAAAAGAACGCTTCAGTTAAAAGGCCAACTTAAAACAGCGAGTGATATTGCAAATATCATCGTAAGAAATACGAGTGGAGCGCCAATCTATTTAAAAGACATTGCTACGATTGCTGATACCACTAAAGAGCGTGAAAGTTTTGCGCGTTTAGATGGTAAAAATGTAGTTACCTTAAATATCATCAAAAGAAGTGGCGAAAATTTAATTGAAACTTCTGATGGCGTTAAAAAGATTGTTGAAGAAGGTAAAGGCACCATATACCCTAACAATTTAAAAGCCGTTATTTCTGGTGATCAAAGTATTAAAACAAGAAGTTCTTTTAATGAACTTGTAAATTCTATTATTATTGGATTTATTCTAGTACTTATTGTACTCATGTTTTTTATGGGCGTAGTGAATGCATTCTTTGTGGCACTATCTGTTCCGCTTAGTATGTTTGTAGCATTTGTGTTTTTACCAGGAGCCGATTTAATTGTTGGCACCCACGTTACCCTCAACTTTATTGTACTTTTTGCACTCCTATTTGGGCTTGGTATCATTGTGGATGACGCTATTGTGGTGATAGAAAATACACACCGCATTTTTGTAGAAGGAAAAGGTAAATTAAGTGTCAACTTTGCAGCAAGAATGGCCGCTGGCGAGGTTTTCATCCCTGTATTAGCAGGAACGATTACAACCTTAGCACCATTTTTTCCGCTCCTATTTTGGCCCGGCATCATTGGTAAATTTATGGTGTACCTGCCTACCATGCTCATATTTACACTCGCAGCATCGCTAGTGGTTGCCTTTATCATGAACCCTGTTTTTGCGGTTGATTTTATGAACCATCCAGAATCAGATACCAAAGAATCTAAATCTGCCATCTTTAAAAAGAAAGGATTTTGGATTGCTGTTGCTATTGGTGTTTTATTAGACATTGCGGGTGCTCCATTTTTTGGAAACCTACTTATCGTGTTTATGCTACTTGTTGTATTAAACAGGTATTTTATTACGGATGCCATTCACAATTTCCAAAACAAGGCCCTCCCTTGGATCATGAATCATTATGAATCATTATTGCAGTGGGCTTTAAAAGGTTGGAGACCTGTACATTTATTAATAGGTATCATCGCGTTATTTTTTGTTTCCTTGTTTGTATTTGTAGGATCTATTGTTGGAGGCAGAATACCCGTTACGTTTTTCCCTAAAGGCGATCCTAACCAACTTTTTGTATACCTTAAATTACCGGTAGGCTCTGATGTGCGTTATACCGATTCCATTACACGTGTATTAGAAGGCAGGGTCAATAAAGTATTAGGTACCGAAAATGGTAAAACCAATCCAATTGTAGAAAGCATCATTAGTAACGTTGCAGTAAATGCAGCCGACCCTACCAGTGGTGACCGTACCACAAGAAGTGAACTTGGTCGTATTCAAGTATCTTTTGTAGAATATGAAAAAAGACATGGTACCAGTACAGCCCCTTACCTAGAAAAAGTAAGACAAGCCGTTCAAGGTATTCCGGGAACAGAAATAAGTGTTAACCAAGAAAGTGGTGGACCGCCAACTGATCCTCCCATTAATATTGAAATTGCCAGTGAAGATTTTGATGCTATGATTAAAACAGCTTCTTCACTCAAAAACTATTTGGATTCTATTCGCGTACCAGGTGTAGAGGAACTTAAAATGGATGTAGATTTAAAAAATCCAGAAATCACTTTAAGTATCGACAGAGAGCGTGCCTTAATTGAAGGTGTTTCTACCGCACAAATTGGTATGCAAATAAGAACCGCTTTATTTGGTAAAGAAATTTCAAAAATCAAAGAAGGCAAAGAAGAATATAAGATTCAGTTACGCAACAATGCTATTCAGCGTAAAAGCTTAACAGATTTATTAAACATGCGTATTTCATTTAGAGACATGGCTTCGGGTGGTGCAGTAAAAAATATTCCTATTAGTGCACTTGTAAAAGTAGATCCAACTAGCACACTCGGAAGTGTTAAAAGAAAAAATCAAAAGCGCTTAATTACCCTTCGTTCCAATGTATTGACAACAGAGGGTTATAATGCCACAGGTGTTAATCAGGTGATATCTAAACATATTGCTAATTTTAAAGGCCTTACAGATGGTGTTAGCATCAAACAAACGGGTGAAGGTGAGCAACAAGCAGAAACCGTTGCCTTTTTAGGTAAAGCACTCTTAATTGCACTCATGCTTATTTTATTTACCCTTGTTTTACAATTTAACTCGGTAAGTAAATCGGTAATTATTTTAAGTGAAATATTATTTAGTGTAATTGGTGTGTTTTTAGGTTTTACCATTACAGGTATGGAAGTATCAGGCCTTATGACAGGACTTGGTATTGTTGGTCTTGCAGGTATCGTAGTTAAAAATGGTATTTTAGTAATTGAATTTGCCGATGAATTAAGAAGCAGGGGCATGAAAACAAGAGAAGCTGTTATTCAGGCAGGTAAAACCAGAATTATTCCGGTACTCTTAACTGCTGTTGCCGCAATACTTGGTTTTATTCCAATTGCCATTGGCTTTAACATCAATTTTATCACGTTATTTTCAGAACTCAATCCACATATCTTTTTAGGTGGTGATAGTGTTGCGTTTTGGAAACCACTTAGTTGGACTATTATATTTGGTCTTGCTTTTGCATTTTTCATGACACTCATTATTGTACCAAGTATGTATTTAATTGCTGTGCGCTTACGTAGACCAATGCGTAAAATGTTTGGTGGTACTTGGATTAGCTTTTTAGGTATTCCACCGTTTACATTTATCTTCTTATTTTTAATGGTGGCTGCAATGATTAAGCAAAAAATAAAAGTAAAAGCCAGAAAAAACAAATTACAAAACGCTGACGAAACCTTTGTAGGTAGCTGGTTTTAAAATTAAATTTTATGATACAAAATCACGAAATTGATTACAAAATCTATGGAGAAGAAATGCAGTATGTGGAGGTTGAATTAGACCCGAACGAATCTGCGATTGCTGAGCCAGGTGCTTTTATGATGATGGAAGATGGCGTACAAATGGAAACATTATTTGGCGACGGCAGCAACCAACAGTCAGGCTTTTTAGGCAAACTCATGAATGCAGGAAAACGTTTATTGGTGGGTGAAAACCTATTTATGACCGCATTTACCAACATGTCAGGCGGTATTAAAACGGTAAGTTTTGCTTCCCCTTATCCCGGTAAAATAATTCCACTTGATTTATCTAGATACCAAAATAAAATTATTTGTCAGAAAGATGCATTTTTATGCGCTGCAAAAGGCGTAAGCGTAGGTATCGAGTTTCAACGCAAATTAGGCACTGGCTTATTTGGTGGCGAAGGTTTTATCATGGAAAAATTAGAAGGTGATGGCATGGCATTTTTACACGCCTGTGGTCATGTGGTACAAAAACAATTACAAGAAGGCGATTTATTAAAAATTGACACGGGTTGTATTGTTGGTTTTACTTCGAACGTACAATATGATATTGAATTTATTGGCGGCATCAAAAACAGCATTTTTGGAGGCGAAGGTTTATTCTTTGCTACCCTTAGAGGCCCTGGTACTGTTTGGATTCAAACGCTACCTATAAGTCGTTTAGCCGGCCGAATTTTACAATACGCTACAACATCTCGAAGAGAAGAAGGAAGCGTATTAGGTGGCATTGGTAATATATTAGACGGTGATGGCTGGAGATAAATCCAACATACCATCGCTGAAAGCATTTTTTGACAGTAAGGTTGCGGTATACAATCAGGTAAGTTTTATTAAAGACGATCCTATTTGTATACCGCATTTGTTTTCATCAAAGCAGGATATTGAAATTGCAGGTTTTTTTGCAAGCATTTTTGCATGGGGTAATAGAACAACTATTATTCAAAAATCAAAAGAACTCATGCAACTCATGGATAATGCGCCACACGCCTTTTGCACTGGACACAAAGAGTCTGACCTTAAAAAATTGTTGGCTTTTAAGCACCGAACTTTTAACACCACCGATTTACTTTATTTTATTTCTTTTTTTAAAGAACATTATAAAAAGTACGACAGTTTAGAAGACGCATTTGTATTGAGCCCAGATAAAGATCCTGCAGCGAGGTTGCACCAATTTCACAATTACTTTTTTTCTTTTCCGGATGCACCGCCCAGAACTAAAAAACATATTGCTACACCCATTAAGGGCTCTACATGCAAAAGACTCAATATGTACCTCCGATGGATGGTCAGAAAAGATAACAAAGGCGTTGATTTTGGCATTTGGAACCGCATCAAACCCAGTGAACTCATTTGTCCTATAGATTTACACGTTGCCCGGGTAGCCAAAAGATTTCAATTGCTAGACCGAACAAAAATAGACTGGCAAGCGGGCTTAGAACTAACCGAGTACCTCAAAACGCTAGACCCCAAAGACCCAGTTAAATACGATTTTGCTTTGTTTGGACTAGGTGTCATAGAAAAGTATGTGTAATTTAATAGTATGGAATTAAGCCTCGAAACCATAGAAAAACTGGACCGCGCAGCGTTAATACAATTAATTAACGAATGGATTACCCAAGACTTTAAAAAGCTGTTACTCGTACTTTACCGCCTAGACGTGAGTGAAAAAAAACTAACGCAACTACTAGCAGAAAACAAAGGCATCGATGCCGCTAATATTATTGCCACGCTTATTGTTGAACGTATTGCTGCAGCCAAGGCTTCTCGTGAAAAATATAAAATGGACCCTTCCCAAATTCCAGAAGACGAAAAATGGTAAAGGATTATTGTAAAGCATTTACAGTTTCAAAACTATAACCAAGGTTTTTATAGTACTTAATAAGTACTGGTAATTGATGGTAAAATTTATCTGTTCGACGAGGGTCTGTGCCTACATGAATGAGAACCAACGCACCATTTAATGTTTTTTCTTTTTCAAATATTTGTAAGGCGTTATTAATTTTTTCAGAAGACATATATGCATTTCCCATTGAAGGGTCTGTATAATCTGCATTGGTTCTAGTACCTGGGGTAAAACTCACCAATCGGTATCCTTTTTCAGTAAGGCTGTTAGCAACGGTTTGATTCCACCATTCGTAGGGTGGCACCATCCATTTATTTGCGGGCTTTATGCCTAACAACGCCATGGCTTTTTCATTTGCTGCAATGTCTTTTTGAAGTGAGTCTTTAGTTACCAATAAACTATCTCTATTTTTCCAATCGTTGTACAAAAGATGCGCATTAGAATGAGGCCCTAGGTAATGACCATTTTTGTGAAGCTCCAAAATAGTTGGAATTTGCTTTTTATTCCTATATAAATTACCTGTAAAAAAGAAACTGCCTTTTATTTTTTCTTGCTGCAAAGTTTTAAATATATAACTGAGCCCATCTGCATACTGATCTCCAGTAAATAATAAATAGATTTTTTTAGCAGTCGTATCTCCTCTTATAATAGCACCTGCGTCCACCACATTTTTTTGAACTTCATGCTGTTTTGCTGCCAATAAATAAACTAAGGAAGCCGTACCATCCATGGTTGGTTCGTTGGTACTATAATCTCCATAATCATCGTGGTACACAGAAAGGTTACTCTGAAATTTTTCATAATCATCTGCGTGTGTTAACTGTATACCAATTAAATTTTTATAAATAGAAGTATATACCGGACCATCTATTAGCCCGCCATCAATTGGAATATTTTTTATGTGTGTAAAAGCGCTATGCGGATCTATGGGTGTATCTCCTGAAGCGGGCAAACCATACACCATAGAAGTACCCCATGGATTACAACCAAAGAGCCAATCTACATTGGCTTGCTCTAGCTGCTCATACGCCTTACTTCCTGTTAGCTGTTTATACCAGTAACATTGAACTGCAAAAGAAGTGGTTAAATTATTGCTACACCAAATAAAAGGTACACCTCTATAAAATGCATTTTGTTTTGCTTTTTGCCACACGGCTTCTATGCCAGCTTTATAATAAGCAGCAACGGTATCTTTTTCTTTACCTGTTAAATTTTTAGCCAGTTCGTAATGACCGATGTTTATAAATGGATACCACTGATAGTGCGCAGCCGTGTCTTTACCTAACCAAGGGGTAACGGGTTCTTGCTTTGCATAATTAAATCCGCTTTTATAGTGTGTTAAATTGCGCGTAATAGTACCGATGCTTGCAGCAGCAAGTTCCATATCATCTACCCAGTTATTTTCGGCATAGATATATGGAGATTTTACAGAAACCGTTTGCGTAAAGCCAGGCAACTTTAATCCATACGCATATGCATCCAACGCTTTTTGTTTGTACAAATTAGCTTTCGATGTATTTATTGGTTCATACAAATAAGAAGCAAGCGCAAAGCTGCTAGCAAATTTTCCTGCGGTAGAAGCTGCGCCAGTTGTGGCATTCATGAATTTACCACGCTGCTGTGGTATACCATTTACAAAATAAACAGGACGTTCAAAACCTTTACCATAATAATTGGTATCCATGCCAGGCATACGCATTTTCATATGATCTCGGTCGTCACCAATTTGGTTGAATAAAATTTGAGCAGAAGGATTCATTTTTTCTAACCATCTTAAACCCCACTCTGCTTCGTTTAGTACATCTTTAATGCCATCATTTCCGGGTAGTCCATTTGCCAGTGTAACATCTTTAAAAACATTTGGGAAATCTCTGTATGCAGCCAATAAATGCCAAGTTGCATTGGCAGAAGTAGATGCGTATTGCAAATAATCACTTGCATCATGCCATCCACCTACTACATCTACTTTTGTGCTATCAGGCATTGGGCCATAGAGCGTATAACCATCTTGCGTATGGCAGCTATCATTAATAGATGGATTAAATCCGGTTCTTTGTTGACGCATATAACGCAAACAAAAATCGGCAGCGCCATTGTAAACATCTACACCAATGGTAAATACAGGAGATGAAGTTGTTGCAGTTTTTAATTGATACCTTCCAGGAGTTACAAAAGTTGAAAAATGTATCCTTGCCGTTTTTGAAAAAGGACCATAGGCACCAAAAGATTCAATATTAGTAATAACCAGTACATTTTTATGTGTAACAACATTTTCCAAATAAACTTCCGAAGGAATAGGATCAGACTTACTGCACCATACCGCCGATTTAATGCCCATGGGGGTATAGCCTAGTTGGTTAATTCGAATCCACGATTGTGCCCCTGCGCTGGTTACAAAAATGACGTAAATGGCTGTAAATAAGACGCTAAAGGCTTTCATGGGCTAGTTTTAACCATCCTAAGTTAAGGGGAATTTTTAACAGAAACCCTGTTTCAATTTGTAAGAGTTTTCATAACTTTATAGTATCAATAATTTTTAAAATTAATCCTATGAAAAAAATAATGATGCTCGCTGTTGCAGCTTTACTAACTACTGGTGCTGTATTTGCTTGCGATGGTAAAAAAGATTGTTCTAAATGCAAGAAAGAAGAAAAAAAAGCATGTGGTAAAAACTGTGCTAAATGCAAAAAAGACACTAAAACAGTAACTGTTGTAAAAAAATAATTTTACAACCTGAAATATAAAAAAGCCGCTAACATGTTAGCGGCTTTTTTATTGAGAAAAACTTACTTATAATAATTTGGCGATTGATGGTAAATCAAAAACTTCATG
>Ga0209401_1002624_pt1 | contig 11588 bp, 11 predicted proteins | sample M_140807_MF_Meta_FD_187318 | JGI IMG/M metagenome (GOLD analysis project Ga0209401, IMG submission 187318) | Freshwater microbial communities from Lake Montjoie, Canada to study carbon cycling - M_140807_MF_MetaG (SPAdes) (version 2) | ecosystem: Environmental > Aquatic > Freshwater > Lake...
GTGCAGAAAAAACTTGCCGAGGTTGGTGAGAAGCCAATTCGTAAAGAGGGAAGTGGTGGCTGGATTTTACTTGATTACTCAGATTTGGTAGTGCATATTCAAAGCGCTGAGCTGCGCAATTACTACATGTTAGATCGCCTATGGAATGATTGCCCGATTGTTGATTTAGAGATTGCAAAGGTGAATAGGTAATGAGTGAATTAAATTCTCCAATAAGAGTTGTGCTCTGGCGCCATGGCCAGACTGATTGGAATGTAGAGAATCGCTTCCAAGGCCACTCAGATATTCCATTAAATAAAGTAGGGGAGTATCAGGTAACTGCCGCAGCAAAAGTATTAGCTGGGCTTAATCCGGATCGAATAATCTCAAGTGATTTAATTAGAGCACAATCCACAGCCGCGGCACTATCTAAGATTACAAACCTTAAGGTTGAAATAAATGCTGGCTTGCGCGAGACAGATGGTGGATTGTGGGAGGGAAAGCTTGCATCAGAAAATCGGGCATCTCACGGTGAGTTATTTGCTAATTGGTATGAGGGTGGGGATGAAGCAGCAGGTGTAACTGGTGAGCGACGCAGTGATGTAGCAAAGCGAGCGGTTGCAGTTATTGAGAAGGAGACTGCTAATTTCGCAGGCACAATAGTTTTTGTAACACATGGCGGAACAGTTCGAAGTGTTTTAGGCTCTATTCTTAAATTACCAATTCCACAATGGGGCGTAATTGGTGGGTTATCAAATGCATGTTGGTCAATATTGGAATTAACAAAACATCACACCGGAAGTAAGTGGTATTTGGCAGAACACAACGCTGGTTCATTACCTGAGCCTGTCTTTGGAGATGATGCGGTAAATTAAAAAACCCGCCCACTATTTCTAGTGAACGGGCTTTTTGTTTAATTGATTATCCGTGAATTGTTGCTACCGCCTTGATTGCCTCTGGCTTATTTTTGTTTAGATAAGCAAGTGCGACAAATCCAAGAAGTATCCAAACTCCCATTGCATATGCACCAAGAGTCAGTGGTGAAGAAAGTGCCACAATAAACTTCAATCCCGGGACTCCAGTAATTCCAGCTGCATTAAAGAAGCCAGGAACTAAGAATAGGAATCCAATAATTGGAACCAAGATGTGAAGTAATGGGTGACGCTCGTCTTTGCGATGCTTTGCGAAGTACCCAACGCAGGCAAGGTTTGCAATCATATAAACCGGAACAATTGCTACTACTAGTCCAGTAGCGACAATTCCAAATGCAGTCTGTGGTGTGTATTTAGAACCAAGCCCAAGAGCAAGGACTAAGCCCACAATTAGTTGCAGTAAAACAGCATTACGTGGAGATTTATATTTTGGATCAAGTTCAGCCAATTTACCTGGGAAAACACCAGCGCGGCCAAAAGCATATGCAGTTCTGGTGAACACGTTAGCACCACCATTTGCATTTGCAATTGTTGAGTTAATAATCGCAAATAGGACTAGTAACCAGAATATGGTTCCAACACCCTTTGCTAACCCATCCCAAGGCACGCCATTGTTATAACCAGCGAAATCTTTGAACTTATCTGGTCCAAATGTAATCGCAGCAGCATATGTAGTTAGTGCATAAAGTGCACCAATTGAAACTGTTGCAATCATCACTGCTTTAGGAATATTTTTCTTTGGATTCTCTGTCTCTTCAGCAAGTGGGGCTGCTGCTTCAAAGCCAGCGAATGCTAGAAGACAGAAAACAGATCCGGCAATAACACCTGACCAACCAGTGAAACCTTCAGCATTTGCATACTTTGTTGTAAATACTGCTAGGTCATTATTTCCGCCAGCTTTAACAATTAAGTAAAGCCCGAATAACACGAATACAGTGATTTCAATAGCACCAAGGATTACACCAGTTTTAGCTGAGGTACGAACTCCACGGTAAACCAAGAAACCAACCAGCAAAGTGCCAAGGGTGGTAAAGATCCACCAATTACCGGTCGAGAATGAAGAATTCTCAGAGTTCCACTCACCAGCAACTGTGTAACCAAGTTGCAACATAACAAGTGGCACGATCAAGATTTCAACTGCGGCATATGCCCAGCCGACTAAGAATCCAACCCAAGGGCGTAGTCCTACTGCGCTATAAGTTGCAACAGAGCCCGCTGATGGGATGTGAGCAGCAAGTTGACCGATGCTGGATGCGGTAAAGAAAATTCCAATAAATGCAAAGACAACTGCAAGTGGAAGTGCGCCACCTGCTAGTGGGGAACCAAAGGGAATCGATGCTGCAATTGCAGCAGCTGGTGCCATACAACAGATTGATTGGAAAGCTACTTCGCGTAGTCCAACCGCATTACGTTCTAGTTGTGCCAAGGCTCAACCTCTTTCTTAGTGTTTCAGGCCTATGCCTGAAAGCATTAGAAGAAGTCTTACAGATTTTCTCAGTTACTCCTGAGTATTTCTATATTTGTTTGCTAGATTCTAAAAGGTTTAGGCGCACGGGAGATCTTAGGAACCCGCATTTTTGCAATCACACTGCCTGGCGAGGGATGACAGTATTGGGCGATTCCAAGATCACCGGCAACTGATAAAAATATAAATGCATCCTCCATCGTAAAGCCCCACTCATCAACTAATAACTTAGCTGCTTCCTCTACTGCATTTTTTAATGCACCATCAATACTGTCAGCGGTTGTGCCATGAGTTATCCAAGAATCTTTAGTTTCAGTAACTGGCCAACCAGCAGCTTTTCCTTTTATTAAATCAACTTTAATAATTCCAGTGCCACCAATTTCAACACCAGTACCTGAGATCTCACCATCACCCATTGATGCATGCATATCACCAATTGCTAACTGACCACCTGGTTGGAATACCGGTAAATGAATAGTTGCGCCAATGCCATTTTGATTATCATCCATATTTCCACCATGACGATCAGCAGCAAAGGTTGAAATCTCACCACTGGCAGGAGCTACACCAATTACTCCAAACATTGGGCGCTTAGGAAATGTCACACCATTAGACACCATTGTTATGGTGTCACCTTCTACTTTAAAAATTCTAGTAGTTGGTGATTTTGCCTTATCAATTAATTGACCCCACTCTGGAATTACCATACCCGCACCTTGTGGTCCTGGCTTGATATCAATCAAAGTTACGGAAATTGAATCACCAGGAAGTGCACCTTTAACTGCAATTGGACCGGTAGCACTATTAATTCTTGTTAAATCTAATTTCTCTACTGTGTCACTCTCGCTTTGTACCTGACCGGTAAAGCAATCCCAGGTTTCTATTTCAATTACAGTGCCTGGATCAACTGTTACAACTGGTTGCATGTCGGCTTTAAATGCCCAAACATGTTGGTCTTTACTGATTTTTACAGTTGGTGTGCTCATATCGAAAACCTACCATCTAAATTGAGGGCGTGGAAGGTCACTTGATAACGCATAAATTATTAGAAAGACCAATTAATTAGATAGGGTCAGCACCTGTAAACAAGCGGGGCTGTAGCGCAGCTGGTAGCGCACTTGCATGGCATGCAAGGGGTCAGGGGTTCAACTCCCCTCAGCTCCACAAGATTTATCTATCTGGATTTATCATTTATCTTTAAGACAAAAGGAGCGGTGATGGCAAGTAAAGCAATCGCCATACTTAGCTGGTTTTGCTATGCATGAGGCTTATGACTTTAAAGCGGTGCAGGATAAGTGGCTGCCAATTTGGGACAAGTTAGCGCCATTTAAATCTGGTAAAGATAATGATGCACGTCCTAAAAAATATGTTTTAGATATGTTTCCTTATCCATCAGGGGACTTACACATGGGACATGCTGAGGCTTATGCATTAGGTGATGTAATTGCAAGGTATTGGATTCAAAAAGGTTTTAATGTAATGCATCCAATTGGCTGGGATGCCTTTGGATTACCGGCTGAGAATGCAGCAATAAAAAGAGATGCCGACCCTCGGGCTTGGACCTATGAAAATATTGATGTGCAAAAAGCTTCCATGCGCAGATATGCATGTTCATTTGATTGGGATCGAGTTCTTCACACCTGTGATCCTGAGTATTACAAATGGAATCAATGGTTATTTCTTAAGATGTTTGAAAAAGGTTTGGCATACCGCAAAGACTCTGCAGTTAACTGGTGCCCAGATTGCCAAACAGTATTAGCAAATGAGCAGGTTGTGGCAGGTCTTTGTGAGAGGTGTGATAGCGCAGTAACAAAGAAGAAGTTAAATCAATGGTATTTAAAGATTACCGATTACGCCGATCGCCTACTTGATGACATGGATCAACTAGAGGGTGCATGGCCTGAAAAAGTACTACTGATGCAACGCAACTGGATTGGCAGATCAACTGGCGCACAGGTTGATTTTGCAGTGGAGGATTTTGATCAAAAGATTACGGTTTATACAACTCGTCCTGACACTTTATATGGCGCAACCTTTATGGTGGTAGCAGCAGATTCTGAGCTGGCAGCAAAGTTAGTTGCAGGTAATGCTGTTGAGAATGAGTTTAAAAAGTATTTAGACTCTGTAAAAGCAGACTCTGATATTGATCGATTAGCAACTGATCGAGTTAAAACTGGTGTTTTCTTAAACCGCTATGCAATTAATCCAGTAAATAACGAGAAGATTCCAATCTGGGCCTCTGATTATGTATTAGCAGATTATGGAACTGGTGCGATCATGGCAGTTCCGGCCCATGATCAGCGAGATTTAGATTTTGCTCGTGCGATGAAATTACCAGTGCGCGTTGTAATTGATACTGGCCTAGAAGATCCAAACACCACAGGTGTTGCAACATCTGGTGATGGCAAGGTAATTAACTCAGGCTCTATTTCTGGTTTAAGTAAAGATGAAGCAATAGCTAAAATAATTAAAGAGTTAGCAGATAAAAATGTTGGTAAAGCTACTAAGAATTATCGGCTTCGTGATTGGTTAATCTCACGCCAGCGTTTTTGGGGAACTCCTATTCCGATTGTGCACTGTGATAAGTGTGGTTTAGTTCCAGTACCGCAAGATCAACTTCCAGTTGAATTACCAGATGCTAAGGGATTAGATCTAAAGCCAAAGGGATCTTCCCCTCTTGGAGCAGCTGCTGATTGGGTAAATGTTAAATGTCCAAAATGTAATGCTCCTGCAAAACGAGATGCAGACACGATGGATACCTTCGTTGACTCATCTTGGTACTTCCTTCGTTACACCTCAGTTAATCATCATGATGTTGCCTTTGATAAAAAAGCAGTTGATACCTGGCTACCAGTTGATCAATATGTTGGTGGTGTAACCCATGCGATCTTGCACCTTCTCTACTCACGCTTTTTCACCAAGGTATTACATGATCTTGGCATGCTCACCTTCACCGAACCATTTACTAGATTATTAAATCAAGGCATGGTTTTAATGGATGGTTCAGCGATGAGTAAGAGCCGAGGAAATCTAGTTAAGTTATCTGATGAGTTAGATAAACATGGCGTGGATGCAATTAGAGTCTCATTAGTCTTTGCCGGACCTCCTGAGGATGACATTGATTGGAATGATGTTTCACCTGCTGGTTCATTAAAGTTTTTAAACCGGGCTTGGCGAATTAGCCAGGATGTAACAAGTAAGGCCGGGGTTGATTTTAAGAAGGGTGATTTAGAGCTTAGAAAAGTAACTCATAAAGCATTAGCCGATATTGAGTTAGCGGTTGAATCATTTAGATTTAACGTAGTAATTGCCAGAATTATGGAGTTAGTAAATGCCACCAGAAAAGCAATTGACTCTGGTTGTGGTGGGCAAGATGCAGCAGTGCGCGAGGCAGCCGAAGCAATTGCAATTACTCTTTCTCTCGTCGCCCCTTACACCGCCGAGGATATGTGGGAAAAACTTGGACACAAACCGGCAATTGCTAATGCTGGTTGGCCGGTAATAGATAAATCTCTATTGGGCGCTGATAATGTGATTGCAATCTTGCAAATAAATGGCAAGATCAAAGATCGCATTGAGGTCTCGCCAAATATCACAAAGGATGAGTTAGAAAAGCTTGCCAAAGAAAATAATGAGATTAAAGCAGCATTGATCGGGGCGGATATAAAGAAGGTAATTACCGTTGCACCAAAGCTAGTTAATTTTGTTATCTAATTAAATAGCAAAAGCTCCACTGGAAGGGTTGTGGAGCTTCTACTCTAAAGGCTTTATCGGAAAAAGCCTCTCTGCTAGGAGGATCTACTGTCAGGTGTATCTCGCGCATAACCTGTTCGCTCAGTCGATCTGATGCGAACTATGCCCAAGAGCTGTTAACTAATGGTGAACAAATAGGTTTTTGTGGATGAAGAGCGGATTAAAAGATATGCAAACTCTCATTGAGTGGTCAAAGGTTTAGCCAATACTTCATTGACAAATTCTTCATCATTTTTAACTGGCTGTAGATTTTCTTTTTGCCAAAGCTCATCGGCGAAATCTGCACTAACAATTTGCTCAACTATCTCTATTTGTTGCGGCTCATAATAAAAATGTATTCCGTCTAAAATTCTCTCTCGCGCCAGGTCATATTTTTTATGCGCATAGCCAACTCCAAAATCTTTGGTGTATGCCGTCCATTCACTATCAATTTTATAAAAATAAACATAGACAGTTTTCAATGTATTACCTCCCAAGCCTGTTCAATGGTTAATCTTGCATTCTTTATTAATACCTTCTTAATTATTTGCCCACTTATTTCTTCATTATCATGCCAATTAAAATTAATAGTTTCCCTTCCTTCAGAGAATAGAATCCGATGAGATCCTGATCCCTTTCGTTTTAAACGATAATTTAACGGCTCACTAGTTAATACTCGGTAAAATATCTTTGCTTTTAATGATGGAAATTTTCTCATCCCCGAATTATTAATACAAGTAATGACAAATGAATTTTTCTATCCACAACACAATTAGTTACTTATTGCTTTAATTAATTACCGTCAGTAGTGTTATCAGATGAGATTTATTATTGGCCTTGCAAGAGCATCACACTTTGGTCCAACAATGACAGTAACAATCACATCTCTACTTTTAGCAAGTAATCTTTGGTGGGAAGGGCCAGCTTTTGTAATAGCTTTTGGTGTATTTCTTGGACAATTATTAGTTGGCTTTACCAATGATTTAAATGATTACCAGGATGATCTAAAGCATAAGCGAAGTAATAAACCACTAGTCAGTGGAGTAATTACAAATATTCAATTAAGTAAAGCGATAAAGATTGTTGCACCAATTGCAGTTGTAGTAAATATTGCCGGACCCCTTGGTATTAAGGGTGGACTTATCTATTTATTTGGGGTTGGCATGGGTATCTCATATAACCTCTACTTCAAATCAACTCTTCTTTCACCCCTTCCATATGCAATCGCATTTGCCGCCCTTGTCTCTTGCATTGTGGTGGCAACTGATCGAAGACCACCACTTTGGTTAATTACTGCAGCAGCATTATTAGGAGTATCTGCCCACTTTGCTAATGTGCTAAAAGATCTAGATCAAGATCTAACCTCTGGTATTAAAGGATTGCCCCAACGATTAGGTAAAACAAATTCAAGGATTATCTGCAGTGGCTTGTTAATTTTGACCACCTTATTACTTAATCACACCCACCCCAACACACCACTATTAATAATTGGTCTAGTCGCAGCAACTATCACCTCAGTTGCTCCAAATAAACTTATGTTTACTGCCTTAATGATTACCGCAGTAATTGATGTGGCATTACTGCTTAATGCAGCCGGTTCGTTGATTGGTAGTTCAGTAATATAAAAAAATATAGGCCAAGAGTCACCTTGACCTATATAAGTAGTTAGAAGTTACTTCTTGCGAGACTTCATAAACATGTAGATAGCTACAAGAACTACTACAACGATGATTACTGTTAACAAGGTGAATCCTTCCTACTTGGTTAATTAATTTTCCTCGTTACTAGCCAGTAAATAGGGGTGATAAATAAAGTTTTGCGTTATTAATAAAACTTTTTACGCTCACAGGCTTGATCTTGCTAAATAATTGCCAGATAACCGCATTACCTGAAGTATTACCTTATGAGACGGTTAGTAGTGCTGCTGTTACTAACTTTATTACTTCCAGATACCGCAACCGCACAAGATGCACCAACTGCTATCTCAGTTTTAAATAAGTTAGCGGTAAAAGGGCGGGCTGCTAAGACCGGTTACACCCGAGAGCAATTTCCACACTGGTCTGATTTAAATCGTAATGGTTGTGATACCCGTAATGAGATATTAGAACGTGATCTAACTACAGTTATCTTTAAGGTTGGTACTAAAGATTGCAAGGTAATCACCGGCTCTCTGCTTGATCCATATAGTGGCAAGGTAATTTCCTTTAGCTCTACCAAATCAACAGTAGATATTGATCATGTAGTGGCCCTTTCTAATGCTTGGCAAACCGGGGCTGCCTACTTTGATAAAAGTAAACGAGAAGCAATAGCAAATGATCCACTAAATCTTTTAGCAGTTGATTACTCACTTAATCGCCAAAAGGGTGATGGAGATGCTGCCACCTGGTTGCCACCACTTAAAAGCTATCGATGTGATTATGTTGCCAGGCAAGTTGCAGTAAAAGCAAAGTACGCTCTTTGGGTAACAGCGCCAGAAAAGGATGCAATTGTTAAGATCTTAGAAAAGTGTGTAGGGCAGAGGATTCCTAATTAATTATTACTAGATTTGGTTAACTCTTAGGTAACTCATCCATAACAGTAATGCTCTCACCATCAACATAATCAGCAGCTACTACCTGCCAAGCTTTAGAGCTCTCATTAACCATATGTAGATCCCAAGAAGCGCGATCTCGCCAAACCTCCCAGACACAGATATTGCCACTGGCAACATCTTTATAGAGATCTAATGCAATTAAGCCATCCTCTAATCTCATAACTGCTACATGTTTTTCAATTAGTTTAATAAATTGGTCAAATTTTCCAGGCTTAACCCTTACCTGCACAAATAAATAAACAGTTTGCGCTGCCACTTAGAACTCCTTAAATTTACTACGCCTAAATCTAGGAGAGTAAGTAGTTAGAGCGCAATAGAGATCCTCTTTTATTTTGAATAGTAAAAATTACTATCTAAAGGCTGCAATTCCAGTAAGTGCTTGGCCTAACACCAGCATATGAATCTCATGGGTTCCTTCATAGGTAAGTACTGTCTCTAAGTTGCTCATATGCCTAAATACTGAGTATTCGCTAGTAATTCCAGCACCACCAAGAATAGATCTAGCACTTCGAGCAATTTCAAGAGAGGCATTTACATTGTGGAACTTACCCATACTAATTTGCTCTGGCTCAATTTTTCCTTGGTCCTTAAGATCTGCTAAGTGGTAGGCAAGTAGCATCGAAGTAGTTATTTTTGTAGCCATATCAGCAAATTTTCCTTGAGTTAATTGGTGCTTTGAGATTGGCCCATCAAATTGCTCTCGAGTTGTGGCATAACCAAGGGATACCTCAAAGCAATCCCGGGCAGCACCAACTGAACCAAAAATAATTCCATAACGTGCCTCAGCTAGACAAAGTAGTGGGGCACGAAGACTTGTGGCCTCTGGCAATCGAGCTGAATCTGGCAGCTTCATATCATTAAAGACAAGTTCAGATGTAATTGAAGCGCGCAGGGAAAGCTTGTGCTTAATTGGATTAATAACTAGGCCAGCAGTTTTAGTTGGCACACAAAAGCCGCGAATTCCTTCATCAGTTTGCGCCCAGATAATGGCAACATCTGCTACGCCACCATTTGTAATCCACATTTTAGATCCGTTAATAACCCAATCAGAGCCACTTCGCTTTGCATAGGTTGTCATTCCAGATGGATTAGAGCCATGATCTGCTTCAGTTAAGCCAAAGCAACCAATTGCATCTCCCTTAGCCAGCTTTGGTAGCCACTCTTGCTTCTGCTCCTCAGAACCAAATTTATAGATTGCAAACATCGCAAGTGAGCCTTGTACTGAAACTAGTGAGCGCAATCCAGAGTCAACCGCCTCTAACTCTAAACAGGCAAGACCATATGACATCGCATCTGTTCCAGCACAGCCATAATTTTTAAGGTGCATACCCAATAGGCCAATGCCACCTAATGCCTTTGCAATATCACGAGCTGGTAATTCACCTGCCTCATACCAGTTAGCAATATTTGGTCTTAACTCTTTAGTAGCAAAATCCCTAACTACATTTTGAATAGCTTTTTGCTCAGCGGTAAGGCGCGCCTCAACCTGCATTAATACCAGTGGATGAATTGGTGTGGCCGGCTGCTTACTCATAAGGTGAGTCTATCGCCATACTTGTTTAAGGCAGTAGAGGTAATTGCTGAAATCTATCTATTCGTGATCAATATCATTATCAAACAATGTTGTATTCAGGACGTAATTGGCCACCACCACTAAATCTATCGGCGCTTAGCTGTTGTATTTCAACAAATGGTTGTTTTTGTAAATACAGATCTCGAAGAATTTCACCAATTGCTGGCCCTTGCAGAAAACCATGACCACTAAAACCAGTTGCATAAAAAAATCTAGAAACTTTTTTAAACTCACCTAAAATTGCATTGTGGTCAGGTGTTACCTCATATAAGCCAGCCCATCCTTTACCAATTCCCACATCCATTAAACGAGGAGCTCGATGCATGGCAATTGTGCCAAGTTTTTCTAAGAAAGATGGATCTCGCTTTAGATCAAATCCAGATTCGGTAGTTTTATCTGAAAATCCCATAAGCAATCCCTTGCCTTCGCGATGCCAATAAAGTGAGGAGGAGTAATCAATTGTCATCGGCATACTCTTAGGCAGATCAGCAAAATTATCACCAAGTGCTTCAGTAATTACTAACTCTCGCCGGTATGGTGTTACCGGTAGATCTAAGCCAACCATGGCTGCAATCTGCGGTGACCAAGCACCTGCACAATTAATTACTGTATTTGTTTTAACATTACCGGCGGTGGTTTGAACGGAGGTTATTTCACCACCCTTAATCTCAATATTTGTTACCTGTGTATTTGTAAGTATTGTGGCGCCAAGTTTTTTAGCACCACCGGCATAACCAAGTACAACCGATTCAGGTGTGCAGTGACCATCATTTGGCGTAAATGAACAGGCTAGTAAATCAGAGGTGTTTAGTAACGGTGATATTTTTCCCGCCTCAGTTGGGGTGAGCATTCTTGACTCAACACCAAATTTTTTATGAATCTCGGTAGATTTTTCAAAAAGTGCAACATCTTCACTCTTACTTAATGCAAATAGATAACCAGATCTGTGCAGATCAATCTCATAGCCAGGGCGTTGATTAAACTTTGCAAAAAGATCTAGTGATCTAGCACCGAGCGCCACATTGAACTCATCTGAGAAATTTGCCCTAACTCCGCCGGCTGCCTTTGAGGTTGAGCCGCTAGCTAATTCATTTTTCTCACACAGTAGAACTGAAATTCCTGCTTCAGCTAAATGAAAAGCTGCCGAGGTTCCCATAACCCCACCACCAACTATTACTACATCAACCTGATTTGGTAGTGACATAAATTATGCCCTCATTAGAGATTAGAGTTTTAGTAACTATTTATTTTAAATCAAAATTTGGATCATGCTTAATCTCAATTAGATCCATTTGAGCTTTCTGCAACTTATTA
>Ga0209401_1002626_pt1 | contig 11580 bp, 9 predicted proteins | sample M_140807_MF_Meta_FD_187318 | JGI IMG/M metagenome (GOLD analysis project Ga0209401, IMG submission 187318) | Freshwater microbial communities from Lake Montjoie, Canada to study carbon cycling - M_140807_MF_MetaG (SPAdes) (version 2) | ecosystem: Environmental > Aquatic > Freshwater > Lake...
TTGGATAGCCACGATCAACGTGGAAAGCTTGATCTACAGTTGTTTCACCTTCTGCAACTAATGCAGCCAAGATCAATCCAGCACCTGCGCGAATATCGTGTGCTTCAACAGGTGCACCAGAGAGTTCTTCTACGCCGGTAATTGATGCATGATGGCCATCTACGCTGACTTGAGCGCCTAATCGGCTCAATTCATTAACAAACATAAAGCGGGATTCAAAGACATTTTCCGTAACCAATGAGTGCCCATCGGCAACTGAGTTCAGCGCAATAACCATTGGAAGAAGATCTGTGGGAAAACCTGGGTAGGGAAGTGTTGCCACATCGATTGCTTGCGGGCGCACATCCATCTTTACTCGGATTCCATCGGCAGTTGATGTAATGATCGCACCAGCAGATGCTAACTTTTCAAGTGGAAGTTCAAGGTGTTCTGGGCGGGCGCCATGGATTGTGATGTCACCACGTGTCATCGCAGCAGCAAATGCCCAGGTGCCGGTGATGATGCGATCGGTAATGGTTGTGTGATCAGTCGGATGCATAACATCAACGCCGGTAATTGTGATCAGCGGTGATCCAAGACCTTCAATCTTTGCACCCATTGATATAAGAAATTCACCAAGGTCAACAATGTCAGGTTCGCGAGCGGCGTTATCAATAGTTGTTACACCCTTTGCTAACACCGCAGCTGTCATGATGTTTTCAGTTGCACCAACACTTGGGAAATCTAATTCAACCGGTGCTCCTGTTAATCCGTTGGGGGCTTGGGCAATGACATAACCATGTTCGATGTGGGCTTTTGCACCAAGTGCTTCAAGACCTTTGATATGAAAATCTAAACCGCGAGAACCAATTGCATCTCCGCCCGGCAAGGCAACATCTGCTTGACCAACGCGGGCAACTAGTGGCCCCAGAACATTGATCGATGCTCGCATTTTTCGCACCAAGTCATAATCTGCACGGTGGGCAGGTTCTTGCGGGACTGTGATTATGACGGTATCTGTGCCACGAACGACCGTGCAACCAAGTCGGGTTAAAAGATCGGCCATGATGTCAACGTCAGCAATATCTGGGACATTGCGGATTGTTGTTGTGCCAGCAGCCAGCAAAGAGGCCGCCATCAGCTTTAAAACAGAGTTCTTGGCACCTGTTACAGCGACTTCTCCGCGCAGGGAGGTTCCGCCAACTATGCGGAAGCGATCGTGGGATGCCATAGCCGCAGTCTACTTATAGGCTAGGCACATGGTTAATTTAACGCGTATTTACACAAAGACCGGCGATGACGGAACTACATCTCTTGGGGACATGAGTCGCACCTCAAAGAATGACCCTCGCCTTGAAGCCTATGCCACAGTTGATGAAGCTAATTCAGCTATTGGTGTTGTGCTTTCAACAGATCAATTAACCGATGCGGTTCGTGCATTATTGGTGCGCATCCAAAATGACATGTTTGATGTTGGAGCAGACCTTTGCACGCCAGTTGTTGATGCACCAGCATTTGAACCACTTCGTGTTCTGGAGTCCCAGATAACATATCTTGAGGAACAAATCGATCTTTACAACGCTGATCTTGAATCATTGCGTTCTTTTGTTTTGCCATCTGGAACAGCAGCTGCTGCACACCTGCATGTGGCCCGCACAGTAGTTCGCCGCGCTGAGCGATGCACATGGGCTGCTATTCACGCCTTTGGCGGCGGAGTAAATCCTTTGACTGCCAAGTACTTGAACCGTTGTTCTGATCTTCTCTTCGTTCTTGCACGCTATGCCAACAAAGAAATTGGCGATCAGTTGTGGGTTCCAGGAGCCAATCGCTAAGGAGCAACTGTGTAAGTCGTAGATGGCACCGTTTCTTCAGGAACATCTTTACGGCACACGGCTTTAATGTTTGAAACGGTATGACCTAGTTCGATTGGTTCACCACTTACTATCAAGATAGTTGTGTATTTCTTTGACCAAGTTCTACCAAAAGTTGTTCGAACCGTGCCAAAGAGTTTGATTGTCTTATCCTCAGGAGAAGTCACACCTTTTACACTGGCCGTTACAACCCACCAGGTACAGCCAGTTTCGGAAGCAACCTGAACCGCCCCGCACGAGTATTTCTCACACACTGGAATACCATCAACAGTTTGTGCCAATGACTTTGTTAGCACCTTGTCGTTAGAAGCTAAGCCCACTAACTCTTTTGCAGTTGGAATCTTTGCAAAAGTATTGCCATCTTTGCTCTTGATAAAACCCTTTGGTGGCCACACCGGAGATGGCGAAGGCGTAATTTTTGCCTTGGCTTTAGCCAAGGAGGTAGTAGGTGCAGCACCTGCAACTGGCACACATACCAAGAGGGCCAGAAATACTGCAATAACCTTCTTAATCACGATCCCACTTAAACTTTCTCACGCTAAAGAAGATTCCTATTGCCAACCACACTAGAAGGACTACAACAGTTCTGCCTGTTTCCCAACTCTTTGCAACCTCTTGGCTTGCAAAAGAATCAGGCAAAAACACTGAACGCATACCTTGCGTTAACCACTTCAGTGGGAATATCGCTGCAACTTGTTGCATCCAAGGCGGCAACTGCGTAAAGACAAAGAAAACACCACTGAAGAACTGCAAGATGATAACTATGGGGGAGACAACAGCAGATGCACCACGGCCACTTTTAGGAACGATGGAAAATGCGATTCCAAGTGCCGTTGAACATGCACTTCCTAACAACACTAACCAGGTAAAAGTAATCCACTTATTGATATCGGTTGGTAGTGCAACTCCGAAGAACAAAATACCAAATCCCAAAAGTAAGAGAATTTGAATAACCATACTTACAAATATCAGAATGGCCTTACCAATGAAGTAGCTAGATACCGGCATTGGTGTGCCACGCAAGCGCTTGAGCGCACCAAAGTCACGCTCTAAAGGAATTGTGATGGCCAGTGCCTGAAAACCGGTATTTACCAAGCCCGATGCAATCATTCCGGCCAAAAAGTACTGTGAAAATGTTACGCCGGGAGCAATAGTGTCTTTGAATACGGATCCAAAGATGGCTAGCAAGATAACAGGGAAAAGTAATGTAAATACGACAGATTCACGCTGGCGAGCAAACTGTCGGATCTCTAAGTTGCCGCGTCGAATACCTAATGAAAGGGCGCTAGGAATCTTTTTCATGCGTGCCCCCAATCATTTCAAGATAGATATCTTCAAGAGATGGGCGTGAAACAACTAACTCGGGCACTTCGCCACCAAAGCGTGATGACAACTTTGTTACCAACTCTGTTGGGTTATCAGATTGTTCAGACTTAATTTCATCACCCTCTCGCCATGTAACTGTGGCTTGGTGGGTTGCGCGCCCGCCAAGTTCGGCAGGGGTTGAAACTTCAATGATGACGCCATCATTAATTATCGCCACACGATCAGCCAAAGCTTCAGCCTCATCTAAATAATGGGTAGTAAGCACAATTGTGGTTCCATCTGAGCGCAGCGACTGGATTAAACCCCAGAAAGATCTACGCGCTTCAGGATCAAAACCAGTGGTTGGTTCATCTAAGAAGAGCAGTTCAGGGTTTCCAATAATTCCAAGTGCCACATCAAGTCTGCGGCGCTGACCACCTGAAAGATTGCGAATGAGGGCCTTTTCTTTTTCTACTAAGCCAACGGAATGAATTACCTCATCAACATTTCTCGGGTTTGAGTAGTACCCACTGAAGTGATCAATTGTTTCTAAAACCGTTAGATCACCAGCATCAGCAGAGCTTTGCAAGACAATTCCAATGCGATCTCGCCAGAGACGAGATTCATGCCCACGAGTTTGGGGATCAAATCCCAGAACTGAAACAGTGCCGGCATCTCTAGTTCTAAAGCCTTCTAGGATTTCTACAGTGGTTGTTTTTCCTGCGCCATTTGGACCGAGCAGAGAAAAGATCTCCCCTTGTGCGATTTCAAGATCTAATCCGCGCACGGCGTGAACATCGCCATAGCTTTTCTTAAGGCCTTTTACTTCGATGAGGCTCATGTGGTCACTTTACTATGCGAAAATACTCCTGTGAGCCCGCGGAGAAACTACCCCAAGAAGCGGGTTAAGCCTGAAGAACCTCGGGAAATCAATATTGCTTCAACTGGTGAGAGCAGAGAAGAACATAGTGACGGCACTTATATTGTGCGACGCCTAACAGGCTCTGGTTCTACAAAGCCATATCGCTGCCCTGGGTGTGATCAATTAATTCCACTTGCAACTCCACATGTTGTTGCTTGGCTTGAATACGATGAAGATGGTCGGCGTCATTGGCACACCGCCTGCTGGGCAAAGAAAGATAAAAGACGTCCTAACACTGAACGTACTCGTAACGCTCCTCGTTTTTAGCCGAGGCGGCCCTTTAACAACCTTGTTGCCTTCACGACAAGCTTGTCATCTTGCGGGCGACGCTTAAAACTTAAAAACTTAAGTGGGATGTTAAAACGAGTGCGCACAACGGTGCGTGGGTATGTGTACTCAAGTAATCCTTCAGGGCCATGTACTCGGCCATAACCGCTGTCTTTGACTCCACCAAAAGGAACAGATGGGACTGCTGCAAATGAGAATGTTGAATTAATTGCAACCATTCCACAGTGCAACTGCGAAGCAATCTTCTTTCCCTGACGCTTGGACCAAATATTGGCACCTAAACCATAACTAGAAGCATTAGAAAGAAGGATTGCTTCTTGCATATTTTTAACACGATTTATAATGATTATCGGCCCAAAGGTTTCTTCCCGAACTGCAGCGGATGTTTCAGGGACATCCACCAAAATAACTGGTTGCACAAAGGGAGCTTGGACTGACTTTAAAGAACCGTAAGCAAATTTTCCGCCATCTTTAATCGCCGCTTTGATGTGAGAGGAGATAACCAAAATCTGTGAAGGCATTGTTGCTGGACCATAGTTTCCTTCTCCAGGTGCACCTGCATGGATGCTGTCAGCAAGTGCAACTGCTTTTGCAATAAATGCATCGGCAACCTTCTCATCAACATAAACGCGCTCTGCACCAATACATGACTGGCCAGCATTGGCCATTGCAGACCACATCGTGGCATCGACCGCGCGATCTAAATTGGCATCTGCAGCAACTATTACTGGGTCTTTTCCACCACACTCGGCAACTATTGGCGTTAAATTAGTTGCACATGCGGCAGCGACTAACTTTGCTGTTCTAGTTGAGCCCGTGAATGACAGCTTGTCTACTCCACTAAGACATAACGCATTACCTGTCTCTGCTGCACCAGTGATAGTTGTGAAGATATCTGCAAAGGGTGCGACTGTATTAAAACTTTCTTCCAGCCATACTCCAACACCAGGTGCGTACTCACTTGGCTTAAACACAACGGTATTTCCCGCAGCAAGTGCATATGCGATAGATCCAACAGGGGTAAAGATTGGATAATTCCAAGGGCCAATAACTCCAACAACACCAAGAGGTGAACGCTCAACAGTTGCAGACATATTTGCCATCAAAGCACCTGGTGCGCGATAAGAAGTTCGCATGATGTCTTCAGCATGTCTGGCGACCCAGCCGATGTGGCTTACCGCCATGGATGCTTCAAGTTTTGCATCACTAACTGGTTTGCCGGTCTCAAGTGAAATGAGTGCAGCAATTTGATCAACGTTATTAATTATGTAACTACTCCAGGCCAACAAAACTTTCTTGCGTCCTGAAAAACCTAATTTGGCCCATGCAGTACTGGCATGTCGCGCATGACCCACGATTTCACCAACTGATTTAGCTGAATGAATTGGGTATGTTCCAACAGGCTCACCAGTAACTGGGTTGTAAGAGTTAAATGCTTTAGTTGATCTAGAAGTAGTGGCCATGTGAACAAGCCTAGTCGGCTATAGATAGGATTTGAAGCATGAGCCAGCCAGTTAGATCGAGCAGTGTCTTTGAATCTGTTCGCACACCTTTTCATGTGATTACTGCTGATGGTATTGATTTAATAGGTGAGGTTGCAGCGCCAGTTGGCCCTTCAATTGGTGCGATTCTTTGCTTGCATCCACTGCCAACGGCTGGCGGAATGATGGATAGCCACATCTATAAAAAAGCAGCTAACCGTTTACCTGCCATGGCAGGCATTACTGTCGTTCGTTTCAACACTCGCGGAACCACGAGTGAAGCAGGCAGTAGCACCGGAGTATTTGATAATGGAGTTGCCGAACGTTTTGATGTTGAAGCAATGCTTTCGTACTGCTTTGATACTTTGAATCTAAACAATCTTTGGGTAACTGGTTGGTCCTTTGGAACTGACTTAGCTCTGCAGCATGCAAAAGATCCACGACACAAGGGGTTAATCCTTTTGAGTCCACCCTTGCGCACGACAACTGAAGACCAACTTAAGTATTGGAATACAGATCCACGCCCAATAACCGCCCTAGTGCCAGAGCTAGATGATTACCTGAAGCCTGATGCTGCTCGCCAACGATTTGCAGTTATACCGACTATGAAGATTGTTGCTGTCGACGGTGCCAAGCATTTGTGGCTCGGAGAGCCGTCTGTTCATCGAGTCTTATCTGAAATAAGCAGCATCGTCACCGGCAACTCAGCACCGCTTCCAACTGAGTTTTAACTGTTATTTGCGCGAGGAATAACCACTTCATCAAGAATTAAAATGATGGATGCCGCTACTGGCACGGCCAATAATCCACCCACCAATCCCAACAATGATGAACCAATAAGTGCAGCAACAATTGTTACTGCGCCAGGGACATTCAGAGATCGCTTCATGATTCTTGGGGTAACCACGTAGTTTTCAATTTGTACATAAACAATATATGCAACAAAAGCGATTGCACCGATTGCTACTGATTGGGTAAGTGCAATCAATGTAACTATTGTGGCTCCGATGAAGTGGCCAATGAGCGGAATAAGTGCGGCTACTAATACGATCATGCCGATGGCAAATGGCGAAGGCATACCTAAAACTGTCGCCAAAATAACGACAAATACAGCAGCCATAGCGGCAATCAAGATCTGGCTTCCAACGAAAGCACCAACTCTTGCGATTACCGCATTAGCTAAAAGTCCAACTCGATCACGGCGGCTTGCAGGAACCAATGAAAGACCAAGATCAATTGCCTGAGGCAAGGATGTGATGAAGTACAGAGTAAGAACCAAAATGGTCAGCGCTGTAAAGAAGCCAGACAATACCGATTTACCAACTCCGATGACTCCACCAAATGTACTGATGAGCAAAGTTCCATCAGAGGTGACTTCTTTCAGTTTTTGTTGCAAGGTGTCGATTAGCCCGAATTGAGTATTGAGCTGATTGATAGTCTCATTCTTCATCAGATCCTGTAACAGTTGTGGTGCACTTTCGATCAGATTTGTACCTTGGCTAATTACAGGTGGAACGACAACTAGGGCAAAAAAGATCACAAACAGAATTACGGAAGAGAAAATTACTGTCACTGCCGTGCTTCGAGACATATTGCGTTTGCGTAAAGCCTCAACAGCAGGGTTTAGGCCAGTTGCTAGGAACAGAGCAATCAAAATCAAAACAAAGATCTGACTGGCACTAGCTAAAGCTCGCATCAAGACAATTGCGGTTAGAGCACCGAGCGTTGCAATAAATCCAAAGTAAAAAGGATGGGATTGATTGATTGGTTTGCCCAAAATCCCATAATCCACTGGTGCCTTTGTTGGCTTGGTGGCACGAGCGGTTGCTTTCTTGATTCTCTGTGTAATTGCCATAGCGTTATTCTAAAGTGAATAGATCACTAAGAATGAACCGTGGTGTTCATGTTCTGGAAACAATTATGGGGGAGAATACCGACCATGGCACTGCGCATTACGGGTATAGGCGAGGAGATCGCCTCTGTCACCGGCCTGCCATGGCACCTACCCCTGGAAGAGTGGCCAGAAGATCCGGTACTTGCAGAAAAGCGTGGAATTTCGCGTCACGTTGTGCGCCTTGTGCGAGCAAGTAGTGACCCAGATGCCGTTGTTTATGCAGTGAAGGAAACTGTTTCCGAGTTCGCCAACCGCGAGTACGTTATTTTGCGCCAGCTCTCTCAGCTAGGAGCACCTTGTGTGGAACAAGTTGCCGTTGTAGAGGGTCGCACTGATGCTCAGGGCGAAGAACTTCCTTGCGCAATTGTTACCCGCTTCTTACCGTACTCATTGCCATATCGAGTTTTGTTATCTGGTGCGGTAACTGCAAATGAAATTACAACAATGGCAACTGCCCTTGCATTTCTTTTGGTTCGCTTGCATCTTTTGGGATTCTGGTGGGGCGATTGCTCCTTGTCAAACACTTTATTTCGCCGAGATGCCGAAGGTTTTGCCGCATATTTAGTAGATGCAGAAACAGGTGAATTTCAAAAGAGTTTAAGCGATGGACAAAGAGAACATGATCTAGAAATTGTTCACTTTAACGTTGCCGCCGAATTAGAAGATCTAGCCCTATCTGGAGTTTTATATCCTGGTATGGATCCCGTGCGAGCAGCTGAAGCTGTGATTCGTCGCTATCGCAGATTATGGTCAGCGCTTAAAGAGCCTCAGTTGTTAGATCCAAAGGATCGTCATGCTGTAGAAAGTGCAATGCGCCAACTCCATGATCTTGGATTTGCTGTTGAAGAGGTTTCAGTGACAATTGATGGCAATACAAAAATGCTTTCATTCCAACCCAAGTTAGTTGCAGCTGGATATCACACACAGCGTTTGCGCGAGTTAATGGGGCTAGAAACAGAAGAACTACAGGCAAAGAGATTGCTGGCATCATTTGATCGATATCGTGCACGTGAAAATACTGACGGAATCTCTATCCATATGATGGCAAAGCAGTGGCTTAGCGAAGTCTTCGAAAAAGTGCTATCTCGAGTTCCAGATGACATGCGTGGACGTGTAGAGCGTGCACAGATGTTCCATGAAATCCTTGAAAATCGCTGGTTTTTGAGTGAAAAAGCAGGCCATGACGTGGGACTTGAATTCGCAACAGATAACTATTGCGCCGAGATTTTGCCATCGCGTCGTGACTCTGGCGTCGACATAGTTCTTGGGTAGATAGAATGGCATCATGAGTTTGCCACCGAATTTTGGGCAAGCCTTTGATTTAAGTTCTCTTACTAAACCAAAGGTAGATCCTTCAGTACCGATGCCGGGCATAGAAGTAACGGTCGAGAATTTAAGCAATGAAATCCTGCCGCTTTCTTTAGTACGTCCCGTTATTGTGCTGATGTGGACATCCCGAAGTCCTGAATCTGTGGAGATGGTTAAAACTCTTGGAAAGCTAGAAACTGATTACAAAGCCGCTTTTTCCCTTGCACGAGTAGATATCGATGCAAACCCAGAAGTTGCCCAAGCATTTCAAACTAAATCAGTGCCTTATGCCGTGGCAATTATTGCTGAACAAATGGTTCCCTTATTTGAACAGGCTTATCCTGAAGCCCAAGTGAAATTGGTTATTGATAAGGTTTTAACTCTTTCATCAGAGCAAGGTGTCGGTGAGGCACCAGTTGAACAAGTAGAACCTGAAGAGACCGATGCGATGAACGCACTTGAATCTGGTGACTATATTGCAGCCGAAGCTGCTTATAAGAAATGGTTAGCAAGAAAGCCCACTGAAAACTTAGCAAAACTGGGTCTGGCACAAACGCAGTTGCTGATACGCACTGAAGGTTTAGATCTCAACACTGTTATCGCTCAATCTACCGCTGCGCCAACAGATATTGATCTTCAATTGATGGCTGCAGATGTTGAGATTGTTAATGGGGGAGTCGAAGCTGCTTTCACACGATTGCTTCATGCGGTGAAGGCAACAACTGGTGATGATCGTACAAAAATCAAGAATCACCTACTAGGACTCTTTGCCTTGGTAGATCCATCTGATCCGCGTTTAGCCGCTGCTCGAAAAGAGTTAGCGAGTGCCTTATTTTGAGCCAGAATATCGATGTTAAGCATGAACTAAACCTGATCAAAGCGCTGTTCTTTTTATTCGGCCTTTTAATAATGTCGTGGGTTCCTAGATTCCCCGAAGTAAAAGCCAATTTGCAAATGACTAATGGTGAATTTGGCTCGATTGTCAGCATGGGTGCAGTAGGAAACGTTGTTGCACTTCTTACAGTCGGACACCTTGTGCACAAATATGGAGCGCGTTGGATTTTGCACATCGGAGCGCTCCTGCTAGCTGTCAGCCTTGTATTCTTAACGCACAGCACATCAAGCATTGTTTTCTTAATCTCAATTATTGTTCAAGGTGGTGCTATTTCTGCCTTTCATATTGCAATCAACTCACAAGGATTTTTTTTCCAAGATCGAACCAAGCGCCAGATTATTACCCTCTTGAGCGGTTTCTGGAGTAGCGGTGCATTGATTTCATCAATAATTGCAGGGCTATTAGTTGATCGAGTTGCATTGGATACCTACACAAACTATCTATCGGGAATGTGCTTTGCACTGATGACTCTGATCATATTCAGGATTTCTCCGAATTTGGTCAAAGCCGATGTAAATCCTGATTCACAACACAGGGCTCGAGATATGTTTAGGGGTTTTGAAGTTGATATCCCAGTGTCAGCTGCGCTGCTATTGGTCATCATGCTTGAGTACGCAGTCAGCGATTGGGCCGCGATATTTGTCAAAGAGGATATGAAGATTCTTGGTGGAATTCACACACTGCCTTACATTCTTTTCACACTCGCAATGATCATCGGTCGATTAAACCTTCATAATCTCTTACCCCGCTACAGTATTGATTTCTTAATGGTGCGCGCATCTTTACTCTCAGGGTTATCCATGATTGCAGGGATCATTGCGGTGAGTATTGCCGGAACTTCAAATGAGACCCTTGTTATTGTCATTCTTTCAATTAGTTTTACACTTGCAGGTCTGGGTTCATCATTCCTAGGGCCGTCAGTTATGAATGCGGCAAATACACGCTCAAAGTTTCCGTCCAGCGTTGTTATTGGCCAAATCGGAGTTATCAACATTGCACTGGTTTTTGTGATGCGATGGGTTATTGCTTGGACGGCGCAGGCGACATCACTGTCAATTGCACTGTGCATCCCAGCCTTAATGCTGCTGGCAGTTCCTAGATTTTCTAAGATCTTTAAAAAGGTTTAGATCAGCCTGAGCCTTCTGTGTTGCCAGCATCTGCTGCCGTGACATCATCAATGCGATATTTCTCCATTGCCGCTGTAACAGTGCTTTGCTTGATTTCACCTTGTTGACACAGTTGCTGCAAGACGGCAACAGCAATGGACTCTGCATCAACATTGAAGTGACGGCGAAGTGCTCCGCGAGTGTCTGACAAGCCAAATCCATCTGTGCCAAGTGAGTAGAAAGGCTGCTCGACCCATGGAGAGATTTGATCTTGCACAGCTCTCATGTAATCACTAACAGCAATAACTGGGCCACTTGCACCATCTAACTTCTTGGTGATGTAGGCGGTGCGCTTGTCATTTGGATTAAGCAGGTTGTGTCGATCTGTTTCTAGTCCATCACGGCGAAGTTCATTCCATGAAGTTACTGACCAGACTGAAGCATTAACGCCCCAATCATTTGCAAGAAGTTGCTGCGCCTTGATAGCCCAGTTAACTCCCACACCTGATGCCAAAATCTGTGCGTTCTTCT
>Ga0209401_1002631_pt1 | contig 11561 bp, 12 predicted proteins | sample M_140807_MF_Meta_FD_187318 | JGI IMG/M metagenome (GOLD analysis project Ga0209401, IMG submission 187318) | Freshwater microbial communities from Lake Montjoie, Canada to study carbon cycling - M_140807_MF_MetaG (SPAdes) (version 2) | ecosystem: Environmental > Aquatic > Freshwater > Lake...
AAGGTGCGCGGCCTCAAGAGTCGGGGCAGCATCTACCGCAAGATCCAGCGGCATGAGCTGGAGACGGTGCCGGGCCCTGACGGCAACCCGCTGATTGAGCGCGACAACCTGGAGCAGCGCTGGGCGGCGATCACCCGCACCCGCACCGATTCGCCCAACCCGCTGCGGCCAGCGGCCGAGCGCACCAAGCCACAGCCGAAGCCGCCGCCGCCACCGCCCAGGGCGCCAGAACCTGAGGAGCTGCCGGCCTACAACGACAGCCGCGCCCGCAGCGAATACGAGAAGGCCAACCTGCTGGAGCTCCAGCGCAAGACGCAGGAGGGCCTGCTGCTTCGCCGCGAAGATGTGGAGCTGGCCTGGGGCGGCGCGGTGAACATCACCCGCACCCGCCTGCTCGGCGTGCCCAGCACGGCCAAGCAGCGCATCCCACACCTGGAGATTGAGGAGGTGGAGCTACTGACCACGCTGATCCGCGAGGCGCTTGACGAGCTGGCGGCCGGGGAGGTGAAGGCATGATCACCGCCGACCCTGCGAAACTGACGAGGCAGATCCTGGCGGGCTTCAAGCCACCGCCGCGGCTACGGCTGAGCGAGTACGCCGATGAGTTCGCGGTGATGACCGGCAACGCTGCCGAGAAAGGGAAGTGGAGCACCTTGCCCTACCAGCGCGAGATACTCGACGCCTTCACCGATCCAGCCGTGGAGACGGTGGCGATTATGAAGAGCGCTCGGGTGGGCTGGACAAAGATGCTGGGCGTGGTGGTGCAGTTCTTCAGCCACCAGGACCCCTGCCCGGTGATGATCGTGCAGCCGGTCAAGGAAGACGCGGAAGGGTATTCCAAGGAAGAGATCAAGCCGCTGTTCGAGGACACGCCGGTGCTGCGCGGCCTGATCTCAGAGAGCAAGGCCCGCAACACCGCAAGCAACACGATCCTCCTAAAGCAGCTGAGCAATGGTGGGCTAATTGACATCGTGAATGCGGCCAGCGGCCGGAGTTTCCGGCGCAAGAGCCGAAAGGTGGTGCTGTTCGACGAGGTGGACGCCTACCCCAAGCTCGACGAAGGCGACCCGATCAAGCTGGGCCGCAACCGGGCCGACTATTACTGGGACCGCAAGATTGGCCAGGGCGGCACCCCCATCTTCGCCGGTGGCAAGACAGAAGAGGCCTTCCTGCGCGGCGATCAAAGGCGCTTCTATGTGCCTTGCCCGTTCTGCCAGGCCATGCAGGTGCTGCGCTGGGAGCAGATGATCCGCGAGGGTGAGCACGCCGGCCACTACAGCTGCGAGAACTGCGCCGAGCCGATCCCGCACAGCAAGAAGCGCTGGATGGTGGAGCGCGGCGAGTGGCGCCCCACGGCGATGAGCCAGCAGCCGGGGCTGGTGAGCTTCCACATCTGGGCGGCCTACAGCTACAGCCCGGCGGCCGACTGGACCGTGCTGGTGCGCGAGCACGCCGAGGCCCTGGACGCCATGCGCAAGGGTGACCCCGACGCGATGCAGACCTTTCACAACACCGTGCTCGGTGAGCCTTGGGAAGACTCCATCAGCGGCAAGCTCACCGGCGATGGCCTGGCCCAGCGGCGCAAGAACGAAGCGGCCGGCAACGGCTACCCCGAGGGCACGGTGCCCGATGGCGTGCTACTGCTGACCGCTGGCGTGGACGTGCAGGGCGGCGGCGGCACCACCGGGGAGCGACTGGTGTTGACCGTCTGGGGCTGGGGCCGCGGCGAAGAAGGCTGGCACCTGGGCCACTGGGAGATCGATGGCGACCCGCAGCAGCCGGAGACCCTGGCCCAGCTCGACCAGATCGCCAAGACGCGATGGCGCAAGGCCGATGGCACAGAGCTCCGGCTGACCATGGGCGGCATCGACGACGGCGGGTATGCCACCCATGAGGTGCGCGACTGGTGCCGCAGCCGCACCTCAAGCTGGGTGCCGATGAAAGGCGCACATCAAAAAGGCAAACCGCTGATCGGCCGCGGCGTGCCGGTGGATGTGAACCGCAAAAATCAGGGCATCACGAAGCGCGGCGTGCTGCTGTTCAACGTCGGCTATGACGCCAGCGTGAACCACCTCCAGGGCCGCCTGCGCAATGAACAACCGGGCCCCGGTTATTTGCACTTCGGCATGGCCAGCACCGATCAGTTCCTGGCTGAGCTGTTCCCCTGGAAGCGAATGCCCAAGCGCGACAAGGGCCAAACCACATACAGCTGGGTGCTACCTGCTGGCTCCCGAGACGAAGCCGGCGACTGCACCCGCATGGCCTATGCCGCCCTGCAGCTGGTGAAGCGCCGCTACAACCGCGCGACCTTCTGGGATCAGATCGAAGCCCAGCTGGCCAAGCCAACCACCCCCCAACGCCAGGCCAAGGCCACACCGGCGCAGCCGTCATTCTTGACGAACTGGTGAGATCAGGCTCTCTAGCCTGAAGCCATGACGATCCCTGCGACGATTCGCGCCGGTGACACGGTGGCCTGGCGCGACGACGCCACCACCGACAGCCTGGGCAATGCCGTCACCAGCGCGGCCTGGTCGCTGTCGTACTTCCTGCGTTCGGCTACTGCTGGTGCCACCGGCGGCCTGACCGTAGCCAGCACCAGCTATGGCAGCGGCTGGCAGACGACGATCAGCGCCACCAGCTCCGCCACCCTGGCGGCCGGCAGTTGGTATTGGCAGGCCCGGGCCGCCAACGGCGCCAACGCGATCACCACCGGCACCGGATCGCTCACGGTGCTGGCGGCCCTGAACTACAGCGGCACCCCTGCCGCCTTCGATGGCCGCAGCCAGGTGCGGAAGGATCTTGACGCGGTGCAGGCCGCCATCCGCAGCCTGATCAGCGGCGGCGCGGTGAAGCGCTACACGATCGGATCCCGCCAGCTGGAGCGGTTCAGCCTGGCCGAGCTGATCGAACTGGAGAACCGCCTCAAGGCCGACGTGGCCAAAGAAGAAGCGGCGGAGCGGATGGCCAATGGCCTGGGCGATCCGCGCAATCTGTTCGTGAGGTTTGGCTGATGGCGTTCGGACTGGGCTTCTCAATTCGTGAACGGCTGGGCCTGCGCAAGCCCGCAATGGCCGAGCCCCCCAGGCGCCGCGCCTACGCCGGTGCCACCGTGTCGCGGCTCACGTCCGACTGGGTGAGCGGCGGCAGCAGCGCCGACAGCGAGATCAAGGGATCAATCAGCAGGCTGCGCAACCGGGCCCGCCAGCTGGTGCGGGACAACGACTATGCGAAACGCGCGAAGTCGCTGGTCACCAACAACGTGGTCGGCACCGGCATCCGGCTGCAGATGCAGGTTCGAATGCAGCGCGGCGGCGGCCGGCTGGATCAGGTGGTGAATGATCAGATCGAAGCGGCCTGGGAGAAGTGGACCCGCAAGGCCACCTGTGACGTTGCCGGCCGCTTAAACCTGCACCAGATCGAGCGCATGGCGATGGGCGCCATGGTCGAAAGCGGCGAGATCTTGATCAGGTTGGTGCCGCAAGCCTTCGGTGGCGGCCAGGTGCCGCTGGCGCTGCAAGTGTTCGAGAGCGACCAGCTTGACGAGAACTACACCGGCGGCAGCACGGTGCCGGGGAACGAATGGCGCATGGGCGTGGAGGTGGACCGCTGGGGGCGGCCCGTCACCTATGCCTTTCTGGCCAAGCATCCTGGCGACACGGCCCTCGGCGGCAGCAACCCAAGCGCCCGCCATCTGCTGGTCCCAGCCAGCGAGGTGATCCATCTCTACCTGCAGGAAAGGCCAGCGCAGACCCGGGGCGTGTCGTGGTTTGCCGCTGGCATTCAGCGACTCCACCACCTAGCTGGCTATGAGCAAGCGGCCCTGGTGCGGGCCCGGGCAGCGTCGGCGTTGATGGGATTCATCACCAGCCCAGAAGGCGCTGGCGACACCTACGGAGAAGAGGTGATTGACGGCGAGCACGTCACCACCTTCGAACCAGGAATGTTCAAGACCCTGTTCCCCGGCCAGTCCGTGGAGGTGCCGCAGATCAACGCGCCAGACGGTCAGCTGGAGCCGTTCGTGCGGGGAATGCTGCGGGCGTTTGCCAGCGGCATCGGCGTGAACTATGCCGCGCTGTCCGGCGATTACTCGATGTCTAACTATTCAAGCTCCCGCCTGGCGCAGATTGAAGACCGCGACTGTTGGAAGGTGCTGCAGCAGTACCTGATCGACGAGCTGCTGACCCCGGTGTTCGAGCGCTGGATTGAGGCCGCCGTGCTCAGCGGCGCGCTCAGCCTGCCGAGCTACGACCTGGCGCCCGATCGCTTCTGTGCCTGTCGGTGGATGGCCCGCGGCTGGAGTTACATCGACCCACTCAAAGATGCCCAGGCCGACAACCTGGCCATCCGTTCGGGCACCAAGACCCAGGCTCAAGTGGTGGCCGAGCAGGGCGGCGACCTGGAAGAGCTGCTGATCGCACGCAAGGCCGAGGTGGACCGGGCTGAAGAGCTTGATCTGCATTTTGACTCCAACCCCGCCGACGACATGCAGGGCGGCTCTGTTGACCCGTCCGGTTCGGTTGCCATGAGCGACCCAACCGAAGTTCCTAGCCTGAACCAAGACGGGGAGAGTGATGGAACTGATGCGTGATCTGGAGGGCCAGACCCATCGCCGCGCGGCGTCGCTGGATGGTGTGGCCATCAGCAGCGAAGACAGGACGATGGAGTTCTCCTTCTCCAGCGAATACCCGGTGCAGCGCTACTGGGGTAGCGAAGTGCTGAGCCATGAGCGCGGCGCCGTTGATCTGGGCCGCCTGTCTGATGGCGCCCCGGTCCTGTTCAACCATGACACAAACCGCCCGATTGGCGTGGTGGAGCGGGCCTGGATTGATGGCGAGAAAAAGCGCGGCATGGTGTCGGTCAAGTTCAGCCGTAATGCGTTCGCGCAGGAGGTAATGGCCGATGTGGCCGATGGCGTTCTGCGGAATGTCTCGGTCGGCTACTCCATCAATCAGATGGAGGAGCGCGGCGACAACTTCGTCGCCACTTCGTGGCAGCCGTACGAGGTAAGCATTACCCCATGCCCAGCTGACCCAACCATCGGCATCGGGCGAAAGCTCGACACCGATGACGCGGCCCCAGCCGCAACCCCGACCCATTTACCTTCCCCTAATCCCATGGAAGACAACCTCAACATCGAGGCTGTGCGGGCGGAAGCGGCTGCACAAGCCGCCAACGCCGAGCGCACCCGCATCGCCAGCATCAACGCCCTGACCGAGCGCCACGGCCTCAAGGATCTGGGCACCACCCTGATCGAAAACGGCCGCAGCATCGACGAAGCCCGCGCCGCGGTGCTTGAGAAGATCAGCGCCAAGCCCGTCGAAACCGTCAAGCCGGTTGAGATGGACCAGCGCGACGCCAGCCGCTTCAACATCACCGCCGGCATCCGTGCCGCGCTGTCTGGCGACTGGAGCTCCTACGAAGCCGGCCTGGTGCGCGAGATGAGCGCCGAGGTGCAGAAGTCGATGGGCCGCAGCCCTTCGGCTGAGCGGGCTTTCTTCATTCCCTTCTCTGCTCTCACCCGGGCCACCTACGTCACCAGCGGCGCCACCACCGGCGGCAACCTGGTGCAAACCGATCTGCTTGATCAGGACTTCATCGAGTTCCTGCGCAATCGTTCGGTGACGCTCGCCGCTGGTGTTCGCACCATGCCAGGCCTGCAGGGCAACGTGGCGATCCCCCGCCGCTCTGGTGTGGCTTCGACCTACTACCTGAGCAGCCAGACCACCGCCATCACCCAGTCGGAGTCCACCTTCGACCAGGTGACGCTCTCGCCCAAGAACCTGGCCGCGCTGTCCAAGTACAGCCGCCAAACGCTTCTCCAGGCCACCCCTGGCATTGAGCAGCTGGTGCGCACCGACCTGATTGACGGCATCAACGTTGCCATGGATCTGGGCATCCTCAACGGCTCCGGCGCATCCGGCCAGCCTCTGGGGATCATGGGCACCAGCGGTATCGGTTCGGTGGCGATCGGCACCAACGGCGGCGCGATCACCATGGAGGCCTTGGTGAACCTCGAGACCGAGCTCACCATTGACAACGTGCCTGTTGATCGCAACTCGGTCAACTACATCACCAACGCCAAGGTGATGGGCAACCTGAAGAAGCTCCGCGCTGGTGGCTCAACCACCACGGACGGTCCCTTCCTGGTAAATGACAACCTGCTGGCCATCGGCCGCGGCGCCACCCCTTCGGTGGTGAACGGTTACGGCATCTACGTCACCAACCAAGTGCCCAGCAACCTCACCAAGGGCACCAGCTCCGGTGTCTGCTCGGCGGTGGTGATCGGTGATTACAGCCAGGCCATGGTGGGCCTGTGGGGCAATGGCCTCGAAATCACCGTGGGCGAGGACTCCGATGACTTCTCCAAGGCGCTCACCAGCGTCCGGGGCATCGTGACCTACGACGTGGCGGTGCGCGATCCCAAGTGCTTCGCAGCCTGCCTGGACGTGACCACCAGCTGATAGGGGCTCAGGCTCCCAGTCCTGACCGGGGCGGCGTCTGCCGCCCCTTTCCCACATGAAGATCCTTCTCCTTCACAACACCCTGGCCAGCGGCACCCACCTGGAGGCCGGCACCGTTCAAGACGTGTCCGACGACGACGCGGCGATCCTGGTGCGCCTGGGCCGCGCCACCACCGAGCTGCCTGAAGCCAAGCCGACTCGCAAGGCGAAGGAGCCCACCTGATGGCCTTCACCGAGTCGCTCGATCCGTTCCTCGCCGACTTTGGTGTGCCGGTGACGGCTGGCGCGGTGAGCGGCCTGGGGATGCTGGACCAGAACTCCGAGATCATCCTCGGCGGCGAGATCACCGTGATCGATCTGCTGCTGACCGTGCCCACAGCCACCTTCGGCAGCCTGAGCTATGGCGACCTGGTGACGGTTGACGGCACCAGCTACAAGTGCGAAACCCAGCCGCAACGCTTCGACGACGGCAGCTTCTGCCGGGTGCCGCTGGTGAAGATGGACCCAGATCCCGCGATTGATTACATCTTGGACGGTGGCGCTGCGTTGGCATCCGGCACTCTCTACGACGGTGGTGGAGCATGAGCCAAACAATCCCGGCCCGCATCGTCATCCGCCGCGACACGGCTGCGAACTGGACGGCAGCCAACCCTGTCCTGCTGCAGGGCGAATGGGGTTTTGAGACTGACGCCAGAAAACTGAAGATCGGTGATGGCGCCACGGCCTGGAACGCGCTTAGCTACTTCTCCACCGGCAGCGGCGGCGGCGGCAACACCATCCTGAGCGGCAGCGGCGCCCCTAGCAGCGCCCTGGGCGTCAACGGTGACATCTATCTGGACACGGCAGCAACGCGCCTGTATGGCCCCAAGACGGCCGGCGCGTGGGGCTCTGGCGTTGCACTGATCGGCGCGCCAGGCGCCAACGGGACCAACGGAACCAACGGCACAGCTGGCACCAACGGCACGGCCGCCACCATCGCCGTCGGCACGGTGACCACCGGAGCGGCTGGATCGTCGGCAACGGTCACGAACACCGGCACCACCAGCGCCGCCGTGCTGGCGTTCACCATTCCTCGCGGCGACGCCGGAGCCAACGGAACCGCTGGCACGAACGGCACGAACGGCACAGCAGCCACCATCGCCGTGGGAACTGTCACCACTGGCGCCGCCGGAAGCTCTGCGGCCATAACCAACTCAGGCACCAGTTCGGCCGCAGTCTTCAACTTCACGATCCCCCGCGGCGACACCGGCGCTGGTGGTGGCGGCAGCGGCACGGTTACCAGCGTTGGCCTGATCCTGCCATCGCTGTTCAGTGTTGCCGGCAGCCCGGTCACTGCCACCGGCAACATCACTGCCACCCTGGCCACGCAGAGCGCCAACCTTGTCTGGGCTGGCCCAACCACGGGTGTGGCCGCCGCTCCGGCCTTCCGCTCCCTGGTGGTGGCGGACCTGCCGCTGCTGACTGGGTACACCAGCGGCGCTGGAACTGTCGCAGCCACTGACACGATCGTGACGGCGATCGGCAAACTCAACGGCAACGACGCTGCAAAGGCCACCGCTGGCGCCATCACAGGCTCGGGCCTGACCATGGCGACGGCCCGCATTGTGGGTCGCACCACGGCCGCCACTGGAGCGCCGGAGGAGATCACCGTTAGCGGCGGCCTGAGCCTGAGCGCTGGGGCCCTGGCCCTGGCGACCACAGCCGTCACCGCTGGCAGCTACAGCTACGGCAGTTTCACCGTTGACACCGCAGGCAGGCTCACGGCGGCCAGTTCTGGCACAGCACCTGTCACCAGCGTTACTGGCACAGCACCCATCGTCAGCAGCGGAGGCGCCACCCCAGCGATCAGCATCAGCGCGGCCACCATTAGCGCTGCTGGCTCAATGTCAGCCGCTGACAAGACAAAACTTGATGGCGTGGCGACCGGGGCCACGGCCAACAGCAGTGACGCCACGCTTTTGGCCAGGGCCAACCACACCGGGACGCAAGCTGGCTCCACGGTGACCGGGGCTTACACGGCTGCCGGCCTAACCATGGCAACCGCCCGCATCCTGGGCAGGACCACCGCTGCCACGGGTGCGGTTGAGGAGATCACGATTGGCACTGGCCTGAGCTTGACCGCTGGGACCCTGACGGCTACGGGCGGCGCTGGCGGCGGCGGCACCAAAACTTTTGCCAGATTCACACCACGGGAAAATCAACCGCCCGCCACCAATTACGCCACCATCGACACACGCAACAGCGTGATGGTTCTGGAGTTTGACGCAGCCACCGAGGAATCATCGACATTTGTTGGTGTCATCCCGGAGGCTGCAAACATGGCAAGCGGCCTGCTGGTCAGGCTCTGGTGGATGGCCGACACCGCGACGACCGGCAACGTCCGATGGGCCGCATCCTTTGAGGACACCGGCACCGACCTGGACGCCGATTCATTCGACACGGCAGTGGAAGTTACCAGTGCAGCCAACGCCACAAGCGGCATTGAGACGGTTGCACAGATCACTGTTACAACCATTGACGGCATCGCCGCTGGGGATCGGTTCAGGTTGCGGATTAACAGGAAGGCCGCCGATGCTACGAACGACACGATGGCCGGGGATGCTCAGCTGGCCGCCGTTGAAGTACGAGGGGTGGCGTAATGGCGTATTCATTCAACGCAGCCAGCCAACAATCACTGACAATGGCGGCACCCAATGGTGTTGGCTTTGATGAGCCATTGACAATGGCCCTCTGGTTCTACACGGCAGCAACAAGCTCAACGACGATGCTTTCAATCGGGCCGCCAGATAATGAAAACCTCGGCTACTTGGTAAGAACATCAACTAGCAACCGAATTGTGGGTTCCAAGAGCAACAACGCCACTCTGGTTACAACTGCAGGTTATACGGCAAATACCTGGACACATGCCGCTGCTGTCTTTACCAGTGACACCAGCCGTACGTTGTACTTGAGCGCAACTGCAGTCACCAATGCTTTAAACATTGCCGACGCAACAGGCACCGCGTTCACATCAATGGCTATTGGTCGCCGTCATGTCGTCGGCACGACTCCGCAGTATTTTACTGGACGAATTGCGGAGATCGGAATCTGGACAGCTGCACTAACAGCCACCGAGATTCTGTCTCTGAACGCTGGCGCATCTCCCGATCAAGTTCGGCCTCAGTCACTGGCCTTTTATGCCCCTCTGATTCGTGACCTTCAGGACGTGCGCGGTGGCTTGGCTATCACCAACAACAACGGCGCCACCGTTGTCGATCACCCGCGGATTTACTACTGATGGCCACCTACCGCAGCGTCGTCACAGCCGAGATCCGGGAGATCCCCGCAGAGCTTTATGCCGCATGGCAGGCGGCGGGAAACCCCAAGGCCAGCGCATGGGAGCCGTGGGAGGTGACACCACCACCACCACCGCCACCCAGTCCCGATTGGGCTCAGTTCAAGGCTACGGCGCTGGGATCGGTCAGCCTCAATTCGGTCATGGCCGATGCCTACCAGTCCGCCCCTGTTGCCGCTGGTACCCTGGCGGCTGCGCTGCTCCGCGCTGAACAGGGCGAGCCTCAAGATTTTGCCACCACATGGGCCGCCATCGGCCAAGCCGTCACCGTGCCGCATGAGGCAGTCGCTGGCTTTGTTGGTGTGGCCCAAGCCTGCAACCTACCGGCTGATTTTGTGGCGGCTCTACAGCCGTCGGCAGAATGAGCACAACACCCCTGTCAGCTATGCCCCCAGAAGATGTATCGCACCGGGACATCTATGTCCGGCTCGCTGAGCTGGGCGCCAAGATTGACAACATTCTTTCGATCATGGCCGAGCGCAAGGAAGACGTGACGCGGATCACCAAAGATCTCGACGCATTGTTCAGCCGCCAGCGCACCCTGGAATCCCGGCTCGCCCAGATCGCCGGCATCGGCCTGGTACTGGCGGTGGGGATCCCGGTATTGGCGACCATGTTCCAGCTCAGGCTTACCGTTCCGGTCGAGCACCAGCAGGTGAAGCCATGAGCTGGGTCACCGCTGCCTTGCTGGCCGGATACATCGGGATTTGTGAGTACCGCGCCCCATCGCCCTGGGTGGCCTGCGAGAGCCGCTGGAACTGGGCGCTCGGCGTGCTGGTGCCATCGCCTATCCAGGGCGCCATCCCAGCCGCTGGGCGACTGCTGGGGCTGGGCCGGCGCCGGCGTCCTGACACCGATGTGGAGCCCAGGCCATGACGCTGAGCAAAGCCGAGCGGATCCTGGCGGCGATCGTGACCGCGATCACCCCCACCAGTGGCATCAGCTCAAGGGTGTTTCGTGACCGCTGGGAAGCGGTGGCCAGATCAGAGATGCCGTGCGTCGTGGTGGAGCCGCTGGGAGAAAGCGACGAGGTGCCGACCACCGGACCGATCAACACCGACCTGACGGTGAGCATCGACGTCCTGATCAGCGGCTCTCCGCTGAGCACCCTGGCTGATCCGATCCGGGTGGACATGCACAGCCGCCTGATGGCCGCCACCTTCACCGGGCTCCAGGTGATCCACTGCTACCCCCAGAGTCGGGAATGGAAGGCTGAGCCGGGAGAGATCGGCATTCTGAGCTCTTCCTATTCTGTGAGGTATCGGACCCTTCTTTCCGATCTGACGGCATGACCGCTGATCTCCCCCCTTGGCCCACCACCGCTGGCAGTTTCCTGCTGGTTGATGGCGAATGGGTCAACCAATCCCCCGCTGAAACCCCCGAGGTAACGACCGATGGCATCGAACAAGCGGCAGATCCTGATGGTCAAGACGGAGGCCACCTACGGGGTTAGCCCTAGCGCAGCCGGCACCGATGCCCTGCTGGTGCTCGATGCCGAGCTGACCCCGCTGGATGGCGAACTGCTGGAGCGCGAGCTGATCGACTCCACGTTTGGCCGGGTGCGCTCGCGCGTGATTGCCCAGCGAAAGATGGGCCTGAAGTTCGGCATCGAGGCGGCTGGCTCTGGTACCGCCGGAACCGCGCCAAAGTTCGACCCGCTGATGCGCGCCTGTGGATTCAATGCCGCGTCCGTGGCTTCCACGTCGGTCACCTACACCCCAATCAGCACGACGCCGGAAAGCTGCGAGCTCTACCACAACTGGGTC
>Ga0209401_1002638_pt1 | contig 11548 bp, 19 predicted proteins | sample M_140807_MF_Meta_FD_187318 | JGI IMG/M metagenome (GOLD analysis project Ga0209401, IMG submission 187318) | Freshwater microbial communities from Lake Montjoie, Canada to study carbon cycling - M_140807_MF_MetaG (SPAdes) (version 2) | ecosystem: Environmental > Aquatic > Freshwater > Lake...
CCCATTACACAAAGCACGCCCACAAGCACCAAACATCGCCTGCGAGCTATCCGCCTCAGCGGCTCGCCAGCGAGTTGTGATGCTAGCGCACCTGTCAAGTTACTCGTGATTTGTGGATAACTCACGCGGGTTTGGCGTGTCGTCCACAGGTTTTTTACTACCTGTGCATAACTCATTGGTGGCCCCAGCCCGTACCTTTAAAGCTAATACCTGGCGCGTGATACACCTGGCGCATATGAGTACCGCAGCAAATAGGCGCACTATTAGAGGTTATTGGTTGCTCTAACTCATAACGTATATTGCAGCTGATGCACTCATACTCATACGTTGGCATCTAGCTCTACAATCAAACAAACGCTCATACAGCCGCACACAGTGCATTGTAAGGTTTTAACGTTAGGTGGCAGGTTATCGCTAACTATGCGCTCAATTTGATCAGTTATCTTTTTACAGCGCCGACACTCAAACCGTATTATATCCATAGACACGATCTCCAATCAGGGCCAGGTGGTGCATTGGGTTGAGGTCAGCTCGCGGTACTAAGTAACTATCACCACGTATTAGCTCTGATCTATACTTTTCATCTTTAGCTTGTTTTACCTCAAACCAACCCATTACAACATAAACGGGCATACGCCCAATAACTAATATAGCTATGTCACCGTCTCGGTCTATGCTGCCTATGATGAGGTTGCCGTTGCGTTTGTAGGTGTGCTTGACCTCTACGTTATCTGCTATGTCAGCCTTATCCTTGTACGTGCCGTTTTGTGGCTCATAGTCCGTTATGCCTAAATACTCAGCTGCAGCTGTTTCAGCTCCAACGGCATCTATTTGCTTTGTAGCAAACTCAGCAAAGGTACCGCCGTGCCTTTCTTGATCATAATTCTTTTTAGCTGTTACGCCGTCAAACTGTGGCTTGTACAGCTTTGCCCTCGCTATGCCTGTGTCTATAGCTGTATTAGCTTGTACAACGTCTAACACGACTTTGAACATTATCGGCACTCTTTACAAAACCATATTAAGTTTTCTTTGCTATGGCTCTTTTGATAGCCAAAAGGATCAAGCTGGCTAATCTTGCTGCACCTGTCGCAGGTCTCTACCTTGTACTCAGCTATGACCTCACCGTTTTTTAGGAGCTTGCCTGTCATAGCTTGTACGTTAATGATCTCTGAGTAATCGCTCATAATTGAGGTTTCCAATCGCCCTGGCTTGTAAATACGTACCAAAGCGGCTCACATTGGCTGGCTTTGCTTTTTTCTACACAGCTGTAATTGGCCCAGGCTTTACCTGTCTTGGCACTTATGCCCTCACGCCATACGCGGGCGCCGTGTCGGCACTCAGGCTTAGGGTCTAGCACGGTGGCATTTAGCTCGTTAGCTACGTTTTGTATTGTCGCAGCTATGGCATTAGTGGCCCAAAGATCATCAGTTATAGGCGCTACAGCTTTAGCACTTAATGCCTCTACCTTTTCCATATCCTCTTTTGTGCTGCGTGCAATACCGCCAGGTGTTAACAAGCCCAAAACGCGGCCATACGCTGAGGTCACACAGTTTTCTACCCAAAAGTGCAGGTTTACGCCTCGGTCTGATCTAACCTCTAGCGCATAGTCTACAGCGCTAGGCTTTTCGTCATCATAATTACGGTAGGCCTCAGCTCGTACCAATATATAACCTTTTGTTATGTCTATGTCCTCAATATATGCAACCAAGCGCATTGTTGGAAACTCTGAGCGAGCGCGAATAATCCTGGCGTTTACGTCCTCGTAGCCCTCTAGAAAATTACTCATTTAATTAGCTCAGCATCGCGTAGCGCCTTAGCAATATTGCGCCCTCTTACAAAGCCCTCACCGTGGCCGTGTTTAAACCCAATTGAATAACCAATAACCATAAACATAAAGCCCATACCGCAGGCCCCTAAACCAATTAAAATATCTAAACTGTTCATATATCTGCCCTTTGTTAAGGCCGATCAAGCTACTAACCGAGTAGCCCTCTCAGCGTGTAACAAAAGTATGGGGCTAAGCACCGACAAAAGGCAACACGACACGCCTAACGGGCTAATCTATCCTCTAATAACATCTCGTAAATCTTGTCAACGCGTGCCTCTATGCGGTCAACGCGCCCCCTTAGGTTGTGCCCGCCGTTACCGTCAGGCCTTAGCTCTGATAGGTAATACTTTACAAGGTGGCGTATAAGCCCAGCCGTTAACCCCAAAATAGTACAACTGCCTAAAGCTATACCAATTAACAGCTGGGCCTGTTCCATTACTTAGCGCCTACGCCTAATTGTTTTTCGGACGGCTGTAAAGCTTTTAATAGCGGGCCAATTAGGCCTGCAATAAAGGCATTAGCCAACACCTTAGGATCAGTAATACCCGACATATACAAAGCTGCCACGCTAGCCAAAGCGGCACGCGCGTAAGACTTTGCAGCTGCAATTACTTGCTCTTTCATTGTCTTGCTCCTTTAATGCCCCTTAGTTAATCTGTTTTAATACAAACACCGTATTAGTGCTTGAAGCTACAATCCCGTAAAGGCCCTCATTATCGCCTACGGGTAATTCCATTTTATCGCCCGTATCTAGTTTGTAACCGTTTGCCGTGGTCACGTTGCTAGCGCCAATATATAGGGCACCGCCTGAGTTATGTATCCAAACTGTTTGATCAAAACCTGTTGCAGCTACCAATAACGTAGCTGTTGTTCCTACTGTGACCTGTGAGCTTGTTGGCATTTTATAAACCTAACTTTTTAATTAATGCTGTTACTTTGTCAGCCGATAAACTTACCTCAAAGTGCATTTCATCAGCCCTAGTTTTGTAATCGCCACCCCAGGTTAAACCATATTTTTTTGCCAGGGCGCGGATCATAGGTACTTTGCCAGCCTCAAACGTGCCTACTTTGCCCAAAGCGTGCTGAGTGGCGTTTAGGTCTATAGCTGTACCTGAGCTGTGGTTGCTTAGCTTGTCCGTTGTACCGCGCACCATACGGAAACAGTAGCCCCAATCATCAAGGCCGCCTGTGTCTATTGGCTCAATAAGTGTATGAAACTCAGCTGCAAAACCAACAAGCAGGGGTGCAACCTTTTCTGCGCAGCGCAGCTTAATTGTTGTGCCAGGTACAGGATAAGACTTTATGCCTATTGCTGCCTGATCTTTTGAAGCTGGCCAACCGTTGTAACTACTCAGCATTTGCTACATCTTTTGTAATATCAAAAAAAGGTACCTGCTCATTTTGCGAGACAAAAACATCATTTGTTAAATCGTACGTATCACCAATACCTGCAAACTTGCCTCTAATTTTACTATTATATGAGGTGCGTTTACATACTTGTTTTCTAAAATTGCCATACCAAGTTTCAGGATCTAAACCCTCAATTTTTTCTGTTTCATCTATACCAAAAATGACCTCAGTAACAATATTTTTATCATTTAAAAATGCGTAATATGCCATTATGACCAGCTCACGTTTCCAGTACCAGCTGTAATTGTTGCAATTGTGTCTGCACCACTTGTTGTTGTTGATCCTGTTAACCCAGCACCGATAGATATTGTGCCCGCACTTGTTGCGTATCTTAAAATTACAATACCTGAGCCGCCGTTACCGCCTAAGCCGTAAACAGTAGGGCCGTCTTGGTAACCACCTGATCCACCACCGCCGCCGCGATTTGCTGTGCCGTCCGTTCCGTTGCTGCCTGTGTCATTTCCACCATTGCCGCCGCCGCCCAAACCGCCTGATGAGCCAGTTGTTACTGTTGATCTGCTGTCAGGCCCACAGCCGCCGCCGCCGCCGTAATAAGTGTTTGATCCACTTATATTAGTTTCAACGCCATTACCGCCTGCTCCTGGGCCAGCTGATGATCCGCTACCTTGATAATCCTGACCCACTTGTCCAGCGCCGCCGCCACCACCTGCTGCGTATGGCGTGGTCGCACCTTGTCCAGCGCCGCCATTAAATCCTTGATTAGCTGTGCCTGTTCCAAAACTTCCAAAAACAGAACCGCCACCACCTGCTCCACCATTAGCGGCTGTATAGCCGTTAGTTGTGGCCCTACCGCCACCAGTACTTGTTATTGTTGAAAACACAGAATTAGAACCAGGGTTGTTTTGTCCACCGTAAGAAGCTGATCCTGAACCACCTGCTCCAATAGTTACGGTGTAATTGGTGCCTTTTGCGATTGTTAATGGGCTTTCTAGACTACCACCGCCGCCAGTTGCGCCAACCGTGCAACGAACACCACCAGCACCCGCGCCGCCGCCTAGTGCAGCGCCGCCACCACCACCGCCTGCAACAACAAGGTATTTTACGCTAAAACCTCTAGGCGTGCCACTACTAGCCAAAACTCCTAAAATGGGCATTAGCTGATATCGCCAATAATTGTAAAAATATTAGATCCTGTACAAATAATAGTTGCAGCTGAGTAACGCGCCCTAAGGGTTGGTGCTGATGCTGTTGCACCTGTTGAGGTAATAGTTACGCCAGCGCCCTGTGCAAAAGAGGTTAAGCCTACACCTATGCTCTGCACGTTAATCTGTTGCCCCGCACTAAATACGCTAGGGGGTACCGTTACAGTTACAGCTGATGCGTTTGAGGTCGTCACTAATTTGTTAAGATCAGTAGATACAAGAGTATAAGTTGTACCTGTTTGAGCATTAAAGTTAAGAAGTAGAGATAGATCAACCGCACCGCTAGCTGCGCCGCCTGTCAGCCCTGAGGTGACAGCTGTATTTACCGCTGTAATGTCACCAACAGGTGCTCCAACCCAAGCGCTGCCGTCATAATACTCAGTAGCGTTTGTGTCTTTTAAATACGAATACTGGCCCTCTTGTGGTGAGGTAACAGCGGCAGATCGTGCGGCGGATGATGCAAACACCAACACGCCTTGCATAAGGTAGCCGTTAGTATCAGCTGCCGTTAGTACCTCGCCAGTTGTAAAGGTTTTAAAACCTAATCCAGCTGCCATAATTTTGCTCCTTAATAGGCCAATACGCCGCTGTCAAGCAAGCCGTATAGGTTTGAGTCTAATATAAAGCCGTCAATAATTGGCTCTAAAGTGGTGAGTGTTGTTTTCCAGCTATTAGGCGTAATGCTTTGAGCTACGCCAAACACCTGCAAAGTTTTAGTTAGGGTTGATCCGCCAGGCTGATTAGTTGTAATGGTTACTGGGTCAAAGTAATCGAGGCCTAAAGCTGCAACCGTGCCAGCTGTGTAATTGTCTGTGTATAAATCTAATTTGATAGCATCACAGCGTATAGAGGTCTCAGCCCTAGAGGCCACGTAAGCACGGGCATAGTCCAGGGCTACGGCATCAGTTTGCATTAGTAGGTTTTGTTGGTTGTAGCTGTGAATAAAGTACTTATCTATGCTGGCCTGATTTATAGCTGTTTGAGCCGTGCCACCTGTACGGGTAATAGAGGCTGAGTTATATACCAAAGTGTCATCAAGGCGCCAAACGGCATCGTAATAACCAATACCTGTGCCATTGTCGTTAAACACAACAGGGGTTTTACCCGTGCTTCCAGCTGTAACGGCCCTATCCTGAAACACAAACGATCCAGCCGCATCCACGTATAGGGCGCCATACTCGCTTGTCTCTACTGTCTGCATAGCTGCAAGGCTTGTACGAGCTGTGCCAGGATCAGCCTGCATTGTGGTTAACCCTGCATCAACATCGCGCATTGTGGCAGGCCAGCTAATAGCATCCAATAGGTTATTTATTCTTGCACCGCTTAACTGGCCCGCTGAGGTACCAGCTACCGTGCTAATTTGAGCGTTTTGTGCAAGCCTAAAGGCATCCACAGCTGTAATGGTTGTATATACAACATCGTTAGCGTTTTTAGGCGTAGTGGTTGTATAGGTTGTAATAAAGCCTGCAAAGATTGGGTAGGTAGTAGCGCCGTAGGTGGCCGTAATCTGCACCTTACGCATAGGCGTTAACAGGTTGTAATACGGTGAGCTAGGGTTTTGCGGGTTAAAGTCTCCGTTTTGGTCAACAATACGCATAGTAAGCGTACCTGTTTGGAATTGGTCAGCCTGTGGGTTGCGTCCACGCATAGTTTGTATGCTGTCCACAACGTCAGAAACATCCACAATTACCGAGGCGCTATCGGCCAAAATATTGGTGCCTAATATGCCGCTGTCCAAGATCATAGCCTGAGCAAAACTAGGCCCAGTACTAAAGTTAATAACGGCGTTAATTACAGGTATTGTCATTAGGCAATTGCTCCAGCAAAAGTAAGATTATTGCCAAACCTGTTGTTTTGTTGCACGGCATTTTGCACAACCTCAATAAGTCCACTTGTCCTATCTATGACCTCTACGGTTACTTTGCTAGCTGACTCAGCGGTTCTAAAGGATTGCAGCGCCCCGCTTGTGTCTTTGGTTAAACCTAATTTAGCCATAAACGTTTGCAGCGAAGCTTCATCAGCTGTATTTTGTAAATCTAATAAATCAGCAAAAGCATTAGCGCGCTCAGTTGCTGCATCGGCATATTCTAAAAGGGCATCAGTTGAGGCAGCTAGGGCATCTTTCATAGCCACGGGTGCCACGTAATCGCCTACAGGGATACCTGTACCTAGTGAACCGCTTGTAGGTGCTTTGCTAAGTGATTGGGCCGCCGACAAACCGAGCAACCTAAGCATCTCCTCTATTTTCTTTAACGCCATATTAAGGTTGTTTTGGTCAATAAGCTCTTTAGGTTTAAAGGCATCAAGAATATTTTTTATATCAGTTAATTTTAGGCTTTGGTTTTGTAGCGTGCCTAAAATCTGCAAATCTTTGTTCAATTTTTCGGCTAACCGTGTTGCCGCAGCTACATCCTTATTGGCTATTGCATCCTCTAGCGCCAACATGTCTTGCTTAATTGTCAGGCGTACAAGGTCATTTGCTAGCTGCAAACGTTGCTGATCGCTGGCCGATACACCTAGCTTGTTAATCTCATCTTGTTTAGCCAGCAAGGCAGCTTGTATTTGAATAGCATCAAGGTTAAATACGTCCTGGCCTTTACCTAAAGCCAGGGCAGCCTTATCAAGGGCCGCCTGCTCTTTCTTTGCCTTAGCTGTCGCAGCTGCGCTTTTAGCCTGGGCGTTAGCCAATTTAGCAAGCTCTTTATTACGCTTAATCGCATCTAGCTCAGCCTTTTTACTAGCGGCTAAAGCTGCGCGGCCTGTGTCTTGATTGGCCAAACTCATAGGCTGGCTAAACGGCTGTGGGCCTTTAATCTCTTTTAATAACTCAGCTGCACGTTGTGGGCTAAAGCGGCCTAATACGTTGCCTACGGCACCAAAAACGCCCTTAACTATGCCTGCCCCTGGAATAGTTGCTATTTGCTCTTTCAGGTAAACAATACTGTCAATAAAATTAGCTAGTGACTTTGCGGCGTTTTCTATGTCTTTACCTAAATTGTCTATGCCGTCACTACCACCTACTGAGTCAATAGCTCCTAAAAGGCTAGTGCCAATAATCTCTTTAGCGTTGTTTGTTGCCACAGCCAAAAGGCTCATTTGTCCTATATAAGTGTCCAGGGCAGCTTTACCTGATCCAGCAAAACGATCCGTAATAATTTGCTGTATTTGATCAAACGACATAGCCGCCAGCTCAGCCTGTGTATATCCTAAATCTAATTGCTTTAATGCTTTTTTATTGCCAACGTAAGCCTGAGCTAACAAATCAACGCTAGAGGCATAGTCAAGGGTTGAGCCACTAGAAACGTCAAAGGCTAGGGCTAAAAGCTTTTCAGTTTTGGCTACTGATCCAGTTACACCTGCAAGCTGTGCAAAAGCTGGGCGTAGCTGATCATCAAGTACGCCTGTTTGGCTTTGCATTTTAGATATAAAGCCCTCAGCATCAACGGCTGCGTAAGCTAAACCAACGTTTTTTAAAGTGTTAGCTAACAACCTTTGAGCTTTAATATCCTCGCTAGCTGCCTTAACTGAGGCTTTTCCATAAGCTAAAACGGCAGCTGCGCTAAGGGTTACCCCTAGCGTGCGGCCTAAGTTTTTTACGCTGCCCGTAAGTTTCTTAGTAGCTTTGTCAGCATCAGCAAAAGATTTTTTACCTAAAAACTGGCTGGCAATATTTATTACTAGATCGGTGGCCATTACGCTGCCCTCTTTGTCAGCTCATAAAAATTAGCCGCTGAGGTTTCTAAAGCTTTAATAATAGCCGCGTTAGCTCTGCCGTTATCCTCAGCCCAGGCACGGTAAATTAGGCGGCCTGTTTCTTTTGTTGTAGGGCGGCCAACCATACCCTTAGGCCGTGAGTTAACTAGTTGGCCTGTTGAGTTTAGGTTGTCTATAAACTGTTTGCCTGCTTTAGGGTTATTTGAGTTGTTATAACCTTTACGTTCGCCGCCAGCTGGGGGCAAATAATAGTTGATTTGAAAATCGCCAGGTCCATTACTACCTGTACGGTAAACAAGGCCTTTACGCTCGTAGTTAGGTTGACCTTGTGGGTTTTTACGGCCAGCTGTCTCATAAATAGCACCGCCAGCTGACTTATTCAAAATACGAGCCAAAGCTACAAAGCCGTTTCTATTAGGCTTTGAAGGGCTTGTGCTATAGGTAATGCCAGCCTTAGCCTGTACTGAGTTAAATTTTGGAAAAGGTCTATAAACTAAGTTTTCAGCACCCGACAGGTTTTTAGTCCAGCCTGATAATACCTGGCCGTCACTAGGCACAAAACCACGTGCAACCGTAGTTACAGTTTTTAAAACGGCGGCCATTTCAATTTGCGTTTGCTTAGATAGATCAGGGGCAAAGCGTTTAAGGGCGAGACGAAGCTGTACGGCCCCCTCTAGCTCTACTGGCATTTTGTAGCTCCTTTGCTCTATCCTGCAAAACTTTAAGCATATTACGTAGCATTACATCATCAAGGTCTAGCAAATACTGGGGCGCGATACCCGTTTCTACGGCTAGCTGCGCTATGAGGTAACCAAAATTACCGCGCCCCACTATTGCGAAGGGTCATCATCCAATACCTCAACCTTAGCTAAGGTGTCTAAGAATAATGCTCCAAAAACAGGCACCTCTACCCCACTAGCCCTAAGGCACTCGTGAGCTAAAAAGTACACGTCCGTTTGCTTTTCATCATCCCTAAAGGCTTTATGAAAACCTTTTTTTGCATATAACTCAAAGGCATACTCAATACGGGGCGTTATCTGATGCTCAGATACCGTACCGTCAGCCCTTGTTATTTTAAGTTTTGCCATTGTTAGCCCCTTTTCTATTTGTTTATGCTGTTGTAATTACGATTGGTGAGTTACAAGTAAATGTAATGCTTTGTGTTGACTCATCGCCCACAGCGCCGTTAATGTCGGTTGTGTTATTCACCAAGACCGTAGTGCTGTATAGAGGATTTGTTGTCGAAGTAGCACCGCTTGTTTGCTTTAGTGTCAAAGGCACGGTTGTACCCCAGGCAGCCTGCAAGGCAGCGCGTACTGATCCTGCACCTGAGGCTGCATCATCATTTAGAAAGTCTAAAGTAATAGTGCTGGCTTCAAGGCCTTTAACAAACTTATGCGCTGTATCGCCCATAGCTGTTACTTCAAGTTCATCAAAGCTACGGTTGATTGTAGCGCTTGTTGTTACGGTTGTTAGTACAACGCTATTAAGCGTTACCTGTACACCATTTGATAAAAATATGGCCACGGCCTATTCCTCATCTTTCTTTTTTGTAGTTTCTTTTGTTTCTGTATCTGGGTTTTCTTTTGGTACTTCTTGCCCAATTCTTTTGAAAAAGGCTAAGTCCTCTGCGCTCCAGGCCATTTTTTTAACTCCAGCTCGTTAGTATGGATATTTGTAGATCGGCGGTTAACAAATCACCACTAGCTACGCTCAAAACATTTGGCGCAGACACAGCGGTAACATTAAATACAATTGAGCTAGCAGCTAGTTTATTAAACACAGCTACTATTGTGTCCTCAATTCCTTGTAAATTGCCCTCGTTTGAAAACATAGGCACCGTCATAATAATTTTAAAGTTTGCCATAGGCGAAACGCTGGCATACGAATTATTGCTAGGCGTTATGTAAGGATCAGCTGGCGCTACTACAACGCTGTTAGCCAATATCGTGCTGGGTGGATAGGCAAAAGTTGACCATACACCTGCATTTGTAAGGGCTGTGGCAATTGTTGTGCGCAGCGTAGTAATAGCGGCTGGCATCATCCCACCATAGCCGCGGGTGATAAGTACGGTGCTAAAAGCCCGCGTACAGACGCCATAAGCGTATTGGACATTTTGAACGGGCTTGGACTATAGCCGTCCACGCTCGTACCGCCGTTTTGTGTACTAAAGCGGCTTGTCCAAATATTTTCAGCAAGCATAAGCGCAGCTGCGTTAATTGCAGGTGTGTTTGCATAGGTAGTTGTTTTTGTGTCATCACCTGTAGCTATGCCGTAAGGCAACACACGCCTAAAGTTTTGGTTGGCAGCCACCTTAGCAAACTGAATAAAACTGTAGCCCTGTGGGTTTTGCCAATAATTTAAGTTTAAATTAAACGCTGGCAAAATATTACCTGTGCCCGTGCTAAAAGGTATTGTGCCTGTGATCGTATAAGTACCGTTAAAGGTTGAGCCGCATCCACTCAGGGTTATGCTTTCGCCCGTTGTAAATATGCCTGGGTTAGCAACCATAACCGTAGCTACGTTATTAACCAAAGCTGTGCCAACAACAGGTGCGGTATCAAACCACAAAAAGCCGTTTATTAAATCCTGAGCCGCTTGGCAGGTGTCCTCTATCCAGGTGTAAGAGTCGTACAGCGTGCCAACGCCCAGCGAGGCTTTTAAAGTCGCGGCGGTAACGTAGGTTGCTGGCATTTGTGTACTCCTTACTTACTTAGGTTTGGTGAGCCTCAAAGGGCTAAGAGGCCCACCAAACTATTAGTGGGTTATCTTAGGTAAAGTTGTAACGGATAATACCCTTAGGCATTTTGGCAATTGTTGCCATATATCCATAGATAGCAACCTGTACCTGTAGGTTAGATACAACGTTTACAGACATATATGCTTGTGGTGATTGGTAAACAGTAAAGGCCTCAGGTGCAAGAATAATTGCAGAGTCATCAACAGTTGTTGTAGCTGCAAAGTTCTTATCAACGTATAGATCAAGACCTAGCACGTTACCGCGAATTGAGCCAGGCTGAGTTAGCCCCGCTGCGTTCATTGGCTGGCTAGCTGAGTAAATTGGGCGGCCTGTTGAGTCAGTTGCACCCATTAGTAGCTGCCATTGTGAACCGTTAGCAATATAGTTATTAGCAAAATAACCTGTAGCTTCATAAACAAGACGTGATGCCTCGGATGCGTAACCAATAATACCCGCAGACGTTGCAGCCTGTGCTGTTGTAGCAACAGTACCCGCTGTAATAAGTGCAGCATTTACTGTTGTGTCAATTGTCTTTAGATAAGCGTTTTGTAGTTGTGCTGTTAGCTCAGCATAAAAATTAGGGTCTGAGCGCTCCAGCAATTCAATACTGATTGTGTTCATACCTGAATACTTATTTACTGTACCTGACAAATAGGCTGTTTCCATACCTGTATTTTGTACGGCTCCAGCTTC
>Ga0209401_1002640_pt1 | contig 11536 bp, 37 predicted proteins | sample M_140807_MF_Meta_FD_187318 | JGI IMG/M metagenome (GOLD analysis project Ga0209401, IMG submission 187318) | Freshwater microbial communities from Lake Montjoie, Canada to study carbon cycling - M_140807_MF_MetaG (SPAdes) (version 2) | ecosystem: Environmental > Aquatic > Freshwater > Lake...
CCCACGGCGGCGTGAGTCCCGTGCAATCGAACTGCACCATGGTATACTGACCCAGCAAAGGAGGACCCAATGGAGAACACGATGACCAACACGGAATCCAACGAATCTGGAGAGAATACGATGACCCGTGCAATCGAACTGGAGAATGGTACAATGACCCAGCCAACCAAGGAGGCAATCGTGGACACCAAGACGGACAACACCAAGACGGAGACCAAGATGAAGAACAAGGTGCAGGTGAGCGGAGTTCTGGAGTCGGATGGCAAGCTGACCGTGATCGGGGTGTGTGATGACATCCCCTTCGAGGCCTCCCCCTTCCGTTGGGGGTCCAAGATGCTGATGAAGGTGACCACTCCGGGTGAGTTCACCCAGGGTCAGAAGGTGGCCATCGGACACGCCTCCAAGAAGGCTCTGAAGGCCGCGGACAAGAACCTCCCGGAGGCGGTCCTCGTCCGCCCGCGGAAGGCCAAGGGTGAGGAGGCTCCGACCCAGGAGTCCGAGGCCCAGGTGGAAGAGGTGAGCTCGGAGGCCTGATGGCCTCCGGGCTTTGCCCGTGCAATCGAACTGGAGAATGGTATACTAACCCAGCAAAGGAGACAGAATGACCAAGCGTGGTGACAATCTCAAGTTCATCTGCAAGTTCCTCAATGAGAATCCTGGGAGTCGGACCAAGGAGGCTCGGGAAGCTCTCTGCCGGGCACGGGGAATCGATCCCAAGGCCCGTCGCGGACAGTACACCATCTACTTCAGTCACCTCCGGGACGGGCGGAACTACTCCCACCTCTGGACGACCATCAAGGGTCAGCACTTCATCACCATCCAGGGAATGGCCCTCCTGGCCTGACCCGTGCATCTCAACCCACCAATGGTATACTAACGGAGCCAAGGAGGAAACATGGCGGTCTTCGAAGGAAACAACGTCAATCTGGACTACGGCGACCTGGAACTCACGGAGGAACTGGAGGAGGCCCTCAGTCTCCTGGACGATTCCTGTCGGGGTGGTTCCGGTGGGACCTATGACATCTTCGAGACGGATGAAGATGGGGCGGAATGGGAAGCCGTTCCCTGCGATGGTCCCTACGACACCCTGTACTTTGTGGAAGGAGACTGGACCGAGCAACTTCCGGATGATGAAGAGGAAGAGGACGAAGACGAGGAGTGATCCCGTGCATCGGGTCTGGTCAGTGGTAGAATAACCAAGCAAACCAAGGAGATCATCATGGCCACCATCTTCATCGTCAATCACTCGATCTCGGGCCCCTACGCCCAGTGCTTCAGCTCCTACCACAAGACGGAGGAGGAGGCTGCGGAGGCATTCTTCGAATGCAAGCAGTCCGTCGGAGAAGACCCGGCCCTGGTCGAGCTGATTGCTCTGGACACGGAGACTCTGGACGCGACCACCCACTGTGGATGGGAGGGGACCTGCTTCGACCTGGAGGAAGAGGAAGCGGATCTCGAGGCGGAAGGAATGGCCGACTACGAGGACGATGGGATCTGTGAGGGGTCCCCGTAGACCCGTGCATCCCGTCCCACCTGTGGTATACTAACGGAGCAAGGAGGACAGAATGAAGAAGACCAATCAAGAGTTCGTGGAAAGTCTTTCACCCGAGGACGCGAAGAAGATCCTACTTGACGCAGTCTGGGCACTCGAGAAGATCGCGATCAACTCCAATCCCGCACGAAACCCACCCCCAACTCTCGCGTGGAATGTTCTCGCAAAGTACGGTTACTACATGACAAATGTACCGGAAACGCAGGGATGGCATCCTAACGGGTTCGAACCGTGACCCGTGCATCCTGACTTGAGTGTGGTAGAATAACAAAGCCAACCAAGGAGACACAATGCGTACCTTCATCTTCCTCATCGGTTCCACGGATGAGATCGAAAGCCTGGAACAGCTCAAGAACGCCTACTTCAACGGAACTCTCGGCAACTACAATGCCTCGGTCTACACGATCCAGCTCCGAGCGGACTGCGGCACTGACATCTTCCCAGTCACTGACATCGCGACTCTCATCGGCCGAGGCATGGCCTTCGGTGGTGACTGGTGCATGGACGGAACCCTCAGCTGTCTTCTGGAGGCCTGAATCATGACCGAATCTGAACTCTACCTTGAGCTGAACGAGCTCGTCTCCCGATTCCTCAATGATGGCGGTGATCCCAGCATCCTTGCTGAGAGCCTTCGCGAGATTGCTGACGATGTCTTCGAGCCGGACGAGGACGAGGAGACCTTCCCAGTCCGAGAATAGGCCCTCGTCCCGTGCAACCCGTCTCGTGTGTAGTATACTAACTAGGCAAGGAGGAAGGAATGGCTCTCACAGCTCGTGACAACAGTGGCGGCGACTCTATCGGTGCTGGTTACGGTATCACCATTTGGGACGGTGACAAACTGGTGGATTCTCTCTATTATGAGGACGGTGAAAAGCCCAATGTCTTCCGTGTCAGCCGATTCCTCCGGAAGTACAATCCGGAAACTGTGGAAGACACGGCAATGGAAGAGTTCAAGACTGTCCAGGACTACATCCGTGACCTCTACAGCTTCTACCTCACGTGATCCCGTGCATCGGGTCACATGTAGAATAGAATAGGACCACAAGGAGAACACATGTCTCGCAAGAACCCATCTCAGACCCTCACCCTGGCTCGGGTCGACAAGATCGTTGACCTCATCCTGAAGGGTGAGCGTTACCTCACCAAGAAGGAGAAGCCCCTGTGGCCCACTCCGAAGGAGGCGTGGGAGGTGGGTCTCGCGACCTGGTCTGACTGCAACATGTACCTGGAGGACCGCCGGGACCTCAACTTCTCCGGGACCCAGCGGAGCCGGCGGTCCTACAAGATCTCCGAGGGCCTGGACAAACTCCGTCAGCAGCACCGTGTCGATGATGGCTTCGTGTGGAAGATCAAGCACGGATGGAGCTCAGTCTGGGGGTTTGTGTGTGCCTCAACGGAACCGGCGGCCCGGCAGATCGGACACACCATGTTTGCCTTGGTGTCCGAGGACCGACTGAAGGTCACTCCCGACCGACTCACGGCGGAGAAGGTCTCACTTGGCGGATGGGATGTGGCAGCGAAGCACAACCTGGAGATGATCGGCACATTCCGACAGAATATCAAGGACAACCAGAACCGGATCACGGAACTCAAGAAGCGGATGGATGGGGATCAGGCCAACATCGATTCTCTGATGGCGGCAGTCATGTTGGGTGGGGACCTCGGAGGCAGTGGTGCGGAAGCCGAAGCCGGGTGAGATGGCTGTGGTGCGGAACAAGGACGAGCGGGTGGAGAAGGACATCATCAGCGTCCTGATCCGATCAGACATCGTGGCTAACCTGACAGGGACGATGAACGCCGGAGAGAGAGTGTTGGTGTTGGATGAGATGGTGGAAGGGACACAGGTCTACTCCAAGGTGCTGGCGAAGGGAAAGACATGGTGGATGCACAGTGCGTTCCTGGATGCAGAAGAGGTTGAACAATTGGATTGAACGTTGTATGATTGATGCATGGCAAAGACGACACTTGAAGAGATTGACGTAGAATCGAGGACGATCACGTTCCGAGTGACAGATGATGCTGTAGAGCATCCTAATCACTACAACGTAGGACGCATCGAGGCAATCGATATCATTGAGGACTGGAACCTCAACTTCAACCTAGGGAACGTGATCAAGTACACACTCAGGGCACCCTACAAGGGAGAGACACTACAGGACCTGAAGAAGGCGCAATGGTACCTGTCTAGAGAGATTGCTCGCCGGAGCAAAGGATGAAGCCCGGAGATCTGGTAGAGGTGGTGATGGGTGGGTATCCTGATGACGTGCCCGCTGTAGATGAAGAGTCTTGCAAGGCGATGTGGATCCCTCGAGGGGCAAAGGCAATGTACATGGACCCGAAGCCAGGTCAGCAGATGTTGGGTGGGGGTGCGCGGATTCTATGGCAAGGACGAATGATGTTAGTCCAACCCGGTGCCCTAGAACTCGTGCAACCCACCCACGAGGTGGTATGATGGAACCACAAGGAGGAGACGACATGGCGTTCAGCGAACCCACTGCAGGCGGAACGGTGGCGGCATCGGACGGGATCAATGTCTACGAGGTGTGGCAGTTCAAGGGGTCCAGGCGTGAGTGGGAGTGCACCTGCACCGGATACAGGACTCTCAACAAGCAGTGCAAGCACATCTCGGCAATCCGAGACTCGGTCAAGTCCGGCAAGAAGCAGACCGGCGTCATCAACTTCTTCAACAATGTGGGGTAAGCAATGACTCAGAACCTCAATGACATCAAGCCCATCTCGGTCTTCGAAGAGCATATCCTCCGCGCGGCAAAGTTGGGCGTGGGGATGGCAAACAGCCTGGCAATGGACATCGCGATCAAAGCCCTTCAGGCAGAGGAGAGCCAGATGACTGACACACTCGGGGCACCCAGTTACTACGATGCAGCACGATACGGTCTCCTCTGGCATGAACTCGCTTCTGATTCGGTCGGTGAAGCGTGAAGGGTGTCATGGAAGCCTCCAAGGCGATCCTGGTAACGACAGCTGTGTATGGTTGGTTGGCAGTACAGACTGTGCGTGAAGTACGTCACGCCCTGACGCGTTACGCGCGCGAGAAGTACGCACAGCGCCCGATAGACTTCTGAGTCTGAAGTACTTACAGCGCAGCTAACTTCTCGTGTAAGCCGCTTTACGCGTGGTATACTTACGGCACGAAGGAGGCATGATGAGAGAGCAGTGGTGGAAGACCCCGACAGGTGATGTTGTCCGTGTCCGTGAGACTCGCCCCGATGGGAATGGCAGGACACGTGTGGAGATGAAGTGGGCCTCAGGTGATGTGGCCTACGTGTGGGAGAAGCACACCCAGCTCCTCCTCGAGTCTGGCTCAGTCCCCTGCGAGCCCCTGCCTGGGATGCTGTCATGATCCAGAAGGGTGACCTCGTGCGGCTTAGATCCCAGCCATGGGACAAGCAGCTCAATGAACGCAGCTACGGTCTGATCTGTGACACCATTGGTGACCTGGTCACTGTCCTGTGGCCGGGCGGGACCATCACCATCCGACACATGTCAGCATTCGAGGTCGTCAGTGGAGCCTGACGACCTGATTCTGCCCGACCCATCCGAGCCAACTGACGAGTCACCTCGTCCGCATGTCACTCGTCTGCTGCTGCACGCGTTGCTCGACGCGTGGCCCTTCGACCCACAAGGCACGATCCTACTCGCCCTGCTCTACGTTGCACCTTTCGCCATTCGATGGTTGGTCTCTCCCTGACCCGTGTAACGAAACGGGTTCATGGTATACTGAGGGCAGGAAGGAGGAAAGATGACCCGAGTCTGCATCATCTGCGAAGACGAGTTCGACACCCAGTCCCGTCAGGGTCGGGGGTGGCAGTACGCGAACCGGTGTGCGCACTGTCAGGTCTACGATCAGTCCACGGAGACCATCCAGGGTCAGACCGAGAGCCTTATCAACGGAATGGCAGCTCAGAGGCATCTCGCCCAGCAAAAGCTCCGGAAGGCGGGTAAGCTCTGAGTTCTCGTGCATTGGAATGGGTCCATGGTATACTGAACGCAGGAAGGAGGAAAGAATGGATACCGTCTACATCATCGAACACATCATCGTCATGGGTCCGGTCATCGAGACCATGACTCACACCACCCAGGACGAGATCGAGGCGAAACAAATCTTCGACTCCTACGTCAACAATCCGGTCGAGGAGAAGTTCCTCACCCGACTCCTCATGGTCCAACCCTGGGGATTCCAGGAACTCAAGACCCAGGGGTCCTGGGAGTAGTCCCGGTCCCGTGCAATCGAACCCATCCATGGTATACTAAACAGGCAAGGAGGCAGAATGGTCAAGGTCACGGCAATCGAAGGCAACACGGTCCACGGCACGATCTCCGACAAGGAGTTCACCGCAACTCCCTTCCAGTGGGGGTCCAAGATGTTGATGAAGGTGACGGGTGAGAACACCTTCACCCAGGGTGAGAAGGTGGCGATCGGACACGCGTGCAAGAAGGCCCTTCGCACGGCCTCGGTCGAGCTCCCCACTCCGGTCCTCAAGCGTCCCCGGAAGGCGAAGGAGGAACCCGTGCAGGAGGCCCCCAAGGAGGACTTCACCGGGAAGACCGTGAAGGAGCTCCGGAACCTGTGCAAGGAGAGGGGAATCAAGGGTCACTCCCGGGATGGGGTGACCCGCTCGGACCTCATCACCCTCCTCGGGGGGTGATGGGGATTCCCGTGCAATGGGGAGTGCGTGTGGTATACTGAACGCAGGAAGGAGGAACCATGGCGAGAGCAACCAAGAAGAAGCTCGGACTCACCTTCAAGACCAAGGCGATCATTGCCTTGGGTGTGGTCCTGGGGCTCGTGGTCTGTGGATTCAAGGTGGGTCCCGAGGACGGCCTGGCCTGTGTCAAGCTCGCCGGACACGGGATTTGCGTGGGGATCCGGATCGAGTGAGTCCCGTGCAAGGTGTCCTGAGTGTGGTATACTAACCAAGCAAGGAGGAATCATGGCAAAGCCCGAGAACACCGAGTTCAAGAACACGACCGTCGTCTACGTCCTCACCACGGACTTCAACTACTCCAGCACGCTCTACGGTCTGACCACGCCTGGGGTCCTCACCAAGGGGACCGAGCTCCGGAAGGGGATCTCGGCCTACCCCACCCAGGGCGGACTCAAGTGGGGTGACAACACCATCCCGGACGGGAGCTTCGAGACCTTCCACGAGACCCAGACGGTCAAGACCACCTACACCCGCCGGAAGGGAAAGGGCTGAGTCCCGTGCATCTGGTCGGGTCCATGGTATACTAATCCAGCAAGGAGGCAACATGGCATCGATCTTCCACAATGACCGAGCAGACATCGCCAAGAAGCGTCAGCCGGGCAATTCCCCCAGCCGAATCATCACCAATCACGTCAAGTGGGCGGGAAAGAACTACGGCCGGGAGTGCAAGTGGTGTGGGACCTGGAATGACAACTGGCCTTCGGACCAGTGGTGGATGTGTGATTCGTGCAGCAAGCCCTGAGTGGGGTATACTGGGAACATGGAGGTGAGAATGTGGGAGCAGATCGCGCACATCGGCCGGTTCACGGCTGGCCGGCAGCAGGGCCTGGTCTGGTTCGTCGAGGCCTGGGGCACCTGGCGGTGGGAGCACTGGCGCCGGGGCGATGAGACCTGGCGGGAGGCGGGGCAAGCCCAGTCCGAGCCCGAGGCCCGAGCGGCGGTGGAAGCTCGGTGCATCCCGTGCATCTCAACCTGACTGTGGTATACTGACCCAGCAAAGGAGGACTCATGTGGGACCTAGTTAAGTGGATTCTCATCATCTGCTTCGGACCGGCGGTCCTCGCCCTGGCCCTGCGGATCGCGGCAATGGGTGCGGTCTGGATGGCGGCCTGGCTCGACAAGTGGCCCCTCAGTCCGTTCTAGACCCGTGCATCCCAGCCAATCAGTGGTATACTAACAGCAGGAAGGAGGACAGAATGGAACTCATCGTCAACGCATTCCTCATCACGGTCGGAGTCGGACTCGGCCTCGCGGCCCTGGTCTTTCTGGTCTGCCTGGTCCAACTGGCCCTGGTGGTCTTCCTGGAGCGGACCGATCGCAGGAATCGCCGATAGGACTCGTGCAATCGAACTCACCAATGGTATACTAACTAAGCAAGGAGGAAGGAACAAATGAGCACCACCCAGACCACCAACAACACCAAGGGCAAGATGAACATCACCATCCACTCCGTCAACACCGAGACCCTCACCTGCACGGGAACGTGCAATGACCACGAGTTCACCTCGGCCCCCTTCCGCTGGGGTTCGAAGATGCTCATGAAGGTCACCTCCACCCACGAGTTCACCCAGGGTGAGAAGGTCAGCATCGGGCATGCCTCCAAGAAGGCCCTGAAGGCGGCCAACCTGGCCCTCCCGGAGGCCAAGCTGGTCCGGCCCCGGAAGGCCAAGGAGGAGGTCCAGGTCGAGTCCGAGCCCACCCCGGAGGCCTGAGGGCCCCGGGCTTCGGCCCGTGTAGGTGAATGAACTAATGGTATACTGAACGCAGGAGGAATCATGGCACTCATCACTCTTCTCATCAGCCTCTACACCCAGCCCGCTCTCCCCCAGGCCCAGGTCGAGACTCCCACCTCCGAGATGGAGGCAGTCTTCGTGCCGGCCGGGCACGTGGGTCCCATCGTCGCAGCTCCCTTCACCGCTCGCACCTTCTAGGAGTCACCATGCTCAGCTTCTCCACTCACACCGACTGTGCCTGCTCCTCCTGCCGCCAGACTGCTCCCTACGGCTTCTTCCTCACCACGGACCCGAGGCCAGGCACCGAGCAGTTCTTCTGCTCCGGATGTGCGCAGCGGACCTTCAACCACAAGGAGATGGACGATGCGATCGAGGCCCACCGGCAGCTCTGCTTCGACCTGGCCGAGATCAAGGATGACCACCACCGGGACATGGTGATCGCGGGGTGGCTGGACTACGCAACGGAGATGAGCCCATGAGTTGGAATAGCGTAGTACCCGAGGACCCACTCAATAACCCGAAGTACATCGATAACTTGAGGATAACTGCAGCCGCAATCCTAGGGCAGGAGACGGCAGCTGATGCAGCTGGTGTGCTCAAGGCACCCTACATCATCCAGTGGGCGATCGAATCCACCAATGGCGGCGGGTATGAGCCGAAGAAGAAGTGGAGTAGAGCAACTTACGAGCTTGTTGTTGGGCCTAATGGGCTCACCACACATTGCTCTCCAGATGAGACAGCCCACGTAGAGCACGTCTGGACTGTTGAGAGGACCAAGGCTTTGCTCGTTGACGCATATACGCAGGCACAACAGGCACTCGCATCCTGCCGCCTAACGCGTTCGCAGTGCATCGAGGCAATCATGACCATCATCGAGGCACGAAGGCACACGGTCCTCATGCCTGCCAGCCTACAGCACCACGATCAGTTCAAGCACAATCCAGAATACGATGGCTTCACTGCACGGTATGGCACATGTATGGTTATTCGACGCGGCGATGTCAAGATTGACTTCGAAGTAGAAGACAGAGTGATGCAAAGCACCGTAGACGATGCTTTCGAGTATCTCAGATCAGGCTCTGGTAACCGCGTCTGGCCATGGAATCGCAGAGATGTCGCTGTAGTGAGCAAACCAAAGGTAACCATTACTACACCAAAAACGAGTAAAGCAGCGACAACCCTGCGAAAAGCTACACCCGAAGTGAGAGAAGTTGAGCTCAGAGCTGCGATGGTAGCGATGGAGATTGACCCAGACAGGCCTACGAACCCGAACTGCGATCCCCGAAACGGTTACTCGTACAGAAGCGTACGTGGCGGTCGTAATCTGCTGGATGGTGTAAAGCTTGTTGGCGAAGGTGGATTCTCTTCAGGACGATTTGTCACACTGCCTGGGAAGCCCAGGTTCCGAGATCTCACGATCGATCAGTTCAGAGAGTGTGTTGCGCTTGTCGTGCAACAACACAGTGGTGTGGTATACTGATCTCACAAGGAGGCAGAATGCAGACCAACGAGCAGATCAAGGCACTTCTCAGCACCGAGCTTGGCATGGGTATGGTCAACTTCGTGGACGTCCTCTGTACCTTGGAGGTCCTCTGCGCCAAGTTCAAGGTCCCCCACCAGCAGGCGAATGAGGTGATTCCCATGGTCCTCGCTGAGCGATTCACTGAGGACCAGCTCTTCATCAAGCTCGTGTAAGCTAACTGCACCGTGGTATACTAACAGCACAAGGAGGAAGAATGGAACCCAAGACCTGGACCCGGACCGAGATCGAGGCACTCATCAACTCCAACGACCGCGCGGTTGAGCGAGCCATGGTGGCCATCTGGGAGCGGCAGACCGCCGACGAGCAGGAGACCCAGAACACCCGCCACCACAACGGCCGGGGGTTCGCGGCGTGGTCGGCCCGGTCCGGCACCTACTTCGCGGAGTGGGTCCGCTCCGGTCGGCGGCTCACGGGCAAGCACCTGGTCAAGGCCCGCAAGATCGCCCTCCACCATGCCGGTCAGCTCACGGACTTCGCCAACGGGGTCCGCTGAGTCCCGTGCATCTCGTCTGATCAGTGGTATACTAACAGCACAAGGAAGGAGACAACATGGCCCAGCTCACCCGTGACCAGCTTGAGACCCAGATCGAGAACATCCACAACGCCCTCGTCGCGGCGAAGCGGGTGATCCGGACCCAGACCGAGGAGGGGCTCGTGGGTCAGACGGTGACCATCAAGCGGACTCTCAAGGACCCCGTCTCGGGTGACCGGCACGAGGTGGACCTCGAGGCCACGATCAAGGGTCTCCGCTGGACCTACGATGACGACATGCTCATGGTGGTCACCTACACCCACCCCTTCACGGGGAAGGTGGCCGAGACCGAGGAGCACATGGGCTGATTCCCGTGTAGACGATCCGATCTGTGGTATACTGGGAAGGCAAGGAGGACAGATGAACACCGAACTTCGTAACCAGAGCACGCTCCAGCTTCAGGAACTCGCCCAGGGTCAGGGTCCGATCGCCCAGTGCGCACGTCGGATCCTCGAGGAGCGGGAGGCGGCATCTCAGCGGCTGTCCCAGATCTGTCGTGAGGTCGCTCGAGAGCGGCGGGTCTGAGGCCCGTGTAGGCCACCCGTTCCATGGTATACTAACAGCACAAGGAAGGAGGTTCAAATGGCACACTTCGACACGTCCCTGGTTCTCGAGGCGATCACCAACGAGGTCCTCGCCGACCACGAGACCAACCGCCAGATCATCGAGCTCATCGAGGACACCCGCGACACGGAGCGGGGAGCCGAGGGAGACCGCCAGCAGCTCGTCTGGGGCGTCCTCGAGCTGGCCCTCCGCCAGATGACCCGGAGCCAGCACGGCCGGGACCTCGTGGTGGGCCTGGTGGACCGGTTCATGGAGGAGACCCGGGCCCAGTCCCTGGCTCGGATCGAGCTCACCGCGGCTGGCCTCACCCGGCAGGAGGTGGAGGAGACCCTGATCGACTTCCCCGAGGTGGTGGCCAGGTACATGCGGCCCACCCGGGCGGAGCTGGATGCCGGGGGTCCCATCTGACCCGTGTAACGGGACCGGTCCATGGTATACTAACCTCACAAGGAGGACAGATGAAGTTCGCGATCTACACCAAGAACGCTCCCGCGGGATTCTTCTCTTATCTTCAGGTCGAGGGGACGACTGAGGAGGTGTGGAAGATGTACGATCACCTTCGACCCGGATTCCACACCATCACGTCAGGTCAATGGGGTGACTCGGTGGAGGAATCCTACTCTCTCCTCAGGAAGGAGATCATCAAGGAACTTCGTCGGTGGGAGAAGAAGACTGACCTTCGTCCTTCCCAAGTCCGACGGGTGGAGATTCTGAAGATGGGACTCACCACCTTCTGACCCGTGTATGCGGGTGGGATGGTGGTATACTGGACGCAGGAGGACAGATGACCCAGAACGATCTCAACGTCGCCCAGGACAATGCCAACCGCGAGCTCGTGGCGATCTCCGTGGAGATGGACCGGCTCAGGGAGCGGATGGTGGCACT
>Ga0209401_1002641_pt1 | contig 11534 bp, 9 predicted proteins | sample M_140807_MF_Meta_FD_187318 | JGI IMG/M metagenome (GOLD analysis project Ga0209401, IMG submission 187318) | Freshwater microbial communities from Lake Montjoie, Canada to study carbon cycling - M_140807_MF_MetaG (SPAdes) (version 2) | ecosystem: Environmental > Aquatic > Freshwater > Lake...
GACCACATTCAAAACATAACAGGAACAGTTGTGCCTCAAGTTATGGGTAACACAATTGATAACGTTGCTGTTGGAATGGGTTCAAAAGCTACAAACACTATGGGTGCTAATCCAAAAGAATCAATTGGTTTTGGTATCATTCAAGGTATTCCAGCTGCAGGCTTAACGGCTTCTGCTTGGTATGCTCCTAACAATGGTGATTTTGGTGTTACTGATCAAGGTTCTGCAAACGGATCTGTAACTGGTATCAGAAATTCAGCTTATGAGCTTGGTTTAACTGGTGCTGACGTTGCGGGCGTAAAAGGTCTTTCTTTAAGATATTTCTATAATAAAGAAAACTCAAATGCTGCAGGTATTACCGATATAAAAGGTAGATCTTACGGTGCTGCTTATCAAACAGGCCCATTTGGTCTTGGATATGAGAAGCATACGCAAAATAGAACCCTTGGTACTTCAACTACAGATGCAGACCTTGACATTAAAACTTATGGTCTGACATATGCAGTGAGTCCAAACGTAACATTAGGTTTAGTTCAAATAAAAACAGATGTTACTGGATTATCTAATGCTGGAAACAAAGAAAAAATTACATCCTTACAACTTGGATATAATTTAGGTCCAGTTGCGGTAGTTGCAGCTTACAGTAAGGGTGATAATGTTCAAGGTAATGGAACATCAGCTCCTACAAACACACCTTCTGATATAACAGAGGGCGCAATAAGACTTTCAACTAAGTTTTAATTTAGTTAAAATATTTAAAAACCCCGTTTAGCCTAAAAACTAAGCGGGGTTTTTTATTTAAAGTAACTGGCTGTGCCAACGCCTTGTATTTCAAGGTCCTTAAGTTTGTTAAAGTTTCCCTTTTTAATGCCCGCTAAAGCTAGCTTTGTAATTAACCATTCCTTACTGATTAATCTAAATTTGTTAGTGTTAAGGATTTTATTATCTGAGTATTTTTTTGTTTTAAACAAGGGTGATAAAAAGATCTTACTGCATCCCTGTTTTTTTTTGAAATAAAATTCTAATTGATTATGGGCGGTACCAATAATATCCAACCCCTTTTTTAGATTTAAAATTCTTTTTTTATTTGATGATGGAATATGTATTCCGTCAATTTTAATATTACTAAATTTATGATTATAATTTGATATATAAAGCTTAATCTTATTTTTTTTAGCAAAATTCTTTATTTTATAAATATCTTCAATATTGCTTTGTTTTGTATCATAATAGATCAAAAATAAATTTTTATTATTATAAATTTTTTTTAGTTCTAATGGATTAAAATTGTTAATAAAATAATAATACTTAAATTTTTTTAAAAGCATATAATGACTCCATTAAGTAATTTTATTAAAATAAGAAAAGAAGTTTCAGAATTATCTATTAATACTAAAATAATTGTTGTTAGTAAAACTTTTGATATTAATGATATTTATCCAATTATTAATACTGGTCACCTTGATTTTGGTGAAAATAGAGTTCAAGAGGCCAAATTTAAGTGGAGTAATCTTCTTGCTAAAAACCCAAGTATTAATCTACATTTAATTGGTAACCTTCAATCAAATAAAGCTAAAGATGCTGTTAATATATTTAATTTTATTCATACACTTTCTTCAGAAAAATTAGCTAAAATTTTAAAGAATGAGCAAGAAAAAATTAATAAAAAAATAAAATATTTTATACAAGTTAATATTTCCGAAGAAAGTCAGAAAAATGGTATCGAGTTAAGTTTAGTCAATGATTTTATAAAATTTTGTATCCATGATTTATCATTACAAATTATTGGTTTAATGTGTTTACCTCCTGTAAATGATATTTCTGATTTTTATTTTACCAAATTAAAAAAAATTTCAACAGAAAACAATTTATTAAATTTAAGTATGGGTATGAGCAATGATTATGTCTCTGCAATTAGATTTGGCTCCACACACGTTAGAATTGGATCTAAAATTTTTGGAAATAGAAATTAGTAAATGAACTACTACAAGGATATCCAATTTATTAAACAACTTTTGGCTAATGGAAAAAATGATTTAGCTAGAGATTTAATGGAAAAAATTTATCAAAATAATACAAAAGATTATTTTTTAGAAAATTTTTATGGTGCTTTTTTAGCTCTAAATGGTGATGAAAAACAACAAGAGCTTGCAATTATTAAATTTAAGAGCTCAATTTCATTGAATGATAAATTTTCAGAAGCTTATTATAATCTTTCTTGTGTTCTTTTTAAGAGAGAACAGTTTTTAAATTGTGAAGAATATTTAAAAGTTTTATTATTATTAGAACCAGAAAATTCTGATTATAAAAATTTACTGGGTCTCAATTATATTAAATTAAAAAAATTTAATGAGGCCATTAAATTATTTAATATAGTTCTTAAAAATCAGTTTGATAATGTTGATGCATATTTTGGATTGGGAATAATATATAGCCAATTAGGTGAATTACATAAGGCTATATTTTTTTTAGAAAAAGCTGTTGATTTAAATATAAACCGAGTCGAGGCCTATATTGAGTTGTCTAATTGTTATAGCAAAACTAATAAAAATTTCTTTGCAAATCTTAAATTAACAAGTAAAGGAATTAATTTATTCAAATCATCTTCATTGTTCATTCTTCACGCTAAAAATTTATTCCAATTTTCAAAAATGGATGAGGCTTTTTTATATTTTGAAAAAGCAATTGAATTAGAACCAGATAATTTAAAAAATTATCACTCGCATCTTTTTTACTTAAATTATAAAAGTAATTTAGATTTCAATTATTACTTAGAAACTGCAAAAAAGTTTGAAAATAAATATTTATTTTTAACTAAATTTGAAAAATATGAAAATAATTTAAAGTTAATTCAAAAAATAAAAATTGGTTTTGTGTCTTATGATTTTAGAGATCATGCTTTAATGTATCAAATATTTAACGTTATAAAAGAGTTATACAAAAATAATGATTTTGTTATTTATGGTTATTATACTCATTCAATAGAAGATGAAGTTACGCTTAAAATAAAAGAATATTTTCACACTTGGGTTAATATTTCTCAAATGAACGATACAGAAGCAACTAATAGAATTAGAAGTGATGAAGTATTTATATTATTTGATTTAGGGGGCTATACTTCTGGAAATAGAATTGGAATATTTATTCAAAGGGCAGCACCAAATCAAATTTCATGGGCAGGATACCTTAATACTACTGGTTTAAAAAATATTGATTATATAGTTACGGACTTTATGGTTATTAAAGATAATTTTAAAAATAACTATAAAGAAAAAATAATCGCTTTACCAGATTTATGGACTATTTTAAGTGATTTTAAAATGCCTAACATAGATGAAGTATCAATTACTACACCAGCGCTTAAAAATAATTACATAACATTTGGTTGTCTTACAAATATAAACAAAATAAATAAAGACGTTTTTAATTTAATAATAAAAATATTAGAAACCATACCAAACTCCAGGATTATTTTTCAGTCAGAAAATTTTGATGATTTAGATTTTAAAAGATATTTTTTAAATATTTTTCCCATACAAAAAATTGATAAAAATAGATTAATATTTTTTGGTCATTTCTTGTCACGACATGATTTTTTGTTAAAATTTAATGAGATTGATATAGTTATTGATACTTTTCCATATAATGGTCATACCACAAATCTAGAAGCTACCTGGATGTGTGTCCCAGTTTTAACTAAAAATGGAGATAATTTTTTATCGAGATGTGGAGTAAGTATAAATTCTATATTAAATCTAGATGAGTTAATTTATGAAAATGATGATGATTGCTTGCTTAAATTAAAAAATTTAAATGATAATTATAAAAATATTCAATTAATTAAAGAAAAAATAATTAAAGGAAAAAAAACAAGTTTAATATTTGATTATAAAAAATTTACAAATAATTTAAGTGAAGAAATTTACAAAATAGTTGAACAAAAGAGGTAAATCTTTGACATTTATAAACGAAACAAAATATAAAAAAATAATTAATTTAATTGATTCCAAAAATTTTTTAGAAGCACTGAACTTATTATTAGAGTTAAAAAAACAATATTTATCAGATATTGATTTTAATAATTTACTAGGATTTGTTTATGAAAATTTAAACGATTTTAATAATGCAAATAATTACTACTTAGAAGCATTAAAGTTAGATAATAAAAATTTTCAAACTAATTATAATATTGCAATTTTATTTTATAAGATAAAAAATTATAAAGAAGCAACGATTAAGCTTATTACTTTAGCAGATAGATTTCCTAAAAATAAAAATATTTTTTATAATTTAGGAATAATAAAAGATGAGATGAAAGAATATGAGAATGCTATTGAATATTTTGAAAAAGCTTTAAGTTTAGATAATCAATTCTATTTTGCTCAGCATAATTTAGCTCAATGTTATGAAAAATTAAATAATATTGATCTGGCAATCGAAAACTATAACAAAGCTGAAGTGATAAATTTACATAAATTCAATAATACTCTTAATAATTTGGGCAATATCTTTTTGAAGCAAAAAAAATATGATCAATCAGAAAAATATTTTTTAAATGCTCTAAATTGTCAAGGCAATGTAGAGATTATTTATAATAATTTAGCTGTGTTGTATTTAGAGACTTTAGATGTCGATAGAGCATATTCTTATTTGGAAAAATCACTAAATTTAAATAAAAATAATGTTAAAGCATTTAGCAGATTAATTTCTACATCTCTTTATTTAAATAAAGATATTAATCATTATAAAAAAATATCTGAAGAATACGGAAATATTGTAAGTGATAAAGTTGTTCGAAAATATGAGCAAAAAAATTTTTTACATCTATCAAAAAAAATTAAATTAGGGTTTATTTCAGCAGATTTTAGAGAGCATCCTGTTGGATATTTCTTATTAGATTTTTTATCGGAAATAAAAAAATTTAATTTTGAACTTTATGCTTATTTTAATTTTTCTAATGAAGATGATTACACAAAAAAAATAAAAAAAAATTTTAATACTTGGAAAAATATTACTTTTTTAGATGATATAGATGCTGCTGCATTAATTAAAAAAGATGGAATAAATGTGCTAATTGATATGTCTGGACATTCTGGTGATAATAGGTTGCCAATTTTTACTTATAAACCGGCACCTGTACAAATTTCTTGGGCGGCATATCTTGCATCAACGGGTCTAAAAGAAATCGATTATATCGTCGGCGATATTTATTCTATACCAGAAAAAGATTTTGAAAATTACACTGAAAAAGTTTTACAATTAAAAAATATTTGGTGCTGTTTATCAACATCAGATATAATAAATATTACTCCCTCATCATTACCAGTGTTAAAGAATGGTTATATAACTTTCGGCTGTTTTAATAATCCTAATAAAATTTCAGAAAACTTCATAAGCGTATGTTCAAAAATTTTATTAAATGTAGAGAATTCTAAAATTTGTCTTCAAAGTTCACAGTTTATAGAGAGTGTTAATCGAGAGAAAATACTTAAGCTTTTCGAAAAAAACTCTATTACTCCAAATAGAATAATCCTTGGGTATGAATCTGAAAGGATTAAGCTAATTAAAAGTTATAGTAATATTGATATAGCCTTAGATACTTTTCCTTATAATGGGGGAACAACAAGTTTTGAATTGAGTTGGATGTGCGTTCCGTTGCTAACAATGAAAGGTGATAGATTTGTTTCAAAATGTGGCGAAAGTATAAATAGCAATCTTAAAATGAAAGAATGGATAGCTGATAATGATTTTGAATATACTAAAAAAGCTATCTTTTTTTCTAAAAACATAAAAGAATTACAAGAAACAAAAAAAAGACTTATAGATTATTCAAGAAAATCTGATTTATTTAATATGAGTAAATTTGCAAGAGAGTTTTCAGAAAGCTTAATTAATATTTGCAGGTTTTAATAATAAATAGTTCTAACTAATTTTTACTTTAGTTTTTTTATTAATTTTGTTTAAAATTTTTAGCAAATCAATTTTGGATAAAGCAATACACCCCTTGGTTGGGGTATAATTTTTTTTTGCAATATGTATAAAAATTGCACTGCCTTTATTTTTTATAGTTGGATTCATATTATAATCTAACACAACAATTAAATCGTAAATATTATCATTTCGATAAAGTTTTTCAGAATTATACTTATTTGGTAAATTTATTAACTGATTATAATTGTCACTTTTGGGATCGTCACACCATCCCATGTTTTTTTTAATCTTTTTTGAATTGATTGAGGTTGAAATTTTTTTTATCCTATCTTGTCTAAAGTAAACTGTCTTTATTTTATATATACCTTTTGGTGTAATATCATCACCCTCTTTGATTTTTTTTCTAATACCATTTTTGCCTAAGGCACAACGAAACTTGAAATCTTTATAATTTAAATAACCAGTTTTTTTTACAATAATCATATTAAATGTATTATATATTTATTTATGAATAATATTCACGTTTATGTTATTGGCTCAAAGAATTTTTCTAATTTATTGAGTGAACTAGATTTTAATTACAAAATTAGTACTGACAAGAATATAAAATATGAGAATAACGATTTAATCGTTAGAGTAATTTTTGTCGAAAATCTGTCATTGACAGAAATTAAAAAAATTTTTTTGGAAGATATTCCAACTATTTTTTTTATACACAATAAAGATTACTTAAAAAAAAATAAACTGGTGATGCTACAATTTCACATTTCTTTATCCCTACCTATAGATATTTTATCTTTTAGAGAAATATTAAATATTTTATTAACAAAATACAATTTTTTTAAAAAATCTAAAATTATTATTAATGATTATGAGGTAGATTCAAATCAGAGAGTAATTATAAAAAATAAAAAAAAAGTTAAACTTACAGAAAAAGAATTAGAATTAATTCTTACTTTAAGTGAAAAAAATGGCTTAGAAAAATCATTTTTATTAAAAAAAATATGGAATCACAATTCGGATTTAGAAAGTCATGCTTTTGAGACTCATTTGCATAGGTTAAGAAAAAAAATAAATAAAATCTTTAATGATAAAAAATTTATTATGGAAAAGAATTCTTTATATTATATATCTAAATAATTTATTAATTTAGTCTTGCTCCAATTTTTTGTATTATTTGTGAAGCTGCTATTGATCCTGTTTCTAAGCACTTTTTAATTTTAGATTTATCTAAATATTCTTTTAAAAATCCAGCGGCAAATAAATCTCCAGCACCGGTCAAGTCTAATATTTGATTAACCTTTATGCTTTCACAATTTATAATTTCCCCATCATTAATTGCTAAGCTTCCTTTATCACTTCTTGTAATTACTATTAGCTTATTCAATTTTTTTAATTGATTTATAGATTCTAATAAACTTTTTTTATTTGTTAGTTCATTTATTTCATTTTCATTTCCTATTAATATATCTAGGTCGTTAACAAGAAGATTGTAAAAATCTTTTTTATGCCTACTTACACAAAAAATATCGGACAAACTCATTGCAATTCTTGTTTTATTTTTTTTTGCTATATTTATTGCATGTTTAAACATTTTTTCACTTATCCCTTTGTCCCATAAATATCCTTCTAATAAAATCAACTCATGATCTTTAATATATTTTTTATCCAGATCATCTGCCGAGAGATGTGAAGATATCCCAAGATAAGTACACATAGTTCTTTCCGAGTCAGGGGTTATTAAAACTATAGAAGCGCCTGTTGGTAAATGTTCTTTTTTTTTAATATAAGAAAAATCTACATTAGTATCTTGAAGGCTTTTTTTATAAATATCTCCGAAGTTATCAAAACTTACCTTTCCGATAAAAGATGCATTGCCGCTAAAATGAGCAATACCAGCCATCGTATTCGCAACAGAACCTCCAGCCACAATTTTTTCAATTACAATATTTTTTTTAAGTTTTTCAAATTCGACTTTATTTATAAGTTTCATGGAACCTTTAATAAGTTTATTTACTCTCAAAAATTCATCATTAACTTTAGTTAATACATCAACAATTGCATTACCTATTCCCAATATTCCTTTATTCATTTTTTTTTTTTATATAAACAAATTTTGTTAATTATACACTTTTTACATAGTGGATTTTGAGCTTTGCAAATATTTCTCCCATGCAGAAGTATTAAATTATGGGCTTTTTTAATATATTTATTAGGCAATATATGCATAAGTTTATTTTCAACTAGCTCAGGTTTTTTTGCTTTACTAAGGCCCGTTCTGTTGCTGACTCGAAAAATATGAGTATCCACCCCTATTGTCGCCTTATTGAAAGCAGTATTTAAAACAACATTAGCTGTCTTTCTACCAACGCCAGGAAGATTTATTAAGTCTTCAAATTTATTTGGAACTTTACTATTATATTTTTCTAATAAGATTTTTGATAAAAAAAACAGATTTTTACTTTTATTTCTAAATAATCCTATTCGTTTTATTAAATTTTTAATCCTATATACTCCAAGATCTACAAAATGCTTAGGAGTATAATATTTTTTATATATATTTTTAGTAACGTTGTTAATGTTAACATCAGTGCACTGAGCTGATAAAACGACAGATGTTAATAACGTAAATTTATTTCTATATTTTAAGGATGTTTTTGGATTTTCGATTGATTTATTTAGCAGTTTAATAAGCTCAGCAGCCCTTTTTTTATTTAAAAGCATTAAAGATTATATGATAATTTTTGTAAAATTTATTTGTTGTTGAAGATATCATCCATGTTAAATAAACCCTTATTTTTCTTGTTTATCCATAAAGCAGCATTTAATGCTCCATCTGCAAAAAGTTCTCTAGAAAAGGCAGCGTGTCGTAACTCTATATTTTCTGATTTATTATTAAAACTTACAGAATGCTTACCAATCGTATTGCCTTTTCTTTTAACAAAGAAATTGATTTTATTCTTTTGTAGATTGCCTTTTTTATTTAATAAAATTTTACCTTTTATTGAATTAAAATTTTTATTTTTACCGTTTGCTATTGCGTGTGCTAACATAAGAGCAGTTCCAGAAGGGTAATCGATTTTTTTTTTATGATGATCGTCGCTGATTTTTATTTGGTAATTGCTAGTTATTTTTTTTGAAAAAATATTAATTATATAACATAAAAGATTAATTCCTAGGCTCATATTGCTAGATTTAAAAATAGCGATTTTCTTTGAGTAGTTTTTAATCAAATTTTCTTGTTTTTTATTAAAACCAGTTGTTCCAATAACAACCTTTTTTTTCAATTGTTTCGCGTAATTTAAAATTTCAATCGAACCTTTCGGACTCGAAAAGTCAATAATAACATCTGTCTTTTTAAATGCTTCTAAACTATTTTTCTGGATTTTAATCCCTTTTATAATTTTTTTTGATTTATATTTTAAATCTGTAGCAGTTATTAAAGTTAGTTTTTTATTTTTAAAAATATTTTTTATAAGGACTTTACCCATCCCCCCCAATGCACCTGAAATGGATACGTTAATTTTTTTCATATTATATTATTGAATAAATATATTTTCAGGTTTTTGTTTTTTATGATACTTTTCATAGATTTCATTGAAAGCTTTCTCAAGATTTTCTGTATAAATTTTACTGTTAAAGACTTTTGAATTAGCTAATGAATTATGTAACTTATTTTTAATTCTTTGTAACTCTTTATTAGAATTTCCAATATTAATTGCTTTATTTTCATACTCTTCGACATTCAAAGATATAAGCTCATCCATTTTTAAACTTTTTAACAAGCTTGATGCAACTCTACTTTGAAAATAACGACCTCTGATAGTTAATAATGGCACTCCAGACTGAAGACATGTAGATGCTGTTGAATGCCCATTATATGGAAACGTATCTAAAAATAAGTCAATATCACTAAATTTCATGTTATGTTTGTTATAATCTGTTCTTTTTGAAAAAATAATTCTTTCGGGATTTAAATTTCTTTTTATTGCCTCTTTTATAAGATTTTCTTCAGTATATTTATTGTATCCCTCATTTAGAATTAGGGCGCTATTCTCTACCTTTTCTAATATGTTAATCCAAGAATTGAAAATAATAGGTGTTATTTTTCCATGGCTATTTAAATTACCGAATTTAAAACTGAATTTTTTTAGTTTCGAATCGATTTCATTTTTTAAGTTTAAATTAAATTTTGTGAAACTAGGTAGATAAGAGTGTGGCATATATATTATTTTTTCGAAATAAAAATTTACACTTTCTTTTGGTATTACTTCTAAGTCACCAATTATGTAATCGTGATTTAATCCAAGCGTGCACGGGTACCCTAAAAAATTTAACTGTATCGGTGCTGCACGATTTGCAAATATTTTAATTTTATTATCTTGGGTGAAACCTGCTAGATCAATAGCTATATCAATTTTACGCTTTCTAGATTCATTAATTATATCAGTATAACTTTTATTTGAGCAATCCAAAAAAGTATCGACAGAATTAATAATTTTATCAGTAATTTCTATTTTTTTATTTAGACTAGGGTCCAAAGAAAATCCTGTAATTTCAAACATCTCTTTATTATGATAATCGAATAATTCTGAAACGATATATCCTACGGGGTGATCCTTGAAATCAGGAGAATAGTACCCTACGTGAATTTTTTTATTTTTTGAAATGATATTATATATTTTTTTTTCATCCAATAACAATTCTCTTTTACAATCCGCTGTTTTTTTTATCAGTTCTGGTGAGTCGCTAAAGTTCATTAAAGTAAAAGATGAAGAGTCTTTTATTTTATTTTTTTTTAAATCAGTAAGAATTTGATTAGTTAAATCATTATAGTTTTGCCAGTCACAAATCTTATTTTGAAGATTTATAAGAATAAACATTTCGTTTTGTTTTTGTTTAATCTTTGGGTTTATCTCTATTGCTTTCCTTATATCCTTTATGGCGTGCTCATATTTTCCAATATGGTCGTAAAGTACGCCTCTACAAAAATAAGTGTCTGCATCATCAGATTTTTCTTGTAGTATTAAATTATAAAGTTTCTCAGCTTCTGTGAAATTTTTAATAAGATAATAAAAATTAGCCAAACATCGAGTAGGAGCAATTTTTCTCGTACTATACTCAAGAGCTTTTTTAAGATTTGTTTCTGCTTTTTCAAAATCTTCCATAAACTCATAATACATTGCTAAACTCGAATAAAATTTTGCATGATTTGTATCTAGTTTTAATGCTTTAAATATGTAACTTTTTGCTTTTTTATATTCTTTTAATTTAAAATATAGCAACCCAAGATTATTATAAGCCTCAGCATAACTTGGTTTTAATCTGATCGCTTCGTTTATATTAATTAATGCTTCATTGTCCGCTTGAATTGACTGTGTGTCAAAATCGTTAATTTTAAAATTAATACTTCCGAGATTGTTATAAGCCTCGGCATAATCAGGCTTCAACTTGATCGCTTTGTTTATAGCTTCTTCTGCTTCATCAAATTTTTCCTGATTTAAATAAGCAACACCAAGGTTATTATAAGCCTCGGCATAATCAGGCTTCAACTTGATCGCTTTGTTTATAGCTTCTTTTGCTTCATCAAATTTTTCCCAATC
>Ga0209401_1002656_pt1 | contig 11490 bp, 13 predicted proteins | sample M_140807_MF_Meta_FD_187318 | JGI IMG/M metagenome (GOLD analysis project Ga0209401, IMG submission 187318) | Freshwater microbial communities from Lake Montjoie, Canada to study carbon cycling - M_140807_MF_MetaG (SPAdes) (version 2) | ecosystem: Environmental > Aquatic > Freshwater > Lake...
GTCTGTTGAACAAAGGGGGTTGCGAGGTGGTCTCGGTACATTCTGAGCAACGCTTCAATACCGTCGTCCTTAATCTTAAGTACCATTCCGTGCGGTACAAAGTCGTTGCCCAGTAGACTCATCAGCCCTACAAAATCCCTTAGAAACTCCGGTTTCGGCTGGCTCGGCGACTTCTGGTACTTATTATACAATGCATCGGCAAGCTGGTCCGTTAGCAAGTATAGGAACTTCTCGTCGCCCAGCGCATCCGTCTTGACCGATCCGTTAAACTCCATCTCCTCGCGGAAAAGGCTCAGGGTGGTACCAAGGGTCGCATTTGCCCACAGAGAAAGGACAATAAGGTCGGCGTCCAAACCGTAAATTACAGCGGTTTTCGGAGTGTGGGCTCGGATGTACTCCATAATCTTCTGCTCCCCCTCTCCTGGCATGTCCGCTGGGCTTACCACCGTGGTTATTGTTGTGTGGCTCTTAGCAAACTGGCGCAGGGCGAACGATAGGTTCTTCATAAACTGCGTGCCTGGCGTAATAGCATTCGTATCCCACCGCGGCTGTTTTGTGTAAGGAACACCCTTTGCTTCTGCGCGGATTCGTGCCTCCTCCTCCGCCTGAACCGCGGAACGGAACCGACGTAGGCGTTGCTGCTTAATCTTCGCCATCGGAGCCACACCGTCTACTGCAATATATAGGGTGGTGGTGGGGCTGACGATGGCGGTCATCTGTTTGATATACGCAATCACTGCAACAATAAGGTCCGCTTCATACTTTGCCTTGATTTCTGGGGTGTACGGCGTCTTCTTCTGTACCTTTCGTACACAGTAGTAAATCGCGCAGTTGAGATCCAACCCAAAAAACTCCGGCTTATTTGGGGAATTGGGGGTGGTGACACCCGCAATAGTTTGTATTATGTGCTTATAGAAGGAGGGGATTCCCATGGCAGTTCCTGAAAAAAAGACTCTTGATAGTGTGAGTGCTTTATTTAAGTTTGCTGCTGATGGGTTTAAATATAACCTACAAACTTTTCCCGATACAATCTCTGCCGCCGCTTTCCTATTTACTATCCTATTCCAGTCACCACCCCTAGGAGCATTAACAGGTAGTATATTAGCCCTAAATGTGACGGCACCCATGTTACAAAAATTCCTGTCAGGGTTCATCGGTGACTCCGCCGTCGTCAATAATGAAGCGGACCGCCGATGCTCTGGTCATTTTCCCGGTGTATCATTTGAACGTATCCTACAATTAAGCGATACAAAGTCGTTTAGCGACCTTGACCACAACGGTGTTCCAAGTTATTACTCCCTGTTTTTAGGCTTCCTAACTGTCTACGTTGGAGCCTTGCCTATTATTTACAGTAAGGAAATCTCTTATTCCCCGCGGCGAAAGGCATCTACCACCTACGGCATCGTCATTCTTGCCCTAGTTGTTCTAATGTGTATCCTATTCCGTCTAATGTCTACATGCGAAAATATGGTCAGTTTAACAGTAGGAATTCTTGCAGGCGGACTCTTCGGTCTCTTCTCTGTAGGCTTCCTGGCATATATCTCCGACCGGCGCCTCACCAATATCCTCTCATTCCCATTAATTCGCAATCGTGCCGCGGATGGCAAGCCTATCTACGTTTGCGAGAAGGCAATTAAGAAGCCACCGCCGACTTGTGTCAAGCCGATGACACAACAGGAAAAAACCAATTTACAAACGGTACGCGGAATGATTGAGCGTGGTAGCACGAAGTTACGCATACCTATCTCGCCCGATAAACTTGATGAGTTTGCTACATTTTATGCAAACAATGTTGACCCAAATACTGGACGACTGGATGGACAGGCACAGAATCAAGCACTTACTATCCTCGGAATTACAATGGAACAATCAGAACAGATTTTTAGAGCAGGACGGCAATGAGAATCACATAAAATAGAAATAGAGAACAAGAGGGATGAGCGTATTGCGAATGCGCCAATTCTTACTCGGTCTATACCATGACCTCCCGAATGTACTCTTTGTAGGTTCATTCGTACTTGGCTCTATCACCGGCTACTTACCGCTCGTTTGGGTCGCCATGGGTCTGATTATGAACGCCTTTGTTGTCAGTAGTGCGCAACAACTACTCGTTTTGCTGTTTCCAACCTGGAATCAGATTATTACACCAAAAGGTGCCGCCTGTGACATTATATCAACCGGTGCACCAGGCAACGGCACAACCATTATAGCACCCAGTATGTGGCTCTCGTCTGCAGTATTCTTCGCCAGCTTTGTCATCTATAATTCCGTACAAGTCGCGATGATGCCTACTGCTCGCGGTGCGAGCGAAGAGAAGGCAGATATTCGTCAAGCATTTACTCTCACGACCATCATCATTGGCGCCGTCTTCTTACTGCTCATCCTTCTACGTGGACACAGCGGCTGTGAATCGTACCTCGGTGGCTCACTTGGTGTTCTCACCGGCGTAGGTCTAGGTGTCGGATTCTGGAATATCCTCAATGTATGCGGAGGGGCTGCGCGTGTCGGTATGGTACCAGATGTCTTACAAGTTGTCAATTCAATGGCGCCGCCCGGTGAAGATACAGTGCCCGTTGTTTGTAGTGCCTAGTTCGTTAATTAGAGCCACCTGATAGCAGCCCCATTAATAGCGATGTATCATTCCGCCATTCACGAAACGGTCCACCTGCAATTTGTTGTATTATAAACGGTTCCCATTCCGCGTTAATATCACGTATAATACGACCTGTTTCACTAATTAATTCCGAGCGCGTCTTATCGGCATATAAATCATTCATTAGTTCACGTGAAAATTCTACTTTACCATTACGTTCATTCACTTTATTGTGCAACCGCCAGATATTATAGACCACACGGTCTCTAATCTCTGTTCCTGACATCAAGTGTATGTTTTTAGTAGGCACAATCGTATTATATTGAAGGTACTCCGCTAAATGTGCGCGACATAATGGGCACGGCATAACATCCGACAATGTCTTCAAAAGTTTCCTCCAAAGATATGCGACATCTTTACGGTCACTTATCCACGCCAAATTATGTAATACTTTCCATAATTTCGGACCCCACGAATCTTTAGAACCGGGCTTTGGCAACGTATCTGCCATTGATTACGCAGACGAAAAATTTGAAGGCAGCCAGCCGCATTTGCCGATTTGTAACAGCCTATGGAGGTGGTTCAACGAATCCCTGTCAATCTCTGGGAAAACTTACAAGAAGTTGTGTGTCGTATGGACGCCGCTTTCCTACGCGATGTATCCCAAATCACAAAGATTCCTTACGCCGATTTACGCAAGGCGATTCCTACCCGTGGAGTATCAACACGAATTTCTACAGACGGCAACGAGCCTTGGTGGACGGGATTAACGTGCACTATGTCTGTACTACGACCCGGTGGGATGTGGGTCCGATGTTCAGGAACTGCCTTTGAGGGTGCCTGTTGTTTCAAACATAGGAACTTGGATGGGCGGGAAGAGTCACGTTTGCCCGAGGGTATACTGCCCTACAATTCGCCGACCATTGCGTCGCTGCCCCGTCGTTTACCTATTCGGGTTGAGGGTGTCCTCTACTGGGTCTGCGAAACAGGATTCTCTGAAGTATACGACGTAGACGGTTGCGTCGTCCCTGGAATTATGATAAATTATGAGAAACGGTGGGTATGCGATCTTGATAAAAATTGAGTTCGCGTGTGCCGAATTTGTTTTTTACCAATAACTAGTAACGGATAGTATGTCGGATTTATTCGAAAATGCTACAATTGCTTTTCCATTCATCTTTCGTGGCTCTTCTCAGATTTCCAAGAAAAAGCAGAAGAAGCAGAAGCGTTCCTTTATTGTAGAATGTCTACACGATAAGCGCGGGCGTACAAAGAAAATTCCATCAAACAGTGGATTAAATATTCCGAGGTATATTATTAAACAGTGGATTCGGGCTATGAGCGGTGAGCCGCTTATAGCTCCACCTGGCACTATTCCTCTTCTGTACTGCAAAAAGAGTGATTATAGTCCTTGGCTCTATACTATGATTACTTCTGTATATCGTAAACGTGCGGAATGGCATAATCTAATTACTGGCATGTGGAAGACACCCCACCTAATTGAACCTAATGTGCCAACTATGCTCAACCATTCAAATCCGTTCTTCTATAATCAATCTATCGCAATCCACTTAGATAAACTTATGTGCTTGAATATTACTCTACGTATGTGTGTTCTTAGGTATGTTCAGCGTCGGCTGTTGGCGAAAATGGACAAACGGGTTGTCGGTGAGGACGACCTTCATACAACTATTCGGATTCCTGATGCAAATATGATCTCCGTCTACGATTTCAAGACGCAAGCGAAGTACGTATTCCACACAAATACAATTCTCAAAATGATTTTGGCATCGCTGAAGTATTGTGCTTACGGAATCTCCGCGCCCAAGTCACCTAAGAATCCCTATACTAACCTTGAATGGACGAAGCCGCAACTCATTTCAATTACGCAACAGATTGTGCGTAATATGGCGGCACTCCATCGTATTCCCCCGCCGCTATTTCTTAACTACTACAACTGTAATTACAATATTCCAACATTTGCCAAATTCTGCGAAAAGGAGCTTGGTATCAATGCTGCAGTTGAACTCTTCAAACACAAGGATGATCCCACTACGCAGGATGTTTACGGTGAAACGATTGGTACTGTGATAGATGAAGAAAATATCGCTATGTCAGCGCGTATGCGAAATATGATTATTGAACGAAAGCTTCCAGATGTACTACAGAATCGTTGGGATAACATTGTATTAGCTCTATGGATTGATACAAATATTCAAGTTCTTTACGAACCATATAAGACGTATACTGAAATTATAGATGATTTCACCAAAGCGCGTGATGATACACGTAGTTACCTCCTTCAACTGACCCGTAGCTCGCGGCGCCCGCGTCCTCCTACCAACAGCTCTCTCACCCGCACTTATGCGCTCAGCGTTTTAATCGATGCCGCAATTTATACGGATAATATTCTTGAAATTGATGAGGAGTCAACACTCACCGTAAATCTTTGAATGGACTAGGAGAGATGGACTTGAAGTCATATTCGCACGCAAACCTGATTTTGCCCCGGTTATGGCTTGGTGATAAGAAATCGTCTACCGACCCAGATTTTTTGAAAACCGCCGGTATTACCACCGTATTTAATGCAACAAAAGACCTACCTTTTTCGCACTTAGTTCAGCGTAAATACCGTGTGCCCGTGGACGATAATCTACAACCGGCAGAAATCAAAAATATGGCGGAATGGTCACCTGAAATTGTTTACAAAGTGGTGAATGAATATAATCAAGGCTCGGTTATACTTATCCATTGCTACGCCGGTATGCAACGCTCGGCGGCGATTATGGCTATGACTTTGATTGCTTTATCTGGTCACCCTGCATCCCAAGTGATGCCCTATATACGCTCACGTCGTGAAGTCGCCTTTTTTCCGTCTGCAAATTTCTTACAATCCATCCTCGGATTCGAGAAGTACTACTTTTTAGCGCGAAACGGTGACAGGGGTCGGCACAATTAGTTGGTGGAACGTGGATGCCCACGGATTCGGCTCTGGGACGTAATTTGTTGAGCCTGGATGGCTCTTCTCTCGCTCATGTGCGGACCATTCATCAGGAATATCTATAGGAAAGTTGTGTTGGAAGAAATCCTGGTAGAGCTGCTCTGATTCATAGTGAATATGTCCAGTTGTGTCTAGGTCAATCTGATACTTGTTTCGCTGAGTGTTCCAGTACGGGCTGTCGTCAAAGATAAAGTTAGGCTGTCCAATAAGTTTTGTCGGCAAGGTGGGCTGAACGTTCCAGCGGTTTCTAGCATTGGGCTGAATTGTGAAGAGCCGACCCTGCTCTACCGGCTCCTGTATTACAATTTCCATCGGCGTCGGCGGATATGCTAGAATGTACATTGCATGCTCAAGGATTTGCCCGTGGAGATGGGGATAGTCGGTAAATTTAAGAATGTCTGGTGTGGCACCTATCGCCTGTAGAAAGCTCTGAAATGCTGATGGGTGGTTTAGCAGAGGACGGGCAAGGAGATACGCCCGCCAGCACTGCTTATTCTCAATAGCGTGTTGAATACGATGCCATAGGGTTCCACACTGTGCATCAGTCCAGCCTACCGGCTTAGCATGCCAATTCCTTGGTGCTTCATGATTGCCCGTTGGTGGCGGCGGATAGTCTCCAACAAGTGTATGGGATGGAAGAGCAAGGCGGTGGGAAGTAAAGGTGCTTAGGAGAATGTCGTAACGCCGAGAGCGCCAAGCGGTAAACCGTTGTGATGTAAGGTCTTTGTCCGGTTGTGCTAACAACCAGGCAAAGCCAAGAAGATTATGGACTAGATTGGATTCCAAACTTAGAAGAAGTTCATTTGTGATAGTCAATGCAAGGGATACATTTCGCTCCTCTAACGAATGAAGTAAGAAGGCGGCAAGGTCATCTGTCTCGTAGAGATTCCTAGAGAGCGGCATGGTGCTTTCGGCTTAAAGAAAAGTGGGGGCTTCAATTTTGTTTTTATGAAGTAGGGATGGATATTTTAGTAGCGTGTCATAACGAAGCTACGGATCCTAAGCTTTTTAAATATTTTCCACCACTATTTGATACTCCGGCACCTTTGGTCGCTGACTATGTAGACCCTTACACGTCTGGACGGCATTGGTCAGACTATGAAGCTGAGTCAAAGACTATTATTTGGGAACAGTATTGTCCTATTATGTGGCCATTCCGAAAAGTGGCAGACTACTACAATTACTACCCAGACCACAGATCTATCTTTTACGATCTGTTTGATACTGGCTGGAAAATTCTGAAACCTGGTGGTAAAATTGTTCTTTCTTTTCCAAAGGATTTAGCTAGTATTTACGGAAAACCGATTAATTCAGCGACCGCCTTAGAAAATTTTAAATCAGTTCTTAAAAATATTCTTTCTCGGCATCCTTGGATTTATCGTATTATACGCCGAGAAAATATGCCATTTATTATTTCCGAAGATGGTCAACAAGAACGATATGATGAATATATATTTCTTGTAAAACCTGTGCCTCGAACAAAATCAAATAACCGCGGGATTGAAATGGTAAATATGACGCGTAAAAAGCGTAAATCAAGGCGTGGGCGCGGTCACAGCCGCCGGTGCTAACTTCACCTTATACGTATACGCCTTACGAATTTTCTTTCTACTATAAGGATTTACCTTTGGAAATATATTGAACGATGCTTTTGTATAGTATCGTCCATACTTGAACTCATCGTTGAAATTCACCATATTATTTCCATTTTTGATATTATTATGAGTATAGGTATTGACTGGGTCTTTTGTGGTGATTGGTTTTTCACCTATGTTTTCTATCTCTAGATTACTACCAGCCGTTGCACCTAAATTACGAAGTTTCTGAAGCATCTCATCACGTATTCGAGTATTGTTATTGTAGTCTTCCATATAATCATATGCGCTCTTACCAGTGTTATCTCGCATATTTACATAGGTTTGTATATTCTCAACGCCCATTAATATTCCATCACTACCCCAATCTAATATATGATCTAACGCATCCACTAATCCAGATTTTGCCGCTATAATTAGCGGGGTAGATCCATCATTTGATACTATACTCCAATCCGCATCTTGTCCTAGTAAATCTAACACAACATCATCGTACCCTTCAAATATTGGTGATGCACCAGATGCTATAATTGCCGATGTTTCCCCTAAATTATTGCGTGTATCCCAGTCAAATCTATGGTCCCTTAAAAAATTAAACATCACTTCATCTTTGACATACCAAAATAAAGTGACTGTATAATCTTCCATATTATTTAATGCTATTGTGCTGTTAATATCCGCACCGGCTGCCAACAGTCGTTCGCATTCTTCAAAATTACGGTTATGAAAGGCAGCGTGAAGCTGTTGATTCGGTGTTCGGAATGTCGACATAACAGCCCCGCGTCCTTTTTGTTTGCGTTGTTTCCTAGTCTTTCTGCTTCTAGCCATCCTTACTATGGATAGCTAAAAACTATACCGCCGAAGGAAGCGGATAAGCCCCCGTAAAATTAAAAATATTTTTGTTGTTTTTTGTATTTTTGGGGTTCTGGATACAATAGACTGGTGATTGGTGGTTTAGATTGGGGTTAAATATCGTCGATGTTGAGCTCGCCGTCAGCGACCGGCTCACGGTGTGACAAGCGGTTAGCACCGAGCTTAGCACGAAGGTCTTCGTCACTGGCAGACTTCTCGTCCTCCTCCTCATCGCTCTCGTGGGCGAACTCGAAGCCGCCGTCTCCCACGGTGCCCTCCGTCGGCTTATCGCCGTCAATATCGTTCGTCATCCAGTCAGGAATGATGCCGTCCTTCTTGAGGCTGTACGCCTGCTTCTGCGTCAAGATGGCAACAATATCAAAGTGCTCGTTTGTTGCAGTGGGCGCATCTGGGTCATAACCCTCGCCGACATAAATAGCAACAATATCCTTCGCCGTGATTGGCGTTGCACCGCGACGACCTAGGACATTTGGAATACGAGCGTGGAGCTCCTTGATGCCGTGCTTGTAGGGAATGGCGACCGTCACGTGCCCCTGTCCCACCATCTTTGTGACGCGGGCAAAGGTGATACCGTCAGTCTTGCCGTTGATAGCCGCCGCCGCGCGCTGCGAGTTGAGTTCTTGACGCTTCGTGCCGGAAATACGACCCTTCTTAGAGCGCGGCATTGTTGCTTAATATATAGGAAGGAATAGGAGAAAAGAGAAAGGAGAACGCTTGTAGGAGGGAATGGAAGTAGGCAGCTGATAGTTTGGGTAAATCAAAAATAGTTTGTCAATTTTTTCAGTTTGGTTGAGTTGTCTAGTACGCCGCACGACGAGCCGATGCACGCGTCACACGCGGGCTCGCGCTGCGCTTAGGGCGAGGCGCCTCCGCCTCCGCCTGGGGCTGCATCTGGGTCTGCGTCGCTGCAGGTACCGTGTAGGTATTCCACGCGTAGGTCGGCACCGCCGTGCGGGTGATAGGGCGCCCCTCCACCTCCACCGGCCACGAGTTGTGTAATGAGCGGACCTGGGCGTAGAACGTATCCAGATAGAATTGGACATCCTTAGACTGGAGCATCACCGACGTGTAGCCAGGGACGTCAATCTGGACAAAGTCGCAGGACTGCTCGTCATAGGACAGCGACTCTAGGAAACGCTCAATGTAGGGGAAGAGCTCAGAGTGTGCCAGCTGGCGCTCCGTGCGAACGCCAATCGTGTTCTGCGTAAAGACTGCAGTGAAGTTCACGCTGTGTTCCGTAGGGCGGATGACGAGCTTATCATCAGGCTGAGCGTTCTTCTGGAGGATAATCACAATCGGGGCAAGGGTGGCGTCACCATCATAGTTGAAGCGAGGGGCAGTAGGCGACATCATGATAGGGGGAATGACAGCGGACTCAGAATTTTTGGCTTGCGTCAATTTTTATCGGTTTGGGGATAAATTTTCATATCATTTACCATCGCTTCAAAAATATTCGGTGTCGGCATGATTAGAAGTTGTTTTGTGAAAGTATTAAATGCCGCCGTGTCTTTGGGTAGGCACGCACCCGCCGGTCCTCTTAGAGTTTCATTACACTGTAAATATTCTTTGTCAACTGATTTTTTATACTCTAGATTCTTGATAATATTGTCATAATTTACGTTTTTATGCTTACATATTTCGTAAAATGCGTTGGCGAATAAAATTTTCTGCGTATTATACACGTTCTGGAAATATTTTGTGAGTTCCGCTTCGGTAGGATGGACCTGGGATAGTTTACAACCGAGGGGTTTATACATTTCGGCTACGGCAGCTAGCGCGGCTGGATCTTCGGTTCCTACAATACATAGATTCGCCGCCTTAATATCCGCATAACCCTGCCGCTCCTTCAAAAATTCTGGGCAAACGGCAATACGGAGTTTATACTTCTCTATGAGGGTTATGGTTGTACCTGGTATCACAGTACTTTTAATACAGATAGTACCTTGATAATTATGGGTTTTGAGAGTGCTTACGGCAGAGTCTACAATACTTACATCGCACTCTTGATCCTTGGTTAATGGTGTAGGAACTGAGATGACGACTATATCCGTGGCGAGTATATCTTGAATACATGTGTTGGGAACCTTAATATCATAGAACGATGTTGTATGATATTCTGTAAATACATCATGTAAGGCTTTGCCGACTTTACCCAGCCCAATAAACCCTATCTTCATCCTGACGGTATCTTATATTTTAATGCCGCATTTATGTAATCGGCGGTAAAAATACGAAGTTTGGTTGCCGAATTATGTGTACTATGACCTATAATAAACTTATCATTCTCTATAATAAATCCGTAGGCAAACTCTCTATCCGCCTCTAGTTTAAACCATTCCGAGTATTTTATAAGATTCATTTGTTTATCAAAAACGACAAAAGCTTCCTTGTATTGTCGTTGTGTGTGATAGTGAACAATGAACCAATATTGGTTATTGTATTCTACTGCACATGAGGATCCGCGCATAATCTTAAAATCATTCGGGGTTTGTTTCTCCTCTAAGAGTGTTAACTGGTGGGTTTCAAAATTGATATCACATATTTGTAAAGGAAACCATTTGTAAATCACGCATAGTTTTGAATTGTAGTTGACAAATGACCAATTCTTCTCTACACGAAATTCGGTTTTGAAGATAGGTTTTATATGTTCTCTATCAAATGTTACCCCGTTGAATATGCCAGATACTACAACAACTTGGCGTAGTTTGCTAAGAAAAACTGCTAAGTAATATATTTGATTATTGTATACAAAGAGTCTTATATCTTCGTACCCTCCATTCGGATTCGGTCCTGATACATAGCCGTCATCAATAATCTTTGTCTCCTTGACTGTAAAATCACGGTTTAAGGTGAGGAGTTGGTTAAGATTTCGCCATATCGGTGGACCTAAACAACGGGCTAGTACGAGATATTCATCTGGGTTTTCTGGATTTCGAGCAATGGCAGGAGATGATGAGCGGAACGTCATATTGTCGTAGCTAAACTGGTTGGAAAGGTCTATAACTTGGTCGGCTTCTAGTCTGGGGACAATCGTTATCATCATATTACGGTGGGTTACGCTAAAAAAACGGAAATAAAATCTTGTGGTGGTTAATGGTCTGTACGCGTTGTCAGAAACCTACTATTGATGCGCCGTCCATCGATGATTGGGGTCCGACTCTATGGGCAATTTTACACGGTTTAGCTGAACAGTCTGGGCGCAATGAAGATGAACGGCAACTTTGGATTTCACTGATTGAAAGTCTGCCAAAAGTTGTTCCCTGTCCCGAATGTGCCAGACATATTACTGTGTGGCTAAGAACCCATCCCGTAGCTGCACTACGTAGAATACCGATGTCTAGCTTCTATAATTGGGTAACGGGGTGGGTTTATGACATACACGAGGACGTAAATCGACGGCTCGGAAAACCGTCATTTCCTCGCGAGAA
>Ga0209401_1002658_pt1 | contig 11484 bp, 16 predicted proteins | sample M_140807_MF_Meta_FD_187318 | JGI IMG/M metagenome (GOLD analysis project Ga0209401, IMG submission 187318) | Freshwater microbial communities from Lake Montjoie, Canada to study carbon cycling - M_140807_MF_MetaG (SPAdes) (version 2) | ecosystem: Environmental > Aquatic > Freshwater > Lake...
GGGGTTTGATGATCCTTTGACGCCAAACTACTTGGTTGCAACGACATACGTTGGTACAGTAACGGTTACGACATCATAGGAGTCCGTGATGGACAAGAAAGAAGTTAAAGCTATCGCGGACACGGAAATCCGTGGTCACGAGAAGCGTATGCACAAGGGAGCCAAAGGCATGAAAGCCGGTGGCCCAACTACGGACGACCGCATGAAGTACGGGAAGAATTTGTCCCGTGCCATGAACCAGCGCAGCGGCGCACGGGGGCGGTGATGGGTGACTTCAGTATGAAAAAGGGCGGCAAAGAAGTTGGACCCGCTTCGACCTACGCCGCACCGCATGACATGACTGGGAAAGCTGGTGTCGACTTGAGTAACAGCGGCTACGGTAAAAAATCTCGTTCGATGAGCCTTGATGACCTGTGCGTCAGCGTTGGTAACATCTCTAGCAGCGAGTGTCCACCACCCAAGACCTCCGGTATTCAGATGCGGGGAACTGGTGCTGCCACTAAAGGTAAAATGTCTCGGGGTCCGATGGCATGAACTACGCCGATCTGGTCACGAACATACAAGACATCACGGAAAATACTTTCCTGACAAGAGATGTAAATATGTTCATCCAGCAGGCTGAGCAGAAGATCTATAACACGGTCCAACTGCCCAACTTGCGGAAAAACGTGACCGGAGTAACGTCAACGGGAAATAAATATCTTGCTTGCCCCGGTGATTTTTTATCTACGTACTCTTTAGCGGTTATTAACGCGTCGGGGGATTATACGTTCCTTCTTAATAAAGACGTTAATTTTATTCGTGAAGCGTATCCAAACCCAACCAGCACCGGGCTCCCAGCCCACTACGCTATTTTTGGTCCTCTTTCTAGTAATGTAAACGAGCTTTCGTTTATTCTTGGCCCTACTCCAAACGCTGTGTACACGATGGAGTTGCATTATTTCTACTATCCGGAGTCCATAGTGACTGCGGGGACCACGTGGCTTGGTGATAACTTTGATTCCGCCCTGCTAAACGGTGCATTGGTTGAAGCCATCCGGTTTATGAAAGGTGAGCAAGATTTGATTGCGGTCTATAAGGGTATGTACGACAACTCCTTGATCCTGCTCAAACAGTTGGGCGATGGGAAAGATCGTCAGGATGCGTACCGTAGTGGTCAGACCCGCGTGCCGGTGATCTAATGATTATCCAGACCCAGACCACAAGTTTTAAGGCGGAGTTGTATCAGGCGATCCATAACCTGCTAACAGACACACTTAAAATTGCGCTGTACACCGGAAACGCCACCCTTAATGAAAGCACCACTGCCTACTCCACTACCAACGAAATCACGGGTACAGGGTACACGGCTGGGGGTGTGGTGATTACTGGGGTGACGGTCAACTCTTCTGGGTATACAGCGTACGTTAGTTTTAACAACCCTAGCTGGCCCGCTGCTTCATTTACGACCCGCGCGGCGTTGATATACAACTCTAGTAAAGCTAACCGGTCTATCGCCGTGCTGGATTTTGGGGCGGACAAGACGGTCTCTGGTAATACGTTTACCATCGCGCTTCCTACCAACAACGCAACGGATGCGTTGATTCGGTCATCTAATTAGGGTAATCATGGAACAAAAAGCAGCAGCCAAAGGCGTTTTCCGTTTTGAGTGCTTCGGCCCAGACGGTAAACTAAAGTGGGCAGATGAGACGGACAACTTGGTTGTCAACACGGGTCTTGCATATATGGCTGGATCGGCGCTGACTAGCGTGACCCAAATCACTACGTGGTATATTGGGCTGTATGGTGCCGGGGCTTCAAACACTCCTGCGGCTGGTGACACGATGGCTAGTCACGCGGGCTGGACCGAAGCGGTTCCATATAGTAACGCGACCCGTGTGGCTTGTACTTTTGCTACGGCTACGACGGCTAACCCGTCAGTGGCAACTAACTCGGCTTCCCCCGCTGCATTTAGTATCAACGCTACTGCTACGGTTGGCGGCGCGTTCTTAACAAGCGGCAGTGCAAAGTCGGGTACAACGGGCACGTTGTTCTCTGCGGCGGACTTCTCCGCTCCGGGTGACCGTACGGTTGCTTCTGGTGATACGCTAAATGTGACGTACACATTTAGCTTGACTGCTACCTAAAGGATGGAAGCGTGGCTGAAGGCGGGTGGGGTTCCGGTGGGTGGGGCATATCCGCTTGGGGTGGGTCTGGCTATGACCGCGCCGTTGCAGAAACGGCAAGTGGGGTCGATGCCGTTTCTGCGGCTCAGTTATTTAGTTCTTCTATTGCTGAAGCGGCAAGCGGTGTCGATTCGCTTTCTTCAAGTGTTTTTTTATTTGGCGTTGTTTCTGAAACAGCGGGCATTGCAGATGCCCCATCAATCCAAGCAGTTTTTTATTCTGACCTTAGTGAAGCTGCCAGTGGTATTGACGCGGTATCCGCTGCACAAACTTTTGCAACCAGTCTTTCTGAAGCAGCAAATGGCGCAGACACATTATCAGCTACTCGGGCGTTTGCTGCCTCTATTGCCGAAGCCGCTGGGATTTCTGATTCTGTTATTGCCGCGTTCCTTTGGAACTTGATTGACGATTCGCAAACACCAAACTGGGCAGCAATCAGCAATACTGAAACCCCAAACTGGTCTACAATCTCCACAGGCCAAACGCCAAACTGGACCGACATCTAAGGATTTGAAATGGCTACTTCGTATACGTCGCTTATTGGGCTTGCGTTGCCAGCAACCGGAGAGTTGTCCGGTACGTGGGGCGACACGGTTAACAACTACATATCTACCTATATTGACTCGGCAGTTGCTGGGTCCGTGACCGTCACGACCGATACCACGCTGACTAAAACAACCGGCTCAAGCCTCGGGTCTACGTCCTCTCAGTACGCCATCATTATTGCGTCCCCGGCGTCGGCCAATATCACCATCACGGCCCCGGCAGCAAGCAAAGCCTACATAATTAACAATACGTCAGGGACGTACACGGTCAAGATTGTTGGCGCTGGACCTACTACTGGGGTGACCTTACTTGCCAGCGAAAAGGCGGTTGTCGCTTGGAACGGTTCTGATTTTGTAAAGGTTGCTTCGACTTCGGCTACTGTCATCAATTCTGGCTTATTGGCGGTTGGTTATGGCGGAACGGGAGTTACAACCTCAACGGGTTCTGGAAGCAATGTCCTATCGACTTCTCCGACGCTTGTAACTCCTGCGCTGGGAACCCCCGCCAGCGGTGTTCTTACGAATGCTACTGGACTGCCTTTAACCACTGGCGTTACGGGAACTTTGCCAATTGCTAACGGTGGAACGGGACTGACCACAACCCCTGCAAACGGCGCATTAGATATTGGTAACGGCACGGGGTTTACCCGTACTACACTGACGCAGGGTACTGGTGTAACGATTACAAACGCCAGTGGATCAATCACAATTGCCGCAACGGGTTCTGGTGGCACGGTTACTTCTGTAACGGGAACTTCGCCCGTTGCATCTTCTGGCGGTTCAACTCCGGCGATTAGCTTGGCGGCTAGTTACGGGGACACTCAGAACCCATACGCATCAAAGACAGCAAACTACGTTTTAGCTGCACCCAATGGTTCTGCTGGCGTTCCTACATTTAGAGCAATTGTTGCTGCGGATATCCCAACGCTGAATCAGAACACGACTGGCACTGCTGCTGGACTGTCGGCAACGCTGGCGGTCGGCAGTGGCGGAACTGGGGTTACTAGCTCCACAGGCTCTGGGAATGTCGTTCTTTCAACCTCTCCTTCGCTCACGACTCCGGTTCTTGGGACTCCAACGTCTGGAACTTTAAGTAATTGTACGGTTGATGGCACCGATGCTGTTGGTTTCCGAAACATCCCGCAAAATGCTCAGACTGGTAGTTATACTCTTGTTCTTGCAGATTCTGGCAAACACATTTACCACGCGTCTGGCGCTGGCGCGGCAACTTATACAATTCCAGCAAATTCATCAGTTGCATATGCAATTGGCACGGCAATTACGTTTATTAATTTGTCGGCAACCGCAATTAGCATTGCTATTACGACTGACACCATGTATTTGTCAAGTGCTGGAACCACCGGCACTCGGACCTTGGCCCAATATGGTTCTGCAACCGCAATTAAAATTACATCAACGTCTTGGTTAATTTCCGGGAGTGGTTTGACATGAGTGGTGTACAACAAGCGGTATTTCAAAACCAACGTAGCTTTGGTGCTCCTCCGGGGCAACAGGCTTATACAACCGCCGGTACATATTCTTGGACTGCTCCTGCTGGAGTTACTAGCGTGAGCGTTGTTTGTGTGGGAAGTTCACCATCCACTAGTTATGGTTCTGCTTTGGCATATAAAAACAATATTACTGTTGTTCCGGGTAATAGTTATACAGTTGTTGTTTCTTCTGTTGCTTATACTACAAGATGTTCATTTAATGGAGATGGAGAAGTAAGCGCAGGTACATTAACAGCTAGAACCGGAGATGGTGGTGGAAATGGTGGCAGCGCTGGTGGCGGCGCTGGTGGTTATTCTGGCGCCGGAGGATCTGGCGGCGCTAGTGGCGCTGGAGGCGGTGGCGGTGGTGGGGGCGTCACTGTTAATGGGCGTCAAGCTGGCGGTGGTGGTGTTGGTATACTTGGACAAGGTAGTAATGGCAGTGGTGGAGGTTTTGGTAATAATCAAGGCGGCACGGGCGGCTCGGGCGGCAGCGATGGTTTTCCAACTCAAATAGGAAACCCCGGAGCTGGTGGAGATTATGGTGGAGGTGGTGGGGCTGATAATACCGAATTTGGAGTTGGCCCATATATAGGGGGTTCAATTGGTGCTGTTCGCATCATTTGGCCGGGTAACACTCGCAGTTTCCCGTCAACAAACACAGGTGATCTTTAAGGAATAAGTATGTGGATTAACGAACAAACTAAAGGTGTTTTTATTCTTCATACCGATATTCGATATGAGTGTTGGAAAGAAGGTAAGCAACTTCCGGGTATTCTGACAGATGAAGTGCTGGCAGAAAATGGTTACGCATTGGTAACGCAAGTTCCCGTACCGTTTGATTGGATTACCGAAAAACTTGTGGCACGGGCCCCGGTCAAAAACGATACAGGCTGGACGCAAACATTTGATGTTGTCCCGCTTGATGCCGTAACTATTGCCAATAATCAAAATATTGTAGAAGTCCAAAGAATACAAAATATAAAGGCTCAATTAGCCAAAGGCAATACAGACATTGTTAGTGCAATAATTGAGGGTAATCAAGAACTTATAGATGCGTGGAAATTAAAAGCAGAACAATTAAAAGCACAACTTTAAAAAAGGTGCGTTTATCAAAGACAAGTAATGGAAATAGTTGAACTGTTTCTAAAAGCATGGCCGGTTCTGTTAGCAATCATCACACTTATCGTTGTGCTGTCTAAACTGGACTTGCGTGTGGCGGTGCTGGAAGAGACCATGATGCTCAAAGGTCTGAAAAAGTAACTTTTCTGTCTTCTGTAAACTGTAAGATTTTAGAGGGGTCACTCGCCCGCCGGGGTGCTCCCACCCTACCAACGAATGGAGTTTGTTATGAAAGATCTCATCATCGAAGTTCTTGAAGGTTCGGAGCCGGTCGACGCGTTGCAGGCTTTGATCGCCGCTACCTATGCCGTTGCAGATGCTAACGGTGTTAGCCGCTTCACGCTGACTGAATTGTTCTCGGCCACGGTTGACGCTCACTTCGACGTTGCTGTTATGGCTGAAGAAGAGTCAGAAAAGTCTGAAGAAGACGAACAGACCGATAACTAAGGTCAGGCCCCGGTGCGACCCACCGGGGTTTCAAAATGCCATCTTGCGCTGTATGTACTGGAGAGTTTGCCAGAGAGGACCTTATTGTTCATGGTCGCAGGGACTATTTTCTCTGTAGCGCTTGTAAATCAGACATAAACCGTCTTGACCGGTTCGGATTGTCCCCATCAGATTATGACTTCCTGTTGAAACTTCAGGGGTATAATTGCGCTATTTGTGACAACCCTCTCAAGCTTAAGCAATACAAGTTTGCCGTAGACCACTGTCACGATTCGGATGACGTTCGTGGGATTTTGTGTGTGCGGTGTAACACAGCGCTAGGTAGCTTTGATGATGACCCGGACATGATCCTGCGAGCCGCAGAATACTTGAACAACCCCCCAGCCTTGGGTAGAGTCAAGAAACATGACGGGCGCAAAAAAGTTTCGTTTCTCCGAAGTGAGTACATCAGAAGGCACGGGGGTGACAATGGCTAATTTTGAACAAGCCTTTGAAAAAATGATCCGTGACGAAGGCGGCTACCAACTAACGAACATTCCGGGCGACCGGGGAGGTATGACCTATGCAGGGATCGCAAGAAAACCCAACCCCGACTGGGCAGGGTGGCAGTTCATTGATCGCAAAGATTTCGGATCGGCTACGCCACTGGTTCGTGAATTTTACAAGTCTAATTTCTGGGATCGTGTCCGAGGTGACGACCTTAAGGAACAAGCTATTGCCGAGACAATCTTCAACTTTGCCGTCAACACTGGAGTTGGAATCGCCTCCAAGCTCGCCCAGCTTATCGTCGGAACAACTCCAGACGGTGCAATCGGACCAAAAACCCTTGAACGGCTAAACATTTGTACGGTGGAGAAATTTCTTCCCGCCTACGCCCTTGCCAAAATTAGCCGGTACGCGCAAATCTGTAACAAAGACAGGTCTCAGTCCAAGTTCTTACTCGGCTGGATTCAAAGAACTTTACGGGGCTTAAAGTAATGGATTTGATTGGGATCGGGAGCATCATTGAAGGTGTTGGCAAGGTTGCGGACTCGCTATACACAACGGACAAAGAACGCCTCGAAATGGCGTTGGAAGACCGCAGGCTTGACCTTGAGGAAAAGAGGATTGACCAAACTACAGACCTCGCGCAAGTGGATGTCAATAAGATTGAAGCGGCGAGTCCTAGCGTATTTGTCAGTGGCTGGCGTCCTGCTGTCGGGTGGGTTGGGGTTCTTGGCTTGGCTTACCAATTCCTTGGCTACCCCCTGATGCAATGGTGCTGGGTTTTTGGTCAAGGTTATGACATAATCCCCAAAGAGTTGAACCCCCCACCAGATCTGGACGTTGAGCAACTCATGACACTGCTGGCTGGGCTGTTGGGGTTTGGCGGTATGCGGTCATTTGAGAAGCACAAGGGTGTAGCGAGCAAGTAATGCCACTCAAGAAACTTCAACTTCGACCCGGAGTAAACAAGGAAAACACCCGCTACGCCAACGAGAACGGTTGGTTTGATAGCGATAAAATCCGGTTTCGCCAAGGCACACCCGAGAAGATTGGTGGGTGGCAGCGCATTTCTTCCAGCACGTTTCTTGGCCTCTGCCGGTCGCTGTGGAATTGGGTGACGCTTGGGTTTGCCAATCTGATTGGGGTAGGAACCAACTTAAAATTCTATATTGAGCAAGGTGGCGCGTACTACGACATCACTCCGATCCGTGCTACCACTACTCTTGGGGCCAACCCATTTTCAGCCAACGGGACTACAACTGTCACAGTTACCGCTGCATCTCACGGCGCTATCACCGGGGACTACGTTACGTTCAGCGGGTCAACAACCGCCGTTTTTAATGCCGAATACGTCATCACGTATATTAATGCTAATTCTTACTCCATCACTCTAGCCTCGCCTCTTACTGCCGGTACGTATGGTGGGTCCGCCGTTGTTGCTGCGTATCAAATTAGCGTTGGTGCAGAAGTTCAACTTCCAATTTCTGGATGGGGTGCTGGTGGGTGGGGTTTAGGTACATGGGGTAACGGTGCCACTACCACTACTTCTATTAGGCTTTGGAGTCAAAATAACTACGGAGAAGACCTTATCTTTGCCCCTCGTGGTGGCAGTATCTACTACTGGGACGCAAACGGCGGAACTAGCACACGTGGTGTTTTGCTATCTTCTTTAGGTGGGTCTGTCACATTTACCAACGCCTCGCCCACGGTAGTAACCCTGTCTACGGTATTTACTGTCGGTACTCCGGTCCAATTTGCGGCTGGTACAGGGGGGTCACTACCCACGGGTATTACGGCAAACACGACATATTACTTAGAAAATATTGTTGGGGTAACCGCCAACTTATCGTTGACTCAGGGAGGTTCAACGTACGTAAACACCACATCGACTGGCTCTGGTGTTTATATTTCAAATATAGTGGACGTTCCTACAGTACAAAATAGTATATTTGTATCCAGCAACCGGTTTGTTTTTGCTTTTGGGTGTAACGACTATGGCTCTAGCGCGTTAAATCCCATGTTCATCCGGTGGTCAAACTTTGAAGATCCCTATAATTGGACTTTGGGCCAAGACAGCCAAGCTAACTATATGGTGCTTTCTCACGGGTCTGAAATTATTACAGCGGTCCAATCTCGCCAAGAAATAATTGTATTTACGGATTCTGCAATTTTTTCGTTACAGTACGTCGGGCCACCAGCGGTTTGGAGACAAGATATTCTTGGCGACAATATTTCAATTGTTAGCCAAAATGCGGCAATTCTTGCGTCAGGCCGAATATTCTGGATGGGGATAGATAAGTTCTACATGTACGACGGGCGCGTCAACACACTTAATTGCGACCTGCGTAAATATATTTTCCAAGACATAAATTTTGGGCAGAACGAGCAGATATTCTGCGGGACGAACGAAGGATTCAACGAAGTATGGTGGTTCTACTGCTCAATCACCGGGCCTAATGGCACTGGTACGGTACTCAATCCCAACACCACTATCGACCGCTACGTTGTGTATAACTATCTTGAGCTTGACGGTAAGGGCGGGCAGGGGGTTTGGTACTACGGGACGCTGGCGCGTACGGCGTGGTTAGACTCTGGGCTGCGTGATAACCCTGTAGCTGCGACCTATAGTAACAACCTCGTAAATCACGAGAGTGGGGTTGATAACGGAGAAACCGCCACTATGCTTCCTATTGAAGCGTACATTTCTTCAGCAGAGTTTGATATTGAGGATGGTGACCGGTTCGGGTTTATATACCGGATGCTGCCCGACGTAACTTTTGAAGGGTCTACCGCAGCCTCCCCCTCTGCCGTAATGACGTTAATCCCAATGCAAAATTCCGGGTCAGGGTATAACAGTCCTACATCAGTTGCCGGTAGCGACAACGCTACGGTTACTAGAACTGCCACTATACCTATTGAGCAGTTTACCGGGCAGGTCTATATTCGGGTGCGTGGGCGTCAGATGATTATGAAGATCGCATCTACCGGTCTCGGGGTCCAGTGGCAGTTGGGGTATCCACGGATTGACATACGTCAGGACGGCAGACGATGAGCTACCTCATTACGTCAGAATATTTACTATTTCAGGCTGTTGCGCCCAGCCTGCCCCTTGCGCCTAATGAATACAACCGGCAGTATTTTGATCAGTTTAGTAGCGTCCTACGGTTGTACTTCAACGAGCGTGATAAGGTTATTGGTCAGTTAAAAGCCAACGTGCCTTTAACGGTAGCCGAGTTACCCAGTGCGGTTACTTCCGGCGTGGGGTCTAGAGCGTTTGTAACAGATTCTTCTGTATCTACATTTGGCACCACGGTAGCTGGTGGCGGGTCAACTAATGTGCCTGTGTATTCAGATGGCACAAATTGGAAAGTGGGTTAATTATGGCGGATAGTTGGCAAGCGGGATATGACACCCTTCTCAAACAGATGGGTGCGGTTCAAGGGAAAGCGGATGTATATAAACAAGGTTCGCCGTTGTCCGCTGACCGGCACATGCAAAACATTGCCAAAATTTTGGCAAAAGATTATGGTATTACCAGTATTGGTGATATCGGTGTAAGGTACGAAACTCGCCCTGCTTATGAAACAGGAAGCGATGAATCTCGCACGATCATCCCAGAAGAACAATTACCAATATACTACAACAAAAACAATCCTGACCAAATAATTTCCGCCTATAACAAAAAGTTTGGCTCCGAGAACGAAGGCAGCGGATTTAGTGAGTATAATTTTCAACCGGTTCCAGATGGTAAAGGCGGCACAATTGCCTTGCCCGTTCAGCAATATAGCAAGTCTGGGATAGGCGCACTTGCCCAAGATCTTGGGCCGGTTATGTCTGTGGTCAATCTAGCACTTATGGCTGAAGGGGTTCCACCCCTTGCCGTAGCCGCAGGTAACGTAGCATTCCAAGGTGCCGCTGGAAACATCCATAATATTGGAGACGTATTAAAAACCGCAGCGCCCGTTTTGATTGGCGACCCCGGAATTTTGGGTGATGCAGCTAAAGTCTATATGGCGTACAACGCCTTTGATAAAGGTAATGTACTTAGTGGGCTGTCTAGCCTCGCCAGCGCCGCTGGTATAGGTGGGTTGGCTAGTGAACTTCGATTTATTGCCGCAATAAAAGAGGGAAACTTACCCGGAGCGTTGACAGCCTTCGGTGGAATGCTCAATATTCCGTTAAAAGATGATTTAGGAAAGATACTTACAGATGCAGATGGTGTAGTTCAAACAATAGGGAATTTTAAAATTGCTGGGGGGGCCGACGACTATATTACTGTGAAGGATGTAGTACAGGGCGCAAGTCTTGCTGCCAACTTATTGTCTAGCAAACCAAATTACGGGCTGGCTATTCAGATGGCCGGGGACCTTGCTACCAGTAAAGACACAATTCTAGCGGGTAGAGCTGTATCTTTATTGGAAGCGGTCGCTTCTGAGAATCCCAGTGCTATTAACAATGCGGTTCTTAGCCTCGCTGGTCAGGTTAATAAGAAAGTTCCCGGCTCGGCCCCAATTGAAAACAGAACCGCAAATGCTGCTATTGCAGCGGCAACTGCACCTGATACTTCTGCTGCGGCTAACCAAGCCATAGCCAACGCGGACCCACTAAATAATCTCACTGCAACAGATCTTGTAGCTAGAAACGCATCTGGGAACCAACTCACACAAGAACAAATTGCGGAGTTAAATGTTGCAAACGCCAGCGGTCTTCTTCAAGCAGACTTAGGTACAGGTGCTAAGTTAAGTACCGTAAATGTTGCCGGGTCAACCCCTTCTTTTGTAAATGACGATACAATAACAGAAGGAAATATAAAGCCGATAACGTCCCCGATTAGTCAACTTACGGCTAATCAAATTGCTGCACTTACCTCTACCAATTTAACCTCTTTAAATACCAAAGTTGCCCCCGCACTAACCTCTGTACAAGTTACGGGTCAGAAAGAAGCTATTGGTTTAAATGATGACACTCTGACGGATACAGGTGTAAAACGTACTACTGGTGGAAAAGAAGTAACTCTTACGCCTGCTCAAATAGCCGCGCTTACCTCTGGGAATCTTACGTCTGCTCAAGTAGCCGCACTAAACACCAAAAATGTCCAAAGTCTAGATCTCGTAACAATCACGGGTAAAGCAGATCCTATTGGTGTAAATGACGACACAATAACAGATAAAGATATAAAAAATACTTCGCCGATAACTACGCTTCCAACAGATAAAATCACTACGCTTC
>Ga0209401_1002661_pt1 | contig 11475 bp, 9 predicted proteins | sample M_140807_MF_Meta_FD_187318 | JGI IMG/M metagenome (GOLD analysis project Ga0209401, IMG submission 187318) | Freshwater microbial communities from Lake Montjoie, Canada to study carbon cycling - M_140807_MF_MetaG (SPAdes) (version 2) | ecosystem: Environmental > Aquatic > Freshwater > Lake...
TTATTTGCTAATTCATGAACCTTGTCAATGAACTGAAATTTAGGTAAAAGACACATTACATCAATGTCTGCCTCTCTATAATACTCATTAAAATATGCATTATAATCAATTTCATTGTTTCTATAGAAATTTAACATTAATGGATTAAATTTTGGTAAGCAAGCAGCCATTATACTGCCTGAAACTGCAATTGAATTCCAATTTACATCCTTGAAATATTGTTTATTATTTGATCCAGATACAAAAGTATTAAATCTCTCAATAAAATTTTCTGGCGACACTATTCCAGAAATTAAGTTCTCATTTTTAAGAATATAATTTGAAACACCTAATACGTTCTCATTTGCTAATAATACATTATTATTAACCATGATTGGTAGATAGGGACATTTATGTGGTTCATCTGGACTCATAGGAAAATATGGTAATTTAGATGCTGTTTCTAAATCAAAAACAAATCTATCAGATTCTTCTATTCTTGTTTTTTTAATACATTCTTCATAATACATTGTTAGCCATGCATACGACCATAAATATGAAAATAATGGAGTGTATTTTTGTAATAGACTTCTTTTATCAACATTATTTTCATTATATAGTTCTTTATCCATCAACTTCTCTAATGCATATCCATTATTTACTATCAAATGACAATAATCTTTCGAAGCTACCATGTTTGATAACAAAGTATATAACTCTTGTTTGTTTATTATACTGTCTAACATGTTGTTGAAATCTTCCTTCAATATCATGTCTTCATCACGATTTATTCTGTATAATTTATATCCTTCCTTATCTATCGTATTTGAAGCATCCACATAATCCTGTTTCTTAAATATATGACTCAAATAATCATTGTCTTCCTCAGACTTAACTGATATCTTCTCTAAAATCGCTTTAATTTCTTTATTCTCAAGACGATTATTCATCGATAATGTAAAACCACGTGATAAAAATTTCATTGTTATGTTTAATTTACAATTGCTAGATATGCACCAATAATTGGACTCATTCATATTATTTATCATTTGTAATCTTACTAATTTATTTTGAGAACTAAATGTATCTTTTTGCAGATAATTATTTACTATAAACATCTGGATTATATCATGAAATGATGTTATTCCCTGATATTGTTTCATAAAGTTATCAACACCACAATTAGATACATATAACAAACTGATTGTTAGTACATTTGTTGTCTCAAAATAGCATTTCATACCTTTATTATTGAGATAATGTGATGGATAATCCTTCTCATTTAATATATTCAAAAAATTTAATACTATTTTATTGTTTAAGAGTGAAAATGGTACTTGTTTAACAATTAATCTATTTTTAATATACTCGTATTGTTCTGAATCTATGTATTTTTCTGACATAAAATCTCTACTCTGTATATCATTTACCGTACAAATATACAATGAACCATAATTTTTTACTAATTCATTTAAATCAATTTTTGATACATCATCTACTATGTGTTGATTTATAAATGTTTTTAAGCTTGTTTGAGCTAACCAAGGGTTTAAAATTGACATGTCTGATTTGCATTCCATATTATATATATACCTGTATTATTACATATTATTATTATATCATAAAAAAATCAATTTTTTTGTCATATATAGTCCATATATAGTCTATATTTATCGTTATTTATTCCTTTTCATACCTGTATTTATTTTCTTTTTCATCTAAATAATATGACTTAACTAATCCTTTTATTGAACTAATAACATCCTCTTTCGTAAATTTAAATATATTCAATTTGCTATTTACATTTTGATAAATAGTGTCAATATTATGATGTAAATTAGGCATTTTTTTTACAAATTTAATGATATAACATTTAAGTGTATTCACTCTATCATATTCAATTTCTTTGACAATTTTTTGTTCTATTATTTCTTTTTCATCTACGAAAAAGAATTGTACTATGTCAGCAGCCACGTCCTGACTATTCGAATTATTATTTAATTCATACTTGTCTGGCAATTCCAATTTCTCATTTAATGTATATTTAATATCGTTTTCTACGTTTAGTAGTTTAGCTCTAACAAGAGATTGACAAACTTTTTTAATATACGCCATTTTACTAATATCATTTTTGTCATTTATCAATGAATTATGAATTTCATTTAATGACAGTGTATTAACATTGCCAAACAATAACAATATATTTGATTGCAATAAAGTTGTTTTCAAATTATATATTTTATTATTGAGACCATATGTCATATTCACAACAGATTTATCCAACAACCATTTTAATTTATAGATTGAATCGTTTTCAGAATGATATTTTTCAATACTAGATAATGTTTTCATTATAAAACTATTGTGATTTATATCAAAATTATTTTTTAAATCCTCAATTGTTTCGGTCCAATTGTTCGTTCCGGATGTTATCAATAATGTCTCTCCAATCGGTGATTTTTTAAATAACTCTTCATTATAGTTCAATGATTTTTTTACATCATCTAATATTACTTTATATTTTTTAATGGTTGCAGCTAAATGTTCTCTAGTTTCATCAGACACAATATATTTATTAATGTTATTATATATTTTATAATCCATATTGATAATTTTATTGCATCTATCATAATTATCAAACACGCAATTAATATATTTGTTTTGTAAAATTTTATAAAAATTTGCTAGAAAATAATCAAATTCTTTTAATCTTAATATCATCGCAATCGAATTATAATATTTTAATGGAATATTATTATTTTTTATATATGTTGTTTCAAGATGCTGTCTCAACGTTATATTAAATTGTTTTATTAAATTTCTGTCAAATATTGAATTTAATTTATCAATAATACCGTTTATCATATCTTCGTGTTTTTCTTTTAACGGTGATGTATCCCATCCTGATATTAATATATGTGATAAATCTAATATTGTTATCAACATATTGAAATAATTTGATTTGTCAATATCTTCATTTAATTCAAACAATATTATGTTATCATTTTTAAATGTTTTAATCTTGTTATCAATCATATTACAAAAATTAATTTTTATTTTTTTTGATATATCTACATATGGTTCAATTTCTTTAACTATATTTACTGTTGTATATACTGTTTTAACATTAGTTTGAGGTAATACATCAATTAATTTATCAGCCCATATTTGATAACAATTTTTATAAAATACAGTCTTAATACCATTATGAATTTTACTGTGATTTAATGTATTAAAAATATATTCTCCTGTTTTTTTGATTATTGATATTATTTGAATAATATCTGCCTTCTTTTTGTCATGATTACTTGACAATAATTTACATATATTCAATGACAATATATTGATAAATTTACCCATATTTATTTCATCAAATATTTTACCAATAAATATTAATGGTTCCATTATCTCGTCCGGCATCGTTATTATTATCTCAATTATACGATCTATCATCTTATTTAATATGCCAGAATCTGAAGAAATTTCATCATCCAACAATATGTTTGATATCATATCATTTATACTCTTTGTTATATATTTGTTTTTTAGTACAGATGTATAATAATCTAAATTATTTGAAATAATACTATAATTTCTTAATGTTCTCAATATGTCAGAATTATTTATTTCTTTATTTTTTGTGTTAAACAACACTGAATAATTTTCAAGAAGATTTTTTCTTATTTCAGATATAAAACGTTGTATGTCAATATTATTTTCCAAATAATATCTGTATAGATCATTATACAATACATTGTTCTGATTTTTGTCATACATCTCTTTTATTATCTTATTGAATAATACATTCCAATCCAAGGGTTTATTATCCTTGTATATGGTTGTGTATTTATTGTTGAATTTGTTAAGTGTTCTGGGAGCCATAGTCTTCATCATATTATATATATGTCTATATATATAATATCATATCTTGATATTTGATTTTTCAATTTTTCTATATGGATTTATAGATATCTTTCAATCAATACAATTAATATCACAAATAACATAGATCTGCAAATTAATCCAAAATACGTATGGTTACCATCTGGTGAGAGACCAAGTTTAGGTAAAAATTGTTGTATAATATTCATTAATATTGGTGAATTCAATATAAAAAATAACAGTAATAATGATAGTGGTTTTTTTAAATTATTTAAATTATTTGTATTAACAGACCCTTCATTTTTATTAACTAGTTTTTTTGAACCGTTTTTTGAATTTTTTTCAGTATCAATATCTTCATCAAAATATTCAGGTTTATGTTGGACCAGCTGAGAAGGTTGTGAAGGCTGAGAAAGCTGAGGAGGTTGAGAAGGCTGAGGAGGTCGTTGTATTTGTTGGGTCGGTTGTTGCATTTGTTGCATTTGTTGCATTTGTTGCATTTGTTGCATTTGTTGCATTTGTTGTTGTTGTTGTAAGAGTTCATCTTGAGTAATAGATTTATTAGAAGTTCTGGTCCATGAACCATCTCTATTATCAGTTTGTAAAGCTGATTGAATATGTGCTAATTGAAGTTCGTCATCATCGATATGAATATTCTGTTGTTTTGAACTATTTTGATTTTGTGTTTCCCATTCTTGAGAATGTAAAATGTTATGAATATTATTATTTTCCATACTAAATATATAATAATTATAATAAAAAATATCCAATATTTAAACCTAATAAAAAATAACTAGAACATTAAATTATCAGAAACATTTTGGAACAGTGCTTCCATAACAACTTGATATTCCTCATAATCGGACACAGCATTAAGTGCTGTTGATTTAATATAATCTTGTGTGCCATTAAGATCATTATTATAGTTTAATTCTTGAGAAATATATTCACCAGTTTTCAATCTGCATATTTTAATGCATTCAAACGTATCATTTAAAACATCATGATTATGTAAATTAGTTGTTAAAAATTCTTTTAATTCATACATTGGTTCAATGTTTGGACGAAACTTACAAAACACAATAGATTTTTCAATATTGATAAAGATCCACTTATCAGTTTTACGATTAAATTGAGAATTATTATTAAACATAATTTCTTTAGTCCAAAGTCCATCAGTAAAATTCCAATAAATAGTTTGTTTGAGATTTAACCATATTTTTGTAATATCATTCATTTCAATATCAACATGTTTCAAATCAATATCACTATATTTTTTTATTTTTGTAATAAAAACTGGACCAAATACACTCTCAATTTTAGGTCCCATAATACTTGCTAGATGATTATATTGATTAATATCTCTATTAGATGCATCAAAAATATACATAATTAGTTCATTTTCAGTATCTAAACATGTTTTGACTTGAAACCGACGTCCTTCTAATTTATTAGGATTATAAAACAGTTCGATGTCACACAACATATTTTCAAAATCAATCTTTTTAATTTCAAAAAAATCTTTTTTTGATAAATATGTGGATAAAGAATTAATTGCATCATCAGTATTCATGAATGGTCCAGATGTTTCATCATGATTTAGAACTTTATAGATATTTTCATTAAAGTAGTTATATTTACCTTCAACAAGAGTGTTAGGTTTAATGATATACATATTAAAAGAGTAATTTGGTGAATTCATTAAGTTATATATATTTATAAAACTTATTAGATTCGAAAATTAAACCTATTTATATTGAATATTTATTTTCATTTTCATAAGTTTTTCATATGGATTGTCAATTTTTAAAGATGTGAATTTTGTAATTGGTCTTGTGGATACATATTTATAAATTTGTGATGAATTAGTAATTTCTGGCATGAATGATTGAACGTCTGAAGTATAATAAATATATATTGTGTCGTTTTGCAATCTATTAATTGCATTTTTTTCATTTTCAACAATATACGGTTTTTGATTTTTAAATCCTTTAGAGATTGAATCTTTGAGAACACTGACAATTGCTAACCAATCATTCGTAAATGCAGTAATACTTGTTTTCTTTTTTAGTTCAGTTTTAGAATAATTTTTATAATCGACGAAGAACAGACCATCTGGAACGACATTTTGAATACTAAGTTGGACTATTTTACAAATATCATTATAAGATTTGAGTTGATATCCCATTTTTTCGTAATTGAATTGTAATTCTTCGCGTTTTCGAACCAAGAAATTTATATCTAAATAATTTAAATCGAAATTTCCTTGAATTATTTCATTACGATGTTTATCTAAATTTTCTGCGATAATTTGTTTAGCATTATCGAATAAATTAAATTTAATAAAAATCTTGTTTGGTGTGACGATTTTAATACCTATTTTGTGGTTTTTAAAATATGTAGATAGACCCAAACAAACAATTTCTCTGCCTTTACTAATTTCTTTCATGAGATGTGAATCAATTTTTATTTTCCAAAAATCATTAATTTTTTTTTCGATATCTTTGATGGTCCTATTTAATGACACAACATTTTTTCTATTTTTTCTCTTTTCTTCTTCAAGCTCATCTAATTTATTATATAATAAGATAATATTTTTTTCAGCAATAATTTGCATAGTGATGTCATCTAAATCGACAACAGAAATATTTTTATTATGAGGGAATTTTTTAAAATCTTTAAGGAATTGTTCTTTAGTGGTAGCAGGAAAACCGACAATATGTGCGATAATTCTTCCAGTCATATAATAATACTATATTTTTTTTTAGTAATATGGCGATATTAAATCTGTATTTTTTAATTGTTCTATTTGAAAACTTTTACCATTAAATACACCATTCTTGATATCAACACGATCCGGCAAATTATAGATGTCTTTTATTATCTGATTTCCCGATCTATCTAACAAATTTATTTTTAATCTATTATTCGTATCTGTCGAAATTAAATAAAAATCCCCCTGAGATGACCCACTATATCTTTGTCGTCCCATCACATAAAATATTTCACCCGTCTTTGTCTCCTTGGCATATCCTACTGGATGATACGTGTCATCAGAACCCCTCGTCCTCATATTAAACATATTATTTGTCATCAACATATCTATAATTGGTCGTTCAGATCGTCCATATAATGGATATAATGGATTTTCAGTAACATTTACATCTCTAATATCAACAATATCAGGTGAACCAGAATTAGGATTTTTTTGTAATGGCACGATGACTGTTTTATGATTTGAATTTTCTTGGTTTTGTTGTTTTTGTTTTTCCAAAATATTATTTAAAACATTTATTTTTTTATTAAGTTCGTCTTGAAGAATGATTTGTTTATAATTTATATTATCATTAGATTGCAATTTAATAAATATTAATATTATTAATGTAATGATTATTATTATATATATATTTTGATTCATATAATATATATTATAAAATTATATTATATATATATATATAAATATTATGTCAAGCACTTTTTCATTAAATATTGATCTAGATAATATTAATCAATCTGCCGCATTACTATTTAGATGTCAAGGTAGTCCAGATATTGGTCCAAGTGGTCCAGCATATACAACAAATACGTCTGGTTATTATATTTGTCCCCTGTGTTATGAATATGAATTAACAGACGATCCAATCCCTATAGCAGAAGTTTCTGATGTTCCCAATGATATACCTAATTTAGCTTCACTATTAAATGAACCTGCATCATCTCCGTCCTATCCAATTATTAGATCTGAAACTGGATATTCTTGGTCTGATTTTGACAATGTAACAACAAATGAGGTATTCACAATATGGTGTCATTTATATAATTTAAATACGGAATTGACTGGTCCAAGTGGTTCAACTGGTCCAACTTTGTTTCCGACATATCAATCAACATTAGATAATTTAATGTCTCAATATATTGATTCATTACAATACAAGAATCTTACACCAACTGTTGCAATGTTATATTCTCAAAGTAAAATGTTTGGTGTAATTAATACTTCATATAAAACTGTAACATCTGCAACCATCAAAAAATTAAATCAGAAAAATGTTAGAATATTAATGGACGATGTTTATGACTATACTGTAGTGCCATATGATGCAAACTCTGATATACAAAAAGGAAATACAACGAAATTTGTATTAACTAAAACATTGTTAAGATTTTTAGAATTATTTAATTCTGCATTGATAGATCCCACCTATGATTTATTATGGTTTAATGTATTAGAAGGAGTAGATGATATCACTATTAGTGATATGGATGGTACAGAACCAGTTGTAATTTCTAATATACCTGTAAGCATAAGTAGTAATTCTGACACATATTATATAAATACGAAGTCTGCAAAATGTTTAATAAATTTCTTGACTTCATTTGGTTCATATATAGATTAATAAAATTTTTAAATTTCTTAATTTGTATCGTGAATAACAATGTTACTCAATAAATAATAGATTTCTCCAACAATCTCTTTTTTTTTAGTATTGATATTGTAATTTTCAACTGTTCTTTTGTAATAATATTCGCCTCTCATTAAATACAATGCAATTGCTAAATATCTCTCAATGTCAATAGACGGACATTCAAGATACAGTTTAGAATTCAATAATTCTGTTTTAAAAATTGTAATGACATTTTTTTTTTCAATTGATTCTTCTGTTTCGGTATCAATGTCAAATGCATAATTTAATATTCGTCGTGATGCATAATTTTCAGCTTTTTTATCAAATGGTATGGACCATCCCCATTGCCACATAGATAGTACATTATTAAACACACCAACTATGCTACAATTACCACTCAAAACTAATTTATTGTTTGACTCCAATGTAAATTTCATTGGATTTAAATCAGTAATATTACTTGCATCTGTTATAAATACATGATCTGTGATGTTTTCATATTTTTCATATTTTGTTTTTTGTTTATCAAAATAGTTATATGCTTGTGTGAATAACATAATAATAATAATAATTTATATATTAAAATTAATATATAATTTATTATTATTATGAATTCATTAAGCGAAAATATCGAAAATTTGTATTCTGACGGTGGATTTCCACATATTAAAATATGTTATACTGAAAACATCGATGAAGATAAAAAACGACGAGAATTTTCATCTAAAAATGTTATGAGTATTCAAAATATTTTAAACAAAAGACGTCTTATGGAATCATATTTACCAAAGAGAATGACTTCTTTATCTAAATTAAATGAAAATGATAAAATGGTTGATGATGAAATTGATACGGCTTCAAAATCAAGTGATACAGATGAAGCTACAACTTCTTTGAAATTTAATTATAATAACATTAAAACAAAACATATAAGAGATATTGGTAATATGAATATTCAAAAAAGAAGTTCAAAGAAGTCAAAGAAGTCAAAGAAGTCAAAGAAGTCAAAGAAGTCAAAGAAGTCAAAGAAGTCAAAGAATTAATCGAAAACGACAATAAATTTGCGTGATTTTTTTTCATCATTATTTGAACTTGAAAGTTTAATAACTTGAATAAAATTATTAGTTGATATATCCTTTTTTTCTCCTGAATTTTCTTTAATTGTTTGAACGTCATTATTTTTTGTTAATATTTCACTAGCGATCTGTTTATTATTCGATTTTTCAATATGTTTAACATTGCAACAAATTCCTTTATTCTTACATGTAAATTTTAAATAACTATTATTATCTAAATCTCCAATATAATTGATATATAATAATCTATGTAGAGCAATTTTGTGATGTTTAAAATAAAAATTAATATATTTGGTTTTTGATTTTTCATTACTTGTGATATAGCCAGTCCATATGCAACATTCTGTATCAGAAAGAGGACTTGTATTGATATTGTAAATAATACGATTAATATCATCCATGTCTAATTTTATTTTAAAAGAGAGATCTTTACGTTGAGCCTGTAACATATTTATCAAAATTTGATTTTTTGATAGTGTTGAAGTTGATAATTCATTAGATTGTATATTGTTATGTCCGTCAATCATTTAACTAAAATATAGTAACATATTATTTTTTAGTTAATATAATTTCTAAATTATTTTTTTTTGAAACTAATAAATATTACACAAAATATAATGAATAGATATTAGCAACAGAAGAGTATAGGGATGGATTAACGATTGAATATTTAATATTGATATAATTTTTATTATCATTTAAATATTTATCAATGACAGATTGATCGCCGACCTTATCGAAGTTAGTAAAACTGAGATATTTGAAACCATTATCAATAACGATAAAAGGTCTATCATATATATCATATAAAATGATTGGTATATAATGTAATTGGTTTAAGATATATAGATCAACTAAACCGATATATTTAGGAATAATTGATTTTGTAAAATATTCAAGATATTGTTGAATAGATTCTTCATTAAATTTAATTATTTGTGAGAAATCTCTAGTCATTTTATTTGTTCTTTTATTACTCAATAAATAGTCAATAATGAAACTCTTAAAAATATTACTCATATCTGTTTGTAATGGACTATAATATCCCAAATTACGAAACGTAACATCTGAATATTTATGTTTTAACCAATAGAAACAGTTTGAATATGAACGGAATATTCCATTAGATTGATTAACAAACTGTATATATTTATTACTAAACCGTTCAAGAGGGAAAGTAGTATTTTCAGTAATAGGTATATTAACAGCACGATTTGGTCTATTTTTGCCAATTTGTGGAATATTATTTTTACCAAATATCTCAGCCAATATTTTTTGTATGTTTAGATTTGCAGATTTAATGATTTTCTGAAAAGGTCTTTGTTTAAATCTATCTGGATCAACAATATCTGACACAAAATAATTATCCTTTTGTAATATTTCATTTGATTTCAATTCATTCGATGTCAATTCATCGCTCACTTTGTTGATAAATAAAATTAATTGTTTTTTTGTTAATGCTAATTTGCATTTACCACCTGCATAATTACAATTAATATTTTTATTACAAGTATGTTTCTCAACATTTATTTTACACAATTCGCGATTGTTACTTATATTGAATTTAACTAATTGTTCTTTTTTGAGATTATCGTCGCCTACTAAATTGACAAATGTCGTTTGTATTTTATCATCCAATATTATTTCCTTTTTGTTTTTTAATTCAATATATCTGTCTTCTTCCTCCTTTTCGCTTCTTTTCTTTTCATCATCAGTGTCTATATTATTGGTTTCATCTGTTTCATCTGTTTCATCTATTTCATCTGTTTCATTTACATTTCCTGCATATTGAATATTAGAATCGTCAGAATCATTTGAATTATAAATAGAACTAAAAAGTTTATTAAGTTCTTTGTTGGTGTATCTATATAATATTTTTTTAATATTCTGTTTTTTTTCATCTTTATTTAATTTTTTATGTGTGATAATAGACTCAATTTTATTTTTATAATCAGGATGATTGTATAAGAAATTAGAAAGTTCAAGACGGAATAACTCATAAATTTCGTTTTCATAAGTATCTTTTGCGACATTATATATACGTTCATCAACAACAATATTATCGGGTCCTTTAATTAGTTCGTCATCAATAATATCATTAAGAGTACGATTAAGTGGTTCAATAATTCTTT
>Ga0209401_1002662_pt1 | contig 11474 bp, 17 predicted proteins | sample M_140807_MF_Meta_FD_187318 | JGI IMG/M metagenome (GOLD analysis project Ga0209401, IMG submission 187318) | Freshwater microbial communities from Lake Montjoie, Canada to study carbon cycling - M_140807_MF_MetaG (SPAdes) (version 2) | ecosystem: Environmental > Aquatic > Freshwater > Lake...
CTCCTGATACGCTGACCTCTTTGGCCGACATCTATCTTCAGGAATCGAACTATCCTTTGGCGGTGGAGACTTATGTGCGGGCTCTTGACCTGAAACCGGGCCAGAAGATCGATCGCCCACTGCGTGCTGCCGAGGTGCTGAATGGCAGGGGTGCTCCGGGAGAGGCGGGAATTCTTTTAGAGAAGTTAAAAGTTTATACAGGAGGCAATATCGAGGCGGATAAGAAAAAGAAGATGCTCAAACTGGAGGCGAAGATTGCTTCGGCTCAAGGCAAATCGGCTGAATCGGCAGCTGTCTTGGAGCAGATCCTGAAGGAGGATCCCTTGGATGGGGATGCGCTGCTTCTGCTTGGTCAGCATTACGCGAAAAGCAATCAGCCGGAAAAAGCGATCTTCCTCTTTGAGCGTGCCGAGGGGATGGAGCAGTTCGAAGCGGATGCGAAGGTTCGCCACGCCCAAGTCTTGGTCACTTCCGGTAAATATGAGGAAGCGGTGCCCCTGTTAAAACGTGCGCAAGAGATTAAGGCGAGGGATAGCATCGCCCGTTATCTGGAGCAGATTGAGCGGCTCTTAAAAACTAGGTCGAAAAGCTGATTCTTGGCATCCGCCCCTGCCCCTTGATTTTTCAGAAACCTCGGCTTGATTGTACCTTATGAAGAGGTTCGTCCATTTTCTGTCCTTGCTGGCGATCTCCCATGGGATGGCTTCTATCGAGTACTCTGCCTCCCTGGAGCAGAAGGCACGGTCGGGGGATCATCAGGCTCAAATGGATCTGGCTATCGCCTACGAGCAGGGCAAAGGCGTAGCCAAAGACGAACGCAAAGCGATGGAGTGGTTCCAGAAGGCCCGTCAGGGGGGCTATCCGGACCAAGAGCTGGCTCAGCTGAACCAACAGAGGGTGGCTCTTGCCAGCTCCAGAATCGAAATAGCCGTCCAAACCTATCGCACTCAAAATGGGGACCGCCTCCCTACGTCTTTAGCCGAACTTTCCTCCTCTGGAATTTTGACCGAAGCACCCAAAGATCCGTGGGGGCGGGAGATTGCTTATATTCCCTCACCCGATGGCAAAACATACTCCCTCTTTTCGGTGGGTCCTGATGGTGCTCCCAGAACTTCCGATGATATTGTGGCTCTGCAATCTGGCCCCAGCTTGGATGTCGAAACGGCTGCTGGGAGCGAAGATCCTCAGATGCCGTGGTGGAAGGTTTGGTTGGTCAAGATCTGGAGTTGGCTGGCCTTCTGGCGACGGTAAGAGTTAGAACTCGCTAAATTCGAGGGCTTTAAGAGCCCAGATAACTATATAAAAATTGCCACCTATCCCATTGTTTAGCAACGACTTATATGACCTCTGACCCCATATAAGTAGCTGACTAGAAATGGCTTATAAGGCGCTTTTTGAAATGTGGGGTCAGAGGTCGGATTTAGAGGCGGCGAATTGGGAAGCCGCGGAACGGGCGCAAAGATTGCGGGCTACGATTCAAAGTCGGAAATACCACCAAGGTCTCTCCTCCCCAATGACCCACTCATCATGCAGATCGTCCGACAAAGTTGAGCTCTTCCCCAACCCATTTTTGCCAGGGCAATATACAAATTTGTCTTCTCCTACCTCCTCGTACCGAATCTTCGGACTCTCCATACTTTCCATACCTTCAACTTGCTCTGTCCTTTGCTATTTTCCAGCAACGTTTGTGTGACATTTTCGAAAATCTTTCTCCCGACTTGCTCCCACTTTGCCCCACACAACTCTTCCCCCTCTCTCGACGTAGTCTTCCCTGCTCGGCATGCAAGAGAGGTGAAATTGTGCACTTTTCTTATCGGCTTTTTACTTCTGACGGGGGCGATTTCCGAAGGGCAAACCCCGCTGGCCGCACCTGCCCCTGCCCCTGTAGATGAAGAAAATTATGTCCCCCCATGGATGAATGAGGAGTCGAAGGAGAGCGCAGGCTTTGACTGGTATGTGGCACCTGCCTTAGGAATTTCGATGATTCGTGATACCGATATCAATCAGTTCTCAGGAAGCACCAGCGGCACAACCGTCAGTAGCGGTGCTGCCACCCTCGCCTTTAATCCCGGATTCCGCATGGATTGCCCCATTGGAGCCAAAATCACCGACTGGTTTGCCCTCGAATTCGCTCCCGGGTTTATGCTGAACACGATTCAGTATATCGAGCCCACGAATGGATCTCTCTCGATCGGCACCCAAACCGTTTCCCAAAACGGCCAGGCTTCCCTCGTCGGCGACTACTATCAAATCCCGATGCTCGCCAACTTCCTCTTTACCATTCCGATTCATCCCCAGTTTACGATCTCAGCGGGATTTGGCGTGGGAGGCATGGTGTCGGCAGCCCAAACAACCTCACTCCAAGGTGTCTCTCTTGAAGGCTCCGACGGAATCGGCACTGCCCTCTCCTTTGCCTACGCCGGCCAGTTCGGGCTCGATTTCCCCTTTTCGGAAAACATGCAGGCGGGCCTTTACTACAAGTACACCGGAACGGGAGAACAGGATTTCACAGGAGGCAACTTTTTCCAATTCGTCCAGAATAACAACGGAACCTCCACCCAAAGCGTGCAAGGCTACTTCCTCTATCGGTTTTGAGATCGGGTTGAGCTGGTCCGATTGAACTCTAGCAGGCTTCGATAAATTCTTTCAAATCAACCCCGGCGTCACGCAATGCGCCCTTCAACGTGTAGCGGTCGACCTCTGGATGAAATGGAAATACGATTCTTCGACCATCTGGGTGTTCCATTTTCACGTGACTTCCTTTTCGATGAACCTCCTGAAACCCAAGCCGTCCCAAAGCACGGACAACCTCCTTTCCTGAAACAAGAGGCGCCTTCACACGCTCAGTTCAATAATCTCCTTTGAGCGATGAGCCGAAACCTCTGTTGCCGTTGGTTCCAAATATAGATCGATTGCGTCGCGTATGCCCTGCAACGCCTCTTCTCGGGTCTTTCCCTGAGACCAGCAGCTTTTGAGCGACAAACATCGGGCCACAAAATAGCCGTCCTCCCCTTTTTCCACTGTTACTTTCAGGTTCATAAATGAAAATTACCTCGTCTCAAGGGATGGTCAATCTCCTCGGACTTTTTTCCTTAGTTCCCGCGTTGCCTCATTCGCTTCCTTCCAGCCTTTCTCATCGAAAACATCCGATGGCTTGAAAAGAGTTCGTCCAAACTTCTCGACCGATTCCACTGCCCCCGCCCATTCGCTTTCGGGCATCTCCGCCAACGCATCCCGCGCAATCTCCACGCAAGCCGGATTATGGCAAATCAATAAAATCTCCTCCCCCGCTCTCACCGCCTGCCTCGACGCCTCCGCACTTCCATAACGATTGGCAATCGCCCCCATCTCCAAATCGTCCGTCATGACCAACCCTCGATATCCAAGGGTCTCTTTGAGCAGACCGGTCACAATATCCCGATTCAAACTGGCCGGGCCCGAACTCTTTCCCCAAGCGGGAAACTGGGCATGGCCCACCATAATCGAATCGCACCGCTGACCCACCTCACGAAAAACGGAAAGCTCCTCCTCCATCTCGGCCCTTGTCCGATTCACCAGCGGCAAATCTCCGTGCGGATCCAACCCACAAAATGTATATCCCGGAAAATGCTTTCCCGTTCCCTTCACCCCCTGCTCCTGCATTCCCCGCAAAAACTCCCCCGCCCTCCGAATTACCTCTTTAGGGTTTTCCCCAAAGCAACGTCCCGCCAACGAATTATCGATCCCTGCCCTCTCCGCAGGTGCGTAATCGAGGACGGGCGCCAAATTCAGATTCAATCCCACCAGCTTCATCACTTTGCCCGTCCACTTCCCATGTTCGTAAAACCACTCATCTTTTCCTGCCCTCGCTAACTCTTCCCCCGACGCCGGCCTCTCCCCCATCACCGCCAGCCTCGCCACCCGGCCCCCCTCCTGGTCCACCGTCATAATCGTAGGATGAGCTACCAACTCCGCGCACTCCTTGACCAACCCATGAAACTGTCCCGCCTCTGCCATGTTTCGAGTGAAGAAAATAAACCCTCCCGGCTGAACTCTCCGAATCAGATCTCGCAGCCCATCCGTCAGCTCCGGCCCAGGTAACCCCATGACGATCAACCGACCTGCTGGATGCACTTTCATCCTATTGGCTCTAAGGAAATTCCACCTCTGACGCACGCTCAATCCATCGCCTCCAGTCTCGACCTCACACCCTCTTTCTCGTAAGGTTTTTGCTCACATGGCCACCTTCCAGATCATCTTCACTCCCGCCAGCTCCTCCGAAATCACCCAATTACCCACCCCTCTGCAAGTCGAGGTCCTTCGAGAATTCGATGTCCTCACCGCTGACTTTCTCGAAAAGCATCCTGACCGCTTCGGCACGGTTCGCTGCCCCGACCGCACTCTCTTCCGCTACCGTGCAGGTGAATACCGCATCTACTTTGAAAAAACTTCTAAAGGTCTCGTCATCCATCGAGTCCTTCACAAAAACTCCCTCAAAGACTTCGCCTTTCGCTCCCAGCTTCCCCACTCTGAAGATGAACTCCTTGCAGAAAATCCCAAATTCTGGGAACTGATCAACTCCCCCGACTCACCCCCTGCGAGAAAATAGTCGTGCCACGATCCCTTCTCTCTCTGCTTGCGCTTTTCCCTCTTCTTACGGGGTGCCAATCTTCCCAGCGTATGACCAACCTCGTCGCCCTCTTTACCGACTTCGGCCCGAGCGACCCCTATGTCGCCCAGCTCAAAGGCTCGATCAAAACGATCGCCCCCTCAACCGAACTTCTCGATCTCTCCCACTCCAACGCCGCTTTCGATATATCCACCGCCTCCTACCTCCTCTCAAAATCCACCCGCACTCTTCCCCCCGGCTCAATCATCATCGCCGTAGTCGATCCCGGGGTGGGCTCCAGCCGTGCCGGCCTTGCAGTGCGAACTCAGGCAGGCCGGATCTACCTCGCCCCCGATAACGGAATTCTGACCGAAGTCCTCGCCCGCGAGGGCTTGGCCGATGCCCGCACTCTCCCCATCGCCACCGAGTCGATCTCCTCCACCTTTCATGCTCGGGATCTATTTGGCCCAGCCGCCGCTCGCCTTGTGAACTCGGAATCCTTCGACTCCCTTGGAGCAAAAGCGGAAAAGATTCTCCGTCTCCCGCGCAATACCGCCACGGTTATGCCTAACCAAGCGAAAGGCCAAGTCCTCTATATCGACCATTACGGAAATATTCTGACCAACATTCCTGGATCTGAACTGGCCAAATTAAAGGTCGGCCAACTCCTCACCGTCACCATTAAAGGAAAATCCCTCTCTTTGCCCTTTCTTCGCACTTACGCCGAAGCCCCTGCCGATCGCCCTTTTGCCCTGATCAATAGTGATGGGGAGTTCGAAATCGCCATCAACCAAGGAAACGCTGCCCGAGAGCTGGGAATCAAAGTCGGCGATCCCGTGATCTTAAAGCTGTAGTTTCTTAGCCTCTCTTATTCCACTCAAACACGCCCTTTTTATAGGCGTAGAGGTGACCCACCTCGACCAGCAGCACGAAGGCCAACATCAGTCCAAAGACCTGCCAACCCAATCCACTCTCCTTAAATCCCATCAGACTGACTGCCCACGGGTACATGAAAATCACCTCGATATCGAAAAGAATAAAAATCATCGCCACTAAGTAGAATTTCACTGAAAACCGAGCCGAAGGAGATCCGATCGGATCTTTTCCGCACTCATACGCCATATCCTTCCCTTTGTTCCTCCGCCCCACCTTCCCCAAAAGGAGCCCCATACCAATCCCACCTAAGGCGATGGCCAACGCCATCCCAAGGGAGAAAAGCACAGGAATAAACTCACGAATCACTCTCCTGTCCTAACGAACCACCCCGCCAAGGGCAAGTCTCGCCCTTCCCCATCTCCTCCTTTCTGTGCCATGATCAAGAATGCTCCTCGCCTTACCCCTCTTCGCATCCTTCCTTTACGCCATCGGCTCTTGGGGCCTGAAATCTGGTTTGCGCCTCGGAGCCAATCCGCGAATCGTAGCCGCCCTTTCGAACCTTTCGATGGCAGGTTGGTCAGCCCCACTGATCTTCTTTTTTCCAGGACAACCTCACACCGCAGGCTTTCTCGGAGCCATTCTTGCAGGGGGGGCACTTTTTTTGGGTCGGCTTTGCGCCATTCAGGCCCTCGCCCATGGAGATCTCTCCCATGCCACCCCACTCCTTGGAACCAAAACAATTTTTGTCGCGCTCCTTACTTTCCTGTTTTTAGATGAGCCGATCTCGCACAGCCTGATTGCTGCGGCTGCACTGACCAGTGTCGCGGTATTTCTTCTCTCGATCACCCTTACGCCGAATTCTAAATCGTGGTGGCCTCGCAATTTCGATCGGGTGACCACAGGGTGGGCTCTGCTCGCCGCCCTGCTTTTCGCCGTAACCGATATTACGGTTCAGAAGTTTGCCCGCCTCCTAGGCGTAGGCTGGTTTCAGCCCGTGATGTTCTCCGCCCTGGCCCTGTTAACACCACTTCTCTTTGTTTCAGAAATCCGTAGCCCTCGATCCATCCTCAACCTCCTGCCACTTCCCTCTCGTACCAGTGTTCTTGCCGGCTCGGGTGTGATCGGCTTTCAAACCTCCCTTGTCATTTTAGTCATCGGTCTCTTCGGCCATGCGACCGCTACCAACGTGGTCTACGCCGCCCGCGGACTTTGGGCGATTTTGCTCGAGGGGGCTTTAGGTGGCGGCTCCGCCTATCACGATAAGCGCGTTCTGGCCGTTCGCCTCGCCGGCGCTGGCCTACTTCTTGGTGCCGTGGCCCTCGCCGTCGGCTCACTATAATTCATCCGCCGACCCCAATTGAAAAAAAGATAAGTTTTTAAACTCTGCCCAATTGCAGCATCACCAATCCCACCACCGTCAGAATCAAACCCCCAAGCTGTAATCCCGTCACGGGTGCCTTAAACCACCACCAGGCCACCAACTGCAGGAGCACGAAACCGGCCCCCAAGGTAAATGCGTAGACCAACTGGGGGCTCTGCTCCCGCAACGCATAGGTAATTAAGATCGGGCACCCAAAACCCGCCACATTCCCCGCCAGAAACCAAACCCACCACTCCAACCCACTTTTTGTCGAAGTAACTTTAAAAAGCAGGTTGGAAGCCGCCATGGAAACCGCATACCCCAAAACCAAAAGGGCAAACTTCACAAAGAAAAATACTAAGCCAGTGCCGAACCACCACAACACGCCCCATCCTGATGCCCTGGCTGGCAGTGCATCGCATACTCCGCCCCACCCATCCGATCGCACCAAGCCGCGAATGCTTTGCGCTCCTCCACCTCCATCGGTGATTTGCCTGCCGCGACTACCGCCTCATCCACATATTCAAACCGGTCCACCCCGACCAGGTGGGTGCAAACCTCCGGGTAACTCAGCGCATATCGCATTACTTTCTCCGCATTCATCAAACCCTTCTGACTCGCCCGCTTGCTTCCCCCAAACCCCTTCATCCCGATCACCGCAATCTGTCTCTTGGCTAGCTCGGGAATCGTCTCCGTCTCAAATTTTCGCGAGTCCAAGGTGCCTAAGGCTGAGACCGGCTGAAGAGATGCATCAAAAGCATATCCCCCATCCAATATTTTTCGGTGCACCGCTGGATCGGTGTGCCCCGTAAACCCTAGGTACCGCACCTTCCCCTGCTTTTTTGCTAGATCAAATGCCTCCGCCGCTCCCCCCGGCCCATAAAACTTATCCACCTCATCCGCCCCCTCCACCTGATGCAACATCCACAAATCCACATGATCGGTTTTCAAACGGCGGAGTGAGTCCTCTAAATACTTCATCGCCCCCTCTTTGCCCCCTTCCGGCAAAGATTTCTTGTGGGTGCAACACTTCGTCATCAGGAAAACTTTTTCTCGGATCCCCTGCAAGGCCTGCCCCATCCACTCCTCCGCTCGGCCACCGTGATAGCACCAAGCATTATCAAAAAAAGTTACCCCCCGTTCCACCGCCTCATGAGCAATCCTTGTCGCCTCAGGAATATCCTTCGCCATGGCCAGCGTATGCCCGCCAAACCCTAAAACACTTACTCTCTCCTCATGTCGCCCAAATTTTCTCGTCGGCACACTCCCCGCCCCACTCGCCCAGCTTTTCGCTAAGCCTAAACCTGGAATCAGCCCCAAAAATCCTCGCCTCGTAATCATGGTCTGATTCTGCTCCCCCCGAACCCCTTCGCAAGTCAGGAAAAGCCCTGCACCAATTGTGAGGAAGTGAAATAAAAGAGTTTTCAAATCCCCTCCAAACCCCAAGCTACTGCTTGTGGTCATCCCGACCACGCAACCAAAGGAGAATCCCCTTATGTCATTCAGCAGCGCCAGCAAGAAAAACGGAAAAACCTACTACCTTCACAGTCGCCAGCAGACCCTACGCGGCGGTGCCACCGTGACCCTTTACTACTTCGCTTCCGCCCCTGGCGCCGGCGCCATCGATGCCCTTCCGGACGGCTATGTCGTCACTGAGAACGAGCGGACCGGCCTCCCTCTCCTCAAAAAAGCTAAATAACTCGATCATCGGCCCTGTTCCGATGGGCTGTGTTAGTACGTGAGGACGGCAAACGCGGTTACCTATTGCGTGATGGTTTACCCGTGATGCTGATCGCCGAAGCCGTGGCGCTGTAGGGCCCCAGGCTTTGGAGCCAAATTGAGCGCAGAGCCTGCGTCCCTACAGGAACCGCTATAACCCCGCGTATCCCCGGTACCAGTCGACAAACCTCTTCATCCCATCCTCTATCGACGTCCTCGGACGAAAATCCACTGCCTTGGCTAAGTCCTCCACCCCAGCCGCCGTTGCCATCACATCCCCCGCTGGAACAGGCTTCATAACAATCTTCGCCTTCTTCCCTGTGGCCGCCTCAATCGCCCTAACAAACCGCCCCAGCTCCACCGGCTCACTGTTTCCGATATTATAAATCCGATACGGGGCGCGACTGGTTGCCGGATCCGGTTTCGCCCCATCCCAATTTGGATTTGCCACCGCAGGCTTGGATGTGAGGCGAATAATCGCCTCCACAATGTCATCCACATAGGTGAAATCTCGCCGCATCTTTCCCTCCCCATAAAGCTCGATCTCCCTCCCCTCCAAAATCGCTTGGGTAAACTTATAGTACGCCATGTCCGGCCTGCCCCACGGCCCATACACGGTAAAAAATCGAAGACCCGTACAAGGGATGCCGTACAAATGCGCATAGGAGTGCGCCATCAACTCATTGGCTTTTTTCGTCGCCGCATAGAGCGAAATTGGGTGATCCACATTGTCCCTCTCGGAAAACGGCATGCTTTGATTTAATCCGTAGACCGAACTCGAACTGGCAAAGATCAGATTCGGTGTTTTCTCCGCCCGACACGCCTCCAAAACATCCAGCATTCCCTCTAAATTGCTCCGGGCGTAAGTATGGGGATGAGTCAGGCTGTATCGCACCCCCGCCTGCGCCGCCAAATGCACTACCACGCTCGGCTTCACCTCTTTCCATATTTTTTCTACGCCCGTCCGATCTCCTAAGTCCACTTTCAGAAACCGAAAGGCTGAGCTCTTCTTCAGCCTCGCCAACCGAGCCTCCTTCAAACTCACCTCATAGTAGTCATTTAAATTATCCAATCCCACCACCTCGTTCCCACTCTGAAGCAACCTCTCACTCAAATGGTACCCAATGAAGCCGGCCGCTCCGGTAACTAGCACTCGCCGACTCATGCTTTCTCCATTCGCGACCAGAGCATTCGGTCCTGATCAAACTCAAACCAACCTTGGAACTTCTCCCCTGCTAAAAATTTCGGCATCCAGTGCACATCATCCGCCCACATCCTCTCATACGGAATGGCATCCGTCCGACTCCAAAAAGGCTTTGCCTCCTCCGTCTCCACCAGCTCGCCGATCCAGCCTGACGCCCGGTACACCGTACAGTGCAGCGAGTAGCCATCTTGAAATTGAAAACGCAACTCTCCCGCCCACTCCACACCCGTCGGCGTAATTCCGACCTCCTCTTGCGTCTCCCGAATGGCCGCTTGCTCCGCCGTCTCCCCCTTCTCAATCCTGCCCCCTGGCCCATTCACTTTGCCCGCTCCCAAACCCCTTTTCTTCTCAATCAGTAAAATTTTCCCATCCTTCACCACAAAACAGAGCGTCCCCTTCTCCTTGGGTTTCCAATTGAGCCCATCGACTCGGTCCGAAACCTCACTCAATCGAGCTTCCGACATCACTCTCCGCTATCGCACCGAACCACTTGGGCGATCTTTTTGCATCAGCTTGTTCCTCGCTTCCTCAAGAAGCTTTTTCTCTGCCGCGGTCAAAGAACCCATGCCCTCGCGAGAAATCTTCTCCAAAATCGGATCCACCTTCTCCAACGGCACCAATCCCGATTTCTTTGTACTCACCTTCTTTTTCGTCACCGGCTTCGCTCGTCTCGAGAAAGAGATCTTCGGCCAGGAAACTCCCCCTCCCCGAACCCACCCCACCGCCAGCATCGCCGTCGCCCAAAGCTGAATTCCACCCGACCAATCTCTCCCCGCAAAATAGGTCAGGCTATATACCCCAAGCAAAATCCACCCCACCCACCTTGCGGCCAAGCCAAAGAAAAATTGTGCCCCTGGATGCAGTGCGCAAAACGCCAAAAAAACCGCGAAGTGGATCGTCCCCGATCCTGCCAAGACTCCCGACCCCAACCACGGGGCGATTCCCGCGAGCAGCAACGCAGGTCCCACCGCCAAAGCTGCGTAGAGCAAACCCAACGATTTTCGCCCAATGGCCGACTCCACCTCTCGCCCGAACCAAAAAAACATCAGCATCTCCAGGGCAAACCAGATTCCCTCCTGTCGAATATCATGCACAAACGGATAAGTCAGAAGGGTCCAAACATGCCCCTCCCCTAACTGCACCGGCGAAAATACCCCCGCCGTCACCCACGCCCCAAATCCGGCCGCTGCAGCCATCGCCCCTAAGGCCATCGCCAAGGTATGAACCCCCACCAGTAGCATCGTCAGATCCACCCGAATTTGACCCATGGTAAAGATCGGTCCCTCTGCACCTTCCCAACGATTCCAAGAATTTCCCCAAGCCATAGAATTGGATTATGAAACGGAACGCGGGGCGGAGCAAGCCGTGCCCCGTTAAATCTGATATTCGGTCGTTCTCCCCTTGGCGTTCAGCTTCGCTCTTACCCTCTCCGCCAGACGCCCCAAAGTTTCTGCCGCCAAAACCTTGCTCGCCGCACTTGCCGCATCCCTCTGTAGCTTTCCCCAAGCCTCCCCCACCGCGTCCTCCCTTCCCTCCCGACGCGCCACTCCTCTTCCGTCCACCCAAGCCACCACTTCGCTCATTCGAATCTTTTCCGCGGGCCTAGCCAACTCATACCCACCCCCCGATCCCCTACGGCTCACCACAAATCCACCCTGCCTTAACCACCGCATCACCTGCTCCATAAATTTTCCTGGCGTGCCCGAAGCCAAAGCGAGGGCTGAGGC
>Ga0209401_1002664_pt1 | contig 11471 bp, 10 predicted proteins | sample M_140807_MF_Meta_FD_187318 | JGI IMG/M metagenome (GOLD analysis project Ga0209401, IMG submission 187318) | Freshwater microbial communities from Lake Montjoie, Canada to study carbon cycling - M_140807_MF_MetaG (SPAdes) (version 2) | ecosystem: Environmental > Aquatic > Freshwater > Lake...
ATCACCGCCCAGACCCCCCGGGTTCGGGACGAGAACCGCATCCGGATCGAACCCGTCAACGCGGACTTCAAGAGGTTGACCGTGTCCTACGGCTTCATGGAAAGCCCGAACATTCCCCGGGCCATGACCCTCTGCCGGCAGCAGGGGCTGAAGTTCGACATCATGGCCACCAGCTTCTTCCTTGGCCGCCGGTCGGTTGTGGCGTCCGCCAGCTCGGGCATGCCCCTGTGGCAGGACAAGCTGTTCATCTTCCTGATGCGCAACGCCGCTAACCCGACAGACTTCTACAAGATCCCACCGGGCCGCGTGGTCGAGCTGGGCACCCAGGTCACCGTCTGAGGCCTTGCGCACCCCGCCCCGTCAACGCTAGAGCCCCCCCGTCGTCCCTTCGGATTGCCCGCCATGACCCGAGACATCAAGAAAGTCGTCCTCGCCTATTCCGGCGGCCTCGACACCTCGATCATCCTGAAGTGGCTGCAGACCGAGTACGGGGCCGAGGTGGTGACCTTCACCGCCGACCTCGGCCAGGGCGAGGAGATCGAGCCGGCCCGGGCCAAGGCCCTGGCCGCCGGGGTCAAGCCCGAGAACATCTTCATCGAGGACGTGCGCGAAGAATTCGTCCGCGACTACGTCTTCCCCATGTTCCGGGCCAACACCGTCTACGAGGGCCAGTACCTGCTGGGCACCTCCATCGCCCGGCCCCTGATCGCCAAGAAGCAGATCGACATCGCCCGCCAGACCGGCGCCGACGCCGTCAGCCACGGCGCCACCGGCAAGGGCAATGACCAGGTCCGGTTCGAGCTGGGCTACTACGCCCTGGAGCCCGACATCCACGTGATCGCCCCCTGGCGGGAGTGGGACTTCAAGTCTCGCGAGGCCCTGCTGGCGTTCGCCGAGAAGCACCAGATCCAGATCACCAAGGACAAGCGCGGTGAGGCGCCCTTCAGCGTCGACGCCAACCTCCTGCACTCCTCTTCGGAGGGCAAGGTGTTGGAGGATCCGGCCGTGGAAGCGCCGGAGTTCGTGCACATGCGCACCATCTCCCCGGAGGACGCCCCGGACGAGCCCACCGTCTTCACCCTGGACTTCGAGGGCGGCGACCCCGTGGCCATCGACGGCGTGCGCATGAGCCCGGCGACGCTCCTCACCCGTCTGAACCAGCTGGGCCACGACAACGGGATCGGCCGGCTGGATCTGGTGGAGAACCGTTTCGTCGGCATGAAGTCCCGGGGGGTCTACGAGACCCCCGGCGGGACCATCCTCCTGGCCGCCCACCGGGGTATGGAGTCCATCACCCTCGACCGCGGGTCCATGCACCTGAAGGACGAGCTCATGCCGCGCTATGCCAGCCTGATCTACAACGGGTTCTGGTTCGCTCCTGAGCGCGAGATGCTGCAGGCGGCCATCGACCTGTCCCAGAAGCACGTCACCGGCCAGGTCCGGGTCAAGCTGTACAAGGGCAATGTGTCCGTGATCGGCCGCACCAGCCCCTGGTCGCTCTACGACCAGGACCTCGTCACCTTCGAGGAGGGTGCGGTGGCCTACGACCACCGCGACGCCGCCGGCTTCATCAAGCTGAACGCCCTGCGGCTGCGGGTCCAGGCCCGTCGGGACCGGCGGAACAGAGGGTAGTTCCCTCCCGGGGCGGAGCATGTCACCCTCCCGGAAACTGGAGGAATCCACATGAGCTTCCCGAACCTCACCGCCGTCGTCACCCTTCTCGCCCTGCTGGCCTATGTCTGGATGGGGGTCCGGGTCGGCGGCGCCCGCCGCACGTCCGGTATCGCCGCCCCCGCCATGTCCGGCGATCCGACGCTCGAGCGCTACCTGCGCGTCCAGGGCAACACCCTGGAGTGGCTGCCGATCTTCCTCGGCTCCCTCTGGCTGTTCGCCCACTACTGGGGCGACCTGCTGGCGGCTGGCATCGGCCTCGTCTGGATCGTCGGCCGGGTGCTCTACGCGGTCGGCTACTCCGCATCGGCGGACAAGCGCGAGCTGGGCTTCATGGTGCAGATGATTGCCTCGGCAGTCCTGCTCTTCGGGGCCCTATTCAAGGCGGTCCTCTCGGCTATCGCCTGAAGTATTGGGCCTGATCTCCTGGGCCTGACCTCCCGCCATAGTTTCGTCGAAGATGGGCGCGACCCTCTTCGCTCCCGTCTCCGCTGGAGTTCCCGATGCGACTGAAGACCCTCGCCCTGGCCGCCGGCCTCGCCCTTGCGGCGGGCCTGTCCGCCTGCACCACCGCGACGCCCTACCAGCCCCTGCTGGCCGAGTCCCCGGGGCTGGGCGGGTATTCGGATGTGCGGATCGAGCCCGGGCGCTACCGGGTGAGCTTCTCCGGAAACAGCCTGACCTCCCGCGAGACGGTCGAGCTCTACCTGGCCTACCGGGCGGCCGAGCTGGCCCTGGCCAACGGCTACGACACCTTCACCCTCGTCTCCCGGGATACAGACCGGAAGACCACCCTGCGTATGGACCCCGGACCCGCGCCCCTGCCCTACTGGAACCCCTACTGGCGGTACTACGGCTCCTATGGGTGGCGAACCTACGATCCCTGGATGGAGGGGCCCTTCGGCCGTCAGCCCCTAGAGGCCTCCACGATCGAGAAGTTCACCGCCTCTGCAGAGATCGTCCTCGGTCGCGGCCCGAAGCGGGCGGATGACCCCGAAGCCTTCGACGCCCGAGCCGTGATCGAGAACCTGGGCCCGCGGATCCAGCGCCCTGATGATGGGCGAGTCGGACCTTAAGGTCGGAAGCTAGACCGTCTCATCGGTGAAGGTCAGGCCCGCACGGGCGGCCAGGCGCTCGATCAGGGGCACGCCCAGGGCCGCACCCGGGGTCCAGACGCCGCCCGCCGTCGCCGGGGTGCGGATGAGCTGGATCGCCGTCTCGGCCATCATCTTGGAGGTCGAGCCGTAGCCAGGGTCGCGGTCACCCTTGACCGAGACCCGCACCTTTCGCCCGTCGGCGCCGATACCCACGAAGAGGATGTCGTAGAAGCCGTTCTCGCGTTCCTCGAGGCTGGGCCCCTCGCCCGGCTTCGGGGCGCCGGCACCGCCGAGGTCCGTGAAGGACGTGCTGGCGCCCGGCGCCGTGACGGACATCTCGTCGTAGGCGAAGTCCGTCCCCCAGGGATGGCCCTGAAGGAAGTTCGAGCGGTGGACGTTCTTGGTATTGATGGCCGCCATCATGAAGGGACCGACCTCGGCGTCGACGTCCTCGTCGAAGGCCGTCTCATTGCCTGACGGCTGGGCCGGGCCGATGAAGCCGGGCGTCAGGGCGAAGGGGTCCATCATCAGCTGGAACAGGGCGGGGTTGCGCCGGATGGCGTCCATGGTCGCTGCGCCGCTGGCGGCGGTTCCGCCGGACAGCCCGCCGCGCATGTTCCGCACACGGCCCTTTACCCGCGGGACGGGGTGGCCGAGGCGGCGCTTGGCCGTCTCCTCGGCGAACAGGACGCCCAGCTCGAAGGGGATGGAGTCGAAGCCGCAGGAGAAGAGGATGCGCGCGCCCGAGGCCCGGGCGGCCTCGTGGTGGGCGGCGACCATCTCAGCCATCCAGTTGGATTCCCCGCACAGGTCCAAATAGTCGGTCCCGGCCTCTACGCAGGCGGCGACGAGGTCGGACCCATACAGTTGGTAGGGCCCGACAGTGGTCACGATGACCTTTGCGCGGCGCACCATGGCACTCAGCTGGGCGGGGTCGGCGGCATCGCAGACCACCAGGGGCGTGGAGGCCGGGGCGCCGATCAGGTCGCGGACCTCAGCCAGCTTGTCCGCGGAACGGCCGGCCATGGCCCAGGAGACCTCGCCCCCCGGCGGCTGGGTACGAACCAGGTGCTCGGCCACGAGGCGGCCGGTGAAGCCGGTGGCTCCGTAGACGATGATGTCGAATTCCGCGTCGGCCCGCATGGGTCTCTCCCTGTCTGACAGGAGGGGTATGCCTCCTCCCGGGTCTTCAGCCAAGCCGTCGGCGCGCCAGCCAGACCGAATGCCCGCCGCAGTCCGGATCTTCAGGCGTGAACTGGAGGACCTCGAAGCCCTGTTTTGCCAGCAGGTCGCGGTACTCGGCCGGGGCAAGGCTGGCATGGTGCAGGGGATCGCCGCCGAACACCCCCATGGCCGTCCCCGCCTCCGGGCCGGAGGTGAACATGAGCCTGGCGCCCGGAGCCGCGTGGACACCTAAGACCGGGAAGAGGGCCCTCTGATCGTCGTGCGTCAGGTGGAACAGGCTGTCCCAGGCCAGGAGGCCGTCAAAGGTCTCTCCCAGGTCCAGGCCGCGCATGTCCGCGCAGAGCCAGGTCCCGGCGGGCAGGCGGCGGCGCGCCCGTTCGACCGCGGGCGCCGAGCCGTCGACGCCACTCACGGCAAAGCCGCGGTCCAAGAACCAGGCGCCGAGGGGCCGCCCCGTCCCGCAGCCCAGGTCCAGCACCCTCCCGCCCGGGGGCAGGCCGTCCGCGAACCGTGACAGCCAGGCACCTTCGATCCGGACCTCCGCCCCCCGGGCCGCATCCCAGGCGTCCGCATGGCGGGTATAGAGGCCGATCACGTCCCCGGCGGCGCGGTGGACCTCGGAGTCATCCATCTTGGGCGCTTCAGGCATGGGTCTAGGCTGACATGGCCCTGCGCCGGGCACCAGACCGCGCTGGAGCCCCCGAAGCGCCCGTTCAGGCTCCACTTTGCCCGACCCCCCTTGCCCGACCGCCCTTGCCGGAGCGACGGGCGGGGCTTATCGAGACAGTTGGAGCTTGATTCCGCCGTCCCCGCCGTCATCCGGATTGCCTGCCATGCGCCAGTTCAGCCTCCAGACCCGGCTTATCGCCTTCATCCTGCTCCTGCTCCTGACCTCGGTGGGCGTGGTGGCGGGCCTGGGCTATGCCAGCGCCCGCAACTCCCTGAAGGCCGCGGCCCTGGCCCAGCTCCAGGGTGTCCAGACCTCCCGGGTGAAGCTGGTGTCAACCCTTCTCCAGGCTTCGAGGAACGAGGTCCTCGCCCTCTCCGGCCTGCCGGAAGTCGGCCGGATGGGCGTCAGACTCCGGGCCGGCTACAGGGCCCTGGGCGATACGCCGCCGGATGCCGCGACCCGGGCCGCCGTGACGGCCTTCTACACCCACGACTTCGCGCCGGCCCTCAGCCGGGGGATCGACGCGACGGTGGAGCCTGAAGGCCTCCTGCCAGCCTCGAACGCGGGATGGCGCGCCCAGGCGGCCTATGTCGTCCCGTCGGCGCGGCCCTACACGGGCTCCCAACCCCTGCTGACGGGGGCCGATACCACGCCATACGGTCGCGCCGTGGCGGACACCCACGCGCGGCTGGGCGAGATCCTCCGCCGGTTTGGCTTCGAGAACATCCTGCTGGTCGACCCTGATACCCTTGAGGTCTTCTTCAGCTACCAGGCCAACGCCGCCCTGGGGACCAGCCTGGAGACCGGTCCCTACGCCTCCAGCAACCTGGCAGAGGCGGTGCGAGGGCTCCGGCGCAGCCAGAACGTCGACGACTACCGGATGTCGGATTTTGAGTTCTACCGGCCCGCCCTGGGCAAGCCCCGGGCTTTTATCGTCACCCCCGTCTTCTACCGAAACCGGCTGGTGGCCATCATGGCCCTTCGCCTGGCCACGAACCAGGTCGAGGCGGCCCTGTCCAATGACGGGATGGGAAAGACCGGCGAGGTCTTCCTGATCGGCCCCGACAAACGGCTACGGACCGAATCCCGCTTCATGCAGGAAGACCCCAAGGCCTTCGTCGCTGGCCTGCGTCATTCCAAGCTCACCACCCACACTGTGGACCAGATCGAACGTCTCGGCACCGCCGTCCTGCTGGCGCCCCAGACCGGCGAGGCCGCGGAGGCGGCCCTGGCGGGGCGCAGCGGGGTGGACGACGACGACGTGGACTACAGGGGAGAGCCGGTCTTCACTGCCTATGGGCCGGTAGACCTAGACTCCCTGCGCTGGGCCGTGATCGCCCAGGTCGACCAGAAGGAGGCCCTGGCACCCGTCCGCGCCTATGCCGCCCAGGCCCTATTGGCGGCGGTCGGCCTGGCCCTGCTGGGCTCACTCCTCGCCATCGCCTACGCCTCGCGGATCACCCGCCCGATCAGCGCCCTGGCCGCCGCCGCCGAGCGGGTCGGGCAGGGCGAAAGCGACGCCGAGGTCACGCCGCCACGGGATCCTGAACTCCGCGCCCTCGGGGACTCCCTCAACCGGATGATCCGGAGCCTGCGGGCGCAGAAGGCCGAGGTCCAGGCCCAGGCCCAGGAAAGCGAACGCCTGCTCGAGAGCCTGCTGCCGGCCTCAGGCGCCGCCCAGATGCGCGAGGGCGGGCACGACACCCCGCGCGCCTTCGCCGACGTCACCGTGGCCTTCGTCAATCTCTTCGGCCTCGACGCCCTGGCCCTCACCCTGGGCGAAGAGGCTGCGCTCAGCCTGCTGAGCGACATGGTGGGCGCCTTTGACGAGGTGGCGGAGGGCCTGGGCGTGGAAAAGGTCAGGACCATCGGTTCGTCCTACCTCGCCGCCTCGGGCCTTTCGGCCGAACGGCCGGACCATACCCTGCGCATGGTCGAGTTCGCCCGGGAGGCGGTCCGGATCGTACGCCGGTTCAACGCTGAACGGGGCCTGGAGCTCGTGGCCGAGGTGGGCATCAACAGCGGGCCCGTGACCGGCGGCCTGGTGGGTCGCCGACGGTTCATCTACGACCTCTGGGGCGACACCGTCCGCCTCGCCCGGGGTATCGTCTCGGATGGGGAGACCTCCATCCAGGTGACAAAATCGGTTTACGACCGGGTGCACGACCTGATCGATTTCGGGCCTGCCGTCCCCACCGAGATCAAGGGCATGGGTGGGATCGAGCTCTATCCCCTGATCGAGGCCAGCACCTCGAGGAAACCCCTGATCGAGGCCAACGCCTCCCGGAAACCGCCGAAAAAGGGACGAGGGCGCCCGAAATGATGCCTTCCGAACCGGGCGGCCTGGCCCTTGGCCCGGCCCTGGCCGTGGGCCTGGGCCTGCCCCTCGTCCTGCTGGTCATGACCGAGGCCATCCAGGTCGCCGGACGCCGGGGCCACCCCGTCGCCGGTCCCCTGCGCTGGACCCGGAACTGGTTCATGCCGGTCCTGGCCCTGGTGCTCTTCCTGCGGGTGGCCGTGGGCCTGCCGGGCTCGAGCCTGCCAGTCCGCCTCGCCGAGACCGTCCTGTGGATCTTCCTGGCGGCAGGTGCCCTCAACTACATCAACAGCCTGGTCTTTGAGGCGGCGGCGGTGGGAAGCTGGGCGACCCGGGTGCCGCGGCTCCTGCGCGACCTGATCCGGATCCTGCTCGTCGGCCTCGCCGGCGCCGTGGTCTATTCCACGGTCTGGGGAAAGGACCTGTCGGGCGCCCTGGCCGCCCTCGGTGTCAGCTCCATCGTCGTGGGCCTGGCCCTCCAGGAACCCCTCGGCAATCTCTTCTCCGGCGTCATGCTCCTGATGGAGCGGCCCTTCGAGGTGGGCGACCATATCGAGATCGGCGACGTCTCCGGCGAGGTGAAGGAGATCAACTGGCGGTCCGTCCACCTCAAGGCCTTTGGTGGGCTGACGCAGGTGGTGCCCAACTCGGTGCTCAACAAGGAGGTCATCACCAACTACTCCCGGCCGCGCCGGATGAGGATGGAGATGATCGAGGTCTCCTTCAGCTATGACGACGCACCCAACAATGTCCGCGCCACCCTCCTTGAGGTTGCCGCCGAGACCCCTGGCGTCCTCTCCACCCCGGCGCCCATCGCCGCCACCCTGAACTTCGGCGACTTCGGCATCGTCTACCGCCTGATCTACCGGACCCTCGAGGAGGATCGCTGGCCCGTGCGAGGCGAGCTCATGACCCGGATCTGGTACGCCGCCCGGCGGCGGGGCCTGAACATGCCCTATCCCGTGACGGTCAACCTCGACTACCAGCAGAAGGGCGTCTTCGGGCGCACCCCGCCCCGGGCCCAGGACCTCCTGGCCGGGCTGGGCCGTTTCCCGGACCTGTCCGGCCTCCCCGAGCACGCCCTGGAGACCCTGGATTTCGCGCGCCAGGAGGTCCTGTTCCGGGAAGGCGACCCCCTGACGGGCGTGCTGGTCCTCGTCCGGGGCGAAGTCTCCCTGCAGATGGGAGAGGGCGAGGCCGCCATCGAGATCGCCCGGGCGTCTCCCGGCGAGATCTTCGGCGAGAGCGGCATGTACGGACGCCAGGCCTCCAGCCTGTGCGCTGTCGCCCTAGAGGACTGTCTCGTGGTCCGCATGGCGCCCGACGCCATCTCGCAGGTCTTCGAGAAGAGCCCGATGCTGGCGCGGGAGGTGGGGCAGGCGGTTGAGGCGCGCCGCAGCTCTGCCCAGGCCGCCCGGGAGAGCCGGCGCAAGGCCTGAGCCGCCCCTGCTGGAGAGCCGCCCATGCCCGTGACGGCCGCCCGCGCCAAGGCGCTCGCCCTCAGCTTCGACGGCGCCTCCGAGCGCCCGCACTTTGATCGAACGGCGCTCAGGACGCCGCGCAAGACCTTCGCCACGCTCGCCGGGGATGGCGCCGACATCAACCTGATGTTTGACCCCGATCTGCGCGATTTCTATTGCGAGCAGGACCCGGTTGCCTTCTCTCCTGTCCCGGGCGGCTGGGGCCGGATGGGCGCCACGCGGTGCGACCTCGCGGCCGTGGACGAGGCCACCCTTGTCTCCGCGCTCAAGGCCGCACACACCCTTGCCGCACCCCGCCCCAAGGCGCCGCGCGCCCGGTAATCCGCGGGTCTCCCCCTCAACGAGCCACCGTCTTCAGGGCCGAGACCTCAGCGGGGTCGCGAGGCCTTGCCCTGGCTCCGTCCGCCCTCGCGGACGCCGGCGGCGCGCATCTGGTCGCCCAGGCCGCGTCCGGCTACCCGGCAGTCGGCGGCCACCCGGTCCCAGCTGCGCCCGCGGGAAACACAGTCCACCTGGCGTCCGGCGGTGATCCGCTTGAGGGTGTCCCGGGCCTCGCGCCCACCCGGCGCCTTCAGCTCGGGGGCGTAGAAGTCCGCCAGCCGCACCTCCACCCAATCCGTGCCCCGGCGCGGGCCCACCGCCAGGCACAGGGAATCCCCGTCGCCCACATGCACCACGGGGCCGGAGAAGCGCTCGCCCCGGGCGAGGCTGGTGGGCATGGGCCCCTTCTGGGGCACCGCGCGGCAGGGATCGGCCAGGGCGGGGACGGCGCAGGCGAGAATGCCTCCGACAAGGAGGAGGGCCGCCCGGCGCGGTTTCACCTCAGCGCCCCAGGCCCGGAAGGTCAAAGGCTGCCAGGGCCCGGCGGGTGAGGTCGGCGTCGCCGGAAAGCCGGGCCGCGCCCGAGGCCTCCAGATCAGACAGCCTGACCTGGCCGCAGAGCGCCCTGACGAGGTCAGCCCAGGTCACGGCGACCGAGGCCCCTGCACCCGAGCCATCCGTGGCGACGCTGACGCCGTTGCGCACGTGCAGGCCGGCGGCCACCGCGTCCGGGAAGTCGAAGCGGACATGGTGGTCGATCCCCTCGGCCCGGCCGGGGTCGATCATGACCCGCAGGACGTGCAGGGCCTCCCGCGTGGGCCGCCCCGCCAGCTGGGCCGGGCGCAGCCGGTGCTCGGCCACCCGCGACAGGTCCAGGGCACCCTCCAGCTCCAGGGCCCGGGTCAGGCACCAGTTGCGGATGTTGGCCGCCGAGGTCCCCTGGGCGAGGGCCCGCAGCACGCTCGCCAGCAGGGCCCGGTCACCGGCCTCCGCCTCCGCCCGCCCGACCAGCCAGGACGCCAGCTCCAGGGCCCAGCGCAGGTCGCCCGACGCCTTGGCCGCCGTCGCCTGGGCGTGCACAGCATCGGCCCCGCCGAAGCCCCCCACCAGGCGCCGCGCCCGCTCGGCCGGGGGCAGGACGAAGAGCTTGCCCGGCTCGCCGTCGAACCAGCCCCGCAGGCCGGCGGCGATCTGGCGAACATGGTGCTCGGCGACGCCGTAGAACTCACTGGTCAGGTAGTCGTCGTCGCAGGCCGCCGGCAGACGCACCTGGTGGGCCAGGGCGTCGGCGGTCAGGCCCCGGTTCAGCCCCCGCACCGTCTGGTCCCAGAGGAACTGGATGGAGTCGCGATAGCGCGTCACCCGGGTGGCGATCTCGGCAGCGCCCGAGATCGGTGGGCCGTGGGCACCCACCAGGTGCTCTGCCCCCAGGGAGAGGATGTGGTCGATCCCGGCCAGCAGGACCTGGGGGTCGCGGTATTCCTCGCCGCGGATGGCGAAGACGTTGAACAGGGTCGGCCAGACCAGGTTCTGGACGCAGGTGCCAAGCTCTGGGAACCAGAAGGTGACGCTGTCGTCGGCGTCGGACGGGGCGTGGTGGATCTCCACCGTCAGCCCCGCCAGGGTCATCCGCTCGCCGCCCCGGAAGACCTCCGTGGGCGGAACATACCCGGGGGTGAAGGGCGCATGCTCGGGATTGCGGAAGTGCAGGCCCAGGCCCTCATTGACCAGGGCGTCAGGCCCCTCGGGGGGCAGGCGCAGGCCGAACTGGTGGATCAGGCCCCGGGAATAGGCCGGGCCGATCTCGCCCGAGGTCCGGGCCAGGTTCAGGGGAATGCGCTCATGCCCCAGTATGGGCAGGTCGGCGCGGCCCGCATCCGCCAGGGCCGCCGTCGTACCGCCGATATAGTGAAAGTGGCTGTAGAGCACCGCCGCCAGGGGCGCGGAGGTGTGGGCCCGCACCTCGGCCAGGGCCGTGCGCATCTCCTCCACGCTCTCGCCCGTGTCGATGGCGATCAGGCCTTCCGGCCCCTCGAGGAAGGTCTGGTTGGACAGGCCATTGCCCACCAGGGTCCAGACCCCCGGCCGCACCGCGTGCAGCTGGCGCTCCAGCCGGGCGGAATGGTCGATGTGGCTAAGGTGCGCCCTCTGGCCGAGGGGCCCCGTGCCAACCTGTGCGGGAACGGCGTCGAAACTGCGCATGGAACTCCCCCAAAAGATCGCGGGCACCCTTCCCGGGACCGGCCGCTATTCGCCAGCCGCTCGGACAGCCCGCTTGCTATACCCCTTCAGGCCGCATTTGCCCGCCTTGGCAAGCTCCGCCGACGCGGCGGCGGGCGTCTCATGGGGCCCGGTCAGCACCACGGCAAGGCCCGGTATGAAGCCCGCGTAGGCGTCGGTGAAGTCCCCCTAGCCCCGCGCCCCGCAGGCCTTGTGGCGGGCGATCACCCGGTCAGCCTCGGCGGCGTAGGTAGGACTCATTCATGCTCTGGGCCGCTACACACAGCCCAGCATGACGGGGCCGCAGCAAATTCGGACACCGAGAGGACGTGAAAATTTAGACGTCCAACATTCATTATATTGACGTCCATCGCGAACCGTGTGATCGCTAGTCTCGATGAGGAGGCTAGCTATGGACGACAATGCCCTTGAATTCACCGCCATCAGAGGCATTCAGGCTGGGAGTGCCTATTATGTCATTATGGTTCCGCTTAAGTCAGTATCTCGAT
>Ga0209401_1002666_pt1 | contig 11467 bp, 6 predicted proteins | sample M_140807_MF_Meta_FD_187318 | JGI IMG/M metagenome (GOLD analysis project Ga0209401, IMG submission 187318) | Freshwater microbial communities from Lake Montjoie, Canada to study carbon cycling - M_140807_MF_MetaG (SPAdes) (version 2) | ecosystem: Environmental > Aquatic > Freshwater > Lake...
CAGTTGCACCTGTTGCACCTGTTGCCCCTGTTGATCCAGTTTCGCCTGTCTCTCCTGTTGCCCCAGTTGCACCTGTTGCGCCTGTTGCCCCTGTTGCACCTGTTGCGCCTGTTGCCCCAGTTGCACCTGTTGCGCCTGTTGCCCCTGTCTCTCCTGTCTCGCCTGTTGCCCCTGTTGCGCCTGTTGCTCCTGTTGCTCCTGTTGATCCAGTTTCGCCTGTTGCCCCAGTTGCACCTGTTGCTCCTGTTGCGCCTGTTACTCCTGTTGATCCAGTCTCGCCTGTTGCCCCTGTTGCTCCTGTTGCGCCTGTTGCGCCTGTTGCTCCTGCACCTCCACCTCCACCAGTTTGGTTAACCCATTCTGTAGCATAATCTGTTCCACTTACCTTTGCCAATACTTGACCAGCAGAACCTCCTGAAGGAACGCCTAACCCAGTTGCACCAGTTGAGCCTGTAGAACCATTTGATCCAATTGCAAATGTAAAATTAGTTAAATTTCCTGGTGTCCATGCAATAAGACCTCCTACTACATTTCCTTCAATTATATATAGTCCATTTAACTGTAAAGAAGCGGCTGTTACATTCATTACTTGCTTTTTATTTGTAGTATTTGGAACCTCTAACATTGTCATAACAACTGGGATATTTGCGCTTAGATTTGCTACAATAGATCCTGCCCAAATGGAGGGATCTCCTGTAATCGCTGTTTGTGATAAAGTAATTTCATCCGTATTACCTGTATTACGTTGTGAAAAAATGCCAGGTCCCATAGATGATGTAATATAATTAAAACTACAAGAAAAAGCTGTGCCTGATGGACCAGTTGCACCTTGCGCACCTGTTGATCCAGTTGCTCCAGTTGAATCTGCTGCACCACGAGGACCAGTTGCACCTGTCGCACCAGTATCACCTAATGCTCCAGTTGCTCCAGTTGAATCTGCTGCACCACGAGGACCTGTCCAGCCTGTTGCACCAGTTGCTCCTGTTGATCCTGTAGCACCAGTATCAGTTGCATCACCATTGAGACCAGTCGAGCCAGTAGAGCCTGTTGGCCCAACCGGGCCAACAGAACCAATTAAACCCTTTGCCCCCTGTGAACCTGGAACACCCTGAGCACCAGTTGCTCCTGTTGCTCCTGTTGAATCTGCTGCACCACGAGGACCAGTCCATCCTGTCGCGCCAGTCGCACCAGTTGCACCTGTTACACCAGTCCAGCCTCTTGCACCAGTTGCACCTGTCCACCCAGTATCACCGAATGCTCCAGTTGCTCCAGTTTCACTTGCAGTACCAGCTGGACCAGTCCAGCCTGTTGCACCCGTTGCTCCTTGCGCACCTGTTGATCCAGTTGCTCCAGTTGAATCTGCTGCACCACGAGGACCAGTCCATCCTGTCGCGCCAGTCGCACCAGTTGCACCTGTAGCTCCTGTCGCACCTGTTGCACCTGTTACACCTGTTGCACCAGTATCTCCAATTGCACCAGTTGCGCCAGTTGCTACAGCAAATCCGGGTGCACCTGTATAGCCAGTAACACCTCTTGCCCCAGTTGCACCCGTTGAACCAGTTGATCCCGTTCCAGCCCAAGCACCTGGTGTACCTGTTGCACCAGTATAACCCGTTGCCCCCGTCGCTCCAGTTGACCCTGTTCCACTCCAAGAACCTGGTGATCCAGTCTGACCGATTAAACCTTTAGGACCCCTTTCACCTGTCCACCCAGTAGAACCTGTTGCACCTGTTTCTGAAGCTCGACCATCAACACCATTTGTACCATTTAATCCAGGCAAACCTCGTTCTCCTGTATCACCTTTCAAGCCTGTCCTACCTGTAGCACCAGTTGCACCTGTTTCGGATGCATCACCCTTTGCGCCTGTAAAACCAGTTGCGCCAGTTGCCCCCCTTTCACCGGTTGATCCCGTTCCAGCCCAAGCACCTGGTGTACCTGTTGCACCGGTATAACCAGTTACTCCAAATCCAGTTGCACCTGTAACACCAGTTGATCCTGTCCCATACCATTCGCCGGGACTACCTCGGTCACCCTTTGGCCCTGTATTACCAGTCGCACCTGTTGCTCCTACAAGTCCTTGTCCACCTAATGTTGCTGCAAATGTATCTCCCACATCTGAAAATGTAAAGTTACCATAATCATCTGATTCAATTTTTGCCCCTCCCATAACAATAGTACTTTGGGACACATATAGACGTCTAAATTTAAATTCATCTGATCCTAAATCGAATGCTTCATTTTGTGTAGGAATAATAGATCTACTAATTGCTCCACTGAAATACCCAGTAAAACCTGTAAAACCTGTAGCACCTGTTGCTCCTGTAAAACCTGTAGACCCAGTTGCTCCTAATAAGTTTATAAGAGGTGACCACGACATGTTTCTATTAAATATAATTAAAATTCAAAAAATTTAGTAACGTATTATACATACGTAAGTAAATTTATTAAAAAATATTTAAGACTACTGCTTATAATACATAATACCAGCAGCACTATCTATGTAAAAGTCACCAATTAGTCCAAAGGTTGCATATGCATTCGAATTAGGATTTCCAACAGAAGTATAAATTAATGTAGCCTTACCATCCGCACCAGTATCACCCGTTGCACCAGTCCATCCTGTTGTGCCCGTTGCACCTGTTGCACCAGTAAATCCAGTAAATCCAGTATCACCAGTAAAGCTATTACCTTTTAGACCGGTAGGGTAATATAGAGTTCTTACAAATGAATAAGGGCCTACAATATTATGACCAGATGCATAAAACTGATAATAAGATGTAGGACGTGTGGTTTTTGTAAATGGAATTGTAAAAGTTCCTAATCCGAATATATCACTGTATACATTTACGTAACACTTCTCTCCATCTGCATAAAATGATATGTTATCCCCAGTTGAATAATTATGAGTTCCAACTAAAGTCCCTGTTGAATTATAAACTTCGATGGCTGCAGATCCTACATTTAATACTAACCGCGCAGACACTCCATATAATCCACTTGTTTTTTCCTTTAATCCAATGGTCACATACCCATTTGCTTCATTTATCAAAGGAGCTAAAAATGATACATATAAGCCTGAAGATGCATAATTCAAATATTCTACAGTGTTAACATAATCACCATCTTGGAACAATATAAAGGAAGCTGTACCCGTTTTAACTGCACTTCCATAAGGAAAAAGTGTTGTTGTGCTTGGACCGTCTATACCCGTTGCACCAGTTACACCTCTTACTCCTGTTGCCCCTGTAAAACCCGTTGCACCCGTTGCACCCGTTGCACCCGTTGCACCTGTCACACCTGTTGCACCAGTCCATCCTGTTGCACCTGTATCACCTGTTACACCAGAAGATGCTAATAATTTCCAAAATATAGTATTTGGATAATTTGGATTCGTTCCATTAATATTTTCATTTGTTGGTCCAACACCTACTGGTGCATCAACTAAACAATAATATGTAACAGTGCCATATACAGCAATTTCACCAGCCTTATATGCTGCACCATTATAGTTTTTTACTAAGAGCGTTTCACCCGTTGCCCCAGTAACACCAGTTGCACCATTTAATCCGGGTAACCCAACAGGAATTATACGAATCTTATTTACATGTGAGATATTTGCTTCAGTCGATGAAAACCTTACATCCGTGGAGGTTGATACATTTACGACAGTTGTTAAATATGTGCCATTATTATACAAGAGAATCCTTGGTCCAGACACTGATATAGTAATAGGAGTTCCGTAAACATATCCAGTATATATATCACTTCCAACAATAATTGAACCACTTGTATAATTTATAAGAACTGTCAGATTTGAAACAATAACGGAGAGAAATCGAGTGCTATCTGTCAAAGTTGGCGCAAAGGGTATACAGAATGAAACGTAGAGTCCTAATTTTGATATATCATATGATTCTAATGTTGTTATAATAGAGTTATTATCAATTGAAAAACTTGTAGGAGAAGTTATAATATATCCTGAACCGCTTCCTAAAAGAGTATAATTTGTTTGACCTGTTGCACCTGTTGCATCAGCTGCACCACGAATACCAGTATCACCCCTTGGTCCAGTTGAACCTGTTGCTCCAGTTGCTCCTGTAGAATCGGCTGCACCACGAGGACCTGTGTCACCTGTAGCACCAGTTTCACCTGTTGCACCGGTGTCCTTTGTATCACCTGCAGGTCCAGTGTAACCTGTTTCACCTTTTGCACCTGTTGCACCTGTCTCACCAGTTGCTCCTGTTGATCCCGTTCCAGCCCAAGCACCTGGTGTACCTGTATCACCGGTTGAACCTGTTACACCTGTTGCACCTCTATCACCTGTAGAACCCGTTCGTCCATTATTACCTGTTGCACCTGTCTCACCTGTAGCACCTGTAGCACCTGTCGCACCTGTAAAACCTGTTGCCCCAGTTGCACCTGTTACACCTGTAGCACCTGTTGCACCTGTAGCACCTGTAGCACCTGTTACACCTGTAGCACCTGTAGCTCCTGTTACACCTGTAGCACCTGTAGCACCTGTTACACCTGTAGCACCTGTTGCACCTGTTGCTCCTGTTGCTCCTGTTACACCTGTAGCACCTGTAAAACCTGTAAAACCTGTAGCACCTGTAGCACCTGTTGCTCCTGTTACACCTGTAGCACCTGTAGCACCTGTAAAACCGGTTGCACCTGTAACACCTGTTGCACCAGTTGAACCTGTATCGCCAGTTGCACCTGTTGCACCTGTATCGCCAGTTGCCCCTGTTGCTCCTGTTGCTCCTGTTGCTCCTGTTGCTCCTGTTGCACCTGTAGCACCTGTAGCACCTGTTGCTCCTGTTGCTCCTGTTGCTCCTGTTGCTCCTGTTGCTCCTGTTGCACCTGTATCACCAGTTGCCCCAGTTCCCCCTGTTGCTCCTGTTGCTCCTGTTGCACCAGTTGAACCTGTATCGCCAGTTGCCCCTGTTGCACCTGTACTACCAAGAGGAACTCCCATAGGCCCAATGTATCTCCACAATTTTATCCTTACACTGGTAGGAGGTGTGACATCAAAAGAAGTAAAGACACCTGCATCTGTATCAAAATTCCATGGATTAGCCGTTGTAGATATACCCCCAAATATAGAGTCATTTATAGAAACATATATTTTATAAGAACCATTTATATCATAATTTGGGGGAATTGTATATTGAAGAGCCTTCATATTACTTAGAGTGTTATCAGTATTTGAATATAAGAAGCAAGACGTGCTTGTCTGTGAAAACTTATTGACCAGCTTTATATTTGAATAATATGCTAACTGAGGATATGAAGGTGGATAATAGATTCTTCCACCAGTCGAATCATTAGAAAATGATGCACCAACAAGAGAAGGTGCTGTAAGGGGTATAGGTAGTGCCATAATTTGCGCAGATGGTATAATCATAGGGCGTGCATTCAATGGCATTTGTTCATAAGAAGTCGTGAATGGATTCCCATCAATAACCCCTATATATTTTTTATATAGCAACGGTATAAGATTTGAATGTTCAATACCATACGATGACATACTACATATAATATGATATTAATAACAATAAATCACCTTTATTTATTCAGTTATGATTACACCTTACTTATGCCCGGGAAATAAAAAACCCAAGATTTCTTAGGCGGGCATTATTCTGTAATTACAGGAGAGTTGTCCTTTGGTTCATTACGTAATTCCTTTATCTTATTACGTATCTCTCGGTATGGGCGAGAGCATGTGCCTCCAGGCCAGGCCTCCTTCTCCCACTCCTTTTTCTTAAAGAGTTCCATCTCAAAGTATGAACGGCAAGGACACATAGAATCTGTTCCACAGTAAAGCTTGCCCCTCCTGTTCTCCCACCAACATGCGTCATCCGGGATTGAATGGATCTTTCTTTCCCACTTGTCATCATCACAGAATCGACACATACCGTCCTCTAAGATAGACTCGAACGTGGGAGAGCACTTATAACATATGCCCATTTCCATGCATTCATCTCGGGTTGGACTATGAATTTCTGGAAGCTCAAGAGCTATAAAGCTGGTATCAGTCATTGTGGAGGGATACATTGTATCTATGCACAAGGGCGATTCAATTTTTACAGGCCAAAAAAGGAATGGGAGAGTGTAGTTATCTGGGCCTTATTGCCTTTCCTATCGTCTCAATAAGTTTATACTTTCCTTCTTACTTTGTAACCGCTATCTAAATGACGATACCTATAGTATTGTATATGGACCTGAAGAAACAATTACATACAGTCTTTTTAAGAAGCCCTGCAAACTTATTCGATGAATTTATTAAAGAATGCCAACGCTGGTATTCTCAACCGGCTCATACTTTACAAGAGATGCGCAGACGTGATAACAAGAAAGTTCGTGGAGATATATTTGAAGACTTTTGTGTTCTTTATTTAAAAGAAGTCAAGGGATATCAAGAGGTCTGGCTTTTAGAAGATGTGCCAGAAGATATGTTAGCAAGTCTATCGTTGAAAAGACGTGATATGGGCATTGACATTATAGTTAAACATAATGAAGAATGGTTTGCTGTCCAATGTAAATACAAGACACCAACTGCTAAGAAATCCTATATTACATGGTCAGCTCTGTCAACCTTTTATGCAATGTGTCTGAGAACTGGACCTTGGACAAAATACATCGTTATGACCAACTGCGACTATACAAGACATCAGGGCGAAAAGGGCCCTAAGGACTTGTCTATCTGTTTAGGAACCTTTCGAGCTACTACTTCAGACCAATGGCTGAAGATGTGTAACTTAGAAGGCACTAAGTTAGCTGAAACTGCAAGTGTAATAGAAGAACGTATAAATGAAGTCATACATCTAAGACAGAAACCTACTACTCAATTAACTCGGGAGGAAATACGGTCTCTCCGCCTGGCTTACTACGCACAGAACGTAGAGTCTGTTCCACAGTAAAGCTTCACGCTTAGCATATGCCCATTTCCAAACATTCATCGGGGCTTGGTTCATATATGGGAAGATTAAGGGATATGAAACTGGTGTTATTGTGGAGGGCACTATGCACAGCGATTTACAGGCCAAAAAAAAGAATGCAGAGTTATCTGGTTCTGCGTCTCTGCGTCTCTCCTACTGGGTCTCTACGTCTCTGCGTCTCTGCGTCTCTGGGCCTTATGGCCTTTCCTATAGAATCGCCTTTTCATAGCTGCCCTAACAGCTATGTCTCACAGCCCACCCTCCACGTGTCCATATTCATATGTTAGAAGCATGATTCGATTTGCATCGAATAGACGTGCCCCTCCTCGCACACACCATAAAAAAGGGCTTTTTGTTGTTTTGTTCTTTGTTTTTTGTGTTTAATTTGGCTTTGACATTAGTTGATCTTTGTAAGGGAGCGCACCACGAATACCACAGAGGCTGGGTCAGCCACGTCTTTATAGCACGTGTAGAGGCGGTAGCGGACATCTCCAACCTCCATCTTCTCTGAAGGCATATTGGCAGTCTTCTTACCACCCTTCAAGGCGACAACTGCCGCGTAAGTGATAACACCCTTCTTCCCAGTGGTCGAGCTGTGGTAATACCCATTCTCGAGAGTGGGACGGTGGAAGCTCTTACCCCAGGTCTTTGCAGCCTCAAAGCTGGGGAACTCCCTCCATTCAGAGGTAAAGTTGTCCTCCTTGGCAACCTCGCGACCGCTGCCGCCACCGCTGCTACCGCTGACGCTGACCCCACCAGCAGGTGTGGAGAGCCCCCTGCCTGTAAAGAGGGACACGCCTGCTCCCCCACGCTCCACACGAGTCCCAGCCATCTTCTTGTCAAGCTTGCTGATTGGGATCTTGGTGGGGGGAGGAGGGGCCCCTGCAATCACCTCCTGCCAGAAGGTAAGGTAGTTCTGCACAGTCTGGCCACTGGTATAGATCACAGTGCTCTGGCTCTTCCCATACCCACATGCACGGCCGAGAAGGCTCTGCAGGTTGGTATCATCCTTCCCACCTGCACGGTCCCAGAGCACGCCCACATGGGTGTCATCCATCGTCTTGGAGGCGTAGAACATGTTCTTCAAAAGGATGAAAGTGTGGGCGGAAGGAGGGGTCATAAGCAGGTCATTGATGTCATGCTGGGAAGAAGAAGAGCCTTCACCACCAGACTTGGAGGCAGAGTCCCAGGGGATCACGGTGCAGGCAGGGAAGACCGTGGCGAGGTTTGAAGCCACCAGATCAGTCTTGCCCTGGCGACAACGAATGATGTGGTATTTGGGGCCATCACACCTGCCAACCTCCTTCTTCAGCTCAATTAGGCTCCTGGCATCCACGTGCAGCTCACCATAATCCTCCACCTTACGGAGGCGGCCGCCTTCAGAGAGGCTGCGCACAGACTGGTAGGCAGGTGTCGTGTGAAGCACAACTACACGGGCAGAGAAGGGCATGCGGGCATCCATGCTGACCGCCTTGGCAGGGTCAGTCGCGCTGATGGTAAGAAAGCGAATGCCCCGCTCGTCCCACTTATCACGGGGGCACAGCTCTGCTACCAGCTGGTAGATGGCGTGGGGCCTGTTCCCAGTGGCGGATGCAATGTGACTCTCGTCCACGACAAGGAGCACATTGGACAAGAAGTCACCTGCGGCGAGTTTGCGAAGAGCAGTGTGGATCTTGGAGAGGCCACCGTTGTGGGCTACTCCATCCCTTGTATTGGCAGGAAGACGCTCCTGGGTCTGCTTCACCCACGCAGTGTCATTCATGCCAGTGATCACAAAGACGCGCTCAGGCCTGATGCGGAGCTTGGAGGCATTGGCGAAGATAAGGCGCACCAAGGCATTCACCACGCCAGTCTTACCTGCCTGCATCTCTGCAGCAAGGTGCACCCATACACGGTGGGTAGTGGCTACAAAGAACTGGAGAAAGACACAGAAGGCAGCAAGCATCTGGGGAGGGTGGGAGGCCTCTGATGCCTCCTCTTCATCATGGCGCCAGCCAAACTCGGGCTCCCACAGCTCGGTAGTAAAGCCGGCACGTGCAACTTGCAACTGGGCATCAGAGAGAGCGCCGTCGAAAGAGATTGCTGACATTGTAGGGTTACGCCTAACAGACTTCAAAATACCGTTCAATTTTTATATTAGATTGATATGTAACTCTTATAGTATGCTTCAAAGTGTATCACTTTTTATATTAAGTTGATTTGAAGCCCTCTTTATGTCATCAATCTAATATAAAAATTGAAAACTCTCTTTTGTATGACTGAGAGTATAAAACAACTATGAGTATTGACCTTGCAACTTTGAAGAAGGAGTTGGCGGCACTTGCGCCCACCGAGGCCCCCAGGGGCAAGACAAAGGCTTCAAATGAGGCCAAGCCCCGTAATGCGCCCAAGTTCAACGCATGGAATGACTTTGTTCTGGCAACCCAAAAAGACATGGCCCTCGCATTCGGCATAGTCTATGACTCTTTCCCCAGTCATGCGGCCTTCATCAAAGCCGCAAGTGAGAAGGGGTGTGGGCGTGTCGCTGCCATGAAAGAGGCCAGTAGGCGGAGGGAGGAGGCCACAGGTGAAGAGGCCTTTGTCAAGAAGAGGGCCAAGGCATGGGCAGCCTACGTAGAAGCCAACCCATCCATTGAAGAGGCCACTACCTACCGTCAAAGGCAGCTAAATAGGATGCGCATTCAGATGATTGAAGACGGTGATATCCCTGCCCCTGTGGCCCCTGCCCCTGCTGCTACCCCTGCCCCCAAGCCAGAGGCTCCCAAGCCAGAGGCTCCCAAGCCAGAGGCTCCCAAGCCAGAGGCTCCCAAGGCAGTCCAGTATCCTGGACTACAGCTGATGACTATTAACGACATCAACTACTTCATCAACTCCGTGACAGATGATGCCTTCTATTTGTGTGAAGAAGACGGGACAGTTGGGGAAAGGGCAGGGCTATATAACAAAGACAAAGGAGAAGTGGAACCAACATATTAAACGCAATACACATCAAACAAAAAATACAAACCCTTTTTTGGTACTTAAAAGTTGAAGTCGTGGCACTTAGACATCAAGGTATAACTACACAATGGACCCCTATTCATATGCCATAGGCATAATCATGCTCGACTTGCTATTACTTACGTGCATTGGCGCTATAACTATCTGTGGAAGGTATGATAACAAGGGTGTGACTGACTATGACGAGATACAGGCGGCATCAGAGGCTGGGCACCAATTCACAGATGATCAAGAGGCTGACGACCAAGAGGCTGATGACCAGGTCACAGATGACCAACACACAGATGACCAACACACAGATGACCAAGTTACTGATGACCAGGTAACTGATCACCAGGTCACTGATGACCAAGAGGCAGATGACGCGGTGTCCATGCAGTTGGCGTCGTCCTTCGTGCGTTTGCTGGAGTCAGCTGAGCGCCACAAGGCAGAACAGAAGGCCGCTGAACGCCACAAGGCACAATTACCTATCTCCGAGATCCAGGCCGAAGACCTTGAGTTCAATGATTTCAGGGAGGGATGGGCTGCATCTTGGGGCATTGGTCCTCTTCCATCAGCTCTTCCATCAGCTATCTCTTCAACCCAACAGGAATATCCCCAAGGAACTTGGCTTCGTTTCTTTAACGATAATGGGAATCAAGGGGTAGTTGTATCCAACGGTATGTTCATTGTGAATCGCATCAATTCGTCCCCTGCATGCAATCTTATTAAGCTTGCTGATTGGCTGATTCTTGCCAAGACAGTAGGCAATGGTGCCATATCTATTCCCCCAGAGGGTGCTTCTCCTCCACCCTTCATAAGTAACTTTACAGGATGGGACACCGATATACAGTGGTCTTTGCAAGGATATGATGAGACCTACGGCCCTTCTTCGGGATCAAATGTCTCTTGTTGCCCAACAAGCAGTGGCGGATCAAACTGTTGTCGATCAACATGCCCTCCATCTATGGGCTATCCATCCACAGGCCCTCCATCAATAATCCCTGATACAGACACCCCCCTTTCCCCCTATTATTTATCACTCTTACGCACTCCAACATCTACTGACCTTACACGTGATGTAAGCTCTTAACAAGAATGCATAAGACATAATCCATTTACACTACATCCTCTTTTTTTGAAAGAGGTAGAACATGCACGTAAGCCATAAAAATTGAAATCTATACTTCCTGTGTTAGGGGAGTATCATAACAACTAACATGTCTTCTATGCTTACATCAATGATTGCAACCATGAACCTGACTGACAAGGTGACACTGAACCAGCTCCTCGCAGTTTCAATTGCCAATGACATTGGTGCAGGGACAATCGCACCTGCAGCAGCAGTGAAGGCAAAGTCCGACAAGCCCAAGAGGGCTGCTGCACCAGGTGTTCTTGCTTGGAATGCCTTTGTTAAGCACTGCAAGACTAGCCAGCCTGCACTCTTTGAGGGTGTTGGCTTGGAGAAGGACCGTCTTGCCATCTGCGGTGGCATCAAGGAGAAGGATACCCCTGCATACGAGGCGTGGGTTGCAGAGTTCATCAAG
>Ga0209401_1002670_pt1 | contig 11457 bp, 11 predicted proteins | sample M_140807_MF_Meta_FD_187318 | JGI IMG/M metagenome (GOLD analysis project Ga0209401, IMG submission 187318) | Freshwater microbial communities from Lake Montjoie, Canada to study carbon cycling - M_140807_MF_MetaG (SPAdes) (version 2) | ecosystem: Environmental > Aquatic > Freshwater > Lake...
ATCGTCATAAATATTTTTTTGACGTCACTTCCCGAAAATCCGGTGGCTTTGAGAATGGCAATGGTGTCCATTTTTTCGTAAATCATCATATTGAGGATGTTATAGATACCAAATCCAGCCACCAAGAGAAGGACAATACCAACCGAGAAGGAAATAATCGTTCTTGCACTGCTTCCCGTTTCAAACTGGGCATTGGCGGTTTGGATATCCTCTGTATTGATTCCAAAAAGAGCCTCGTATTCCTTGGCAAGGGCAGGAGCCTGATCCATTTCTACGAGCTTTACTTGGATATCGGTGATATAGTTGTTGGGCACTCCAAGCAATTTTTGACAGGTTGCTAAACTCACATAACTCTGTGTTTTATCGAATTCAACCATCCCCGATTGAAAAAAACCCAGAACCTTCAAGGCAAATTTCTCCCCTTTGATGGTGGTAACCTGAATAAGATCACCCTTCTTGGCGAGAATCTTTTTGGCAACGCCACTTCCCAATAGAATCGTGTTAGGGCGGGTTTCTAATTCCATAAAATAACCATCCAAAACATAATTCTGGAAGTTAAACAACCTCGCCTCTTCGTTTGCATCGATGCCATGGATGATACCATTTAGCTCAACATTTCCCAAATTATAAAAAACCTGGGCGCTTACTTTAGGGGCCACCCCAAAAACCTTTGGATCACTGTTTAGTTTCTGGATGATACGATCGGCGTTGTAAATTTCTTTTCTGGAATTTGAAGGCTTTAGGGAACGAACGAAGCGATGGTATCCCTTATAAGTACTATCCAAATCAATCGGTTGAATCGCTGATGGCTGCAGGTCATTGTACAACCGAACATGGGGCGTTCGATTCAAAACCAACCCATCCAACAGCGAATTAAGACCTTCCATAAAACCCAGCAGTGAAATAAAGAAAGCCACGCTAAAGGTTACACCGATTGCTGCCACGAGAGTTTGTTTTGCCCTGGCCATCAACAAGGCCCGTGCAATTTCCAGAATATGCCGTGTTTTCATTTCATGGGCTTTCGGATTCTTGTATCCATATCAAGACCATTTAACACTTCAACCATGGTATCATCTTTCAAACCAATGCGCAAAGCTTTGACCTTCCCGTTTTCGAGCATTACAGTGGAATCGCTTAACAAATAAGAGGTTGGAATCATTAAGGCATTCTTTTTTTCTCGAATTATGATGTTGGCCTCTAAGCTAAGATTAGGGTACAATCGAGTCGGGAACTTGACCAAAACGGCTTCCACCTTGAAGGATCTGGTACGCTCATTCATCATGGGATAAACAAAACGAATGACGGCCTCAAAAACTTCGCTTTTGTAACTATCCATGCGAACCAAGACCTTCTGGCCTTCATTGATTTTGACTATATCAAATTCATCCACATTCAATTCAATGATAAAATCAGCCTCACCAAGGACTGCAAGGGGGGACATAGCGGTCGTCAATTCGCCTAGTTTGGCATTAATCTTGTACACATAACCATTTACCTCACTTTTGATCAATAAATCCTCTTCGTTTGTCTGGGCGATATTTAGATTGTTTCTGCTCTGTTCAGAAATTAGTTTGAGTTGGCGATTCAAATCATCATACGCAACTTGCATTTTCTTTAAATTGATTTTGGTATATTCATAATTCAGTTCTTTTTGTTCCAATTCGACCTTGGTACCAATGTTTTGATTCCATAAGACTCTTTGTCGCATAAGTAACATCGAATCATTGGATAATTTCTTTTGGGCAAATCCAATGTTAAGACGTGCTTCAGTTAATTTCTCTTTGTTTCGGTTCAGGTCGTTCGCCAACGATAGGAGTCGAGCATTTTCGGTTATTAAAGGGGAGGATCCGTTTTCGATCCGAAAAATGGGATCGCCCTTGTGTATTTGATCGCCTTCACGCACAAAAATTGCCTTGACGAGGCCGTTTGACCTGCTAAATACCTCGTATTGGTTTTTGCTTTTCAAAACCCCCGAGGCATAAACGCTTTCAACGATATCGGCCCTTTGGGGAAGGATGGTTTCCGCATCGTTCCCGCATCCAACGAAGCACAATACACAAATTGAAATGAACAATCGAAATGCTTTTTCTATCATTGCTTCAAAATTGGAGGTAGATTAAAGTTACTGCCGCCAAGGTCATAACAATCAAGGCCAAAAACCCTAATAGATTGGTTATTGGACCATTTACGTTTTCACCCATTATTTTTTTGTTATTGGATATATGCAAAATGATGGCAATCAAAACTGGGGCTGTTAAACCATACAGAATGGCGGTGTAAATCAAAGACTGTATGGGGGTTATCCCTATATAATTCAAGGACAAACCCAAAATCAAGGAAATTCCAATAACCATATAAAATTCCTTGGCCTCATGGAATTTCTTGTCCAGACCTTGTTCCCATCCAAAAGTTTCTGTTATGATATAGGAAATAGAACCGCTCAAAACAGGAATAGCAATGAAGCCTGTTCCAATAACGCCGACAGCAAAGAGCAGATACGCCAGATTCCCGGCCAAGGGTTTAAGCGCCAAAGCCGCTTGTTCAACAGTATCTATTTGGTGTATGCCGCCTTTGAACAAAACCGTCCCTGTTGTAAGAATAATAAAAAACATCACGAAGCCGGAAACGGTCATCCCAAAATCAACATCCTGATTGATTTCGTTAATGATCTTTTTGTTGACAAGCAAATGTTTCCTTTTGGTTTTCATCTCCTCCACCTCCACAGAAGCCTGCCAAAAGAAAAGATAGGGCGAGATGGTGGTCCCAAGGATACCAACCAAAATGGCAATAAATTCTTTGTTAAATTGAATCGTCGGCACAAAGGTTGCTTGAATGATTTCTCCTAGATCCTGCTTATACAAAAAAGGAACAACGAAATAAACCAACATAACAATGCACATGTATTTGAGGACGGATGCCATCTTTTGGTAAGGCAGGTAGATAATCAATCCTAGCAGGATTAATGTAAACAAGACACTAAAATAATTTGCATCAATGGATGGAAACAAAAGATTTCCAACAGCTCCCATTCCCGCAATATCAGCACCAATATTCATGATAATGGCAGGAAAACTAAACAAAAGCATCAGATACAACACGGGTCTTGGGTAGTGCTTTTTGAGGGTACCCGTTAAACCTTGGGACGTAACCAAGCCAATTCTTGCACACATTTGCTGGATGGAGGCCATCAAAGGAAAGGCAACAATCGCCGTCCATAGGGTTGCAAGCCCAAAGGCAGCACCTGCCTGGGAATAGGTTGCAATTCCTGAAGGGTCATCATCGCTTGCTCCTGTGACCAACCCCGGTCCCAGTTTTTTCCAACTTCGAAGCAATCGAGAGGCGAATGATTTGGGGGGAGGCATGGTTTAATTTAAAATATTATTTTTCAACGAGTTACGAAACCTTCATCCTTCAAAAGGGGCCTTTCTAGCTGCTGGGTTCTCCAATAATTTTTTCGGAAGGCTCCATACAAAAAAAACTTGCTGAACCGATAATGAAACTTGAAGTTACCCTCGTAATCGCAGCCCAATTCCCTGTATTGGATTGTTGAAGATTCTTTCAAACATTCTTTAATCGCTTGGGTATAAGCGCCGGGCCCGGTCATGGAATGGACATCGCGAGGGTAACGGTTGGTTTGGAGGTTATCTATAACGATTTCCAAGGTTTTCTCCAGAAAAGGGTGGCCAGCCTCAAAAACCAAGGCCCATTGAACATAGTATTCCAGGTGTTTTTCGAGCGAAATGAGGGCTGAATCCCTGGGCAAAATAAATTTATCGAGTTGGACGATGTTAAGGCTATCCATATCAAGGTAAACACCTCCTGTCTTGAAGAGAATGGCATAGCGAAAAAAATCCGCTTTGGCAGCGCCGATATTGATGCGTCTGTAAAGATGGAAGGTATCGGTCCCGTATTCGGAACGAATAAATTCAGAAATCCGATCATCATCGTAAAACTGATATTGATATTCAGGGTTCCTTCGCTGAAGCTTGTAAACATGCCATTTGGTTAAAAATGGAAGTTGATCGGTTTTGAAGGTTTGATAAATTATTTTTGGAATGGCCATAACCTTAATTCGAATGTTTGGAGATCGTTCCTATGGGCTTAACGGAATCTTCTCTCCAAAGCCGAAGGTGGTCTGCCCTAAGATAGTTACTCAAGGCCTCTTTGGGGCAAAAAAGCAATATTTGACAAGACAATACCCCACCAAGTGGGTTAATTTGCTTCAAAATCAAATGTATTCTTAATTATTTTGTGTTCTATTTAATAAATGTCTTATCTCTTGTCGTCAATTAACAAAACCATTTTTAGTTTTTTCTAAGCCGTTTCCGATGACGTCATAAAATGAGTGCTAACGTTTTTCGGCTTGGCGATGTGGCGGAATTTTAGCACTAAAGTTAATAAAAATTCCTAATTTTCGGCAAAGCACTATCGCTGATAAAAATTCCGTCAGCCGCCATATTGCCAAACCGATGTTAGCAGTAGTTTTATTCTTCCTTAAACTCATTTAATACTGGCAAGGCTTGATTATTAAAATCAAACAATGCTTGATTTTCCCAAGTTGATCCATTTATTGATTGGCTGCCGTTCCAAGCAATTAATTCTCCTCCCCAATAGCAAAAACCAATTCCGTTAGGTACTTCTTTGGCAACCTTTTTAATTTGCTTAATAAAATTTCTTTGACCTTCGGGAGTTGCCGGATATTTAGGCAAAATCAACTGGTCGCTTTGTCCCACAATATTATTTGTCCAATCATTCCAACCTAATGTAAATGGATAAGCTGTTTCAGCTATTATGATTTCTTTTTGGAACGTAATGCTCAATTGTTGCATTTTTGATTTAAGATCAATTAATGACTTGCCATGCCAAATGGGATAGTAGGATAAGCCAATAATGTCATAATCAATAGTTTTTATTTTATTAAAGAACCAATCCGAATTTTGTAAACCAGCAAAGTGTAAAATAATTTTACAATCAGTTAAATTTTGTCTAACAGCTAAAACTCCTGTTTTAATTAAATCAATGAAATTCTGATAATTGGTGTTAATATTACCGTAAGGATGGAGAAATCCAGAGTTTATCTCATTGCCTATTTGTATATAATCGGGTTTTATTTTCGTTACTACGTTTTTTGTATAATTATATACACTGTCCTTAAGGGTTGAAAAATTAAGCCCTTGCCATATATCAGGTATTTGTTGATTTGCTGGATCAGCCCAAGTATCAGAATAATGAACTGTTAACCAAATTTTAAAACCTTTATCTTTTAATGATTGAGTAAATTCTTCTACCTCATTAAAACCTGAATGTACACTGGTTGGGTTCACCCATAGTTTCAATCTAATAGTATTTATTCCATTTTCTTTAAGAATTAAAAAAAAGTCTTTTCTATCTTGTTCTAAATCGTAAAAAGTTGGATTTGATAATGATATCTCTGGATAACTTGAAATATCAACAGCAGAAACAAAAAATTCGTTTCCATTCGTTGAACTTGTTACAATTTCTTCTTTCTTGCAGGATATAAAGAAGAAGAATATTATTATGGTTTGAATTGTTTTTTTCATTTTACAAATTACTGCTAACGTTTTGCTGTAAGTACCCCTTTTTCCAGACAGCTTTAAAGTGTTAAGTTAGGGATAAGATTTGTTGTTTGCGTTCGGACGGTGTTTGGTTTTGAAGGGCTTCATGGGGTCGTCTTTGGTTGTATTCTTCCATCCATTCTTTTGTCAGGGCTCGTACTTCTCGTATATCGGTAAAGAGGTAAGCATCGAGAATGGCTTCGCGGTAGACTCGGTTAAACCTTTCGATATAGCCATTCTGCATAGGCCTACCTGGTTGGATAAATTGAATCTCAATTTCTTGTTCTTTGCACCACCACTCAAATTCTTTGGAAGTGAATTCCGGGCCGTTATCGGTCCTAATAACTTGGGGTTTGCCACGTTGGACGATTAGGCCTTCCAGAGCACGTATGATGCGCTTGGACGAAAGGGATGTGTCGATCTCAATAGCCAAGGCTTCGCGCGTGCAATCGTCCATCACATTGAATGTTCGGAACTTTCGAACACCCATCAAGCTGTCACTCATAAAGTCCATGCTCCAGCTTTGATTGACCGTTGCGGCTTGTTGAAGGGGCTGTCGAACACGGGCCGGCAATCGGCGCTTTCCCCTACGCTTTTGATTCATTTTGAGAAGCTTATAGACCCGATAAACACGCTTGTGATTCCATTCTTTACCGCGACGTCGCAGGTAGGCAAACAACTTTCGAAAACCGTAGGTGGGGTGTTGTCCGGACAAGTCCTGCAACAACGCTACGATTTCGCTATCATCTTTGGTACTTTGATAGTAGTACTGAGATCGAGGTATGGATGCCATTTTGCAGGCCCTGCTCACCGGTACGCCGTAATCGCGCACCAATTCCTCGGCTATTTGCCGCTTGGTGGCAGGGCCCAGCCTTTTTTTGAGAACAAGTCCCTTAAGGCCTGGTTATCCATCGCCAAATCGGCATACATTCTTTTGAGTCGTGAATGCTCTTCTTCTAGGGTTTTTAGCTTCTGAACATCCGAAACCTCAAGCCCCCCATACTTGGATTTCCACTTGTAAAAGGTCGCAGGGGCAATACCCATTTCCCGGCATAAAACGCCCGTGGATACCCCAGACTCGTGTTTTTGAAGGGCCTGTACGACCTGAACTTCGGTAAATCGTGATTTTTTCATGGCAGTTTAAAATTAGATGAAATTCTCTACTTTTCAACTGTCTGCTTTTTAGGGGTACTTACATTGCGGCTTGGCGTAGTGGCGGATTTGAACCACAAATGTTAATACGAAGCACGCACTTCAAATATAGCAAAAATGTTTCTGCGAAGCACTTCGCCCGCCATTACGCCAAACCGCTGTTAGCGGCTGGCATTATGGCTTAGTCTACGTTTTAAAGTCCTATTAGAAAAAGTATTTTGTGTGGTTTAATTTATTTCTTAAGCGATGTCTCCACAGATTTGGCTGTGTCAATAACCGTTTTCTCAAAGTTGATTGGTGTCCAATTAAAAGTTTTCATCGTGTTGCTTATGTCAGCTTCTATTGTGTTTCCTACAAATGGCAACATTCCTTTCATTTCGTCATTAAAATTAGCCATAAATTTCAATAAAAATGTAGGTGCAAGTCTGGTGCTAACTTTATCATAACCATTTGCTTTTAAAATTTTTGCAATTTCTTGAATGGCATAAGGCTTTTCAGATGTTACAATAAAACGCTTTCCTTTTGCTTTTTCATTTTCTAATGCCGAAACGTGAATAGTTGCTACATCTCTTACGTCAGACATTACCGAATATGCTTTTGGCAACATTGGAACTTGTCCTGTAATGAGTTTTTTAAAAAAATCCATCGCTTCTGTTGCCAAATTGCCTGTCAATGTAGGTCCATAAATAGGTCCTGGGTTTACGACTACTAATTCTAATTTATTTTCGTCTGTTTGATTTTTTATAAATTCCCAAGCACTTTGTTCGGCAAGTGTTTTGCTTTTAAAGTAAGCAGTTACATTTTTTGCATTTATGTCTGTCCAACTGTCTTGATTTAATTTTATCAAACCTTCTTTTCCTCCACTCATAGCCACTGTTGAAGAAGTTAGCACCAGTCTTTTTACACCTGCTTTTTTAGCGGATTTCAATGCTCTTAATGTGCCTTCAACAGCAGGTTTGATTAGTTCATTTTCGTCTTTGGGTACTTTTACTACAAATGGCGAAGCAATATGAAGAACATAATCACAACCTTCCATTGCTTTGTCCCATCCCTCATCTTTCATAAGGTCAAGTTCGCAAAATTCTAAATTTCCTTTTGGGTCAATTTCTTTTTTTATTCCGTTAATCACTTCGTCCGTTTTAGATAAACTCCTAACCGAACCTCTAACTGCATAGCCTTTTTTTAATAATTCAACTGCACAATGTTGTCCTACAAAACCTGATATTCCTGTTACTAATACTTTATTCATTTTTTGAAACTTAATTGATTTAATATAACAACCCAAACCCAGTTTTTACCGAGTTTGGATTGTCAAATTTGGTTTAAGCCTACATTCCTGGTATAATTATCACTCTACCTGCTTCTGATTGAAGTTCGTTAATACGAAGGTTTTTATATGGTTGATACTCCTCCGAGTTGTACCATCCTTCGGCAGATTCCATACTTGGGAATTGAAGTACTGCTGCCCAATTTCCGTCCCATTCTCCTTCTTTTACATTTGGAGCTGGTGTTCCTGCTATCATTTGCCCTCCGTGTTTCATTAAAATTGGAATTGCAAATTGTGCATAGCGTTGATTAAGCTCTTCAAGGCTATCAACTTTCATTTGAACCATAATGTAGGCTGGTTTTGTAACCTGTGCACTTTGAGTGCTTTTTTCTTGATTGTCCATTTTTTTAAATTTAAAATATTACTTTTGTATCGCAAGCAAAAATAGACAATTACTTTCGTAGTGCAAGTAATATGTAAGATAAATTGCAAATTGCAAGTAAAAATTAATGTTCACATAATATGGATTATAAATTTCGTTGCGAATGCCCAATAACGTCAGCCCTTGATATTTTAGGGGATAAATGGGTATTGGTTATCATAAAGCAAATGCTAATAGAAGATAAGAAAACCTTTAAAGACTTCACCGAAAGCGATGAGTCCATTGCCACCAATATTCTTTCATCTAAGCTAAAATGTTTGGAAGAATTAGAGATTATAACCAAAACTCAACTCCCTGATAATAAAAAAACTAATCTGTACCTTTTAACTGAAAAGGGATTGGCTTTAACTCCAATTATTGTTGAATTGTCTATTTGGAGTGATGAAAATGTGAGGGAATTAAATTCAATTATGAGAGATAGTCCTGAAATAGCAATAATGAAAAGTGATAAAAATGCTTTTATAAAAATGATACAAGATACCTATAAGTCAAAGACTGAAAAGTTTTATTAGCGGTTTCATTTTCTTGTCCCGTTTGGTGTGTCCTCTATGCTTGCCGCTAACGTTTCGCGCACAGGCGCATACCCTTTTCGGGTTGCGCTTGTGCGCTGTTATAGCCAGTTTTATTCCTTTACAATCTTTGTGTAATAAGTTTTGTTTGTTGTTTTGACCTTCACTAAATAGTTACCTGATGGTAATCCATCAAGTTTAATTTCAATTTCTTTGTTTCCATTAGCTTTTCCTATAGAATTCAATTGCCCTAAAAGTGAGAATAATTCGACAGCTAGAATTTCATACTCACATTTGATAGTTAAACTTTTGGTCGCTGGGTTAGGGTAAACATAAAAGTTATTTTTTGATGAAATATCTTTAATATTAAGTACTGCAGAATTCTCAAAAACTCTAACATGTCCTGCATTATTGCCATTTGCATCATCGCCTGGAGCACTGGTTGCTACGATTGATCCGTCTGATGAAAGACTAACTGCAATCCCACTAAAATCACCTGCCGACGCTCCGTTGATTACATTTCCAATTTGAATCCAGTTGCCAGATTGATTCTCGAAAATATGCGTACTGCCAGCATCAACCCCATTACCGTCATTTCCATACGCTCCTACACCGAGTATATTGCCATTTGCCGAAAGAGACACGGAATAACCGAGAAAATCACCTGCATTGCCAAGAATTGTATTACCGATTTGTGTCCATATCCCATTAACGTTTTTGAAAACCTGAGCTGATCCACCAGGCATTCTCAGATACTCACCGGTTGCAACTGTTGATCCATCAGCAGATAAACTAACACTATTACCAAATTCACCTGCGGGAGTTGAACCATTGATATTAGAACCAATTTGTGTCCAAGTGCCAGCAACATTTTCGAATACACTTATATAGCCAGTTTCGTTAACAAATATGTCCCCTATAGCTCCAATAGCCACAATGGATCCATCGGAAGATAAACTAATAGATACCCCGAAATAGTCTGCTTGTCCACTTGCATTAATGTCATTTCCGATTTGTACCCAATTACCTGATTGGTATGTATAGATTCTTACTTTACCCGAAAACGGACCTAAACCCGAAACGTCTGCTCCGCGCGAGCCAACAGCGAGTATGGACCCATCGGTTGACAAACTTACCGATCCAGTTTGCCAGTTAAAGAATCCCCGTTTGATGCTACTACCAATTTGTGTCCAATTATTATTCACATTTCGAAACACACGAACTTGTCCGGATAGACTACCATTTACTGCACTAATGGGTTCACCAACAGCGACAGTAGACCCATCTTGTGATATGCTTACGTATTGACCTGTTTGATCCCCGCCATCACCATCAATGTCGCTACCGATTTGAACCCAATTTCCGTTAACGTTCTCATAAACTCTCACATGGCCACCAGCTGATGTCGCAGAAGGTCCACTCCCTTGATTATAATTTGCACCAATAGCTATTACAGTACCGTTTGAATTAATTGAAATGGAACGGCCACTGCCGTCACCTGCCGCTTCGCCATTTATTGCACTACCTATTTGCATCCATTGACCAAGGCATATGGTTGGTATTAAGGTTAGAAGTGTTAATGTTTTTTTCATCACTGTTTTGTTTTAAAATTGGCTGTAACGGTTTGCAGCTACAAGAAGTTGTTGATTTCGAAGCACTAAACTATCTTCCAGCACTGAACTTGATACGAAGCACGAAGCTTCATTTAACTACTGAACCGCCAATTTCTTGTAGGTGCTGTTAGCGGTTCGTTGTTTTTTGTCGTCAGTTTTCATTTAAGGTTTTCTCCCAATTTTTCAATTTTGTCTAACCATTTTTTTCGTAAGGAAAGTTCTGTGTTTTTTATTGGCCCAACATAAGTTACTTTAACAGGCTTTATTCCACAAAATTCCAAGATGGATTTCTTCAACTGGTTAACGCTTGGTCGCCCAAATGCAAACCAATAATACCAAGACGGTTGGTCAAGGGTTGTAATAATGTGAGCCGTCTTACCTGCTAATAGTTTGTCCCACCATACAGAATTTTCTCGATGCTGAAATGCAAAACCAGGCAAAAAAAGTCTATCAATAAAACCTTTTGTTATTGCAGGAAGTCCGCCCCACCAAACAGGGTGAACCCAAACTAAATGGTCAGCCCATTTGATTTTTTCCCAAGCATATAATAAGTCGGGTTCTAATTCAGTCCTTTTTTGGTAACCAAATTGCAAGTTTGGATTGAAAATTAAATCTTTAATCACAATCTCCTTAATGTCAGCTCCCGAAGTTAATGCACCTTTTTTGTATGCTTCGAAAAGTCCAAAATTAAAACTATCACTGTTTGGGTGTCCGTTTATGATGAGTATTTTTTTCATTTAATGTGTTTAAATTATTTGTCTGCCAAATGTTTACTCTGTCGTCTTTTTACAATGACCGCTAACTTACTTATAAGGGTGGTTTGTATAGGCTAATGTAACGAAAAACGGCTGTATTTGGGTAGGTTTATGTGTGGAAATATTTGGAGGAAGGGAAGGGA
>Ga0209401_1002673_pt1 | contig 11452 bp, 10 predicted proteins | sample M_140807_MF_Meta_FD_187318 | JGI IMG/M metagenome (GOLD analysis project Ga0209401, IMG submission 187318) | Freshwater microbial communities from Lake Montjoie, Canada to study carbon cycling - M_140807_MF_MetaG (SPAdes) (version 2) | ecosystem: Environmental > Aquatic > Freshwater > Lake...
TGAAGATGGCCGCGGCGAAACCCGCCTCTCGCGTGATCGGGCGAAGCGCCTCACGGCGTGGTTGGCCCTCGAGCAGGCGTTGGACCGCGGGGAGCTCGTCACCGGCACCGTGACCGGCAAGGTCAAGGGCGGCCTCACCGTGATGACCAACGGCATCCGCGCCTTCCTGCCTGGTTCGCTCATCGACACGCGTCCGGTCAAGGACACCACGCCCTACGAGGGCAAGACCATGGAGTTCAAGGTCATCAAGCTCGACCGCAAGCGCAACAACGTGGTTGTCTCGCGTCGTGCCGTGGTTGAACTGGCCCAGGGCGAAGAGCGTGCGAAGCTGCTCGAAACCTTGCGCGAGGGCTCCATCATTACAGGCACGGTCAAGAACATCACTGAGTACGGCGCATTTATCGATCTGGGTGGAATCGACGGACTCTTGCACATTACCGACATGGCGTGGCGTCGCGTTCGCCACCCTTCCGAAGTGTTGGCAGTCGGTCAGGAAGTTACCGCCAAAGTGCTTCGGTTTGATCAGGAAAAGAACCGTGTGTCGCTGGGCGTCAAGCAACTGGGCGACGACCCTTGGACCGGGATTGCACGACGTTACCCGCAGGGTACTCGCATGTTCGGCAAGGTCACCAACATCACCGATTACGGTTCGTTTGTGGAGATCGAACCGGGCATCGAGGGCTTGGTACACGTGTCCGAAATGGACTGGACCAACAAGAACGTCAACCCTGCCAAAGTTGTTGCTCTGGGCGAAGAGACCGAGGTGATGATTCTCGAGATCGACGAAGAGCGTCGGCGTATTTCGCTCGGGATGAAACAGTGCCGTCCCAACCCCTGGCAGGAATTTGCCGACGCCTTCAACAAGGGCGATAAGGTCAAGGGCACGATCAAGTCGATCACGGACTTTGGCGTCTTCATTGGTCTCAATGGCGCGATTGATGGTCTGGTGCATCTCACCGACCTGTCCTGGACCAAGGCCGGCGAGGAGGCCGTTCGCGATTACAAGAAGGGCGACGAGGTCGAGGCAGTTGTCCTGGCCATTGATACCGAGCGCGAGCGCATTTCACTCGGCATCAAGCAGATGGCGGGTGATCCGTTTGGGGAATACGCCGGTCAGCATGAGAAGGGCGCAATGGTGCGCGGCACCGTCAAGACCGTGGACGCTCGTGGCGCCGTGGTTGATCTGGGCGATGAGACCGAAGGGTATCTGCGGGCCAGCGAAATTTCGCGTGACCGCGTCGAAGATGCGCGTGCGCACTTCAACGAGGGCGATACCGTTGAGGCCATGATCATCAACGTTGACCGCAAGAATCGGTCGATCCAGTTGTCGATCAAGGCCAAAGACAACGTCGAGACTGCTGACGCGATGGAACGAATCAGCGCCGAAAGCGGAGCGACGACGGGGATGTCCAATTTGGGCGCTTTGTTGCGCGCCAAACTGGACGGACAACGCGACGAGCGCTGAGGCCTGCGGGGCTTCTTCACCTGCCCGTGACCAAAAGCGAACTGATCACCCGGCTCGCCGTGCGCTATCCGCAACTCGTCGTCAAGGACGCCGAGTTTGCGGTGCGGACCATTCTCGAGGCGATGGCGAGCACGCTGGCCGATGGGCATCGAATCGAGATTCGGGGGTTCGGCAGTTTCGCGCTGTCGCATCGCCCCCCACGGCTCGGCCGTAATCCCAAGTCGGGTGAACAGGTGCAGGTGCCGCAAAAGCGGGTGCCCCATTTCAAACCGGGAAAGGAGCTCCGGCTACGCGTAGATCTGACCGCGCGGCCTGAATGATGTCCTCCGGACTTTCGATTGGCCATTGGGATGGACGATGAACGTCCTGGGCTGGATCGTTCGAATCGCACTCTTTTTGGTCTTGCTGCTGTTTGCGATGTCGAACACCGAACTGGTCACCCTGCGTCTCTGGGGGGCCAATCTGGCGTGGCGCGAACCGCTGGTTCTATTCCTGCTCGCGTTTTTTGCGTCGGGTACGGCGCTCGGCCTTCTAGCCCTTGTCCCCACCTTGTTTAGACAGCGCCGCGAAATCGGCAGACTGCGGCGTACGATCGATTCGATGCAGTCGACTGAGTCGACGGGCACGCTTCAATCGTCCGGTGTCGATGCTGCGCGACCTTTGCCTTAGCCGGTTGATTGCGCGATGGAGTTTGAGCTTTGGTGGCTGCTGATCCTTCCGCTGTTGTTCGCGCTCGGATGGTTCGCCGCGCGGGCTGATTTGCGCCAGCAGTCGACTGAGGCACGCCGCCTTCCGGATGCGTATTTTCGGGGCCTGAACTACCTGCTTAATGAAGAATCTGACCGGGCCATTGACGCGTTTGTTGATGTCGTTCGGCTTGACCCAGAAGCGGCCGAACTTCACTTTGCACTGGGTAATCTGTTCCGTCGGCGCGGCGAGACCGATCGCGCGATCCGCGTCCATGAGCACCTCGCTGGTCGAATGGATCTGGCCGAAAAGGTGCGCGATCAGGCGCAATACGAACTTGGCCAGGACTATCTGAAAGCGGGATTGCTCGACCGCGCCGAGCAGGTATTCACGAGATTGGCCAGTACTGGATTGGCGACTCGTGCCGCATTTTGTCGACTCGAGATCGCTCAAACCGAGCGTGACTGGGCGCGGGCTGTTGTGCTGGGTCATGAATGGTTGGCGATTCCCATTGAGCGGCTCGAAATCGCCGAACGCGAGCAGCGTCAAGTGGTCACTCAGCGGATCGTTCATTTCTATTGTGAACAGGGGACGCCGGCTGCATTGCTTGCTGCCGCGGCGATGCCTGAAGGGGAGCACCATCCGCGGGTCCTGCAACTCACCGCGGAATTGGCCCGCCAACGTGGCGACCTTGCGGCCGCCCTCGCAGCCTGGATGGTTTTGGGTAAGGCCGCCCCGATCTACATCGCGCCGGTCGCCCAGCAAGTGCTTGACGACTGGCGTAATGCCGGACGTCTCGAGGAAGGGGTTCACTGGCTCGAAGACTGTCACCAGCGCGAGCCATCGAGTGACTTCGTTCAGGCGATCGCCCGATCAAAATTGGCGCTCGACGGACTTTCGTCAGCTCAGGCCTGGGCGACCCAGGAGCTCACGGAACGTCCTTCACTGCAGGGTTTGGAGAGCCTACTAGCACTGCGTGAAGGCGCTCTCCCCATCGAACATTCCGTCGACGCCGAGAGCGCTTCCTCCGCTCTGAGCGAACCGTTGATTCGTCAGCTGATGCGACCGCAACTGCAGCGGGTTGCGCGCTATCGTTGCCTTCAGTGCGGATTTGAGGGGCGGCAATTTCATTGGCATTGCCCCGGTTGTCAACGTTGGGCCTCTTGTTCGCCACGACGGATCGAGGAGATTCAGGGATGAGTCATTTTGCGCAGGCCAGACTGTTGGTGGTGGGCGACCTCATGCTCGACCGATATTGGTTCGGTGAAGTGGAGCGTATTTCGCCCGAGGCGCCGGTTCCGGTGGTTCGTGTTCAACGGGTCGAGGAACGGCTGGGCGGCGCTGCCAACGTTGCCCGAAACGCGGCCACGTTGGGGTGTGTCACCACTCTGGCGGGCATTGTGGGTGATGACGAACCCGGACGCTGCATCGAGGTACTGGCAGCCGAAGCCGGAATCACGGCCCAGTTGTGGCGCGATCCGAAATTACCCACCACGGTCAAACTGCGCGTCATCGGGCGCCAGCAACAACTGATTCGCGTGGATTTCGAAGCCCAACCCGAAGCTTCGCTGCTCGACGCCAAGCTGGCAGCAGTTTGCGCGCGGATCGCTGATCAGGATGTGTTGATTCTTTCGGACTACGGTAAGGGGGCACTTCACCGCATCGAATCGATGATTGCAGCCGCCAAACAAGCCCGAATTCCGGTCATCGTGGATCCTAAAGGGGCAGATTACGCGCGCTATGCGGGCGCAACGCTTCTCACCCCAAATCGCGCCGAATTACGTGCAGTCGTTGGGCCTTGGGTCGACGAGGCCGATCTCACCAATCGCGCGCAGAATCTTCGGCAATCCCTCGGGCTCGACCACCTCCTGCTAACCCGCAGTGAAGAGGGGATGACGTTGTTTTCCAGTCGGGGTACCTTTCATGTGCTGGCCCAAGCTCGTGAAGTGTTCGATGTGTCGGGTGCCGGTGACACGGTGGTCGCAGTGCTCGGTGCCATGTTGGCGCGCAGCGAGACGGTCGAAGAGGCGGTTAGCCTGGCAAACCGCGCGGGCGGTATTGTGGTTGGTAAGTTAGGGACCGTTGCGATTTCCTTCGACGAGCTGTTTGCAGGCGTACCTGCCCGGTCGTAATTGTTCGGAGAATAGGATGATTCTGGTCACTGGCGGTTCTGGTTTTATCGGGTCGAACCTGGTGCGAGCACTCAATGTGCAGGGCGAGCGCGACATCATTGTGGTCGACGACCTGTCGACCGGCGATCGGTTTCAAAATCTCGTCGATCTGACGATTTCCGACTACTTCGACAAAGACGAATTCTTGACGCGCCTGGCGTCACTGCCGCGACCGCGTGTGGTGTTTCATCAGGGCGCCTGCTCGGACACCATGGAGCATGATGGTCGATTCATGATGGCCAATAACTACCGATGGTCGCGGACCCTTTTCGAGTGGTGTCAGCAAGAGCGTGTTCCGCTCATTTATGCATCGTCGGCGGCGGTTTATGGGGGCAGCGAACAATTCTCAGAGCGCCCTGAACACGAGCAGCCGTTGAATGTGTACGGCTATTCGAAGCTCCTGTTTGACCAGATTGTCCGGCAGCAGATTCACTCGGCGGGGGCCGCCAAATTGACGGCCCCGGTGATTGGTCTTCGATATTTCAATGTTTATGGCCCCCGCGAACAGCACAAAGGACGAATGGCCTCTGTGGCCTTTCATCAGGTCGGGCAGTGGCGCGCCGAAGGGTTCGTTCGTCTGTTTGGTGCCTGGGATGGTTGGCAGGAAGGGCAGCAGTCGCGCGACTTTGTTCATGTCGATGACGTGGTCGCGGTCAATCTCTGGTTCGCTCGTCAGGCGGCCGAGGGGCGCGATCATTCAGGTGTTTATAACTGTGGGTCTGGGCGTGCGCAGGCCTTTAATGAAGTGGCTCAGGCGGTTGCAAATACGATGCGCAAATCCCAAGGCCAGGCCGAATTGCCGCTGGCCGAACTGGTCGCGCAGGGATTGATTCGGTACGCCCCTTTCCCAGATAGCCTCAAGGGCAAGTATCAGAGCTATACCGAGGCTGATCTCGGTCAGCTGCGGGCCTTGGGGTGCGATATCGCCTTCCGTGGCGTCGAAACAGGTGTCGCTGACTACGTCGAATGGCTAATCCAAAAGTCCTGAACCTGGGGGCCGCGAACGGCTTATCCTAAGACGATCTTTGGGCCGGAGTTCGTGGATATGCGTGTTGCGATGTTCGTCGGAAAGTCCGTCGGCAGGCTGGCAGTGTTTTTGGCGATCGGGGTAACGGCCGGGGTAACGTCCGGGCTGGCGGAGGTGCGTCTCTCGGTCGAAATCAACACCGCGACTGACGAACAACTGCAATCGCTTAGGGGGATTGGTCCCGCCATGGCGGGACGGATCATCGCCGAGCGCGCGCGGGCTCCGTTCAGCAGCCTTGCCGATTTTGATGAGCGGGTCAAAGGCGTGGGGACCATCACGTTGCGGCGCTGGGTAACTGACGGGCTTGTGCTGGCGACTCCAGTTCGTGCGGCGGGCGCGCAGCGGTCGTCGGCTAGATCCGCCGCATCCGTCTCGTCCCCAGGCGCCGCGGGGGCGCCGGTGATTGAGCAATTTCAAGGGGGAGGCGTACTGCCGACGCCGCACGGTCGAGTCCTGAATTTGCCATGACCTCGGGGCCTTTTCTTGCATCCAGCGCTGTGCTCGAGCGGCTGTCACTCTATGGCCGCCTGACCCGTCTGCATCGGCCGATTGGCACGCTCTTGCTGCTATGGCCGACCTATTGGGCCCTTTGGATCGCATCCAATGGATTGCCGGAGGCCTCCAAGATCGTGATCTTCGGGGTTGGAACCCTCCTGATGCGCTCGGCTGGCTGCGCCGTGAACGACTGGGCCGACCGGGACTTTGACCGGCACGTCGCACGCACCAAGGACCGACCCTTGACGTCTGGCGCCATCCAGTCGCGCGAAGCGCTTGCGGTGGCGGGCGCGCTAGCGCTGGCCGCCGCCGGTCTCCTCTATTGGCTCAACAACGCGGCGCGCGGTCTGGCGCTCGTGGCGGTTGCGGTCGCCGTGATCTATCCGTTCTGCAAGCGGTTCTTGCCGCTCCCGCAAGCAGTGCTTGGGATCGCATTCGGGATGGGGATCCCGATGGCGTTTGCCGCGGTTCAGGGGTCCGTTTCACTGACCGGTTGGTTGCTGTTTGCCGCCAACTGGTTCTGGACGATTGCCTACGACACCGAATACGCCATGACCGATCGCGAAGACGATTTGCGGATCGGGATCAAGACGTCGGCCATCACGTTTGGTCGTTATGACATTTATGCAGTCTTTGGCTGTTATGTCGTCGCGCTGGCTTTACTGGGCATTGTCGGTCACCGGCAGGGTTACGGATTGGCCTGGGTAGCCGGGCTGGTTGCCGCCGCGGGTATCGCTGTCCAACATATGATCTGGATCCGGAATCGCGATTCCTCCGCCTGCCTGAGAGCATTCCATCACAACACCTGGTTTGGATTTGCCGTGTTTGCCGGTCTCGTGGTGCAGACCTTAGCGTAATCAATCCTGGCCGAGTGCGTCGCCAAGTTGGGCGCCACGTTCACATGCCGCGCGGATCCCGGCTTTGATCCCCGATTCGACGTGGGCTTCCGCCATGGCTGCCAGCGCAGCCGCCGTGGTTCCTCCCGGGGAGGTCACGCGCTCGCGCAGACGTGAGGGGGATTCTTCTGACTGCATCGCGAGGCGGGTCGCGCCATTAAAAGTCGCCATGGTCAGGATATGGGCCGCCTCCGGGCTGAGTCCGAGTTCGATTCCGGCAGATTGCATGGCTTCCATCCAATGAAAGACATAGGCAGGGCCACTTCCAGACATCGCCGTGACCGCATTGATCAGGGGCTCACTGTTGACCCAAAGCGTTGCACCCGCAGCAGACATTAACTCGTCTGCCAACGCTCGGTCATCCTCGGGGGTTTGTGGCAAGGCGAACAGACCGGTGATACCCGCGCCCACCAGTGCAGGCGTATTGGGCATGGCGCGAATAATTCGTAGGTGGCCGCCGAGCCAGCGAGCAATGTCCGTCGCGCGAATGCCTGCCGCAAGACTGATGACAGCGCAGTGGCTTGCATATGGACCCAGTTCGCGCGCTACGGGTTGGAGTTGCTGCGGCTTTACGGCAAGCACAATGGCGTCGACATCGAGCGCCTGAGCGGTGGCCGCTGCCGCGAGTGAGCCGTATGTCGGGACGTTAAATCGCTCGCCCAGTTGGGCGCGCTGTTCGGCCAGAGTCTCAACGACGCCCGCGATCTGCACAGTCGAGCCCGCTCGCATGAGCCCGCCAATCAGTGCGCTGGCCATATTTCCGCCACCCACGAAACAGAGTCGCCGGGACGGGCTGGCGCCACCGATTGACGCGGTGAGCGAGATGGGGGTGGTGGTGGACCGGGTGTTCGAGGCGGACATGTCGGACCGGGTGGGTGAGGGTTTCATTAGGGCTAGGGTTTGGCAGGTGGCGGGGCTAACTTGGCTTCGATGTTGGCTTCGATGAACCCGCGGGTGAACTGCTTCGGCCGCAAACCAAGCAACCACAGGCTGGCTCCGTAGACGAGCGCGGCCAGGGCGACAAATCCGAGGGTCTGTCCGGCACGCCACCACAGCGACTGGGCTTCAAGGTTCCAGGCCAGCCACGGCCGACCGGCGACGCATAGGGCCAACAGTGCGCCGATTGCAACGCCCACCCGAAGGCTAAAGACACCCCAGCCCGGTTGGGCCCGCCAGGCCCCAGCCCGGACCAGTCCGAAAAGCAGAAGCGAGGCGTTGATCCATGCGCCGGCCGAAATAGCCGCCGCCAGTCCGGCGTGGTCTAGCCAGGGGACGAGCACGAAATTCATCACCTGCGTCGCCGCAAGTACGGCGATCCCGATGCGCACAGGCGTTCGGATGTCTTGGCGGGCATAAAACCCCGGGGCCAGGATCTTGATCGCCACCAGGGGTACCAGGCCTGCCGCGTAGGCCGTGACGGCGCGAGCCGTCATCGTAACGTCGTGGGCTTCAAAGCGTCCGTAGTGAAAGAGTAGCGCGGTTAGCGGCTCGGCAAGCAAGGCCATACCGACCATCGCGGGCAGGGCAGCGATCACAGTCAGGCGCAGCCCAGAGTCGAGTAGTTGGGCATACCGGGTGTGGTCTCCGGCAGCGTGGGCTGATGAGAGCGTCGGTAGCAAGACAGTCCCTAATGCGACCCCCAGCAACGCGGTCGGAAACTCCATCAGCCGATCTGCATAGGAAATCCAGGACACCGAGCCAGGGGCAAGTCGCGAGGCAATTTGGGTATTGATAATCAATGAAATCTGGGCGACTGAGACGGCCAGTGTGGCGGGCGCCATTTGTGCCAAGAGTTTCCGGACACGGGCATCGCGCATTGAGTCTCTGAGCGCTCGGAAGAGGTCAAGCCGGACCTTTGGCAACAAGCCGAGTCGAGCCAGCGCGGGGATTTGAATCGCCAGTTGAAGTACCCCTCCAAGCATCACACCGGCAGCGAGCGACAGGACGGGTGGGTCCAGGTGGCTGGAAAGGCCCCAGCCCGCGCTGATCATCGACAAATTCAGAAGGACCGGGGTTGCTGCTGGAACGGCAAACCGCCGCCAGGTGTTGAGTACGCCGGAGGCCAGAGCCACCATGGAAATAAGCAGGATGTAGGGAAACATCCAGCGCGTCATCAGAACCGCTGCATCGAACGCCTCTGGTGTGCGTGAAAGGCCGCCGGCCATCGCCAACACAAGTAAGGGCGCCCCAGCGACCCCCAGGATGGAGACCAGAACCAGAATCCAGAACAGAAGGGTTGCGACTCGATCGATCAGGGTGGCCGCTTCGGCACGTTCGGACTCGCTGTCATCACCACGGGCCTGCGCCAGCAGTGGCACAAAAGCTTGCGAGAACGCTCCCTCTGCAAACATCCGGCGCAGCAGATTCGGCAATCTGAAGGCGACAAAAAACGCGTCCGTCAGCGGACTTGCGCCAAAAAGGGTTGCGGTGACGTTTTCTCGAATCAGGCCGGTGATTCGGGAGAGCAGCGTCAGCGCCGAGACGGTGCCGGCCGCACGCAGAAGATTCATGGACAGGATTTCACGGGTATTGCATCCATATGTCAATGGCGGTTATCCTAGAAGGCTTTCGTATTTATTCGCCGGAAACCCGAATGGCCAACATTGCCTCCGCACGCAAACGAGCCCGCCAAAGCGTCAAGCTCAACGCTGCAAACTCGAGCTTGCGCTCGACGCTGCGCACCGCGATCAAGTCAGCCCGCAAGGCGATTGTTGCCGGTGACAAGACCGCTGCTGAAGCGGTTTATCGCGCTGCGACCAGCACGATCGATCGGATTGCAGACAAAAAAATCATCCACAAGAATAAGGCTTCGCGCCACAAGAGCCGTTTGGCAGCCGCCCTCAAGGCGATGGCCCCAGCCGCTGCTTAAAACTATTGAAGACCGGCGCCTGAATTAGTTAGACGGGCGTCTTTGTAGCCAAGGCCCGCGACCCAAAAATCGCGCTGCCGACCCGAACGATTGTGGCCCCTTCGGCGATTGCCGCCTCAAGATCTGCTGACATTCCCATCGAAAGGGTGTTCCATCCGCTGAGTGCTGGCGCGATCGAGGAGATCCCAGACAAGTTGCCGCGGATCGACTCGAAAAGTTGACGTGCCCGTGCGAACTCAGCACGTTGCGCGTTGAACTCGGTCAGCGCTTCCGGAATCACCATCAGACCTCGCACCCGAAGTCCGGGGAGCGGCAATAGCGACTCGACCAGAGCCAGAGCGTCTTGGGGTTCCACCCCGCTCTTGCTTGCTTCGCCGCTCACATTGACTTGAATGCAAACCTGCAACGGGCCTCGTGACGCCGGCCGTTGCTCGGAGAGACGCTGGCCGATGCGCTCCCGGTCAACCGTATGGACCCAATCAAAGTGTTCGGCAACGGCCCGAGTTTTGTTGGACTGCAAGGGCCCGATGAAATGCCAGATCGGTCGTGGCGTGAGCGATTCCGGTCCTGGTGTGAGCAACTCCTCGGGCATCGCCTGAATTTTCTGGATGCCCTCCTGAACGTAGTTTTCACCAAACGACGTCTGGCCAGCCATCCACGCTGCAGAAACCGCATCGAGGCCGAAGGTCTTTGAGACTGCGAGCAAACTCACGCTACCCGGCACACGTCCCCAGGCCAATTCCGCGTTGCGAACACGGGTACGGACCTCTTGGAGGGATTCTTGAATCGACAAACTGGGCGCGTTCATTCGGGCTGGATCGCCTCGGATAAAGCGGGTGGCTCAGTGGTCGTTTTGTGCTTCGACCCTGCGTAGATTTCGAATCGAAACAACCGACATTCAATCGCACCATTGAAAAGCGGCGTTCGACGAGTTTCGGCCAGACGCATCCGCTTGGGCAGCGTCGGGTCGCTGGTTAACAGGCAGGCACTCCAGCCGGGGAATCGATGTTTTAGCAGTGTGGCAAAGGCTGGCCAAAATCGATCGGCCTGGGCCAGTGACTGACGTCCGCCAAGGTCAAGGCGCTCGCCATAGGGCGGGTTCGTAACCAGGAGGCCATGGTCGGCGGGCGCTGCATCGAGGTTAAGCACATCGAGTTGTCGAAACTGAACAGCATCCGGCGCAAGGCCCGCCGCAGCGAGATTGTTTTGAGATGTCGAGATCGCCGCAACCGAGATGTCCGACCCGAAGATCGGTGCACGGCTGGAGCCATCCCAATTCGATCCGGAATGACCCGGACCAGCGCGCCACGGACTCTTGGCGATCACGGCCGCCGAATGAGACGCATCGCGGATTTTCGACCAGAGCTGCGGGTCGAAGTCCCGCATCCGCTCAAACGCAAACCGTCGTCGGGCGCCCGGCGGACGGCCAGAAGCGATGTCCGCAGCTTCGATCACCACCGTGCCCGATCCACAGAAGGGATCAAAGAGTGGTTGATCTGGTGTCCAGCCCGCAAGCCCTAAAAGCCCAGCCGCAAGGTTTTCCTTGAGCGGGGCTTCGAACCCCTCGCGTCGCCAACCCCGCTTGAACAGGGCCTCACCAGACCAGTCCAGATAGAGCGTCGCCTGATGAGCATCGAGATGGGCAAAAATGCGACGTTCCGGTTTTCGGGTGTCCATCGAGGGACGTTCGCCACTGTGTTCCCGGTGGTGATCGACCAACCCGTCCTTGATCCTCTGCAGGGCGAAATGGAGGCTTTGCAGCGGCGACCGGGTGGCTGTCACGTCGATCCGCGCCGTCGCCTGAGCATCGTGCCAACGCCCCCAGGGCGTCTGCAAGGCGAG
>Ga0209401_1002675_pt1 | contig 11445 bp, 10 predicted proteins | sample M_140807_MF_Meta_FD_187318 | JGI IMG/M metagenome (GOLD analysis project Ga0209401, IMG submission 187318) | Freshwater microbial communities from Lake Montjoie, Canada to study carbon cycling - M_140807_MF_MetaG (SPAdes) (version 2) | ecosystem: Environmental > Aquatic > Freshwater > Lake...
TATCAATTTCTTCATTAAGATTATTTAGAAAAACATAAAGTTTAGCAACGGCTACATTAATATGAAATTTTTCTATACATTCTGTAATTTCTTTTATTAGGATGTCAGTTTTAATTAAAAAATTATTATCTATTTCTTGCTTTTCTTTTTTATAAACTTTTATTTTTTCACAAACACGCCAGATTTTTTGTATATATTTAAATGCACCTTGGATTCCACTATCACTCCATTGGATGTCTCGATCTGGAGGACTGTCTGATAAGATAAACCATCTTACAGCATCAGCGCCATAAATTTTGATAATATCATCAGGATCGACAATATTTTTCTTAGACTTAGACATGGCCTGACTGTCTCCTTTTCGAACTTTTTCTTTATTATCTAAAAAATAAGATCCATCTTTTTCAATAACTTCTTTTGGAAAAACCCATTTCCCTTTTTCTGTTTTAAAAGTTGGATGGCATACCATTCCTTGAGTAAAAAGATTTTCAAAAGGTTCGTAAACTTTTAATTTAAATTCATCTTGTAGCGCTAGAGTAAAAAATCTTGAATATAAAAGATGTAATATGGCATGCTCAACTCCACCAATATATTGGTCTACTGGCATCCAATAATTAGCTTCATCTATATTAAAAGGTCTGTCATTTTCTTTTGGTGAACAGAAGCGAAGAAAATACCAAGAAGAATCTACAAATGTATCAAGCGTGTCAGTTTCACGAATAGCTTTCATCCCAGTTTCTGGACATTTTGTATATTTCCATGTGGGGTGGTTTTCTAATGGATTTCCTGGTTTGCTAAAGTCTATATCTTTAGGAAGCTCTATAGGTAAATCTTTTTCTGGAACTAAAATAACCTTTCCATCTTCTCTATACATAATTGGGATTGGACATCCCCAATATCTTTGTCTAGATATTCCCCAGTCCTTAAGACGATAAATTGTTTTAGAATTTCCCATCTTTTTGTTTTCTATTCTTTGAACAATATTTTTTTTTGCATCTTCGATTGTTAAATCATTAAGAAAATCTGAATTAATAATATAACCATCGTCAGTGTATGCTTGATCATTAATTATGATAGATTCAGACTTATTGGGACTTACAACGGGAATTATTTCTAGATTGTATTTTTTAGCAAATTCCAAATCTCTTTGATCATGTGCAGGACAACCAAATATAGCTCCAGTTCCATAATCCATAAGTATAAAATTAGCCACATAAATTGGTATTTTTTTATTTAAAAATGGATGAAATGCGAAAAATGGCGTTTTAAAACCTAATTTTTCATTTTTAGACAACGATGATTCTGTTGTGATATTTTTCAATGCAAGCTCTTTAAAATTTTCAAAATTTTTTTCATTTTTAAAAGACTCAGTAAAAGGATGATCCGGGGCAATAGCAATAAATGAGGCACCAAATATTGTGTCTGGTCTTGTTGTAAAAATTTTAATTTTAGTATTTTTAAAATCAGAAGTGAAATCAATTTCGCAACCCACAGATTTTCCAATCCAGTTTTTTTGCATTAGTCTTACTTTTTCTGGCCAACCCTTCAAACCATCGAGAGACTTTAATAATTGATCAGAATATTTTGTAATATTTAAGAACCATTGATTTAATTCTTTCTTTTCAACGATTGCTCCAGATCTCCAACCTTTGCCATCAATCACCTGCTCATTTGCTAGAACTGTATTGTCGACAGGGTCCCAGTTTACATAACTCTTTTTTTTATAAGCAATTCCTTTTTTAAAAAGGATAGAAAATAAGATTTGTTGATGTTTATAATATGAAGCATCGCAAGTAGAAATTTCTTTATCCCAATCTATTGATAGGCCTAGTTGTTGTAACTGGGACTTCATTGTTGAAATATTTTTTAACGTCCAGTCTTTGGGGTGTAGATTGTTTTGTATAGCCGCATTTTCTGCAGGTAAACCAAAAGCATCCCAGCCCATTGGATGTAGAACATTATATCCATTTAGTCTTTTAAAATTAGCAATCACATCTCCTAGAGTGTAATTTCTTACGTGTCCCATATGAATCTTTCCCGAAGGATAAGGAAACATTTCAAGACAATAAAATTTTTTATTTAAATTTTTTTTGGTTTTAAAGATTTTTTCTCTTTCAAAAAAATTTTGCCATTTTTTTTCAGATAGTAAGGGATTATAGTTTTCCATTACCTTAATTTATTTCAATATTATTTTTTTTCTTTTTTAGATTCTTCAATTTTTAATATTCTAGCGTATGTTATAATTTGCTCCTTAATATCATTTGAAAATTTATTATCTATTTTAACTGTTGAACATCTTTCATTTATTTTACAAATTTTTTTGTAGGCCAAAACTAGCACAGATTCATTTCTTAACTCGTTATTTAGAAATCTTACAGATATTTTAATCTCTTCATCTGAATTATCATTAGTTGAATACCAGTCATAAATTATTATCCCTCCAGAATAGTCTGCATTAATTATAGGTAAAAATTCTAGTGTTTTTAAAGTAGCTCTCCAGAGCACATTTGATGTAGCAAAATCAAATGTGTTATTATTTTTGGGATTATTTAAATTTGAGAATATGCCCCCTCCTTTATCAATAAATTCTCTTGCTCTTTTATCAGCACTTGGTTCAATATTTTCAATTTTTCCTGTCACAGGATCTGTTTTTGGAGAACAATTATAAACTGACAAAACGAGAACAGCGGCAAATATTGTAAATTTTGTTTTAAGCATTTATTAGTAATAATTTTATTATATATTTCTATATTTTCTTCATTAAATGTTTAAATCTTAAAATCCATGTATTTATTGACATTTTACAGTGATAAATATGCAACATTATTACTAATTATTCTCGTAAATCAACATAATTAATTGTTTCTTATGCGCTAAGTTAATATTTATTATTTAACAAAGCAAACAACTTATATTTGCCTTGGAAAATAAACTAACAAAAATAAAAACATGAAAAATAAACTGATAACAACTGCTCTAGTATCTTCTATGCTAGGGTTAGGAGTGACTTCAGCTGTTGCACAAACAACAGTTAGCGGAAACTTAGAAATAACTTATAATGCTGTTTCTAACAAGCTATTGCCAATAAACTCTTTTAGAGGTTTTGGTAAAGAGTCACAAATTAACGTTCAAAATAAAGGTAAATTATCTAATGGCTTAGATTACGCTGCTGGATTTTCTATCGAACTTGATGGACCAGATGCTAACGTAGGATCTACAGGTGCTTCTGGAGTTTCTGCTGGAACAGGAGTTCATTTTGAAAATAACTACATTGATATAAGCTCTGGAAATACTACTTTCACAATCAGTGCTGACCACATTCAAAACCCAGATTCTAACCCTACTATGTTAGCTGGTTTTGGTTACATCGCAATGGATGGCGTTGCAACATCTGGAAAAGCTGGTTTATATCCTAAAGCTGCTAACTCTCCATATTCATCTTTTGGATTTGGTGTAACGCAAGCTATTCCAGGATTTGGAAAGCTTTCAGCTTTATATGTACCAACTAATGCTACAAATAATGGTGCACTGAATGATATCCATAACGATGCTTCTGCTGCTGCAGCTGAGCCGACTGTTTTATCAGGAAATAGCTCAGAATCAGCGATTGAATTTGGTTTCGTTGGTGATTTTGGTGTACAAGGTTTGTCTGTACAAGCATTCTACAATAAAGAAGATGCTCCAGATGGCCAAACTGTAAGTAAAACAGGTAGAGTGGTTAATGCTACTTACGTAACAGGACCATTCTCTATTGCAGCTGATTGGAGAAGAGCACAAGGAGCTATATCTAATGCTGATGCTACAATATCTGGATCCGATAAATCTGAAACAATTAAAGGTAAATCTATTGGTTTAGGTTATGCTTTAACTAAAGATGTAACAGCAAGCGTTACACGTGGTAAAGCTGACACTAATAGAGCAAGTTCTGTTACAGAAACTATAGACGTTGTAGCTATTGGTTACAACTTAGGCGCTGTAACTACTGGTTTACAATATAAAAAAGTTGATGATGCTATCGGTGTAACTGGTGCTGATGCTAAGTCACTTCAATTCCGTATTGGAACTAAGTTTTAATTTTGTAGTTTTATAATAACTATTAAAATTATTTAAAACTAAACCCGCCCTCTTAAAAAGAGGGTGGGTTTTTTTATTTTAGGATCATTTATAAAGTTTACAAAACAAATTCCATTACAATTTAATAGTTTTATTTTAGATAAATTAGACGAGTTTATTCCTCCCAATGCATATATATTTTTTGTCCATTGGAGTGACATTAATCTAAATTTATTAGTTCCTAGAAATTTATTGTCGCTATATTTTTGATTTTTAAATAATGGTGACAAAAAAAAATCAGAACAACCAAGTAACTTATTTTGCATATACTCTTTTTGATTATGAACTTTTGCTATTATTTTAAAATTTTTTTTTAAAAAAGATTTATTTATTAAGGTATTAATTTTTTTATTTCCTGAAAGAACAATACCATTCAAATGGTGTTGAATTGCAACTTTAAGGTTATCAAGAATGTATAATTTAATTTTATTTTTATTACAAAATTCTTTAATTTTTATAAAATTATGATTAATTTTTTTCTGATTATCTTGATAAACTAAAGATATGTTTTGAAAATTTAATATATTTTTTTTGCTTAAGTTATTAATGCTATTTGTAAATAAATAGAAGTTTTCGGAATATAATGTATTAAATGCCATATGACAGTTCTTAATAACTATATAAATATTAAAAACATTGTAAATAAAATATCAAGAGATACAACAATAGTTGCTATCTCAAAAAAAACTTCATTAGATCAAATTATACCATTAATAGACTATGGCCATTTTCATTACGGAGAGAATAAAGTCCAAGAAGCAACACAAAAATGGAAAAATATTATTATAAATCATAGTAATTTAAGACTTCATTTTGTTGGTCCCCTCCAAACAAACAAAGTTGAAGAAGCCGTTAATCTATTTTCTTATATTCACTCTTTAGATAGTGAAAAATTAGCAATTAAATTAAATAAAAGTGAAAAAAATTCTAATAAAAAATTAAAATATTTTATTCAAGTTAATATAGGTAATGAAAAACAAAAATCTGGTATTGATATTAACAATCTTAATAATTTTGTTAAATTTTGTAATATAGAGTTAAACTTGAACATTATTGGATTGATGTGTTTGCCACCAATTAATAAAGATCCAAAACAATATTTTATAAAGTTAAAAGAACTATCTTTAATAAATAATCTTAAACAACACAGCATGGGAATGAGTAATGATTATATTGAAGCGGTTAAAAATGGAGCAACCTTTATAAGAGTTGGTTCATCGATATTTGGCAATAGAAAATAATTTATCCAATTTTTATTAAAGTTTTAGCATTTATATTTTGTAATAATTTTATTAAATTACGCTTTTTTAAAGCGATGCAACCTTTTGTAGGAGTATTTTTTTTTTTTGCTATATGTAAAAAAATAGCGCTTCCCTTATTTTTAATAGTTGGATTAATATTGTAATTTAAAACTGCAATTAAATCATAAATGTTATCTCTTCGATAAAGTTTTTCATAACTATATTTTTGAGGTAATTTGATTAATTTATTATAAAATTTACTTTTTGGATCATCACACCAACCAAAATTTTTTTTGATTTTAATTTTTTTTATTTTAGTATAAATTTTTTTTATTCTATCCGCTCTATAAAATACTTTTATTATTTTAAATATACCTTTTGGAGTTATGTTGTCTCCCTCTTTTAATTTTTTTTTTATTCCTGCTTTTCCAACAACACAATAAAATTTATAGTTTTTATATATTAAATAATTAGATTTTTTTACAATAATCATTTTAAATGTGTATTATAAATTAATTTATGAATAATGTTTATCTTCATATTATTGGTTCAAAGTTCTTTTATAATTTATTAAATGAATTAAATCTTGGTTATTCTTTTATTTTTAATTCAGACTTAGACTACGATAAGAATACTAGAAATTCTTACGCTAGGATTGTCTTTCCAGAAAACTTAAAATTAATTGAAATAATAAAATATTTTAACGAAAATAATCCGACAATTTTTTTTTTAAAAAATAAAGATTATTTAGTGCAAAATAATTTACATTTATTAAGTTTCCATCTTTCTTTGTCTCTTCCTATAGAAATTCTTTCTTTCAGAGAATTGCTAAATATATTGTTAACAAAATATAATTTTTCTAAAAAGTCCAAAATTATTATTAATGATTATGAAATAGATTCAAACCAGAGAATTATTAAAAAAAATTATATTAAAACTAAACTTACAGAAAAAGAATTGCAACTAATTTTGTTATTGAACCAAAATAACGGCTTAGATAAATCTTTTTTATTAAAAAATATATGGAATCGTAGTTCAGATCTAGAAAGTCACGCTTTTGAAACTAATTTACATAGATTAAGAAAAAAAATTAATAAATATTTTAAAGATAAGGATTTTCTTGTTGAAAAGAATTCTTTGTATTATTTATTTAAATAATTTTCTTTTAATTATAATCTAGCGCCAATTTTTTGGATTATTCTTGCAGCTAAAGCTGATCCCGCTATTAAACATTTTTTAATTTCAGAATTGTTTATATATTCCTGCAAAAAACCAGCGGCAAATAAATCTCCAGCGCCAGTTAAGTCAAGTATTTTTTCAACTTTTGTGCTTTTACATTCCGTAATAATTTTATTCTGAATAGCTAAACTACCTTTCTCACTTCTTGTAATTACCATTAACTTATTGAATTCTTTTATTTCATTAATAGTTTCAAGTAATGTTTTTTTATTTGTTAATTCTTTAAATTCATTTTCATTTCCTATCAAAATATCTAAGTCATTTTTAAGTAAATAATAAAAATCTTCTTTATGTCTATTTACGCAGAAAACGTCAGATAAACTCATTGCAATTTTAATTTTATTTTTCTTTGCTATATTAATTGTGTGCTTGAACATATTTTCACTTGCACCTTTGTCCCAAAGATACCCTTCTAATAAGATTAACTGATGATCTAAAATATGATTTTTATTAATATCATTAGTCGACAAATGTGATGATATACCAAGGTAAGTACACATGGTTCTTTCTGAATCCGGTGTAATTAAAATAATAGAAGCTCCAGTTGACAAAGATTCATTTTTTTGAACATAAAGAAAATTCACATTAGCTTTTTCAAGACTTTCTTTATATAAATTTCCAAAGTCATCAGAATTAATTTTGCCAATAAAAGAGGGTTTCCCTTTAAGCATAGAAATACCAGCCATAGTGTTTGCGGAGGATCCTCCTGCTACAATTTTTTCAATTTTAATATCTTGTTTTAGCATATTAAATTCAGACTCATTTATAAGCTTCATAGAGCCTTTGGTGAGCTGATTTTTTATTAAAAAATTATCATCAACTTTTACAAAAACATCTACAAGGGCATTACCAATGCCTAATATTTTTTTATTCATATTTTTCTTTGTATATGCAAATTTTATTAATTATACATTTTTTGCATAAGGGATTTCTTGCCTTGCATATATATCTTCCGTGCAAAAGTATTAAATGATGAGCTTTTTTTATATGTTTTTTCGGTAATATTTTTAATAGTTGATTTTCAACTTGTTCGGGATTTTTGCCAATGGCAAGACCAGTTCTGTTGCTTACCCTAAAAACATGAGTATCTACAGCAATTGTTGGTTGGTTAAAAGCAACATTTAAAATTACGTTAGCTGTCTTTCTTCCAACACCTGGCAAAAGTAATAATTCTTCAAATTTATTTGGGACTTTTCCATGATATTTTTCAATTAGAATTTTTGAAAGATAATATAAATTTTTAGCTTTAGTGTTAAATAATCCTATTTTTTTAATGAGATTTTTTATCTTATTAATTCCAAGATCCACAAAATGTTTTGGTTTGTAGTAACGGGCATATATATTTTTAGTGACTTTATTTACGTTAACATCTGTACATTGCGCTGATAGCATTACAGAAGTTAATAATGTAAATTTATTTTTATATTCTAAAGATGTTTTTGGATTTTTTATTGATGTATTTAATAGCTTAATAAGCTGTGAAGCTTGATTTTTATTAAGATGCATTAATATTGATTATAGAATTTTTTTAAAATTTATTTTATACCAAGCATATCTTGCATATTAAATAGCCCTTTCTTCTTTTTTCTTATCCATATGGCAGCATTTAGTGCGCCATCAGCAAATAATTCTCTTGAAAATGCTGTATGTTTTAATTCGATGTTTTCTGCCCCGTTATTGAAATTTACAGAATGTTTTCCAATAGTTTTTCCTTTCCTTGTAATAAAAAAATTAATTTTATTTTTTTGTAATTTTCCTTTTTTATTAAAAAAAGTTTTTCCTTTAATTAATTCTAAATTTTTATTTTTACCATTAGATATTGCATTTGCTAAAATTAATGCTGTTCCAGAAGGGTAATCTATTTTTTTTTTATGATGATTATCAGTAATTCCAATTTTATAATTATCAGATATTTTTTTTGATAAAGTATAAACTAAATATTCCAAAAGATTGATACCCAAACTCATATTACCAGATTTAAATATAGCAATATTTTTTGAGTAATTTTTAATTAAATTACTTTGTTTTTTTGTAAAACCAGTAGTTCCTATAATAATATTTTTTTTTAATTTTTTTGCGTAATTTAAAACTTCAATAGAAGCGTTTGGTGTTGAAAAATCAATAATCACATCAGTTTTTTTAAATGCATTTATGTTATTATTTTGAACTATATTTTTTCCAAATTTTTCACCAATTTTTTTATCAGTAATACTGTAAAGATTAAAAATTTTGTTAATTAGAACTTTTTTAACTAAAATTTTTCCCATTCTTCCTAATGCGCCCGTTATTGAGATATTAATTTTCTTCATAAGTTAACTAATATAAATATGATCAGGTATAAGATTATTTTTGTATCTTTCGTAAGCTTTTATATAAGCTTTTTCGATATTTTCTGTAAAAATCTTTGTTTTAAACAAATCTTTTTTATTTTTGTTTATTTTTAATTTATTTTTAATTTTAGCTAACTTTTCTTTATCATTGCCGAGCGTAATAGCCAATTTTTCATATTCATCCAAATTTTTGCATACTAATTCATTAAGATCTAAAGCATTAAGAAGACTAGCAGCGACTCTACTTGCAAAAGTTTCTCCTATTAATGTAATTATTGGAACCCCAGCAAAGAGTGCGTCGTTAGCTGTTGTGTGGGCATTGTATGGGAATGTGTCTAAAAATAAGTCGATATTTTTTAATCTAGACAAATGTTCTTCTAATTTAACTTTTTCCCAAAAAAATAATCTTTCTTCTGAAATATTATTTTTTAAAAATTCTTTTTTTAAATTTTCTTTTGCCAAATTGTTTTCAGTTATTAGTATTATTAAGCTGTCATTTACATTTTGTAATATTTTAACCCACGATTTAAAAATATCAGGAGTAATTTTATGAATAGAATTAAAACATCCAATTAAGAAATTATTTTTATTAAGACCTAAAACGGTTCTATCTATGTCGTTCATACTAAATTGCTGCTTGTCATCATTAACTTGATATGAATTAGGTAGATAAATAATTTTTTCATAATAATAATTTTTTAAATATTCCGGAATAACAATTTTATCAGCAATAATATAATCGCAGTGATTTGGACCAAGCGTTCCTGGATGTCCAAGATAATTAATTTGCACAGGAGCAATTCTGCTGTAAAATATCCCAGGCTTGCTATTTTTTGTAAATCCTTTTAAATCTACTGCTATATCAATTTTTACATCACTTATTATTTTTTTAATATTTTTGAGACTATAATTTGTTATATCAATTAAATTTACAGCTTTAGAAATTTTTTCTGTATAATCATCTTTATATTCTGAATTTAAATTGAAACCATATAATTCGAATTCATCTTTATTATGTTCTTGCAGCATTCCAGTTATTAATTGACTGGTGGCATGAGTATAAAAGTCTGATGAAAAATAACCTATTTTTATTTTATTATTACTATTAATATTGAAATTGTTGTTGCGAATATATTTCTCATCATAATTTAATAATGCAAGTTTTTTTTGTGTATTAATTGAGCTAGACAAATGTAAGCTTTGAAATGATGTGCATATTTTTAAACCTTTATTAATTTTTTCTTCAAAAGAATTCTTCAGATTTCCAAAATCTTTCCAATCACAAACGCTCATTTTAGAAGAAAATAAAGCTCCCAAAGTATAATCGCTGTCAGGCTTTAGTTGATAAGCTTTTTGATAATTTTCTATGCTATTTTCAATGTCTTTTATTTCCTCATATATTAAACCTAAAATGTAGTAAGGATGATAATTTTCAGAATTTATTGTTAAGCATAAATTACAAGTCATTATCGATTCTTTGTAATTTTTATTTTCAAATAAAAGATAAGCTTTGTTGTGATATGGATCTAGATAACCATTTCTATATTTAATTGCTAAATCGTAATCTTGTAATGCTTCTTCAATGTAATTAAGTTCCTTATAGCAATTTGCTCTATTATTATAAGCCTCTGTATAGTCATTCTTTAATTTAAGAACCTTATTAAAACAATTTATTGCTTCCTCGTAGTTACCAATTTCATATAAAATATTTCCATAATTATTTATTGCATCTAAGTAATCCGGATATAGTTCAATTGCTTTTTTAAAATTAATTAATGCCTCGTTAAATTTTTTTATATTTCTTAATAAGATACCGTAATTATTAAAAACATTTGGAATTTTGGGATTAATTTTTATAGATTTTTTTAATAAAATTTCTGCTCTATCGTAATTTTGGAGCTCTATCATTAAAACACCTAGTAAATGATTTGCATCAAAATTATTTTCATCAATTTTCAATATATATTCATATCCTTCTTGAGCTTCTAAAATTTTATTATTTTTATGATATTCAAGAGTTTCGTAGATTTTTTTATTAATTAGCTCATTGTTCATATTTTAAATTTATATAAATTTATAATAATAAATAAAATTAGTTAAATTTTTTTTATATTAATAACAAATTCAGCTAATCTGTATTCGTCCAAAATTTTTTAGCTTTATTTATAAAATTTTTTATTTCTGAATTGCTATTTAAATCTTCTAAAGATTTAAATTTTTCGAGCAAGTCTTTTTGCTCTTTTGATAAGGATTCAGGAATTATTATATTTGTTTCTAGATATAAATCTCCGTAATCATCACTTCTTATAATAGGCATACCTTTGCCCTTAAGCCTAAACTGTTTTCCAGATTGCGTTCCTGACGGAATTTTGACTTTTGATTTTCCACCATCAACAGTTGGAACATCTATTTCAGCACCAAGAGCGGCATCAGTCATTGATATAGGCAATTTATAGTATAGATTTTCTTCAGATCTTTGAAAAATCTTATGTTTTTCAATTGTTATAAATACATAAAGATCA
>Ga0209401_1002684_pt1 | contig 11425 bp, 13 predicted proteins | sample M_140807_MF_Meta_FD_187318 | JGI IMG/M metagenome (GOLD analysis project Ga0209401, IMG submission 187318) | Freshwater microbial communities from Lake Montjoie, Canada to study carbon cycling - M_140807_MF_MetaG (SPAdes) (version 2) | ecosystem: Environmental > Aquatic > Freshwater > Lake...
AGTCTTACCACGCAATGTTTGAGCAGCTAGTAACAGCGGATAACGAGATGTTTATGCGCTACAAGGCGGATATCTATGCGGCACTCAAGGGTAAGTTTGACCTTTCCAATAGCGCGGTATGGGGCAAGATTGTTGGAAAGCTAGGAGTCCAGCAGCAGCAGCAGCAACAGCAGCAGCAGCAGCAGCAGCAGCAGCAACAGCAGCAGCAACCCTCAGCCGGCACGATTCCTATCTTCTACCTCAAGACGATTAAGCCTAATTTTCTAGAGAACGATTGGCTCAACTCCCTATTCCCCAAGCCAATTGAGTGGGTCCCGCTTCAGTCCTTCGACGAACTCGTTAAGGCAACCAATCCTGTGTTGCTGTTCCAGAATATTCCAGGCGAATCAGCACTCGGACATATTTACAATGGATTCGCCAATGGTCTAGAGAAGTCGGGCAAGCAAGTGACGATTCTTCATATTAGTGACGAGTTTGGCACGGACCCCGTGGATTTCTACAAGTCGCCGGCGGTCAAACGGGTCATTCGCAACTACTACCGTCCAAATCTGCCAATGGAGAAGGTAGATATCATTCCGCTAGGCTATGCAAATGGACGCGGCTCTTCGGCGCAGACCACGCCGTCCTTTGAGAGTCGCCCCTATCTATGGTCATTCGCCGGATCAATGGACCGACCTGGACGCAGCCAATCGATTCACGCCCTTGAGCGCACGGGCAATTATAAGATGGCGGACCGCCCAACATGGGGTGATACGCCCAAGCTAGACGCAAATGGATACAATCAGCTCAACATCCAGACGAAGTTTGTACCGTGTTTCAACGGATTTGCGTCGCTGGAGTCGTACCGTCTTTATGAGGCATTAGAGCAGGGCGCTATTCCGATTTATGTGCCAAATGGCGTGGATCAGTACTCTGAAGTGCTGGGCAAGCATCCTATTCTATCGTTTCCCTCGTGGGAGAAGGCGGCGGAGCTGTTACCGACGCTCGCACAGAACTCGGCGGTTATGGAGGATCATCGCCGTATTCTAGCGACGTGGTGGCAAGGAAAAAAGGCGGATTTCAAGGAGTGCCTGAAGACTCGTTTTTAACCCCTAAAGGGGTAAAGACCCCTAAAGGGTTAAAGACCCCAACAGCCACAACTCTTTTTAGCAGATAATTTTTCCCATTCATCAATGGTATATTGACTGCCCATAGAAAGGTTACAACGCGCACAAATTGCCCTTAGATTTGTAATATCAGTTTTTCCACCCTTCGCTTCCGGTTTGTTATGACCGACGTGAAATTCAAATACAGTCATATGATTTTTACACCAAGATACGGTGCATTTTGCCTCATATCTTGGACCTACGGATGCGAGCCATACCTGCTCCCGCAAAGCACGCGGGATTTTTGCCTTAGGTGTAGCTGCGGAAGACATATAAAGACTTTTACATACACTATCATAAAGTGCTAGATGTCAAATTTTACAAATTTGGATGCTCTCCTTGCAAAGCTGCCAATACAGCAACCCGTACAACAAAAGCGGGTGCGATTTATGCTTGTAGGTACGCATACAAACCAGACGACCGGCTACAGTAAAGTAACGCATAATATTATTCACGAACTCGCTAAATATCCGTGGATAGATATCTATCATTTCGCATTTCAGAATTTTGTGAAGAATCAGCAGCCGAATCGTAAGTATCCACCAAATGTCAACGTCTACGATCCTTTTGTCAATGAGAAGGACAATTCGGAGCAGGGGTTTGGATTTAGCCAGTTATCTAATTACGTTCGTCAGGCAAAACCTGACTATATGATGATTTATAACGATGCAAGTATTATCTGCCGATTCTTGGATAAACTACAAGAGAATCTCCAACCTGAGGAGCGTACATATAAGTTGATTATCTACTTAGACCAAGTGTATAAGATACAACGTCCAGAATTTCTGGACCGTATCAATAAGGACACAGATGTCTATTTTACGTTTACGAACTATTGGCGCGAAATCCTCCAGCAGCAGGGTATTACGAAGCCCATTCACGTCTTACGACACGGATTTGAGCCAAACGAGTTTAAGCCGCTCAATCGCGATGCTATGCGTAAAAAGCATAATATTCCGCAGCATGTTTTTCTTTTCCTCAACCTAAACCGTAATACGCCTCGCAAACGGCACGATATTGTTGTACATGCGTTTGCGCAACTAGTAGCAAAGCACCCTACGAAGCAGTTGGGTCTCTTGGCGGTTTGTGATGCTGGGCAACTAGGAGGATATCCTATTCGGGAAATCTATACACGTGAGCTCATTCGTTTAGGAATATCACCACAATTCCACGCACATAAGTTAATGATTACTGAGCATTCTATGGCGTGGGATGACAGTGTTATTAATGAAATCTACTCAATGAGCGATGTTGGAATTACAGCCGCCGACGGGGAGGGCTTTGGTCTCTGCCAGTTTGAGGCGATGGGTGTGGGTATTCCGCAGGTCGTACCGTATATTGGCGGGTTCCGCGACTTCTGTATTCCAAATCATAATTCTATGTGCGTACAACCCAAAACGGAGCTTTATCTACCACTGGCGTTGAGCGTCATTGGTGGAAAGAGTGAAATAGTGGAGGCGACAGATCTTGCCCTTGCTGCAGAGGAGTATCTTTTGGATACAGACCTACGGGAGCAGCACGGCAAAGCGGCAATGGAAACGGTTCATAGTTACAAATGGTCCAACGAGGTGAAACAATTAGTAGAGGTGCTCAGGTCTTAAAATTACACGCATTTGCCACAAACTTTTCTAATGGACTATGACCATCCTCAAACGTGAAGAGATAAATGGCAATAAAACTGAGTACTATACCTATTGACTTACGGAACCCTATCTTTTCACCGAGGATAAATATTCCTATAAAGGTAACAATAATGTCACTCGAAAGGTCCCATAAGATATTCATTACAGTCATTGATTCAAAATTCAATGCCTCTAAGAAAATAAAGGGCTGTATGGCATAGATAAGCATAGCAATAGGTACAAATGAAAAACTCAGAGCTTTTGTTGATATTTTCTTAAGCAAAGTGAGTGAAAATGCGTCTATCAGTGCCATAAGTCCTGCGAATCCGAGCGGAATCAAATTAAACCCCGCCATACTTCCTAGTTAGGACTATTAATTTTATGTATCTCCTAGCATTTGTAGCCGCTCTTTTGCGACCTCATAGACACGAGTTGCTATTTCACAGGATGCTAGTTTATTGCCGAGTGAGGTGAAGTACGGGCGACCCGTTTGTATTTCGGCAAGCTGGCACGCGGAGGAGAGTTGAACAATACGGAGTTTCAACGCTTCCATCTCCTCGTGGACGATATAGGCGTAATAGCCGGCTCCAAACAGAAACCCGATATTAAGCGCATAGAGTATATAATCCATTCTACCCCATATAAAAACCAGCGCAAACAGTCAAATTTTTTACCTAGATTGCTGCCAATGTAGGATGACGCCGCTGAAACGCCCACATTAAAGACGATTGTACAAAGAACTCAATTAGGCGTAGGACAATCTCAAGACTGATTCCCGCATATACCATAGACGAAACTACATTATACCATACACAATATACCATAGTTAGGAATGCAAAGACGACATAAATCACCCAAGTATTTTCTAGCGCATTATCCTCGTTTAAGAGCATTCTAATAAGAATACTGTCAGACATAGTAGAATGGCAGTAGCGTTGTTTACAGGCACCAACGGCATCAAAGGAGAAGTCAATTTTTCAACGACGCCTACAGGTACAAAAGTACACGCCATCTTTACAGAGCTTCCAAAAGGGGAGCATGGGTTCCATATCCATAAAGCAGGAGATCTACGGGGCGATGGTTGTAAGGGAGCGTGCGACCATTTCCATATGGGACCAAAAACCCATCACGGAGGACCCCCGTCTTCCACTGGAAAAAATCAACCACGGCATACAGGTGATTTAGGCAATCTAACGGGACCTAGCGACGAGGTCACCTACTTCCTGAAAGGCGTCGCCCTAGATGACCTGTGGGGACGTTCAGTGATTGTTCACGAGGATAAGGACGATCTAGGAAAGGGACCATTTGAAGATAGCCATACAACGGGGCATTCAGGTAAGCGGATCGGCTGTGCACTTATTGGGCGAGTTCAAACTCCAACCTGTGACGGTGCTACAGTTGGTCCCACCAAGACTCGCAAGGTCCGTCGTCACCATCGGCGCAACAGCATTCCATAAGCCCTTTACAAGACATAGAAACGGATAGATTACCAGTTCGTAAGGTGCCGTATGTTGCCACATATATCGTCCGTCACACGGCTCGGCACGAACGCTCTGAATCGCCGTATTCATCCCCCTTAGCCCGGTTTGCATTGGCTCCTCTAGCAGAGCTACTGCAGTGCCGGCACAATGCGACTCGACTGAACGAATCATATAGTTAAAGAGCCACGTTGCCAGGCAGTCGATACGCCACACACGATCATCGGCGACCCCCGTTTTGAACCAATCACCACGCATGGCGGCAATACGCAGCGGCACATCACGTAGCCGTTTCATAAGGGATTGTACGTGAAGTGCTTCCAGCACGAATTTTAGCCGCAAATAGCAAGTCGCCGCCAGAACAAAGTCGGCGTCGCGGCGTAGCGAAGCCACTATATCCGCAACAGACCCGACTGCATCGCTACCCAACCGACATACATAGTATTTTGTTAGAAATTCAGGCAAGTGATAGTCCCCAAAGAGCAGCGAAAACAGCTCCTGGTCCGTAATATGGTCACAGTTGTTATGGGGAAAGGGAAACTCTGTGTGCGCATTCAAAGTATAGAAATCTGGGGAAAGCATTACGTGCCGAATAAGTGGGGAAGAATTCTTCAATTTTTCGCCACTGATTAGTAGAATGGGTAATACTACTTCAGTCTCTTCATCGCGTGCTGTAAGTCTTACAAAAACGCCTGTTTGTGCAAACGGTAATTGTAAGAATCGTGTAGCGTTTGGTAAAATATATTGTACCATTCACGATATGAATCCGATGCGAACAGAACGAGCGAAAAAGGAAGTAAAGAAGGTAGAATCGCAGCCTTGCTTTTGTTGCTCTTGGATGTTTGCATTGTCTTAAAAAAATTGAACCCACCCGTAGGGCTTTTTTGATTTGCACCTGCCACCCAAAATGACATGTCCAAACTGTAAAGCGTATAAGGGACTCACCCTTCAGCATTCTACTGATGACTGCCCGATTAAGGAGCATATTACGTGCCGTAAGTGCTGTCAAACCGGTCATATGACACACTTGTGTCAGCAGAACTGGACGCATTGGGAGCGTCCGACTACGATGGAGCAACTTATTCCTCTTCATATTCGCAATCGCTATAAGATTACCTCTGCAACTCCACTTACATTCAATAATCCACGTAATTCCTCTACTGCATACGAACTTCATCCTATGAACGAGTTTGAGATGCCTTTCACATATAAAGAGCAGTGCGAATTTGTGGAGAAGCACGGAATTCCTGTAAAGAAGACGACTAAGGCGGCAGAACGTGCTTGCAAGGAGGCGATTCGTGCTTGGGCGAAAGAGACCGGTCGCCGTCTGTTTTATATGAACGGCTCTCAAAAATTCTATTGTAATGTAGATGGCACGACGCAACCCGACTCGCAAAGCGCGGCGGCAAACTAATATTCCGAATAATGCTATTGTTAACGTTCAACAAGATCCGTATTCATCCCGTTTTTTAACAGATGGAAAAACTGCAAAAGAGATAATTAAGGAGGTGGGTCCGACACATTTGGGCGGTCGGCGCCGTACACGTCGCCGGCGCCGCCGCCGCTAGGTCTCGCTTTGGTCTCGCTTTGGTCTCGCTTGAAAAAATTGAAATCCCTTGAGGCTGCTTTGTACATTTTTAACCGCGTACAAAACATCCACATACTTTCCTTCCTCCTTAGCAAACATGCCTGCTATTCCCTCCTTCCCCACCCTGTACGGTAAGGCGTCCACGGGTAAAATCAAGATGTGGTCTATCAAGGTCGAGGACCAGAAGGGCGTTGGTGCAATTACGACGACCCACGGCTACCTGGACGGTAAGCTTCAGGTAAACACCCGCCTGGTGACGGTGGGCAAGAACATCGGCAAGAAGAACGAGACGACGCCGGTCCAGCAGGCGGTCAATGAGGCGCAGAGTGACTGGAAGAAGAAGACCGAGGCGGGCGGTATGACTGAGAAGAAGCCTGATGATGAGCCGGCAGGTGGTGCAGGCAAGGCACCTGACTCCGACAAGGAGAGCGTCAAGTCTGTCAAGCCGAGTGCCGAGAAGAACGCCAAGGCGGCTGCAGGCGGCATCCCGCACCCGATGCTCGCCCACGACTACAACAAGCGCGGCAAGGACATCAAGTTCCCGTGCTACGCCCAGCGCAAGTTGGACGGCGTGCGCTGCCTCGCGATTTCAGGCAAGGGGCTCTACAGCCGCACGGGCAAGGCGTTCCCGCACATGGACCACATCCGCGCCGAGATCAACAGCCTGCCGAAAGGCACGATTCTGGACGGCGAGCTCTACAGCGACACGCTCAACTTCCAGGAGATTGTAGGGCTGGTCAAGAAGGAGACGCTCAAGCCTGCAGATGCCCCCAAGATGACGCAGATTTACCTCTGCGTCTACGACACGATTATGGACGGCACGAACGAGCAGCGCAATAACTGGCTCACCGACCTTTTCAAGACGCACAAGTTCAAGGCGCTCAAGCTGCTACCGACGGACGTCGCCAACAATTTGGATGACGTCAAGCGGCTCCACGCCGAGTACGTCGCCGACGGCTATGAGGGGCTCATCCTGCGCAACAAGGCGGGGCTCTACAAGGTGGGGCACCGCTCCGCCGACCTCCAGAAGTACAAGGAGTTCAAGGACGACGAGTACAAGATTGTGGGCTTTAAGGAGGGCGACGGCATTGAGAAGGGCTGCGTCATCTGGGTCTGCGAGACCAAGGACAAGAAGCCGTTCAGCGTCCGCCCTAGGGGCACACACGAGGACCGTGCCGCCGCCTTCAAGACGGCGTCCAAGGCGGTGGGCAAGAAGCTGACGGTACGCTTTCAGGAGCTGACGGAGGACGGCATCCCGCGCTTCCCCGTGGGGCTCGCTATCCGCGACTACGAGTAAACAAACCAAAATCAAAAACCAAAAACCAAAAAACCAAAAAACAAAGACCCACAATAAGGATGGCGAAGAAATGGAATTTAGAGGGACATACCCTCTCGCCAAACGAACAAAAAATACAAAAAGTCGTTGGAAAAGCTCTAGGTTATAAGTTTCCCACACTCAGTCATAAATTCGCATCTATGTTCAGTCTCTACAACTTTTTTAATGAGCATCAAAATGACGACCCAGAGACCTTAAATATAACGGGCGAAAATGGCAATCCTATGTTTTCTCTAGACGACCTAAAACAAATACAGGCAACAATACGACACCAAACATCACGCCCTATGTCCAATAATAATGCCCGGCAGATTATCGAGCACGTGAAAGAGGTATATGCACCCGCAATAGAACTAGCAGCATCTATGAAAAGTAATACTGCTGCTACTGCTACTGCTACTGCTGCTGCTGCTGCCGGCGGTGCTCGCCGTAGAAGAAGAACCAGAGCCAGAGCCAGGACACGTGGAGGTGCAACAGTAGGTGTAGGAGTGCCAGTTGCCACTCCAGCCCCACCGGCGATTTCCTTACGCGACCCGTCAGCACCAGGCTACGATCCGAAAGATGATGCGTTAGGAGTCGCAGAGCGCCCTGGATTTGTTGATAAATCCAGAAATAGCTTTTTTGACCGTATTTTTATGAAGATGGGAAATATTTATTCAAACTCACCCTTTGCAGTTAAGTTCTCTCATAAATGGGATGGTATCTTTTGGTTTATGTTTCTTTTATATAATTTGGAGAATATAGATATTGTTGGACCCTTTTTGAGTGCTGGATTAGATGCGTATATTGTGGCTACCCGCATGGCAGTAGAGGCATTAGATGATAGTATGCCAAAAATATTGACTATAGTGGGTGGTATTTTGCCAATAGGTGTAGGTGGTATTGGAGGAGCCATGTTAGGCGAGGGTTTATCATCACTAGTTGGCGCAGTTCTCCTGATGGGCACTATTATTGTGAGTATTTCTCGCAAGCACTTTGGAGATGCGTTTAAGTCGACACTAGATATAATACCTGTGATCGGCGATTATCTTCTATTGTTTGCTATGTCAGCAGAGACGAATTTAGATAGATTGAACGCCTATCGCAATAAACTCATTTACCAATTACAGCCTGTCAGCCCAAGACTCTATAGTTTTGTAGATTACTGGGTACCAAAATTGGAGCCTGTTCCAGCTGAGGCACCACCAATCCCTTCACTTGCGGATATTAAGGAGGATATTGTCAAGCAGGCAATGGACAAAACAGGGGCAACAAATGCGTTGGAAAAAGTACAGAATATTACAGCAAATCCGTTGGGTGCAGCGGCAGGTCAGCTTCCCGCAATACCCGCAATGCCCGCACTTCCTACAGTGCCCAATATGCCTGCCGCTCCTACAGTGCCCAATATGCCAGCAATGCCCGCAGTACCCGCACTCCCTACAGCACCCAATATGCCAGCTATCCCAACCCCGTCAATAGAATCAGCAGCAGCAACAGTTGCAGCACCGAATGGGGAAAAAGCTGCCTTTCCGCCAACACCGGCACCAAAGCGCGGCGGCGGTAGAAGAACGCGGCGTGGATATAAACGAAGTAAACGTAGGCACACTATTAAGCGCAGATGAACTACTGCTACCTACTCTACATTCCTGGAACCAATAGAACGTATATTGGTGCTACGAATGACCCAGCCCACCGCCTGAGACAGCATAATGGCGAACTTGCCGGCGGTGCAAAGGCGACCAGTGGCAAACAGTGGACACAGGCGTTCTATGTATCAGGCTTCCCAGACTGGTCCAATACGCTACAGTTTGAGTGGGCGTGGAAGCGCCAGTCTCGCAACCAACCAGGGCTCAAAGGCAAAATTGTAGGTCTCAGGAAGCTTCTTGCATTATCCCGCGCCACTACAACAGCCACCCCCTACATCTACTGGTCACAACCCGCAACGTTTCATATGACGGACACCCAGCGCGCCTTCCTCCAAAAAATTGACACAGCCGGTTTCTTGTTAGAAACCCAGCATTCCCCCAGTATGTCAATGCAAACTGTTGAATCTCTAGCTGCTCAGGTTGCGGATATGGCGACGGAAATTTCCCTTCTTCAGACGCGCCTTACGGAGGCTCTAAAGAAGTCAGAGCCGAAGCCCGTCAAGCCCGCCAAGAAGGAGAAGGACCCTAATGCTCCAAAGAAGCCTCTCAGTGGCTATATGCTCTTCTGCGACCGTACCCGTAAGGAGAATCCGACGATGAGTTACACGGCGACGCAGCTAGGCGAGCTATGGAAGGCTCTTTCTGACGAGCGGAAAGCGGAGTACAAGGTGGTGGCGTAAAAATTTGACATACCTATTTTTTGTTAAAAACTTTGTACGTCTTTAGCATGTCTGATGTGCCAAAATCCGCTTTAGAGGAGGAGAACGAGAAGCCTGTTTTACGTAGACCACCAGGAGCCCGATTTGCTGGATATAATCAGTTCCGTAAGATTGAGCGTGCAAAATTTCCTGGACTGAGTAGCGATGAGATCATTAGTCGTTGGCGTCAACTGTCAGATATTGATAAGAAGGATTACTACAGGCTAGCTGTATTGGAAGCGAATAGCTAATCAGTTGTTACATTGAAAAATTTTTTTGTTTTGTTTTTGGGGTTTTATGCGTTTTTGTTTTGTTTTTGGGGTTTTTGTGTGGGAGGTTTCACTCGTCGTCGTCGTACTCCTCGTCGTCATCGTCCTCGGCGAGGGGTGCAATCGGCGCATCAGGCGTGAAGACGCGCTTGTAGCCCGCCTCCCAGCGCGCGTCCGTCCACGAGCGCGCGGCAGTGGCGTCCGCCTGGAGCACTGTCTTCAGCAGGCGCTTGTCCTGGCGGTACTTCACTAGGAACTCGACCCAGCCGGCAAAGAGGCGCTCGCGCTCAGCGGGGAAGTGGTTGAGGCTCCAGAGGATGTAGGCGTTGAACGTGCCCATGTCCCACTGCTTGTTGAGCACCGACTTGCCCGTGGCGTGGTGGCGGCGCTCGACCTCCTCGTAGATGGAGATGAGCCAGTTGAGCTTCTCGATGAGGACGCCGTCCGTCATCTCATGCGGCAGCGACTTGTAGAGGTACTTCTTGTCCTCCTTCTCGGTCAGGTCGTCCCACTTGCGCGTGGTCTCACCAAAGGCGAGTGTGATGATGAGCATCACGGCATTGACTAGCGGCTTGTAGCGCTGCGTGCCGGCGACGCGCTTGCCCCAGACGCTGGTCATGCGGTCGTAGACGCCCTGCCCAGGCGTAAGCAGGAGGCGGACTGCCGTCGCCACGGGGTTGGCGAGGTTGATGCGCGCCAGCGCGTTCATGCGCTCGCCCATAGAGAGTGGGGTGCCGTTCTGGAAGCGGTCGAAGAGCTCGGCAGCCTCCTTATCAGTGGCGTCGCGGTAGCAGATGCCAGAGAAGCGGTAGGCGTCCATCTTATCACGCAGCTCCTGCGAGAGGTCGGCGAACTTCTTGCCGTGCTCGTCGGCAAACTTGCCGGCGCGGTAGTCGCTCAGCGTCGTGATGCGCTGGAGCCCGTCCTCGAGCGAGATGATGCCGAGCTGGCGGCGCTGGAGGATGCCCGCCGTAGGGTAGCCCAGCTGGACAGTGTCGATGAAGCGCTGGCGCTTGGCGAGCTTCCAGCAGTCGCTCGCACGCTGGTGCGGCGGGATGTGGAGGCTCTTGTCGTTCAGACCCTTGACGAGGTCGAACGCGGAGGAGGAAATAGTCTCGAACGTGACGCGGGACATATTTGGAAGGAGGGAGAGGAAGGCTTATGTGGAGAAAGCTTCGAAAGTGGCGGGGCAATAATCCGGAAACATCGCCGAACCCTCGTCAATTTTTTCATAGTACAATCTACTAGGAAAAAATTGAAAAATTTTTGTTTTTTTTTTGATATTAATAGATTACGCCACCGGCGCCGAGAACACCGACTTCCCGTTAGTCACTGCAGAGGCGCGCAGGTTGGTCGCCGTCTTGGGCAGGTCGCCAGCCAGCACCAGTCCCAGCTCGTCAGGCACCAGCGCAGTCACGGGTACGTACAGCGTCGGCTTCTCCGTGCCGAATACGTACCCGCACATCCGCCCCACCAGCCCCTGGACAAGCACGTCGGTCTTGGATTTGTTTGCGCCCTCCCACACAAAGCCCACGTGCGTCTTGGGCACCACTTTGCCCGCACGCAGCCGCCCACGCACAATGACCACGGTGGTCACCAAAGGCGCGTCCTCCAGGCAGCCGATTTTGCGCCCACTGCGCGCGAAGCGCTTCTGCTCGGCACGC
>Ga0209401_1002692_pt1 | contig 11411 bp, 14 predicted proteins | sample M_140807_MF_Meta_FD_187318 | JGI IMG/M metagenome (GOLD analysis project Ga0209401, IMG submission 187318) | Freshwater microbial communities from Lake Montjoie, Canada to study carbon cycling - M_140807_MF_MetaG (SPAdes) (version 2) | ecosystem: Environmental > Aquatic > Freshwater > Lake...
GGGCTATTTTGAGATTGGCACTGTGGGAGATGAAGTTTGCCGATGATGTGCCGCCGATTTCGGCATTAAATGAGGCGATCGAGGTGGCCAAGGCGTTGAGTACTGAAGAGTCAGGCAAATTTGTAAATGGAGTGCTGGACAAGGCTAGGCAGGGGTTGGGCAGACCCGAGCGGGCGATTACGAAGACAGATTTATAATATTCGATGAGTCTTGGACTAGACGAAAAGTGGATGAGGCGGGCTCTGGAACTGGCTGGGAGGGCGGGGGAGCGGGCGAGGCCGAATCCACGGGTGGGTGCAGTAGTGGTGAAAAACAAGAAAGTGGTTGGAGAGGGATTCCATCGTAAGGCCGGGGAAGCCCATGCCGAGGTGGAGGCGTTGAGGAAGGCGGGAGTGAAGGCAAAAGGAGCGACGTTATTTGTGACGTTGGAGCCGTGTTCGACCCATGGAAGGACGCCTCCTTGTACCGACCGGATCGTGGAGTCAGGGATTCGTAGGGTGATTTATGGATCGGGGGATGTGGATCGGAGAAATGCGGGCAGAGCGAATCGAATTCTGCAAAGGGCGGGGATTCGGGTCAGGCGGGGTGTACTGGAGGAGGAGTGTGATCGAGTGAACGAGGACTATCGTCACTGGACGAGAAAAAAGAAGCCATGGGTAATTTTAAAATTGGGAATGACATTGGATGGATATTTGGCGGTGCCGGGGAGGCGCTGGGTAACGGGTCGGCAGTCGAGAGAGGCAGTGCAGAGGTTGCGGGCGGGGTGCGACGCAGTTTTGGTAGGAGCCGAGACGGTGCGACGAGATAATCCACGACTAACCGTGCGAGGAACATTTCGACATTCTGCAGAATGTGGAAATGTCGGTGGGGTGCAGCCGTGGCGGGTGGTGGTAACGAGGTCGGGTAAGTTGCCCAAGGGAGCGAATCTTTTTCGGGATCGGTATCAAGATCGGACATTGGTGTATCGGAATAAAAAATGGGGGCAGCTCTTACGGGATTTATACCAGAGGGGAGTGTCACTTCTTTTAGTGGAGGGTGGGGCGAAGGTGGCGGAGGGTTTGGTGAAAGCTGGGGAAGTGAATGAGGTGGTAATTTACTTTGCTCCGATTTCGGTGGGGAAACGGGACGAGGGGCTAGCTCGAATCAAGGCATGGTCGGGGTGGGAATGGAGGGAGACGGTCACCTCTTGCGCGGGGCAAGACCTTTGCTTGCGTGGAAAGCTAGGAGGAGCGAAGTAAGAGTATGTTTACGGGCATTGTCGAGGAGGCGGGATCGGTCCTAGCGGTGATGCGCCGGGGTAAGGGGTGGAGCTTGGAGGTAGAAGTAGGGTCGATAGTCGTCGGGATTAAGATTGGGGACAGCGTGGCGGTGAACGGATGTTGTCTGACGGTGACGGAGGTTAAGGGAAAGACGGTGGTTTTTGATCTGCTGGATGAGACGAAGGAAAAGACGAATTTGCAGTCGGCTCGAGTAGGGTCGCGGGTGAATTTGGAGAGTTCGTTACGCGCGGATGGCAAAGTGGGGGGTCATTTTGTGACGGGTCATATCGATGGGACGGCTCGGGTCAGTAAGTGGGGGAGGTCGGGGGAAGATTGGGAGTTGGAGGCGGAGGTGCCCGAGGGGTTGGAGCGGTATCTGGTGCCGAAGGGATGCGTGGCGATCGACGGGATCAGTTTGACGATCGGAAGGGTCGAGGGCCGAAAGTTTAATGTTTGGATCATACCCCATACGTACGAAGTGACGACCCTACGGGATCGCAAAGTGGGGGATAAAGTGAATCTGGAGTGCGACCTGCTGGCCAAGTATGTTGAAAAGATGAGCGGAGTGAGACCATGAGCGGATTGGCGCCAGAGCTGGAGAAGCTGCTAGTCCTGCAGGAGCGGGAGCAGAGGCAGATGAGGTTGGGCAAGGAGTTGGCGGCGTGGCCGAACGAGGTTAAAGCTTTAGAGCAAAGGAGATCGGAGGTGCGAGCTGGGGCGGAGAAGAAGAGGTTGGAGGCTCAGAATGCAGAGGTGGAACGGAAGAAGTTGGAGCTGGAGGCGGAGTCGCATCGGGCGAAGGCGGCGAGGTACAAGCTACAGCAGTTTGAGACCCGTAAGAATGAGGAGTTCACCGCCTTGGGAACGGAGATTCAGCGGGAGGAGAAGGAGGTGCAGGAGATTGAAGACCGGGAATTGGATTTGATGGCTTTGGGGGAAAAGGCCAAGAAGGAGGCGGCGGTGGAGGCGGAGGGGGCGAAAGTGAAAGAAGGGGAGTTGACCGTGAAAGAGGAGGAGTTGAAGAAAAAGAAAACTGAGTTGGAGACGCGGTTAGCGGAATTGATGAAGGAGATTGATGCCTTGGCCTCGGGGGTGGAGGAGGGATTGCTGACGAAATATCGGAGGATTATGGCCAACAAGAAGGATGTAGCGGTGGTACCGGTGGAACATGGAACCAATTGCGGGGGTTGTCATATGAAGCTGACGCAGGGGTCGGCCATCGCGGCCAAATCTGGGAAAGCGGGGGCAACGTGTGAAAATTGCGGGCGGCTGCTTTTCTGGCCGGTGAGTTGATTTAGCTTTTCGCGGGTGAGTTCAGGCGGCTGTGGCGGATGCCGTAGAGAAAGTAGATAGCCAAGCCGATGGCGAACCAGACGATGAGGCGAATCCAGGTATCGAAGGGCAGGGCGATCATTTGGGCCAAGCAAACCAAGGCGCCGGCAATCGGAATCCAAGGTAGAAAAGGGCAACGGAAGGGGCGTTCGACATTCGGGCGGGTTTTCCGAAGCACAAGGATGCTGAGACAGACGATGGTGAAGGCGAGGAGGGTGCCGATGGAGACGAGTTCGCCGAGAACGCCGATGGGGAGGAGTCCCGCCATAAATGCGGCAAATAGGCCTGTGATGATGGTGGTAACGTGCGGAGTTCCGAATTTGGGGTGAAGTTGGGCAAAGCTTTTTGGAAGAAGTCCGTCTTTGGCCATGGAGAAAAAGATGCGCGGTTGACCCATCATCATGACGAGGACCACGGAGCTGAGACCGGCGATGGCACCCAACTGGACGAGAGGTCCGAGCCAACGGAGGCCTTCACCTGCACGATCGATGGCTAAGGCGACGGGGGCGGGGACAGCGAGGTCTTTGTAGGGGACGATTCCGGTGAGGACGAGGGAGACGAGGATGTAGAGGACGGTGCAGAGGAGGAGGGAACCGAGAATCCCGAAGGGCATGTCCCGCTGGGGGTTTTTGCACTCCTGCGCTGCGGTGGAGACGGCATCGAAGCCGATGTAGGCGAAGAAGATGACTCCAGCGCCGGTGAGGATACCGCTCCAACCGAACTCCCCGAAACGTCCGGTGTTTTCTGGGATAAAGGGGACCCAGTTGTGGGTATCGATGTAGGAAGAGCCGCAGAGAATAAAGAGGACGATGACGGCGAGCTTGATGATAACGATGACATTGTTGAAGCGGGCAGATTCACTGATCCCGATCACAAGGAGGACGGTGGCGGCCAGGCAGACGAGGACGGCGGGGAGGTTGAAGAGGGCGCCACTTTGGGTCCAGACGCCGTGGTTGAAGACAAGAGGGGAAGAGCAGAGAGCGGGTGGGATATCGACGCCAAAGTTGTGGAGGAATTTGACGGTGTAGCCGGACCATCCGACTGCGACGGTGGCCGAGGCGAACAGGTATTCTAAAATAAGGTCCCAACCGATGATCCAGGCGATGAATTCGCCGAGGCTGGCGTAGGCGTAGGTGTAGGCGCTGCCGGAGGTGGGAATCATGGCGGCGTACTCTGCATAGCAGAGGCCGGCGAAGAGGCAGCCGATGCCTGAGATGGTGAAGGAGAGAACGAGGGCGGGGCCGGTGTGATTTGCGGCGGTGGTGCCGGTGAGGACGAAGATTCCGGTGCCGATGATGGCGCCGATGCCGAGGAAGGTGAGTTGCCAGGAGCCGAGGGCTTTGACGAAGCCGGTTTCGTGTTTGGCTTCGTGTTGGAGGTGATGGATCTGTTTGGTTCGGAAGAGAGTTTGGAAAAGGGGCATGAAGGTTGAAAAGCTTAGAATTGAAACAGCGGGGATAGCAATCGTTCGGAGGGAGAGGTGTGGATAAAGAGTGAGAGAGTGAACTGGTTATTTGGGCTCTTCGGTAGAAGGGCGGATCGAGACATCGGCTCCGGGGATAATTTTCCCGATCGATTGTTGGAGTTTCTGAATGCGCTTTTGGACTTCGCCCATAAGGAGGAGGGGGTCGAACTGAAGAAAGATTTCGACATAGATACGGGGTCCCGAGCGGCGGGTACGGATTTTATGAAGTCGATCGTAGTCGTCCAAGTGCTGGACAAGTTGCCGAAGGATACGGAGTTGGGTGGTCTCTTCGATGGTGGCATCGAGGAGATCATTGACGGAGGAGGAGGTCATCGCCCAAGCGGCGTGGAGCATAAAAAGGACCCCGACGAGAGAGGCGAGGGGGTCGAGATACCAACTCCAGGATTGATCACGAAAGAAGTAGGCCAGCAGGAGGGAGGATCCCATCAGGGCATCGAAGTTCGCTTTCGAAAACCAGAGGCGAGCTTGGGATTCCATGATGGCAGAGGGCTGTTTTTGGCAAACGTGGCGCGCCTGGAAGTAGATGCGATACCCGATGAGGGTGTAGGCGAAAAAGATGCATATTCCTGGGATGGTTCCTTCAGCCATTTGGGGTGAGGCAAGATGATGAGCGGAGTGCCAAGTGATCCAAAGTGCTGAGATCAGCATCACCAGGCCGATACTGAGACTGACGAGATTTTCTAGCCTTCCGATTCCGTAGGCGAATCGGTGATCGGGGGATCGGCGGACGGCTCGAATGGTGAGAAAAGCGGCTAGGACTGAGAGGAGATCGGCACTTTCTTTGAGGAGGTCGCTAAGAATGGTGAGAGAGTTGGAGAGGTAGGCGGCAGTGCCCATCAGTACGACATCCAAGAGGCAGAAAAGGAGCGCAACGAGGAGACTTCGCTCCCGTGTACCTGCTTGAGGGGTACTGTTCATGGAGAGCTGGTGGGATGAAGGAATCGCAGGTAGAAATGTAAGGTGAAATTAAAGGCCGCTGAGTGGAAAAGTATCTTTCCCAAAGAGAGGCGCAGGGATTTTCTTAAGGGGGAGGTCATGGTGTTGGAAGGAGGGTTGGCAAGAGATCTATTAGTTATTTTAACGGGCAAGGCGCGGGTGGAGAAGAGGATTCGGGGTCGAGATCCGCTGATTCTCGCCCGATTAGGTGCTGGGGAAATTCTGGGGGAGCTATCGATTTTGACGGGAAGACGACGATCCGCGACCGTGGTGGCGGAGAGTGGTGTGAGTGCTTTGATTGTTCCCGTGGCCAAAGTAAGGAAACTTTTAGGATTTGGAAGTGGGGGGAGAGGTAAATTTCAGCGTCAGATGATGGAGTCATTGGCGCGAAGACTGGTGCGATTATTAGAGCAGCTACCGATGTATCAGGGGGCATGGAAGGAGCCGCGGACAGCGGCAGCGGTACGAACGGCACTGGAAAAGATGTATGCGGGTTGGGCGATTTAAGGGGCTGAGCTTGGCGAGAGGGAAGAAGCGGGTAATTTAGGTTGATGGCCACACGAACGGCTGGCGCAGTTGCTCCTCGGTCAGAGCAGGAGTTGTTGCTTCGAGGTGAGAGGCTTGGTCGGGCGATGATACGAGCAAGGTTGTTGGAGGAGAAGTTGGGCAGTCTCTATCGGGCGGGAAGGATTGTGGGTGGGGTTTATTTGGGGAGGGGGCAGGAGGCTTTGAGTGGGGCGGGTGGGGTAGCGTTGCGGAAGGGGGATGTCTTTGCGCCGTTGATTCGGGATATGGCGGGAAGGTTAGCCTTTGGCGAGCCGATGGAGGATGCGTTAAGAGCCTATTTGGGATCGAGATTGGGCCCGATGAAAGGGCGGGATGGAAACATTCATCGGGGGGATCTTTCACGAGGGATTTTGCCGATGATCAGTCATCTGGGCGCGATGGTCTCCACGGTTTCAGGGGTGCTCATGGCAAAGCGGATGAAAAAAGAGAGGGGAGGGGTAGGATTGACCTGTGTAGGAGACGGGGCGACCTCAACCGGATCCTTTCATGAGGGGTTAAATTTAGCGGCGGTCGAGCGACTGCCGCTAGTGGTGGTGGTGGCAGATAATGGATATGCGTACTCGACACCAAGGGAGAGACAATTTGCGTGTGTGGATTTGGTAGATCGTGCCAAAGGGTACGGAGTGGCGGGAGTTGCTGTGGATGGGACCGATCCGATTGCTTGCGGCGAGGTTCTGCATCGTGCGGTGGAGCGAGCCAGACGGGGAGAGGGCCCGCAGTTAGTGGTGGGCACCTTACTAAGGCTCTGCGGGCACGGGGAGCACGATGATGGGTTGTATATCGATTCCACGATGAAAAGTTCGGGTCGAGGCCGTGATTGTATGCAAGTGATGGGGGTGCAGATGAAAAAAATGGGGCGGGAGAAGGATTGGTTGAGTTGGAGGGAGGATGCTTTTCGTGAGGTAGAGGAGGCAGTGGCCAAGGTTTCGGCAGAACCGGTTCCAGATCCATTTGAGGAGGATTGGTGGGCGACGCAGATGGGTTCAGGTACGGAGGTCTTGGGTTCCTCGTGAGTGTAACTTATTTAGATGCGATTCGCTCTGCGCAGGAGAAGGCATTGCAGGATGACCCGACGGTTTTTATCTATGGGCAAGATGTTGGGGCCTTTGGTGGCGCTTTTAAGGCAACGAAAAATTTAGCGAAGCGCTATCCTGGCAGGGTGATCGACTCTCCGATTTCGGAAGATGCGATGGTGGGGATGGCGGTAGGGGCGGCAATGGAAGGAATGAGACCGATTGTCGAAATGCAGTTTGCTGATTTTTCGACGGTTGGGCTGAATCAGATGTTGAATCATGCAGCGACCACTTTTTGGAGGACAGGCAAGCCTTGTCCGATGGTTCTACGGTTGCCTTCGGGTGGTACGCCAGGAAGCGGGCCTTTTCATAGTCAGTCGATGGAGACGATTTATTCCCACTATCCAGGAATCGTAGTGATGACCCCAGCGACGGTGGACGACGCGTATTCCATGCTCTTGGAAGCGATTGCCATGCCGGATCCTGTCGTCTTCTGCGAGCACAAGTTGCTGTACTACCACTTGAAGGCGGATGCATTGCCGAAAAGCGCGGTGCCCGCATTTCGTGCTCAGGTGGTGCGTCCTGGGCGTGACATTACATGTGTTACGTATAGCGCGATGGTGCACGAGGCGGTAGCAGCTGCGGAGGAGCTGGTAGGGGAGGGATATGAGGTAGAGGTGGTCGATTTACGAACGGTGAAGCCCTTGGATACGGACACTATTTTGGCAAGTGTTGCGCGGACGGGACGATTGCTGGCGGTGGGGGAGTCGTGGCCGTGGGGTGGTGCGTCAGCCGAAGTGGTGGCGCGGGTGGCTTCGGAAGGATTTGAGCTGCTCGATGCGCCGCCGAAACGCCTCAATGCAAAGGACACTCCTATTCCTTACCATCCGAATTTATGGGCGGCCCATCGGCCCACGGCGGTGAGAATCGCGGCCGCGTTGAGAGAGGTGTTGCGGTACTGAATTCAGGCTTGGAACTGGAGGCAGTGCCAGCGGCCGAGTCGACCCCGACGTTGAAGTTTCCACCGAAACCCTCGAGCTGCGCGAATGATGCTATTTTCCTGACCATGAAGAATTCCTGAAAGAATTAGGGTTGTATGTGACTTGCGGTGTCGTTCGAGGCGAGGAAGGAGATGAAGCAGAAGAGAGTCGTAAAGATTGGCGACGATCAGATCTGCGTCAGGGAGGGGAGCACGAAGAGCGTCGATGATCGAGAACCTCGCTTTGTTGTTGAGATGATTGATGCGTGCATTTCTTTGGGCCTCTTGAATGGCGGTGGGATCGAGATCCCAACCGATCGCATTTGCGTTCCACTTGGCAGCAGCGAGGGCAAGGATCCCTGAGCCGCATCCGAGATCTAGGACGGTGGGTTTCGGCTTTGGAGAGGAAGCTAAAAAGTGGGTCAGGTAGCGAAGGCAGAGGTGAGTCGTGGCATGCTCCCCTGAGCCGAAAGCGGGACCTGCACGAATTTTAAGACGAGGGATGGCGCGATCTTTTTTGGCAACGACTCTCTGGTCGCTCGTGATCAGTAGGCGTTGGGCGATGCGTAGCTGGAAGTGAGTCGAGGGTCGAACGATGAGCTTTCGTATCCTTCCTTTACGTCGGCGTTGAAGATGCCGAAGTGGGGGAAGGGTGGGAGAGTAGATCTGAAGAAGTGGGGGGCGACCCGGTCGTTCAATTTGTGCGTGGGGAAGGGAAAGATTCTGGGTTGTGAGATGAGGGGTTTCCAGAATGTACATGGAGGATTAGGCGGGTTGGGACTGTTTCATTTCCTCCCGAAGTCTCAACTGGCCGCAGGCGGCGTCGATGTCGTGACCTTTCTCGCGTCGGACTGTGGCTCGCACTCCAGCTTTGAGAAGAGTGCGGCAGAAGAGGTTGATGGCATCTTCGGAAGGTCTCTCGTAGGGAAGGCCTTCGACCTTGTTGTAGGGGATGAGGTTCACTTTTGCGAAAAGACGGCGGGCGTGTTGGGCGAGAAGGGTGGCTTGCTCCGGAGAATCGTTGATTCCTGCGAGGAGGATGTATTCAAAGAAAATCTGTTTCTTTTTGGCACGGACAAAAACGTCACAGGCCTCGAGGAGTCGGTCGAGGGGATAACGTTTGTTGACGGGCATGATCTGATCGCGGATGGCGTCGCTGGCGGCGTGAAGGGAGAGCGCGAGGCGAAATTGGAGTGGGTGATAAGCTAACTCCTCGATTTGAGGTGCGAGGCCACTCGTGGAGATGGTGACATGTCTGGCGCCCATACCGACATTGACGGGGGAGATGAGTAGATCGAGGGCTGGGAGAAGATTCGGCAGGTTGGCAAGGGGCTCTCCCATACCCATAAAGACGAGATTGTCGGGTCGGCGGCCAGCGATGCGGGAAGCTTCGAGGACTTGGCCGATGATTTCAGCCGCGGTGAGGTTTCGGCGCCATCCGTCGATGCCGCTTGCGCAGAAGCGACAGCCGTAGGCACAGCCGACTTGGCTGGAGACGCAAAGAGTGAGGCGGGTGCTGCGATTTCCTTCCTTCCCTGGAGTGGCGGGGATGAGGACTGATTCGATAAACGATCCGTCCCCTAATTTCCAAAGGAATTTGCGGGTGGTGTCTTCGGATCCTTGGATCGTGACGGGCTCGGCGGCACGTAGTCGAAAGCGGGAGGCGAGGGAGGTGCGGAGAGGAAGTGAGAGGTCGGTCATCTCATCGTAAGAGGAGACGAATCGCTGGAGGACCCATGTGCGAATCTGTTTTTCGCGGTAGGGCTGGTCTGGGGGGAGATCCCACTCAGTTACCGGCTGATCGAGGAGGAGGGGAAGCATTTTGATTAGTCTACCATAGGAAGCGGTGTGTCCGATGACCTAGCAATACTAACGGGCGCCACGGCCGAAGAGGACGGCAGGGATGGTGCGCAGGAGGATCTGGAAATCGAGCAGGAGGGACCACTGGTCGATATATTCAAGGTCGAGTCGGACCCAATCGGAGAAGTCGTTTACATCATTTCTGCCCGATATTTGCCAGAGGCAGGTCATGCCTGGAGCAACGCTCAAGCGGCGGCGCTGGTTATTTGCAGTCATGGCGAGGGTCTCGTAAGTCGGCAAGGGACGAGGGCCGACAAGGCTCATTTGCCCAAAGAGAACATTAAAAAGTTGGGGGAGTTCATCGAGCGAGGTGAAGCGAAGGAAGTTACCCACCTTGGTAACACGCGGATCTTTTTTAATCTTAAAGACAGGGCCACTCATCTCATTGAGAGCTTTGAGCTCGGCTTGTTGCATCTCGGCATCACTCACCATGGTGCGAAACTTGTACATGGTGAAAGGGGCCCCGTGTCGACCGCTACGCTTTTGTCGGAAAATTGATGATCCAGGGGACTCTAAGCGAATCGTGATAGAAATGATCAGTAGGATTGGGAATAGCAGTATGAGTAAGAGGGCACTTGCAAGGCGATCGAAGATAACTTTCAGAACCGATTGCCATACCCCAGCTCGAGCGGTTCGGAAGACCAGAAGGTTTTGATCGAGAACCTCCTCAAAGTGAGCCTGAGCAATTTTGGCTCCAACGAATTCTGTGCTGAGCCATGCTTCAACACCTTCTTCTTCGCATGCTTGGATCGCTTGGGTCGCCCAAGGAAGGTTTGTTGAGCCAACTTCAAAAAGGACGATTCCTGCCGACTCGTCGTGCAGAGATTGCACAAAGGCGGCCATGGAAATCTTGGAGGGGTCTAGGTGACAAGCGACGCGAATGCCAGAGCCAGACTGCATTAAGAGATCGGGCCAGCGGCGAGTTCCGAATGCTGTGTCGGCGACTAAAATCAGATTGGTGGAATATTCATTTTTGTTTCGGCGTAGCTGCTGAAGCTTCTCCAGCAAGGATTGGCGCAAATAGAGGAGCGAAGTGAGGATGGGAACAAAAAGCAGGAAGACCAATCGACTGGGGCTTTCCTTAAAGAAAAAGATGAGAGAGACGGCTAAGAGAAAGAGAACGAGGGCTACTTCCAAAAGGGAGGCAACTCGGCCAGAGCTGCTGAGGGCCAGATGGCGGTAAAAGCCCCGCCGCTCCAGCACAATTGGTGCGGCAAAGGCCATGAGAATGGCGTAAGGGAGGTAGATTAGGCCCTGTCCAATTTCGCGAGATTCTAGGGGCACAGCAACGGGCAGAAGATTGACTCGAATCCAATACGCCAGAGCGATGGAGATAAAAGCAAGGAGTCCATCAGCAATTTGCAGAGCAACGCGAGAGTGGCGGTGATGGTTGAAAAACATAGGGATAATTACTCTGCACGATTTGAGAGAATTCGCCAAGAAGGGGGAAGGGTGCGGTTGAGATCAGTGGCCAGAGTGGTGGAGCCACCTTTTTGGAGAGCTAGATCAGATGCGAGCCCGTGCCATAAAACGGCGAGGCGGGCTGAGTCGAAAGGAGGGTACCCAAGTGCAAGAAGTCCGCCGAGGAGGCCTGAGAGGAGGTCTCCCATGCCCGCGGTAGCTTGGGCTGGTCCACCCGTGCTGTTGAAGCTGAATGGATGTTCGTTGGTGGCGATGAGAGTGTGGGGGCCTTTGGCGATGAGAAGAGAGTGAGGAAACTTTGCCAGCCATTCGCGAGCCGCATCGGCCCGGTCCTCGACCGCTTTTTCAAGCATCCGAGAGAGCTCTCCTGCATGTGGAGTCAGAAGAGTTGGGCCGGTCGCCGATTTGAGAATTTCTGGTCGGCGGGCAACAATTTCAAGAGCACCTGCATCGAGAACGATTGGCACCTTTGTTCTGGGCAGGAGTTGAGTAAGAAAACTTTCCAAAACGGTAGTGGGGGGGAGTCCAGGACCGATGACAAGAGCGGATGCGCCTTG
>Ga0209401_1002694_pt1 | contig 11408 bp, 10 predicted proteins | sample M_140807_MF_Meta_FD_187318 | JGI IMG/M metagenome (GOLD analysis project Ga0209401, IMG submission 187318) | Freshwater microbial communities from Lake Montjoie, Canada to study carbon cycling - M_140807_MF_MetaG (SPAdes) (version 2) | ecosystem: Environmental > Aquatic > Freshwater > Lake...
AAGAACGGGCCCCAGCGTGGCATCCAGCAGCACACTCCGGAACGTGTCAATGACTTCGAGACACCGCCTGATGAAATCAGTGGGGATTCTAGCATTCCCTCCCGAGAGACGGTGGTGGCTCAATCGAGAGTGAGCGGGCTGCGAAGAAGGAAATGAAGCAACTTCGAAGAATACCTGGCCGGCCCGAACGGTGGCAAGGCCTTCGATGGGTTTCCTATGGTGATCAAAAATGTCGGAACAATCGCGAGGGCGATGGGTGGCGGCTCTGTCGTGCGAGGAGATCGGGTGGCCGGCCTTGCGAGGCCGATTGGCTCGTTGGCCGAGGGCAATACCGTGCAGGGCTCATGTCTGCCGGTATGCTCTACGGTCAAGATGGTGTTTCGAGTCGCTGCCACCGAGAGGAGAAAGCAATGCAGGAGCTCATGATCGCAGTCCTGATCGCAATGGGAGGCCTCGTGGCGAATCAGGATCCGGACCAGCTTCGGCCTCTGCTCGATTTCACCACCCCTGAGTCCGCGCGGCTGTGGCAGGCGGTGAACGACGGCGTGATGGGAGGAGTCTCGCAAGGCCGATTCCGGATTACCGACGCCCGGACGATGGAGTTCTCCGGGAATCTGTCGTTGGAAAATAACGGCGGCTTCACGTCGGTGCGGACGAAGCCAATGACCCTCGACATCAAGTCTGGCGACACGCTGGTTGTCCGCGTGAAGGGTGACGGTCGGGAGTACATGGTGAACCTCTACACCAAGTCGCGCCGCATGGCTTTTTCGTACCGGGCTGCCCTCCCCACCGAGAAAGATCAGTGGCAGGAGATCCACGTGCCGTTGGGCCAGTTCGAGCCGACGTCCTTTGGTCGGGTCGTCGCCGGCATGGGCCCTGTCGATCCAGGCCAGATCAATGGGCTCGGTGTCATGCTCAGCGACAAAAATCCCGGAGCCTTTCGCCTCGAGATCGAATCGGTGAAGGTCATCCGCGGGGCTGACTGATCCGGGCTCGCCCTTAAGGTCCCATCCAACTCGTGCGATCGGGCCAGGGCCTCCTTCCGTTCAGCCCACCACCGCCTCTGGCAGTCCAATCATCCTGTCGGTTTCCATCTGCCTGCCTCCTGGCCCTCTACGCTCATTGAGCAAAGGCAGGTGTCTCAACTATCATTGGGGAAAAGGACGCCTCTGGGAAATCCCGGCCCTAGGATTCCACGGAAAAATCGCACTTTTTTTGGATCGTGAGGTGTCGTCTGGCCCTGTCTCTCCTTTCTCTGAAAAGCCCGAAACCGATTCCGCACCACCCCACGGAATCCAGCCGCAAAATAAAGTTCTCCAAAGCCGATTCGTTTCACAAAGAACTGAAATGGCGGGTGGACGAATATTTCCTCACCACCGGCAAGAGGCGGCGGGATTGCCCGCAGATGTACCTCAAAGTGGCGATTCTGCTGTCTGGCTTCGCGGCGGCCTACGGCCTGCTGGTGTTCGCCGCGCAGACATGGTGGCAAGGCCTACCGCTGGCGATGCTGCTGGGTGGCATCACGGCTGCAATTGGCATGAACGTGCAACACGACGGCGGCCATCAGGCAATTTCTGACCGGCCGTGGATCAACAGACTGATGGCTATGTCGCTGGAATTGATCGGCGGCAGTTCATACTACTGGCACTGGAAGCATGCCGTCTTGCATCACACCTATGTCAATCTTTCCGGGCACGATACGGATATCGACTTGGGTATTCTCGGCCGCCTGTCTCCCCATAGTCCACGACTGGCTTTTCATCGCTGGCAGCACTTCTATCTGTGGGGATTGTATGGTCTGCTGGCGATGAAGTGGCATTTCTACGACGACTATCGGGATCTTGTGCTCGGCACGATGGGCGAGCACCGAATTCCCCGCCCTGCCGGCCGGGACTTGTTGCAGTTTGCGTTCGGCAAGATCGGGTTTCTGATGCTGGCGATTGTGATTCCGCTCTGTTTTCATCCCATCGGCACGGTGATACTGTTCTATGCCATCACGGCCACCGTGGCAGGGGTTGTGTTGAGCGTGGTGTTTCAACTGGCGCATGCTGTCGGCCAGGCAGAATTCCCAGTTCCGCGTGCGGATACCGGTTGCGTTGAAAACGAGTGGGCGATTCATCAAGTCGAGACGACCGTCGATTTCGCACGCACAAGCCCGCTCGTCACATGGCTCTTAGGGGGCTTGAATTTCCAGATCGAGCACCACCTCTTTCCGAGGATCTGCCACATTCACTACCCGGCGCTATCGCCGCTCGTCGAAGCGACCTGCCGCGATTTTGGCGTCACGTTTTCAGAACACCGCACCTTGTGGAGCGGCGTTGCCGCGCACTACCGCTGGCTACGGCAGATGGGAATGCCAACGCCGACTGAGCGGATATGACGTTCACGCGCCGGCCTGATGGCGTCTCTTGTTTTGCCGTGATGGGGAAAATAGAGAAGAGGGAGTGGGTGGTAAATTGTCTCGCTGGCGTGGCCATGCTCGCCATGGCTTCGAATTGTCCTGCCGCCGCGGCGAGCCTTCCCGGCGGGAACCCCGTGCCGGCCACAGAGGACGAGAAAATCGGAGGACGAGAAAATCGGCGGACGAGAAAATCGGCCCGCGGCATGCCGGCCAATTCCGCCGCCATGCCCCCCGAGATCCGGCCGCACTCGAAGAGCTTGAGCGCGGCCATGAGTTGGATCTCACGGCCCACGTCGGCCGGGAGGACTCCGAGCGCCGACGGCAATTCCGCAGGGACGTCGATGATCACGCTTGCCATGGCCGTTACCGATCACCGCAGGGCCCGAAGGACCAGAGTCGGGAAGTGACTCGCTGCCAGGCACTCCGGCCCGGTGCTCCGGGGAGCCGAAAACGCTGGAAATCAGTACCCCCGACAGGGATCGAACCTGTAACCTTCAGCTTCGGAGGCTGACGCTCTATCCAATTGAGCTACGAGGGCGTAGTTCGCAGTTTACCAGCCCCGGCCACCCGGCGGTAGCGGCTCCGCCCCGGCTCTTTTCAGCCTGGGAACCTGCCGCATGCCACCGCCGGGCGCACCCCAGGGGGGCAACAGCTCGCTCGTCGAGCCCATCGCCTCAGCCCCGGGAGGGTGTCGTCATTCCCCTCATCATCGCCCGATTCGCAGGCGAAACGTCCGGCGCTTCGCGCCTGCATCCCCGCCGACGGCCACAAACAGCTCACGCCGACTTCCGCAGCGGCTCCACGTCTCGCGGCCTGCGCCGCAGGCCAGAGAGCACCTCCTGCCCCTCGTCGATTCGGATCGTCGTGCCGTCGGTGTCCGCAGGCGCCGCGTCTGCGGTTGTCTCCGTCGCCACGTCGGACGCCGTATCGATCCCCGCGTCTGTCGCCAGATATCCCGTCAGCTGCCGGCGACGACGGGCGTGGCTCACCAGCTGACAGGCCCCGACGAAGCGACCCAGCAACATCGGCAACGTCCCGAATGGAGCCGACAGAATCGTGTGACGGATCACTTCGATCACATGCAACAGCAACGAAGGCAGGAACGACCGACCCGCCAGCGATCGCCAAAACAGCCGCTCCCCATGGAGCCCCGAGCGGAACCCGCGTTCCCACGCAGGATCCCCCCCAGCCACCACCCGCGAACCCTCCTCCACCACCGTCGACACCCCCCGGGCGGCAAGCTCCACCGCCATGTCGACGTCGGCCAACCGGTCGCCGCAGGCAGTGCTGAAACCAGCTCCGGCAGCGCGGACAAGATCCGCCCGCCAGAACCCGGCCTCGAGCCGCGGACCGACCACCGGCCAACGCGGACGCCGCGCTCCCACGCGGCGTTCCGCCCCCGAGCCGACGGCGGCAGTCGTCCCCATCCCCGGACGAGTCAGCGCCACACGTCGGCCACCACGCTTGCACTTCACCCCCGCCGACACCACACGATTCTGCGTCGCTCCGTCCACTCCGAGCGGAATCACCGCGCCGGTCGCCATGTCGTCAAACCGGGCCACGGCCGCGTCCGTCCATCCGGGCGTCGCCTTCCAGCCCGCCGCGAGGAGATGGACCACATCGCCGGTCGTGGCCTGCACGCCTGCCGACACGCAGCCGACCATCCCCGCCCCCGCCGGGGCACGGACAAATCTCACCTCCTCGGCGAGATTCCATGGGTCGTCGTACTCGCAGCCGAGCGCCACGACCACCTCGCAACCCTCCGGACGGTTCTCGAGGACGCTGAGAAGCGTCTCCTCCAGCGCCACGGTGTCACCCGGCGTCGGGATCACGATCGACAACGTCAGTCCGCGCAGCATCACGTGTGGCATCTGAAATCATCCCGTCCTGGTGACAGTGCAGACCAGGATCCAGAGGCGCGCACCGCGATCGCAGACTGTCGCCACGACCGTTCCCCCCGGGGCGCGGAATCGACGGAGAAGAATCAGGCAGCCGCCCGCTGGGGCTGCAACTCCGTGAAGAGATTGACGGTGTGGAGCATCTCACCGTCCGCGTCATAGAACTGGAGCACGCCGACGTCGATCAGCCACATCGCGAACATCTCGGCCACGCGGTAGCAGCGGGCCACGCACCGACCACGGTCGATGCGGATGTTTTCCTGGACATCGGCCACCTCGACGGCGTCCGCCCCGAGCTCGAGGAAGTAGCGGGTGACCAAGGACCGGACGTCGGCGGCGTGCATGTGCAAACGCATGGTCGGCAACCTCCTGTTGCGTGTTCTGTGGGCGGATCGGACGAGCGATCGGTTGCGAACGACTTCCTGTCGATCGGAGCGGAAATCTACCGGGCGGATTCCTGCGACGAAAGGCGGCTTTCTCAGCCCGGGACGTCACCCCTTCCCACCACCCAAGGATTTCATCGTCCGGCAACCGCCCGTTCGGTGACCCACGATCAGCAAGGAATCGCAAACCTCGCAGCCGGCAGAGCCGACGCAGACTGCCAGGCTCGCCAAGGTCGCGCGGCACACTTGGGCCAACGGGGGCTGATGCCATCAGGCGGAGCCACGCGGAATCGATCAGAGGCGATGGGTCCAGGCCCGATCGCCATACCGCTCCTCGATCAGCCGCGCCACGCGCTCCCGCGGCAGCTCCCCGAGCGGATCGATCGCCCCGAACGCCCCCCGGAGGAGCCCCTCGAGCCGCTCCCGCCCCAGCCCCAGGTTGACGAGGAACGCCGCGTGCGGCCGCTGGCCACGGTAGTCGGGCTCACGCGGCGGATGTTTCAGAAGCCGGGCCGCGAGCGCTAGATCGAAGCGGTCGAGGAGCGTGCCGTGGTAGAGCACCCCATGCCGCCGGACGCGGAGGGCATTGCCGGAGATTTTTTTGAGCGACGGGATCGCTCCATTCCCCTCATCCACCGCCAGGACCAGATCGCTCGTCCCCTGCCGCGACACCGGCAACCCCACCGAGACGAGCGCCCCCACGAGCGGATCGAGCATCGCCGCATGGATCCGCTCCACCGCCGGCACCCCGGCGGGATGTGGCGTCACCACTGACCACATCACACATCCTGGCCCAAGGATCACCGTCGCCCCGCCACTCGGCCGCCGCAGGATCGGCACCCCGGCCGCGGCACAGCCGGCGACGTCGACCTCCTCCGCCACCCGGCTCGACGACCCCACCACCACCACCGGCCGCGTCGCCATCCAGGTGCGCACGACCGCTTCCCCACGCCCCCCCTCGTGGGCCTCCTCGAGGAGGGCTTCGTCGAGGGCCAGCGCCGCGATCACGTCGGCGCCACCGCTCCCGGGGAGGAGAGCGTCGGCCGTCGCCGCATCGAGCCACAACGGCGGAGGGAAAGGAGATGCGGCTGATGCCATCGGGATTGAACCAATCGGAATCGGAACCGGGAGACGCCGGCCGGAACGGTATCGACGCCGGCCGCGTCGGGCGAAATCAGAACCGAGCGGCCGGGAAAACACCACCGCCAGGTCTGCTTCCCGTGACGGGTATAGAATGGCAAGCTCGTTCTTCACCCCGCTCCCCCCTCCGATCCGCTCCATGGCAGCCCCCGCCGACGATTCGCATTCCCGCCGGCCGATGTCTCCGGACCAACTCCTCCCGCCGGTCGAACCACCGAGCGCGGGGTTTCTCGTCCAGTTGTTCCTCGTGCCGGGGCTGATCGTGGCGATCATTGTCGGTGTCTGGCTCACCTTCCACTGGCTCGCTCACCTCGGCCAGGACCCCCAGGCTTACGTCCGCACGCTCCGCCGCGACAACGAAGGACGGTGGCAGGCGGCACTCAACCTCGCCAACGACCTCCGCGGACCGGGGGGTGGGGTCCTGAAGGCCGATCCCACCCTCGCCGTGGAGCTCGGCCGGATTCTCGGCGATGAATCCAAGAGCGGCCGGACCGGCGAGCAGTCGCAAATGCTCCGCGTCTATTTATGCCGTGCGTTGGGCGAGTTCACGATTCCCGAGGCCCTTCCTCCGCTCCTCGAGCGGGCCAAAGACACGACCCGGCCCGACGTGGCCCGCGCGGCCATCGAGGCGATCGCCGTCCTGGCGACGAACGTCGCCGCCGGTGGTGGCACGGCGGCGGGCCCTGAGGTGGCCGAGGCCGTCGTCGCTGCGTCGCGATCTGAAGATGCCGGGCTCCGCTCGGCCGCAGCGTTCACCCTCGGGGTCATCGGCCAGCCGGGGGGCGGACCGACCGCCGATCGGCTCCATGCCCTCCTCGCCGATGCCAACGACGACGTTCGCTACAACGCGGCGCTGGCGCTGGCTCGCCTCGGCGACGACGACTGCCTCGACACCCTCGAGGAGATGCTCTCCCTCCCCGATGAACCGGCACCGGCGCCGGAGGCCCGCGACGATGCCGCCCAATCGAAGCGCTACAAGCGGGCCCTTGTCGTTCTGAATGCCCTCCGCGGCCTCGCCCTCCTCGTCGACGCCACCCACGCACCGCTCCCTGGAGGGATTCTCGACCGGGTGAAAGCCCTCGCCGACGATCCGGTGTCGGATGTCCGGGCCGGCGTCACCGCCCTCGAGGCGAAGCTCGCACGCGTCGCCCCGGCGGGCTGAGCCCGAGGCACCAACGATCCGGCCCGTTAGGCGCTCAAAAACTCCTCGAGTGCGTCGCGAAGCATGTCTGCGTCGGGCTCGGTACCGGTGAGCACCTGGAAGTCGATGACGATCTTCGCCACATGGACCTCGAGGCCGTCGATCACGCAGCAGCCTGCTTTCTGCCCGGCCGCCACCACGCTCGAAGGCTGCTCGACGAGATCGCTATCGGCCACAACGAGCTCGGAGCGGAGACCGCCGAGCACCACCGGCGGCTCGTCGCGACCCCGTGAGGTGACGACGATCGCGGCCCGCTCCGGGATCTCCACAGCAGGCTCGGAGGGGAGCAGCGTGATCTCGGCAGCCGTGTCGAGCCCCCGCAGGCGCTCGACCAGCGCCGCGGCGACCTCCGGCGAACGGTCGGCGACGAAGATCTCGGCAACGCCGCAAAGGGCCAACTCGAGGGCGGTCGCTCGGCCGGTCGGCCCGGCGCCAGCGATCACTACCCGCGCAGCTGTCAGATCGGCATGGGCACGGAGGGCTTCGACAATCCCCCGGCCATCGGTCATGTGGCCGAACAGCCTCCCCGCCTGATGCTCGACGAGGCTCGCGGCGCCGGCGAACCGGGCGGCTGGCGAGGCGTGCGCGAGCAGCGGCATCGCCCCCTCCTGGAGGGCACCTGCGAGGAGGCAGCCCCGGAAGCCCATCGCGTCGACACCGCCGAGGGCCCTGGCAAGCCGTTCCGGGAGGACGTCGAACGTCAGAAACCGCCAGTCGAGCCCGGCGGCGGCGATCGCCCGTTCGAACAGGTACTGCGCCGGGTTGCCGGCGGCCGGGCAACCGAGGAGCGCGACGATGTCCAGGAGGGCAGGGCTGGTCATGCCCTCCATGAGAACCGATCGTCGACCCCCAGGGCAAATCTGCCCGGCCAACCTCGGCCCCCCCCGCCTGGCCGTGGACGCAGCCATCCATGACCGTTGTCCAGTTCAGAACTCCCCCCAAAAACAATGTTTTTCGGAGGTGTCGGCCGCCGCTCCAGCGGCGCGACGCTCTGCCCCGAGCCTGCTCCAGAGAGCCTTCAGAGGGCGAGGACGGTGGCGGCGACGAAGCGGGGGTCGTTGCGGATCGGATCGAAGTCGGGCTCGGCTTCAGTCAGATCCCGATAGCGCTGGTCGAGTGCGATCGCCTTGGCGAGATGCTCCACCGACGTCGCCGGGTCGCCCGATAGCGACAGATAGCAGGCGAGGTTGTAGTGGAGGATCGCCTGATCGGGCTCGACGGCGAGGCCGCGTTTGAGGGCGTCCATCGCCTCCGGGAGCCGGTCGAGCCGCTTCAGGCACCATCCCAGACCGAGCCAAGCCTCGACCCGCTGCGGATCCCCCTCGACGACCTCGGCGAGCGGCTCGAGCGCCGCGGTCCAATGACCGAGCGCCCGCAGCGCCTCGCCACGCAGAAGGCCCGCCGCCGGTATCGAACGCTCCGCTTCGGGAAGCTCGTCGAGCGTGTCGAGGGCCCGCCGGAGGAGACGGGCGGCCGACACCGGGACCGGTTTGTCGGTCTCGACGAGCAATTCGCCCAATTCAACGTAGCCGGCAGCATGTCGCAGGATCGCCTGCTGGCGAAGCCGTGACAGTTCGGTCATCGCGTGCCTCCTCCGGTGTCCGGGGACCAATCAACTGTATACGTCTCGCAGGGGAGGAGTGCTCGACCTACCCCAGAACTTTTTCAAGATCCTTACGAAGCCGCAAGGTGAGCTGATTTCCGGCGTTCAGCCGCACGAAATCGGCGCCCGGCGCCCACTCCCTCACTGCCCCCTTCGCGTGCCCCTCCGGAGCCCCACGATGCGCCTCACCCTCCGTACGCTCCTGGCCTGGATGGATGGCGTCCTCCCCGCCGACGAACAGGCGCAGCTCGGCGCGAAGGTGGAGGGGAGCCCGGTGGCCCGCCAGCTCGTGGCGCGAATCGGGGCTTGTGTCGGCAATCCGCACCTCTCCGCCCCCCGGATCAACGGCAAGGGGCTCGCGGTCGACCCCGATTCGGTCGCCGAATACCTCGACAACACGCTCGCCCCCGAGCGGCTCGAGGCCTTTGAGACGATCTGCCTCGAATCGGACGTGCACCTGGCGGAGGTCGCTGCCTGCCATGCGATCCTCGCCGAAGTGGCGAAGCAGCCGGCGCTCTTGCCCCCCCTCGATGCCTCCCATCGTCGGCGGCTCCTCGAAGCGATGCGGCATCGGGTCGCCGCCCATCCGGAGGTGATCGCCGACCAGCCCCCTGGAGGGCGCACCGGCGCACCCCGCCGGCCGGAGGTAACGCAGCCCGGCCAGTCCCCTTTCGAGCCCCGCGACCGTGCCCCCCCACCAACCCCCCAGGGGCCTGTCGCCCCGGTGGATGCCACCGCCTCCAGAACGCCCTGGGGGGCGTGGGCCCTGGCCGGGTCGGCGCTCCTGCTCCTGGCCATACTCGCAGCGCTGCTGGCCCAATCGGCGGGCTTTTTTCGCGCCGCGCCGCGCCCCAGGGAGGCGGTCGCCGGTCTCGACGGCGGGCAAGTCCCCGCCCCTCCCGGGCCGATCGGGGGCGCTGCGGCCGATCCCGCCGCCGCGGAGGACGATGCCCCGCCCGCCGCCGCCGCGATTGCCGCTGCTGGGGGAGCGCCGCGCGGCCTGGCCGAGCTCCTCGCCGCCGCCGATGCCGACCCGATTCCCCCCATCGGCCCGGCTGACGGCGCCCCAGCCCCCGACACCCCCACGGCCGACGGATTACCCCCTGCTGACGAGGAGGAGATCGGGCCAGGAGAGGATGCCGGAGCCGATCCCGGACCGGAGGTCGAGGCGACGATGCCCGACCCGGGACCGAGGAAGGTACGGGCAGGTGGGGCCCTGGCGATCGCCGGTGGCGTCCGTCCGCGAAAGCCGACAAATCCGCCGCAGGGCGGGGGCGGAGAGGGGATCGCGGGGGCGAAGGGCGGAGGGAACGATCTCGCCGCCGCGGTCGGCCTCGAAGGGGATGGTGGGACGGCGGCGGAGAGCCTCGGGTTTCTCGCCGCCGACGGCCTCCTGCTGCGAGCTGTGGCCGCGGGGGACCGGGCGTGGTGGGTGCCGATCGGCGTCGGCACGCCGCTCTATCCGGGGGAGACGCTCATCGTCCCTCCCGGCATGCAGCCCGAGCTCAACCTCGGCGGTGTGTTGCTCCGCGTCCTGCCCCGATCGTTGATCACGCTCGAGACCGCCGCCGACGGTACGCCCCGTGTCGGGGTGGTGGAGGGGCGCGTCGTCGCCCGGGCCGCCCGGGGGGAGGCACGGCTGGGAATCGTCGCTGGTGGGATCGCCGGGACGGTCACCGCCGGGCTGGACGGCGCGGTGACGGCCGAGCGGGCCACGGCCTGGAGCCCGGGGCTCGGTGAGGCGCCGGTGCCGGTGGTCGCCGAACTGATCGCCGTGGGGCAACTTGTCCGCTGGATTCCTGATGCCGACGGCGCGGCGGTCGACCTTCCGGCGCGAGGGGGATTGCGATGGGAATCGGCCGCTTTGCAGCAGCCGGCCCCCCTTCCCCCCGGCCGGGTGCTCCCCTGGGGGATCGGTGGAGAGCGGATCGATCCGCTCGCGCGGAATGCCGCCGAAACTTTCACCACCCGACTCGCGGCCCTGCCGCCGGAGAGCGATCCCGCTGCCGGGCTCGAAGAGGTGACGCTCGCCATGGCGATCGATCGGCGGGTCGAGAACCGGGTCTTCGCAGCCACCCTTCTCGCCCTCCAAGGGAGCTACGAGGTGGCCGTCGAAGTGCTTTGTGCGGAGGGGGCGGGCAAGCGCCTCGAGGGGCGTCAATGGCAGGCGCTCGAGGCGGCCACCATTCCCCTCGCCCTCGCCCGGGGGGCGGAGTCGGCGGCCCGGCTCCGCAAGGCCTGGGAGGATCGCGGCCCCCCCGGCCGGGCGGATCTCCTGATGGCGATGGCGCGCGGCCCCGAAGATCCCGACCTCGCCGCAGGGGCCGGCGCGACCCTCGTCGAGGCGCTGGCCTCCACCGAGCTCGTCGTCCGTCGGTATGCCCTCAAGAATCTCGTCGACATCGTCGAACCATCGGTTTTCGATCGGGCTCGCTTCCGGCCCGATGCCCCCGAAGAGGCCCGCCGCGACGGCGTTACCTGGTGGCGAACCCTCCAGGAAAAAGGACTCGTCAGGCGGAATCGCTGACCGGGATCACCCCCGCCGCGCGGCCCAACGCTGGGGGCTTACGGGGGCCGCGGGTTGGAAAGATGCCTGCCGGGGCCGTCTGCCGGCCGTGGTTTGTCGAAGCAACAGGGCCAGTGGTATGCTCTTGGACTTAGTCCAGTCGGCCGTTCCAGGCCTGCCACGAGGCGGGCGTTCCCCGTTGGTTTGGAAGGACATTCCGGGTGCAGACGAAACTCTCGGCACGGCATGGGCAGCTCAGCCCAGCCACCCAGTCGA
>Ga0209401_1002695_pt1 | contig 11406 bp, 12 predicted proteins | sample M_140807_MF_Meta_FD_187318 | JGI IMG/M metagenome (GOLD analysis project Ga0209401, IMG submission 187318) | Freshwater microbial communities from Lake Montjoie, Canada to study carbon cycling - M_140807_MF_MetaG (SPAdes) (version 2) | ecosystem: Environmental > Aquatic > Freshwater > Lake...
CGACACCAGACGGAAGACTCCATCGTGGCTTCTAGAAGGTTGTTCCGACAAGTGGTGACAGAGGTACCGCTGGAACACGGCGCGCTGATCATGTTCCAGCTCGATGCAACACGGGGCTGACGGAGCGGCCATGGACAAAGGCACGAAACGACCCAACGCGCTTGAGCCTGAATGACCTTCGAGAGTCCTGAGAAGCTTACATGTTTTTGCATTCTTCATGACGACCGTAATCATCATCGTACCTCACAATGTCTTCCTCGGAGAAATCCGCGCCTGTCTGGACCTCCACTACAACTAGACGTTCGTCTCCAGGATTCGAGAGGCGGTGCACGGATCCAACGGGAATTTTCAGGAGATCTCCGTAAGACAACTCCATGATCTTCCCATCAAGCATGGCCTCCGCCCGCCCTTGGACGACGCACCAGAGCTCTGACCGAAACTGATGACTCTGTAAGGAGAGGCGGGCGCCAGGATTAACGTGAAGGCGTTTAATCTGATGCGCGACCCCCGACAAGCCAGGGAGCACCTCGTACCCTCCCCAGGGCCGTGCGCAGAAACCTTCCATGTTTGCAGGCATCATCACCGTTTAAAGACAACTCCCAAAAAAGTTGCTGCCAGTGTCTCTGGGGTGGTCACTGAAAGATTTCTTCGAACTTCAAAGAATATGAGCTCAAGAATTTTGGGGAGAACGCGAGAGGCCCTGAGAAGACTGAGATCTTGTGCTAGGCCCAGTGAAGAAGACGCCTCCGCAGAAGAGCTCAGGGATCAGTGTGCGGAAAACGCGGAAGTGTGGGCCGAAAGACTCAAAGGCGTGAAGCTCGAGGGGCTCATCCCCGAGAGACCTCCGCGACCGAGCGCGCAAGAGATTACCAGGAAACATCTAGAAGCCTTCCTGAAGAGTCACAGGAACGGCGATGTGGGAAGTGAAGGAATCAGGGCGCTCCTTCACAAAGTCCAGGGAAAGTCGGGCGAGCACGCAGCGGAGCCTTCCGAACAAGAGGACGACGCGGCAAAAAGCGTCCTGGCCACTCGTCTTGCTCAACTCTACCCCCCCGAATGGTACGCAGACGGTCACCTGTACGACTGGGACCCTGAGATGTGGGATAAAGCGGACGTTGACGCTGTCTCACGAGCGTTGGAAAGGAGAGACCGGCTCGGAGACAGGAGTGCCCCGATTGAAAAAGGCTGGCCCGCATTGAAGGGGTCCTCCCACACCGTGAAGCCCGATTGTGGACTCTACAAAAAGGAGCAAGATTGTATATGGCCGTGTGCGTGGAAGAAAGGGAAAAAAGATCAAACGAAAATGTGCAGACCGGCTCGGAGGAGTTGAAAACTTTCACGCGAAAAATGCGGGGCATCCGTCGTCTGCAAACAACCATCCAAACATGCTTCTTGAGATCGCGCGGATGACCATATATTCGGAAAAAAGACGCCGCCCCGCCCGAAGGAGGAAGTCGTCCGACATAATTCGTCGGGCGCACTCCCTCAACAGATCGTCGAGAGAAGCACGGGGGACCTCGACGTAAGTCAGGGGGTGGCTTCGGTGGGACGCGACCACTGCGCACATCTTTTCAAACTCGTCGTCCATGATTTTTGTTGCATGCGTCCGATGTTTCCGATGTTATACCGCAAATCAAAACAAGAACACGAAGTTTGGAGGAACGTCGGTATGGACGACATGTCGAAGATTTTAAAGAGCTCAAGAGCCCGCAGAGAGTGAGCGCGTTTGCTCCACTACATTTCGGAGGGGCGCGACGTTTCAAAATGGAAAGGTCGTGGTGCCCAAGCTCTATATGCACCATAAACCTTCCTGAATACGACGGACGCCTGACAATACAAAGCGGCATCTTCGAGAGCCGAGCGTGGGTGATTGCAACCCACCGACTAAAAACAGCTCTGTGGTTATGCGGTTACAGATCTGCAAGAGATGCAGCGCCATTCATCATTGGGTTGATAGACCACGCGCGTTGTCGTCTTGAAGAGGGTGGCTCCGGTAGATGGATATTGGTAGGCACGGTTCTTGCTCATCGAGCTCCGTGCCTCACCTTGCCAGGACTCTGCCTGCCTTTCCCCTCGCGATTCTGCAGAAACCCTTGCATCACCGGACCTTGTCTGGACGACGAGGCACTCGTCCGCCACGGGTTTCCTTCTGTGGCCCAGACGATCTCCCGATCGACACGTCTGTCATCAAGGCCTTTGCGAGAATTTTCATTTGCCGAGGTGGCCGAAGAGCTGCGCCAAAGGATAGAACTTTCACGCGAGCGACACACGTCTTGGTATGGGGCAATTTTCTTGGACAAAACCGACGTCAATTGTTTGCAGAGCCTTCATGCAATGTCTCAACACCTCTGCACACGAGAAATCACTTACATCTTCACCCAAACGTTTGTCGGCCACTACCGATGCGCAAACGCGGGGTGCACTATGGCCGCTGTCGAGCGCTGCCACGGGCCTAATAATTCCCGTCCGGACATGTTTCGAACGGCTTGGTTTCTCGTGCAACATCTTCATGAGAGATATGTACCTCTTCTGGAAGTCATGATAGAATTTCTCCACCTGCACCTAGCTCCAGAAGCAGAGTTCTCTCTGATGTGTCACGCATGTCACAGGAACGCCGACAGATCAAGGGCTCGGGGAATAAACATCGGAAGCGATGCCTCCGTCAACGCATCCCACACCTTGATATCCGACCCTGAAAATGACGCTACTGCGCAACGGCATCGACGGGCTCTCCGTAACTACGAAAGCTTTTACGGCATGGTTCCCGGCTCGGCAACCTTGCGACGGGTCCAGCAGAGTACAGCCGGTCTCCAAGGATGGGCATACTGCCCGGTAGATACGCCGAGTCAATCGCATGCTCGCGGTTCGAATGATCCACCTCCCTTCGAAGATGACACCGACGTTCAACGTGACGCACAGCTGTCCCGACATGTTGCACACGATGCGATACGTGCCCGAGTCAGGTTTGAGCGGCTGCGTAAAACTCGCACGGAAGCGTATCAGAAACTGGCCATTGCGAATTATGAACTTTTTCACAGACTGCCTTCGGGCTCCACAACACTGGATCAAGTGAAGGCCAGTTCTGCTGGTCTCCATGGCTGGGCGACGCTTGTTCCATATTCTGCAGATGCGCTCGAAGATAATCCCACTCCGTCCATACAAAATGCACAGGAACCGAATGAGGACCGTCATCTTGAACATCAATGAAAGACAGGAGTTCTGCTCGACCGGGTGCGGAGGTACTGCACGGCCAACAACGGATGGTCTTTCCTGAAGGCTTCCAGATCGAATCTCTCGGATGATTTTTTTTGCCAGGACATCAATGTAGTGGACCCCAGATCGAAGCCGTCGCAGAAGGTTGTCGTCAGAGCATCCTCTATCAGCGTCTTTCTAACCTCCATTCGTTTCATCTCCGCGGCTAAACTTTTTCGTTCCTCGAAGAGTTGAGGCACCTTCTCATGAGTCTGGTCCGACACGACATCCGCAATTCCTGATGAAAGTCTGGAAAATTCATCCCAGACTCCGTGAACTCTGTCGCATAAGTCTTTTTCATCCGCGCATCGGAAGAACTCCTTTCCTCCAGCATCCACCGCAAGGAGGTCTTTCAAGGAAGCGTGCACGAAGGCCTCGCACTTGCAGATGAGAGAGGCCGGTACTGAAAAGCTGGCGACGGCGGTCAACTTGCGAGCCGCACCCGTGTTGAGCTGCAAGACGCGACGAGCCAGTGGAACCGTCGTCCTTCCGATCTTGTAGAGATTATCATAGCCTGCGCTCAACACATACAATGTAGCGACGGGCCCACCGTCCGCCATTGTCTATGCAATCTAGCCCGCTGGCTTGAGACTATGAATGATGGTCGCCATACATTTCAAGAGCTTCTCCAGCGACACTGATCGCTGATGTCATCAATGACAAACACACGTTCCGATGGGAAATATGAATGCATCTTCGGCGTATAAATTTTCTTGTCGAAGCTTGCTCTGCTGCCTGTTCGTCTACGCTATGGCTCCCGGAGCAGCCGTACGTGCCGCAGCATGGCGCATCTTCAACTTCTCACTCTTGGAACTGGAGCCCGCCTCGCGTGAGAGTTTCTCAGCATTACGGAAGATTTCCAGCTGGGCCTCTTCCAGATCGATTTCATTGTTCAAGGACAGCTCCACATACCTTTGGCTTTGCTCTCGTAGGGTTCGGCGTTCCGGTTTGGTCAACGCATCCCCTCCCGCAACTCTCTGCATGATCTCTGTAATTCTCTCGACCAACTTCAGAGCGCAGGTAAGCAGCTTCTTCTTGTTCACTTCTGGCTGTTTCTCCGCCTTGACGGCCCGTGCTTTCTCCATGTTTGCAGCGGAGGAAGAAGCGAGTGGTCCAGCCTTCCACCGTTTGCTTGCCTCCTCCCTCATCTCCGGGGTCCATGCCGCCCGACGCTTCTTTCCTACAATTTTTTGCTGCACAGGAGTCATTTTGGAGGCATACCCTTGACGAAGCGCCTCCACGACACGCTCTTTAGTGTCATGGTCCATGTTGGCTTTGGCTCTTCTCAGAGCAGCCTTCCACGCAGCCTTCCCGGTGACTGATCTTCTCCAGGCAAGACACGCCTGTGTACGCAAAATCTTTTGATGCGCAGACGATTTCTTCCAGAACAAGGCTCCCGCGTCGGACGCCATCTGCCCCCTGCGGTCCTTCTCCTCCTGGGGTAGCGCATTGTAGGCGTCGGACACCATCTGCGCCCTGCGGTCCTTCTCCTCCTGGGGTAGCGCATTGTAGGCGTCGGTCTTCAGCTTCGTATACGCATCTCTCTCCGCACGCGTCATACGTCTCCATCGTGCACGCAGAGCCTCTCTGTGGGCTTTGACGATGTAGGAACAAAGCTGGTCGAGCGTTGGAGCCTTCTCTCCCAGTGCCGATTTGAGTTTCATCTGTAAGCCTTCCACGGGGAAATTCATCCAGTGGCACGGGTGTATAATCCTATGTTCTTCAAGAGCTCTTTGCACGTCTTCTCCGAGGCGCCTCAGAACGTTCCAAGAAAAGTTTCCAGCAACCAAAACTCTGCCATCCTTCAGGGCAGAGATAACAGCTTCCTTGTATGGATGCAAGAGTTTTGCGATATTATCGGCCTTAGGAGCCGATTTGTCCAGAGCATATCCGTTCTTTCCATGTGGCGCATCTTGGGGCAGTAGTAGAGTTATCTCTCGAAGATCGTGTTTCTTGGACAGCCTTTGTAGTATTCCCGTTGTTCTCCCTGCGATTTCTCCTCGCGTGGCGTGAGTTATGATCATCACGCACGAGGAATCTGCAAGAGCGGGCGCCAATGTCAATGCATGATGACTCTCCGTCCGTTCATGAAATCCATCAGGAGGACACCACGGCATGACTTTCAATGCGATTTGCTTGAGTTCCGTAAGGCTGCGGAAGCTTGGGTGACCCACAAAAATATAAAATCTCGCGATTTACACATCAAGGCCAGTACTCCCTGCTATTGAATGCCTATACAACTGAGGCAGACGTGCGCAGAGCCTTTCGGCAACATATTTGCATACGTACCAATCCTCTATTTCGGTGAGCAGCAACGTAGGCTCCCTGAGTCCGAGATCATTACTAACACAATCGCCCAAAAGAAAAGAGCTCATTTTTCTTCTCAAATTGGCAAGAAAATGAAAAACAATCGTAGGATTTGTGCGTCAACGCGTTCAACGTGAACTCTTCGTCGGACGACTTTTTTTCTCTAGGTATGAAAAAATCTGAACTCATGGCTTGTAGTGCGATTGGAGCCTCCCAAGGAGGAGCTTTGACGCAGTTGATTGCCCTCGGAGCTGCTGACAAGTATCTTTCCCAGAACCCGGCCATCACATTCTGGCGCTTCCGGTATTCTAGGTATACCAACTTCGCCATGGAACCGATCGAGCAGCCGTTCAACACACAGGTGATGTTCGGCAGCGACACGCAGCTGACTTTCAACCGAACAGGCGATCTGATCTATTACCTCTATGTTGTGATTGATCTGCCAGGCATCGAAGCATGCCAGGACGGACCGTCCTGCGGCGTCAATTCCCAGGTGCCCCTGTTCTCTCAGCCATACCCAGGTCTCACCCGTGGTGAGAACGGCACGTACTGCGATCCTTGCCGGGACGGCGATGGTGACGACGATGTGAACTGCTGCGGCTACCCCGATGACGTCGGCCAAGATGGTCCGTACGCTCATTACACCAATGCGATCGGACAGTGGCTCATCCGCCGAGCGTCCCTCGTCATCGGAGGTCAGGTCATTGATACTCTGTACAACGACTACTTGTACATGTGGGAAGAACTTTCGGGAAAGCCGGGGAAGCGGCTTCGTGAGATGATCGGTAAGGACAGCAGTCTGCAGTACCTGGTCAACGACTCTCGCCACACCCGCCGCCTCTATGTCCCGCTCCCGTTCTGGTTCACCCAGAGCAGCGGTAACGCCCTCCCGGTGGTCTCCCTGCAGTTCCACGGCATTCAGCTGCACGTCTGCTTCGCGGACCTGCAGTCCTGCGTGCAGACCTCGTGCGCTCGCGGCGCTCTGAGCCCGGTCATCGTGCTGAAGACATACAACCGCACCCCCTTGACCGAGCAGGATCTGCGTTCCGTCGTCGAGACCAACTACGTCTACCTGGACATCGACGAGCGCGACCGTTTCGCCACCGGCTCCTTCGAGCAGCTCATCACCCAGGTGCAGAGCTACCAGATCCAGACCCGCTCCTCGCAGGTGCGCATGAGCTTGAACTTCAATCACCCCATCATCGAGCTCATCTGGGCCGTGCGGCGCAAATGCCAGGACAACGTCAACAACTGGTTCTGCTACGCGGGCAAGTTCCTCGAGGATCCGATCAAGGCCGTGCACTTCAAGCTCAACAATCTGCCGCGGTTCTCCACCAAGGAGGGGCGATACTTCCGTCTCGTCACCCCCTACCAGGCGCACACCAACATCCCTGAATCTCACATCTACTGCTGGTGCGCCGCCCTGCACCCCGAGGAGCCCCAGCCCAGCGGCTCCGTGAATTTCAGCAGGATCGACAACGTGGAGCTCACCTTCGACATGCAGGATGGTCTCGACCAGCCTCCGCGCCCAAGGACCGTGCCCATCGACGACCGCGTCTGCAACATCCGCCCGAGCACCGGAGACTTCACCGTCTTCGTCTTTGCGCGGTCCTGGAACGTTATCAGGTACCGTGAAGGACTTGGAGGTCTTGCCTACAGCAACTGAGTCGTGAAGGATTTGCTTATTTCAATTATTTACACATTCTATATTTTTTGATGGTATCCTCTGCACTCTGGTTGAGGAGAAACTGGAGTCGCTACATTGCACAACCCCCGCCTATTGCGGGGGTCTCTTGCGTTTAGAAGCTCATTCATCTCTTCCTCTCGTATAAAATCGCGCACAGTCTTCTCAGAAAACGAAGCTCGCAGGTCACGGCCTTCGAGTTGGGGCGCTCCAACCAGTACGGACTGCATTGAAAATGGAAGTGGGGCTCGGAAAAAAACTTGTTCTTTTGGCATCCCGTTTACATTGCACATTTGGCCGCTTTCTTATAAACTCATCGTCTTGGCGACTGTTCTTGCGCCGCGTGGTTGCTTTACAATCTTTCAGCGATTCGCCTTTTTTGCAGCCCATGAGTTGACACAGTTTTGTTGAATGGTCAAAGTACTCGTCATCATCGTCATCGTCATTGTGCTTGTGATCCTCCTCGGTCGGCGACGGAGGTGTCATGGGAGGGCTCGTTGGAATGATGGGCTTCACTTTATTCCTTAGTTTTTCTCTGCATTCAGAGAGTTTTTGAAAGTCCGCCGTAGCCTTTGCGCTGTTGAGGTTTTTGTCTGGATGAAGTTTCAGCGCCCATCGTTTGAAGTTTCTGTCCAAATTTGGACAGTCTCCTCTTTCGGGACACAGCCTTTCTTTGCATTCTTCATCGAGCGTGGCTGGTTTCGTGGAAGAAATGACCGGTTTAAGCACTGCGCTTGCGGCGGCCGTGCAGACTGTGGGCGAATCGATGCAAAGCCCACCCACTTCAGAATTATTTGAGGTGCACCGGGGAGAAGGATCTCCTCTATACAACATAGTCAGAAACTCCTCTGCCACCGTGAGGGCCAAGAAGAGCTTGTCTACCAGATCTGTGTTCGAGAACGCCTGTTTGTAAAGGTTTACTCCCTCTTCTTTGGTGAGCCCCCCTGTAGCAAGCTGTGAGAGCAATCGGTCCAGCATGGCAGCGCCTTCGTACCCTTGTGCCAGCGTTTCGATTGCAAGTTGTATGCCTTCTTTGTGCAACAGCGTCGCCTTGAGAAAGGACGATACTTTCCAGTATAAACTCGGTGGATCGTCGCGTTCCGATTTTGTTATGTTGGTGATTCGTGCATTGAAGAGGTCTTGAGGTTCTTTTGGCTTCGGCTTTTCGTCTTTGTTGTAAGATATGCGGTAAAACTCTAAAATCATCGAGTCCAGTAGTTTTTTGAGGAATTCGAACACATTTTCGTTGTAGTCGTCCTTTCTCAAATAAACTGGATAGTGTTGAGTGCAACCGTACGTTGTCTTGACTTGATTCTCTGCGCGAGCCAGACGCACCAAACCATCTTTGAAATATTGCCCGACTCCACGGTCTTCGTGGCTGTTCGGAAAGCAGCAAGAAATAAATCTCGCCAGCCCGAGCAAGGCAGAATAAAACCCCAGTTTTCTCGAGTCCATACGATATTTACCGGATTGCAGTTTGGTGAGCTTTATTAGGAGTGGCTGTTGTTCTGATGTTCCCCCCAATGCCTTGTAGATGTTGTTCGCATCGTTGCTTTTGACTCCGTTGGATTTTGGAGGTACATTTCCTTCAGACATCCTCCTGGCGAAATGGAACTCTGCCTTCGATATGAGTTGATTTATGCTGGAAGCTTTTTCCGCAACGTACACGTCCAAAGATTTCTCCAATGCTCCTTCGAACTGGCGCAAAGACGGCATCATTCTATCGTTGATCAGCGTCTCGCATTTCAGGGTATGAAGATTGTCTTCGAGCTTTTCTACGTGTAACGTCAAGGGTTTTTTATCTTGAGATGCAGACAACAATGGACCGTATACTTTTGGAAGAACACTTCTGAAAAAATCTTCCACGGTCTTCTCCCAAGTAAGAGAGTCAATGGTTTGTCTCACGTCTCTATAGCGTTTCAAGGCGGATTCCAAACTTTCCACCTTTTCGCTCGCCCTGTATATGGGATGCGTCTTGTCTTGCAACCAAAAAGAAGATTTGCTGTCAATCGTGGGATCGTTGGGTCCTCTCCCATCTAACCATTTGCTATTCTCAATTAAAAGCTCTTTGACTTTATCCAAGACACCTTCGATTTGAGATAATACCACGTTCTCACAAAGGTGCGCCGTCGCGCAATAAAAAAGTCTGCAAAGGGCGTCTCCGATGATTTTCAGTTTTTTTTTGTTTTCTGTGACATGCGTATCTTCTATTGTTTTCCCCAATGCTTTCTGCATATCCTCTATGAAATTCATGACATCATCCAAACTCACATTTTTATCCTTGAATGCCTTAGCTTTGGATTGAAGTTTCTTGCTTATTGCAGATTTACGATTGAGAATTGCTTGCACGAGACTCGTCTCTAGATTTCTTCGCGATGGTTCCTGTGACGTCAGTGCCTTTGCAGGTGACGTACCTTTCCCTTTGCCCTTTGCATCCCCTAAATGAGGCGGCGCCGGCGGTCCTTTTCCCGTTCCCTTCGAACGGTTTGCAATGTCAGGCGCATCTCTGAGTCCTATCATTTTACAAAGTCATGATTATTTTGATGTCGTAATTCGTGGGGAGGGGGGCTCGAATAAAATGCTGCAACCATAAAAGCTCAAATGAATCCGAGAGAAAAAAAAACAAAACCTCCTTTCAAAAGTCATCACGCAATCTTGAAAGAGACAAAACGCTTGAAGTAAGAGCGCGCGCGCATCAGACCGGGGAAGGGCATCCTTCTTACTGACCCAGACGGATGGCACATAGAGTCTTCATGTGCAGGAGCACCGACCCGCATCCGAGCTGCCATGATCAAAACAGAGAATAGCCGCTCACTAAAGTTGGGAAGGGGGGCGTCGACGCATCCGTAGGGCCCATGATGCTGGTACTCATGTTGCCGCTAGCGTTGACAGCTGTCAAGGTCAGCGTCTGCCCCGCCAGGAGTTCCACGATTGCGCTTCCTGATAGGGTCCGAGTGTCTCCCTGGTCTGAGAACGAGGCGACGATGCTCGATCGTTCCACGCTCTGCGGGGAATACAAGCTTCCAACTTCTGCATAGACCACCGCCTGGCCGTTGGCAACAGCTCCGGCTCCGGTATCGGTCAGCGTCACGGCGTAATCGAAATGGTATGGCCCGCCAGTGGTGGCGACAAAATGATGAAGAGTCGTATCGAAGAACCCGTCTCCGACGCTGGCAAGGACTAGATCGAAGGGGATCGGGGTTGATGCCGCCGCGTCTACCGGGACAGATCCTGCGTTCATGGCGGCTTGGAAATACACGCTTGCTGAAAAGGTCCCTTGTGCCCCCCTGCAAGTCGGGTGGCTGCACACGTTCGTTCGAGAACATACGGACGGTCGTGACATGGTCTTCCTTTTTCAAGTCCCCTTTTTCACTTGTGCGATCTCATTTCCTCCGCAGGATAAAGCTTCATGGTGCTAGCCCCCGGCTACGAGGATCTCCTCCTGTGCCCGCCTCTTCATTGCATCCGAGAAACTGTACGATGGCCGATGCCAGGGCCCCAGAGTGCAGCTTACGAGTGCCAGAACTTGTTGGATTTCAGCACGTCTTCCGTCACTACCTGGGGGCGTGTCAAGGACGCGCTGGAAAACGACCAAGGCACAAGAGCCTTGGAGGAGCTCATGGCGCGTGGATTTTCATCTCCTGCATGCGAAATCACGGCCTCGGGAAATCCGCCCAAGAGCGAGGTGTGTGACCTGTGTCACGACGTCAATTTCCATGGGGACCTCCCCCGAGCCCTTGCATTGCAGTGCCGCTACTGCCAGTGAGGTTTGCGTCTGGTCTCTGAAGGGGTAAAGAGCTTTGGGAGGACGTAGAGGAGTCCACGCGCGGCAAATCCATGCAAGAGCATCGTGCATTGCGTCGCTACAAAAGCACGCGTCCCCATAAATCCCATCGTTTCGAGGGCAGACAGCGCCGCGCACAAGGCTACGCACCTCCGCCAGTACCTCGCATACTCGATGCGGAGGTCGGCGCTTAACTTCTCGGATGCTTCCTCGTAGAGCAAGGTCGATCTTCGTGCCCGTCCGAAAGATTCCGCCGCCGCTCGAAAATGCAGCCCCGTCGAAGTTAGGCCCACGGTATGAAGCATGATGGAAAGGGTCCCGTTGCTTCCAAGAACGCACAAGCTTCCCAGGAATGTCGCTGCCTGGCTTCCAAGAATGC
>Ga0209401_1002699_pt1 | contig 11398 bp, 10 predicted proteins | sample M_140807_MF_Meta_FD_187318 | JGI IMG/M metagenome (GOLD analysis project Ga0209401, IMG submission 187318) | Freshwater microbial communities from Lake Montjoie, Canada to study carbon cycling - M_140807_MF_MetaG (SPAdes) (version 2) | ecosystem: Environmental > Aquatic > Freshwater > Lake...
AACGGCAGCATCATTAAGAGCAACAGAAGAATTTTATCTGAGCGTGCCGATTTCTTAGATTGTTTTCGTTACTTTGTAAACGCAATTCTTAAACGATACTTATGAGCGTATGCACACCTTGTTACAATGCAGGCAACTACATCGATGCTTGCTTGGGTACTTTTACCTTCGGAGCTGTTGAGCCTGATACCGAATACTTTGTATGGGTGCAGCACAATGCCACTGGCAACATAATGATGATTGAGGCGGAGAGCGATGAGGGTGGCAACATAACTATTGAAGGGCTGAGCCTTGACCCGATGCAAGGCTACACGATATGGGTAACACTAACCGCAGGGCAACAAACGCAGGAAGACATCACAATCGATGGAGATATCTACAAGTGTATATCATTCTCAGCAGCATTGATACAATGAGCAGACTATTAGCAATCATAGAAGGTTGGTGGTACTATGTGACCAGTAACAAGAAAAAGACCGAGCTGAGCAAGCCGCGCACTGCGATTTGTGCGCTATGCCAACATAAGAACAAGAAGCTAAATGCTTGCAACGAGTGCGGCTGCTTCCTGCCTGCAAAGACAAGAGTAGAAGATGCGCAGTGCCCATTCGGTTATTGGTAGGTATGGCGGCGTTTGTCTTGTTACATTCAAAGTTGGTTCAGCTAATTGAAGGTAGCAATGAGAATGCAGAGGACTTAGGCTACACCGAAATACTTATCAACGTGCAGCATATACGTTATGTGTTTTGGGATAAGATAGACACAGTGTTGATTATGAATAACGGCAACACTATTTATTTAAAAGAATCTATAAATGAAGTACATCAAGCAATTAAAAGAGCGAGTGCGCTCTATCTTCCGCAGTAAAAAGAAGTCGGAGTACAACTTAGTAAAAGTATTCGAACACGAAGGTCATACTTACTACCGCTTCCCGAAGGAGCTGAACTTGCCACTGGAGAGATTCTCAATGTCGATGGGCTTGCTTGAAAGGTTGAGCTGCGGCATAAGCGGAACTGAGATGGAGCTGATACTGGAAGGAATGGAGAAGGCACTTGGTGCAGGACTGAGCAACGCAAAGAACGCTGCGCTTGTTGCTGCTTACATCCACATTATCCGCGAAAGGCAAGACACAGTTATTCACCGCGACATCTTGCTTAACATTGCAGCGACTTGGATAGTTAGAGAAGACGAGAACCCTGCGGCAGTGAGCATTGATATACACGAGCAGAAGTTGCAAGTATTTGAGAAGTTGAGCAAGGGAGGTGCGAAAGATTTTTTTTACAACTTGGGTATCGCTCCGCTGATGCCCTTGTTCACTATGTCAGCAGAAGACTTTCAGACATTATGGGAGTACAACCTAATAGCGCAAAGAAAGCTGAAAGAGAGCATCTTCCGATTAAATACTCACCGCGATACCGAGCGGCGCAAGCAGCAGACCACTTAAAGGATCAGTGTATGATTCTCAGTGGTGGCAGCGCAATCGAGTATAATGAATTGATGCGTGGTGATATTGATTTTTATTTGCGTAAATTTGAGGCGAATATTAAAGCACAGAAGTAATGGCAACAGCTACGATTCAAGTCGCTTATGAAGCGGAAACCACGTCACTCAAGGCAACAGTCAATGAGATAAACCAAATCAATGATAAGGTTGTTCAAGGTGCGCAGGACTCAGCGGCTAAAGTAAAGAAGGAGTACACTGGCATTGCCAACTCTTTTGCGGCAGCATTCAGCGGTGGGCAAGCTAAGAAGGCACTGGACAACCAAGCGAAGGCGATTGATAATGTAGGCAAGTCGGGTAAGAGTTTAACTGGGCAGCTAAGAGGATTGAAGCAGGAGTTAAGCCAGTTAGAGATTGCAGGGCAGGATGGAACTGCGGCTTTCAACAAGTTGCTTATTGCGGCATCTAAACTCGAAGACCAAATAGGTGATACGAGGGCGCGAGTTAAGATACTTGCATCTGATACCTTTAAGTTTGATGCGGCGGTAGGCGCAACGCAGGCACTTGCATCAGGCTTCGAGCTTGCGCAAGGTGCAGCGGCATTGTTTGGCAATGAGAGCGAAGATTTGCAGAAAGCATTGGTTAAGATTACCGCAGCGACTGCAGTGGCTAACTCTGTTAATGAGCTATCTAACTTGATTAAAGGTGAGAGCGCATTAAAGACGGCGGTGCTAACCGCAAGAACATTTGCACTAACAGCAGCGCAGGCAGCATATACCACAGTAGTAGGCACATCCACTGGAGCAATGAAAGTGTTTAGGATTGCACTTGCTGCAACTGGAGTAGGACTATTAGTGATTGGATTAGGTTTGCTAATTGAGAACTTCGACAAGGTTAAGCAATTTGCGTTTAATGCTATTCCCGGACTTGAAGGATTTACCAAAACAGTCGGTAAGGTAATAGATGAGACTAAAAGATTACTTGGCTTTGAAGACCCTAAGCAACAAGAGAACTTATTCGAGAAGTTGGTAACGCTTGAGACAAGGAAAGTAAAAGCAAAAGAGAACGCCATCAATAGAAGGATTGATTTGCTTAAGGCTGAGAATAAAGATACAACCGCATTAGAGATTGAACGCGAACAGTTGTTGCTTAACTTTGCCAACAAGAAGAAGTCAGTTATTGAAGCGAATGCTGCTGCGATTAAAACGGCAGGACTTGATGCCAGTGAAACCTTGTTTGATTTAGAGCAGGAGATACTTGATAGGGAGAGCACAATACAAATAGCAAGACTTGAAAAAAGAAAGCTCACAATTGAGAAAAGCACAGAGCTTGAAACAAAAGGCTTTGCAGGATTTAAACAAATTAAAGAGGAGGAGTTGCAACTTAACTTACAAGTTTCAACTGCTTTTCAAGACCAACTAAATGCAGATAATGCTTTGCGAGTTGCGGTATTAGAAACTGAAAAAGCGATTAATGGGGAAAGCCTTGAGAATACTATTGCAACTATTAAGGCAAAGGCAAAAGCGGAAGCTGATGCTCTTGGCTTAACAGAATTAGATGCACAAAAGCGGCAAAAGATTCAAGCGGATTCTGAGAAAGCTATTAGCAATGCAACTAAAAGTGAAATAGATAAGCGCATTGATTTAGCTTTTCAATATGCTCAGGCAGTTATATCTTCGTTAACTGCTATAAATGACTTAAGCAAGCAGCTAACAGAAAATAGAATTGCTGATATAACTGCACAAAGTGAAGTTGAATTACAAGCGATAAATGACAGCGATGCACTTGAAAGAGATAAGGTGGCACAGCGAGAGGCATTAGCTAAAAGAACTAATGCAAGGATAGCAGCAGAAAAAACTAAACAAGCGAAAGCAGATAAAGCACTTGCCCTTTTTAATATTGGAGTAAGTACAGCAGAAGCGATTATAAAGTTCTTAGCAAATCCTGGAGGAACGGCAGGTATAGTGTTATCAGTTTTAGCAGGAATAACTGGAGCTGCACAACTTGCGGCAGTAGCAGCTAAGCCAATTCCAAAGTTTGAGCGAGGCGGTCTTGTTGGCGGCAGGTTGCACAGCGGCGGCGGTACAATGGTAGAAGCAGAGCGCGATGAGTACATTGTAAACAGAAGGCAGAGTATGAGACACCGCAGCGAGCTTGATGCTATTAATAGTTCAAGCGATGCGTTCCGCAAATTAATCGAGCAAAGGTATGTAAGACCTGCGTTAATGGATTACGTGGCAGGAAATCGCAATAAGCAAGGTGTAACAGTTAACGCATCACTAAACAGCAAGAGTATGGAGAAGGAACTACGAGGTATGCGCAAAGATTTAAAGAATCGCAATGTAGTGATTAACATTAACCAACAAGACTCAAGATACTTATGGCAGTAGATGTTAAGTTCCTGATTGATGGGGCAGATAGAGGACAGCCTACCAATGCTGATGACTTCGGTGTTACTATTAGTGAGAACAATGAAATCAATATGCGCATTGTTTCATTCGATAACGATTTAAAGTTTGTTGGTGGTGCTTATGAATACATCTACAACAACTTGGTTGACACTGGCGGATGTTCATTGATTAATATTGAGGTACAATACCAGTGCTCAGGAATATGGAAACGATTAACAAACGGCTACATCATAGTAAGTGAGTGCAGCTTCTTACTTGATAGATGCGAGGTCACAACTAAAGTATATGATAACTCATTCAGCAGTAAGATAAACAACAACAAGGCTATTCCGTTTCCGCTTACTGGCATTCTTTCAAAAAACTTGCAGCCAGTTGTCAATCCTATTTACAGGAAGGTTGATATGTATTCCCCATCAACTGGAGTATATGCTTACTCAAGCTATGGCGTTAGTATTTACGATGCGTTAAAGCAGTTGGTTGCTTGTATGAGTGATAACTTAGTTGACTTTGATAGTACGCTATTTGCTTTTGATTATTCTGCTGATGGCAACTTTGACTTAGTTACCAATGGGCTATCAATATTTAATGCGAGTATAACACCTACAACAGTATCATTCGAGGAACTATACAATGCGTTAAATAAAAAGTTTAGGCTTGGAATGGTAATTGAAACGCAACCAAATCAAAGACCTTTGCTTCGCATTGAGCTCGCAACATACTTCATTCAGCTCGGTGCAGATGTTAATCTATTCGACCAACCAAACATAATTTTAAAATACGATAAGGAGCAGCAATTTGCGGCGATTGACTTTGGAAGTAATCCATATTTAGAGCAGCACGAATGTAATAATGGAGAATCATTATGTACATTCTTTCAGGATTCATTTAGAGGATTTAAAGAGGAGACGTTTGGACTATTAGGTGAATGTAATACAAGCAAGGTGCTAAACTTAAGAAGCCAAGATGTTGTATTTGATACAAATGTGATTGAAGATGTATATAAGTTTGCAAATGAAAACTACAACAGCAATGTATTTATAATTCAATCAACTTGGGATGTTGCGCTTAACAAGGGATTCGCGCGAAAGTTTGATCCTTATAACATTGGGCAGACTGTTTATAATGGAGATTATACAAATGACAACGTTGCTTATAATTGGGTAGGAGGTTATCCAAACGGAATATATTCATATCAGCAGGGGTTTGTTCCCGGCAGCACGCAAGTGCAAGCGATAAGTAACGCAAGCCCATTGCAAGATTGGGGAATAAGCGATGTATTTACTTCTTATTACTTAGCGACATTCCGACCTTATGTACAATTTGCAAATGAGATAATTGACCCAAGCAATAATTTTGATGGGATAATTTACACAGTTCCATACACAGCGGTTTATAGTTTTTCAACTACCATAATTGTTAACGGAGCTTATGAGGCTTATGCTGAACTTGTGCGCTCTAATGGTCTTGGTGAATTTATAGAAAGTAAGATTGAGTTTCCTCCAGTTTCTGCTGACCCAATTACTGACATTTCAATATGCACATTAAGTTGGCAGGTAGTATGTAATGAAGGTGACCAAGTGACGGCAAATGTATGGGCGCGAGTGGATGACGGCTTCCCTCCAATAACTGTAACAATCGAAAACACTTACGACATTTATACAACGCAGTTCGATGCTATTGGTACACCTTTCCCTGAGGTGTTGCAGCCAGTAGACCCAAACAGTATTAAAAGACTTATATACACTTTTGACCGCCCACTAAGAATGGAGGAGATTGAAGATATACTCGACAACACGAGTAAGCCGATTAAGTTCGGTAGATGGGATGACCCACTAAGAGTGATTGAAGGATATATAAAGAATGTAAATGTTAAAAGCATCATTAAGCAGGATGCGTCTATTGAATTAAAATCTAATAAGATACTACAATGAGCTTTACTTCCATATCAAATCAACCGATAATATTTAACCCTACAAGCGAGGTGCTATGCGAAGGCTGCGGCACACCTTATCAGCAGCTCGTTGATTTTAACGATGAGATATTCTTTCAGTTGGAGACAACACCCTGCGAAGGTTCAGAGCTTTTTTTCGATGAGGGTTTCAGCGCAGGATGGGGGGTAGTTGTTGATGGGCTTGCTTGCTCTGATGAGTTGAATAGCGGAGGCTTTTTTCAGCAGAGCTTGTTTATGAATTATAGCTATGATTTATTCCAAGTAACATTCACCATTCTATCATTGGAGCAGGGTAGCTTGACTGTGCAGATTCTTGGCTCATCAACTTATACCTTTACGCTTGCAGGAACTTACACGCTTTACTTTAATAACCCGACAATTACTGCGAGTAACATAAATCTAATATTCACCTCAACAAGTTGGATAGGCTGCTTAGATGTGCAGAGCATAGTTGTTAACGGGCTTGCTTCTGAGCAGCAAATGAAGCTCGCTGTTGTCGATGCTGAGACGCTTGCATTTATTGACAACATCAACCCACTATACACGATTAAGGACAATAAGATAACTGGCGCATTTGCATTGACTGACTTGGAGCTTGGCGCAGGGTGCTATCGACTTGCGCTAGTTGACTTCTGCACTAACACTTGCGGTCAGAGTTATGTTTACAACGGCAACTTAATGTTGGACTCAATCGGCGTTCAAGGTTGGACGCTTGGCGGCACTGTTGCACCTACCTTAACTCAAGGCAGCGCAGCTTTCAGCGTAAACATTGGCGAAGATTCAACGATGACTTCCAACACTGGCAATGAGCTTTGTGATGGGCTGACTTACAATGTCAGCGTATTTATTCAGTCAGCATCTAACGTGCGCATATACGCAGTGATAGGCGGAAACCAAGTTGCAATAACTGGCTCAGGTAGTCAAACTGTAAGCATAGTTGCAGACGGAAATAATCCATTAACAATATTAGTTGAGCAGCTCGGAGGTAGTGCAGGAACTGCGGAGCTTACAAGAGCCATAAGAGTTGAGATTGCTGATGAAGATATTATTTGGAATGCTTACACCGATGTGATTGCTATTGGCGATTACAACGATCCTTGCAAGTATTACAAGATTGAAGGATGCAACGCAGAAGACCAGTTTAACTTAGCATTCGGCGGCAGCTCATTCCTTCCTGCAATAAGATTAGAGGGGCGCAAGTTTAGAGCGCAGTACCAAACAGAGGTAAACAACTTTAGATTTGCATCAGGCGGATGGAGAACTACTTATGTTGACCGCGAAAAGAAGTGGAGCTTTAACTTTGGCAGATTGCCTGAGTATGTGTTGGACTTCCTAAGTACAATATTCTATTATGACAATTGCTATATTAACGGCGATTTATACTATCCTATAGATGGCGAGTTCCCTGATATTGAGTACAACGATGCAGATGACTTGGGAGCGATAAGCATTGACCTTGCCCTTAAGAAGTCGAAGGTGCGCAAGATACTTTGCAGCAGCACAGACGCTGATTGCTTGCCTTCGATACTCGATAACAATGAGCCGTTTATATTAAGCGAAGATGGGCAAAGAATAACTACTGAAAATTCTATCAACTTGTATTACGAAAATTAATATCTTTGCAACACCATAGAGAATAAAGTAGGTGATATTGCAGCGACCTATTCAACAGCGCAACAATTATTCTAATACTATTCTAAAATGGCTTGTGTATCATATTGCGACACATCACTGCTTGAGCACGACTTAGTGCTTTGCAACGAATATAAACTCGGCGGAGTTTCCGCCATCATAGTTGGCTCTTGTGGAACTGAGCTTGTTGACCCTTCCGATGCTGTTGAGGTGGATGCCTTGTTAGAAGCAGGCACTGCAAGATTGATAAGCGATATTCGCTTTGCCCTTCCTGCTGGATCACCTATAACAGTTGACTCACCAATCGGCTGCGGCACATCAATCAGAATCAACGAAGACCGAACTGCGACTTTGTACGATGCCAATGTAACTGATGGGAATAATACCTTTTGGAACGATGTCAACAATCGCCGTATCTCTTGGATACTTGCGTATATGTGCGACAGCGGAAAGGTGATTTATATCACCGCTCCAGTAGGTATCACTACCTCAGCTAACTTCATCTTGCCTGAGCAGAACAACGAGCTTCAAAGATATGAGGTAACGTTCTCTTGGAGAAATAAATCTATTCCTGCACAATACGATGCTCCTGCTGGAGTATTCAGCTAATGAGCAGCGAAGCAACTAATCCTATTCAGAGCATCACTCCAACAACTGGAGTGGTGCTTCTTGCATTCGGTAAGGTGCAATACTATTGGGCTGCTTATAACCTTGCGTTCAGCATAAAGAAGTTTAACCCAACAATAAACATTGCGCTAATTGTAGATGACAGAGGCAAGGCGTTCAGCCAATGCCCTGAGCTACATAATTGCATTGACTATGTTAGCGACATTGCACAGGGTGACATCTACACCAACAACAAACTTGACCCTGCTAAGCTAAAGGTTAAGTTATACGATTACCTACCATACGAGCGCAACCTTTACTTAGATGTAGATGCGGTTGCACTTAAAGACATTCAGCCGATGATTGATGAGCTTAATCAATCGGGCAAAGATTACATAAGCCATACAGTTGGCTATCATACAATTGACAAGGGCAGAGACTTTAAAGCTATGCAGTGGGCTTGGGCTGATAAGATTTGGGCGCACTACCAGTTGCCTGCCGATACTATTATGCCTGCAATCAACAGCTCGATGCAATGGATTGTAAAAGGCGAGAAGGCAGCAGCTATTTACAGCAAGGCGCAAAAGTTATACTTTGACAACCCAATACCATTAAAGGACTTAAGGATGAAGTGGGGCGGCTCACAGCCTGATGAGTTGTATATGAATATTGCAATGGCAATACTTGGAGTTGACCCTGCGCTAAAGGTATACGAAAAGATAAAAGGAAGCGAAGGTGGTATGATTCACTTTGCAATGACAAGAGATTTAACTTTCCAAGAGATTACTGCCAACTACTACTTACAAAGCTATTACGGCGGTGCAGGATTTACACCTAACTTCTACATTGACTGGCTCGATAGAATGCTTAAGGCAGACCATCAGGCAATTGGCAAGAGACATATTTATTACATTAACAGAATATCACAAAACAAATTCGCAGATGGAAAACGATAAACCAAAAGTTGGCAGACCTAAAAAGATTGTCACAACAGCAACATTCACAGAGGTAGCACGCCACGACTGGAACTCAGAAGATGAGTGCGGTTTATTTATGGCAAACCTTATCAAGATGGCAAAGTATGTAACTGCCCTTGAGATTGGAGTGTTTGAAGGCGAGACATCGCAGCACTTAATTAATGCTTTGCCGCAAGGTGGGCATTATGTTGGCATCGACATTAACGACTACCGAACTAATGCGACAATAGCAGCGATGACTTCTAAAGGCAAGGCGATTGACTTCGTGCTTGGTAATTCACTTGAGGAACTAAAGAAGTTACCATTAGCGCACTTTGACCTTATATTCATTGATGCAGACCATAGCTTCGAGCACGTCCTACAAGAATTCAAAATTGCTGAGACTCTTGTAAGTAAAGAGGGGGTGATTATTTTACACGACACTATCCATCTTGAAGGTCCTCGTATGTTAGTTGAATACGCAGATCACTACGGCTATAAAAATATAACGCTAAACACAACAGAAGGCAGAGGCATATCAATACTAAAACTATGAGTAAAAAAATTGTAACAACTAAAACTTTTAAAGAAATTCCGATGCATTGGTGGACAAGCGAGATTGATGTATACGAATTTATATACTCACTTGTTAAAATGACAAAGGCAAAAAACGTAATGGAGATTGGAGTCTTTGAAGGCTATACATCTATTAAGATGGTTGAGGCTTTGCCTAAAGATGGTAAGTTTACTGGCATTGATATCAACGATTATCTTAAGCACGATTTAACTTCAATAGGTCCTGAAATAGATTTCATTCTTGGCGAATCAATCACAGTGATGCAAAGAATGAAGCCTAAGCAATTTGATTTTATCTTTGTAGATGGTGACCATAGCTATGCGAATATTGTACCTGAGTTTAAAGAGGTATCAAAATTGATAACTGATGGAGGTATAATAGCGTACCACGATACAATTGGTATTCCTGATGTTAAGAGATTAATGGAGTATATTACTAAACTTAATTACAGTGTTTTAACTTTTAAAACATCTGATAATCGTGGACTTTCTTTAATTCAAAAACGATGAAAAATAAACCTAAAGTAATTAAGATGTGCGGCGGCAAGAAATGCGGCAGCAATTGGGCAGGAGCTACAACTGGCATTGCCCTTAATCCAATTAAATTAGCAGCATAACAAAATGGAAGACGTTCAGAAGATTGTCGATAGGTTTATAGCAAAGCGCAAAAGTTGGGAGCAGTATAACACTGCCAACCCAAAGAAGCGCATTGCTTATCCTGAGTATTGGAGTGGGTATAACTTTGCCGCTAAGATGTATGATAGCATCTTGCCGCATAGCCGCTCTGATGTTTATCCTGAGCATTTACTTTCTGTTCGCGCTCCAAATCAAACCGATGCGCAGGCTACATATATAAAAGAGAATTATAAGGCAACAACGCTGAGCGTGTTTGAAGATTTTAAATCTACAATATCAAGGGCATTCGCTGACCAAAACTGGAGCATCAAGTACAATGGTGAAGTTGACCCTCGTTTCGGAGAGGAGACCTTTCAGCAGTATGTCAATAATGAGATTGAGAAGTTCGGCTCACTGGAGATGTTCATTAAGAATATGCTTCCAACGCTTAAGCTCGTAGATGCTAACGGCATCATTGCGATATTTCCCGAAGACATTTACACTGATGAAGATGGAACTGTTACCAATGAGCTAATAAGACCGATGCCTGAGTATTACAATTGTAAGAATATTGTAGGGCAGGAGTTTGGCAGTTATTACTTAGTTATCACTGATGATTATTCAGTTGTAAAAGCAGGCAGCAAGAATGAGCGCACTGGTATTATACTTGAGCTTTACGACAAAGAGGCAATCTACCGCATCGAGCAGACTGGCAAGAAAAGTGATATGACATTCGGAGAGCCGTATGTTGTATTCCAACACAATCTCGGCTACGTTCCTGCAATTAAGTTGATGGGAGCACCTCAGCTCATTAATGATGAGATTGCATTTCAATCGCCATTCATTACCGCAGTGCCATTACTTGACCAAGTGATACTCGATGAGAGTTACTTGCAGATGAGTAAAGCTACAAGCGCATTTCCTTTTATGGTTGCGCTCGGTGAGATTTGCGAGTTCACAGATAGAGAAGGTAACCGCTGTAATGATGGGCAGATATTCGATCCTATCAACGGAGGTTATCGTACTTGCGGTAGTTGTTCAGGTAGCGGAGTAAAGAGCAGATTCTCTCCTACCGGTATGCTCTTAATTAAGCCTAAGACATCAATCAGCGAAGGAGACACTGGCTTAAGTGGCGATTATTTAAAGTTCGTTTCTCCTCCAATGGAAACATTGAACTTCTTGCGCACTGAGATTGAGCAGCAGATGGCGAAGTC
>Ga0209401_1002700_pt1 | contig 11395 bp, 11 predicted proteins | sample M_140807_MF_Meta_FD_187318 | JGI IMG/M metagenome (GOLD analysis project Ga0209401, IMG submission 187318) | Freshwater microbial communities from Lake Montjoie, Canada to study carbon cycling - M_140807_MF_MetaG (SPAdes) (version 2) | ecosystem: Environmental > Aquatic > Freshwater > Lake...
GGGGTGATGGTGGTGCCGGATGCCTGCCTGGATGCACGCTTCAGTGCCAATCCCCTGGTGGTGGGGGAGCCGGGGATCCGCTTCTACGCCGGGGCGCCGCTGCGCAGCTCCCATGGGCACAACCTCGGAACCCTCTGCGTGATCGATCTGCAGCCCCGGCCGCCGCTCACGACCACCGAGCAGCAGCAGTTGCAGTGGCTGGCCGATCTGGTGATGCGGGAGCTTGAGCTGCGCCGGCTCACACTCCATTGCCCGATCACCGGCCTGCCGATCCGCCGGGCGTTCCTGGCGATCGGGGAGCGCGAATCCCTGCGGGCCCACTCCGACCATCTGCCCCTCGCCCTGCTCTGCTTCGACATCGACGATTTCCGCCGCATCAACCATCGCTGGGGTCACCGCGCTGGCGACCGGGTGCTGATGGACTTCGCCCATCTGGTGCGTGGCTTCAAGCGTGAGCAGGACTACGCCGGCCGGCTCGGCGATGGTGAATTTGGTCTGCTCTTGATCAACACCAGCGTGGATCAGGCCATGGCGGTGGCCGAGGCCCTGCGCAGGGCCACGGCCCACCTGCCCGGCGTGCACACCCATTCCGATGTGACCCTGCACATCAGCGGCGGCCTCACGGCCCTGGCTCCCGCCGACCGCAGTTTCGATGACCTTCTGCAACGGGCCGATCGTGCCCTGCAGCTGGCCAAGGGCAATGGCCGCAACCAGATCGCTTGCCTGCTGGAGGGGGATTGACGCTGGCGGTTGTTGCACCGCCCCACCGTTGTTGATCCTTACGCTGGCCCCGGCAGGTCTGATCCTGTGATCAGGCCCGGGCCACCGGCACATCGCTGAGCCGGGTGGTGGCGGCCCGTGAGAGGTGGCCCCGCCGCATCCGCCAGGCCGGGGCCAGGCCGCAGGCGGCCCACTGAACCGTGCCGCTGCCGTAGCGCCGGTTGAGGCTATCGACGACCTCCATCAGGGCCTCGCGGCGCTGCTGCTGTTCCGGGGTCTGGGGCACCAGCAGGTGGTGCTGCAGCAGGGTGATCGGGGAGAGTTCCTGGAGGATCACGCCGGCCTTGCGCAGGGGTTTGTGGGGGCGGAAGAGCCGTTCGGCCAGGGGCAGGGCGGTGGCCAACAGCACGGCGGTGTCGTTGCTGGGCAGGGGCAGGGAGGTGGTGGCGGCGTTGGCGTAGAAGGCGGTGCCATCGAAGGGGCTGCTCCGCACGAACACGGTGAGGCTGCCGGCCCGCTGCCCCTGGCGCCGCAGCTTTTCGGCGGCACGGCAGAGGTAGGTGGCCACCGCCTCCTTCAGGGCGGCCGCGGTGCTGATCGGGGTGCTGAAGCTGCGGCTCACGCAGGTTTCCCGCTTTGCTGGCGGCACCGCCGCCAGGGGCAGGCAGCGGCGCCCCTGGAGCTCCTGCTGCAGCCGCAGGCCCACCACACCGGCACGGCGGCGCAGCTCGCCGGCGGGCATGTCCCGCAGGGCCCGGGCATCGGCGATGCCCCGCAGCCGGCACCAACGCGCCAGTTGGCGGCCGATGCCCCACACGTCCTCGATCGCGGTGGCCGCCAGCCAGGGGTCGGGGTCCGTCATGGCGGTGAAATCGAACACGCCGCGCTCCCGCCAGCGGGGATCCCGCTTGGCGAGGCGGTTGGCCACCTTGGCCAGCACCTTGGTGGTGGCGATGCCCACCGCCACCGGCAGCCCCAGCTGGCGGCGCACCTGGTGGCGCAGCGCCTCGCCCCAGGCGGTGAGGTCGCCGGTGCCAGCTGGCCGGTGCAGCAGGCCGAAGGCTTCATCGATCGAGTAGATCTCCAGCTCCTCCACCCAGGTTTCGAGGGTGGCCATCAGCCGCTGGCTCATGTCGGCGTAGAGGCTGTAGTTGGAGCTGCGCACGATCACGCCGTGGCGCTCCAGCTCGGCCCGCAGCTGGAACACCGGTGCTCCCATGGGGATGCCGAGGGCGCGGGCCTCGGCGCTGCGGCTCACGATGCAGCCGTCGTTATTGGAGAGCACCACCAGGGGCTTCCCCACCACGGCGGGATCGAGCACCGCCTCACAGGAGGCGTAGAAGTTGTTGCCGTCGATCAGCACCAGGGCGGTGCTCATGGGCTGAAGCTCGAGATGGCATGGGTCACCACGCCCCAGAGTTCCCCCTCCCCCAGGGCCAGGGTCGGATAGGCCGGGTGGGCCGCCACCAGCAGCCAATGCCCATCCCGCCGCATCAGGCGTTTGAGGGTGAACCCATCAGCCAGCCGAGCTACCACCAGCTGACCGTCGCGGGGGGGGCGATGGCGTTCCACCACCACCAGGTCGCCGTGGTGGATGCCGGCACCCACCATCGAATCACCGCCCACCCGCAACAGCACGGTGCGGGCCGGATCGGGGATGAGCAGGCGCTGAAGATCGATGGCCGGCCCCGGCAGGGGAGCGACGCTGGGCAGGGCTTCCGGCACGGGGCGCAGCAGCAGCCTCCAGCCTAGTTCGTATGTACTGTCCCGTGGTCGGATGGGCTGGGAGGCGGCTGTCCTGCCGCTGTTCTGGCGATGGTCGCCCCGCTCTCGTCCTTGGGGGCGCCTTGGCGGGGACCGGGTTGGACGGCAGGAACGCGGGTCGGGAGTTCGGGGGGTGGGGCGGAGTCTCCGGGCTCGTGGTCGGGCCGTTGGCGAAGGCGGCGATGGGCGAGCGCCTGGGGCCCGCCGGCAATCGAAGGCTGGTGGAGCGCCCCGGGGCTTGGCGGCCGCCTTCGGTAGAAAGGGTGTGAGGCCCAAAACCTCCCTGCCCTCCGCTCCAACGATCCGATGGCGCCGCTTCAGCACCCCCTCCGCGGGCCAGATGATGCGCGGCATGGTCATGGTCATGGTCATGGTCATGGGCAGGCGGGTGGCGACCATGCCGATCACCCCCATCCGGCCGTGGCGATCCAGCGCCAGCCCCACCCCCGCCAGCATGAGCACCGCCCGGGGTCAGCGGCAGCCTTCCGCTGGAGCATCGTGCTCAACAGCGCCCTCTCCGGGCTCCAGCTGGCGATCGGGTTTGCCTTCGGCTCCCTTGCCCTGGTGGGAGATGCACTGCACAACCTGGGTGATGTGGCCGGTCTGCTGCTCGGCTGGGGGGCCGAACGGCTGAGTGGCCGCCCCGCCAACCAGCGCTTCACCTACGGCTACGGCCGCTCCACCCAGCTGGCGTCCCTGGTGAACGCGGTGCTGATCCTGATGGCGGCAGCGGTTGTGGTGGTGGAGGGGCTGCAGCGGCTGCGTCAGCCGGTGGAGTTGGTGAGTGGGCCCGTGGCCTGGGCGGCAGCGGCCGGCATCGTGGTGAATCTGTTCTCGGCCCGCCTGTTCGGCAGCGATCACAGCCATGACCTCAACCGCCGCGCCGCCGTGGTGCATCTGCTCACCGATGCGGCGGTGTCGGCGGCGGTGCTGGTGAGCGCCCTGTTGGTGTCGTTCACCGGCTGGGCCCGCCTCGATGCGTTCACCGCCATCGGCGTGGGCCTGGCGGTGGCCTGGAGCGGCTGGCAACTGTTGCAGGAGGCGCTGATCGTGGCAATGGATGCGGTGCCCCGCGGCATCGCCATGGACGACGTGGAGGAGGCCCTGCGAAGCCTGCCCGGTGTGGCCGCTGTGCACCACCTGCATGTGTGGGCCCTGAGCACCTCCCAGAACGCCCTCACGGCGCACCTGCAGCGTGATCCCAGCCTGAGCGACGACATGGCCCTGCTGCACGAGGCCAAGCAACGGTTGGCGCGGCTCGGGATCGCCCACAGCACCCTGCAGCTGGAGCCCTTGGAGCAGCCGGCCGGGGCCGGTTGAGCCCCGTCCCGTTCAGGGTCAGGGGCGATTGGAGCCGGGTCGAGCCTGACGGAGGGTGGGTTTGGGCAACAGACGGTCGTTGATCAGCCGTCCGGACTGGGTAGGGACATCGGCCACGTCGTCGTGTTCGAGATGCAGGAGATCGTCGAAGGCGTCGTAGAGATCCCGTTCGGGACCGCTGGCGCGGCGGGGTGGAGGGCTTGTGGAGCGGTTCGAAGCAGGCCGCCGGGGAGGTGCCGGTGGGAGAGGGGAAGGCCCCCCACGCTCAGCCCCAGCCGAACGCCGCTTCGGCTGGGCACCTTCCAGCTCCCGAAGCCGATCCAGTAGGTGGGACGGCACCGAACCATCGGCGCTGGCCTCCATCAGGGCGCGGAACAGATCCTCGGGGTTCTCCTCGATCTCCACGCGGTGGCGGGGCGCGGCGTCAGCGGTGCGGCCGGCAGGTGCTGGGGTAGGGCTTACGGGGCTCGAGGGAAGCGGCAGCTTCTGGGGAAGGGTGCGGCCGAGGGCCTCCAGGCGTTCACGGCTGCGGGCGTCGAAGCTCATGGTCGGAGGGCGCTGATTGGTGGGCGCGCGAATGGGGTGGAAGAGAAGGGAGGAAAAGGATCAGGCGCAGCCGAGGGTGTCGCGGGTGGCCCGGCCGCTGCTGGGGTTGGTGCCGGTGGCCAGGGCACAGAGGCGCTTGAGGGCGTCACCGCGAAGGGGCACGTTGGTGAAGTCGGCCCCGTCGATGCGCACGTTCAAAAAACGGGTGTTGAAGGCAAAGGCATCATCGAGGCGGGCGTTGCGGAGGTCTGTGCCTTCGAAGACAGCCGAATCGAGGGTGGCATCACGGAGGTCGGCGCCCGTGAAGTCGGCATCCTGGAGTTTCGCCCCGAACAGGGTGGCGTTGCGCAGGTCGGCCCCAGCGAAGTTGGCCTCGCGCAGGTTGGTGAGGCTAAAGGTCACACCACGGAGGTCGGCCCCGTGGAAATCGGCGCCGATCAGCACCTGCTTGGCGTAGTCCATGGCGGCCCAGGCCGGCGGGGCCGGCATCAGGGCCGTGAGGGCCAGAAGGACGATCGGAAGGGTGAGCAGCAGTCCCAGCAACGGGGCGATCGTGCGCTGCACCATTCGGCGGATCGCCGAGGCATCAGGAGCGCCGCCCAGCGGTGGGGAGCTGGGCCGCGGGAACCGGGCTTCCATGGTGGGGTTGGTTAATTAGGCACAACCTAGGGGGAGCTGCTGCGGCACCGATCCAGGGGGAGAGCCCCGATCCCGCAGACGGAAGGGGGAGCTCGGCCCCAATCAAGGCCCTGAACCCGGTGTGATTCGAGCGCGCACGGCGGGCGCCTCAGCAGGCCGGTGAACCTTGGAACCCGGCTTCGCAGGTCAGGGGTGGGCCGATGTCTTGGGCCAGTCCGAGCGCGGGAAACCTCAAGGGATGCGTTCCTGCCTCCGCAGCCCATCCGCCCATGCCGCCAACCCCTCGCCAACGCCAGGGTCGCTGGGCCGAACAGCGGGCCCTGAGGCTGCTGGAGGGCCAGGGCTGGAGCTTGGTGGCGAGAAACTGGCGCTGCCGTTGGGGCGAGCTGGATCTGGTGTGTGAAAAGCCGGGCCGCCTGATGCTCGTGGAGGTGAAGGGACGTCGGCCCGGCAGCCGCGATGGGGGCGGCAGCGTTTCCTTGCGGGGCCGGCAGCGAAGGCGTCTGGGCCGGGCCTGGGCCTGCTGGCTGGTGGACCATCCCGAGCGCGCCGCCTGGCCGGTGGAGTTCGTGGCGGCCCTGGTGCCGTTGCCCCCGGCCGCTGGCGGGGTGCGGTGGTTGCGGCTGGAGGGGTGAGAGGATGGCATTGCTGCGCCTCCGTTTGGGGTGGTGGCGGCGGTGTCCAGCTGCGCCCTGGCCCCCCGCCGGAGCAATCTGGAGATCCAGCCACCATCCACGCGATGACCTTCGGCGGCCACCGGGCCCGCAAGCGCTTCGGCCAGCACTGGCTCACCGATGCGGCGGTTCTCGATCGGATCGTGGCCGCCGCGGCGATCGAGCCCGGCGAGCACCTGCTGGAGGTGGGTCCCGGGCGCGGCGCCCTCACCGAGCGCCTGCTGGCCAGCCCCGCCGCCTCCCTGCTGGCGATCGAGCTCGACCGCGACCTGGTGGGCGGCCTGCGTCAGCGCTTTGGCGCCGATCCCCGCTTCCAGCTGCTGGAGGGCGACGTGCTGGCCCTTCCCCTGGTGCCGCCGGCGGGACCCGCCCCCCAAAAGGTGGTGGCCAACATCCCCTACAACATCACCGGCCCTTTGCTGGAGCGGCTGGTAGGCCGGCTGGAGCGTCCCCTGGACACGCCCTACCGCGCCCTGGTGCTGCTGGTGCAACAAGAGGTGGGCGAGCGCATCCGCGCCCGCCCCGGCAGCAGTGCCTATTCGGCCCTGAGCGTGCGCATGCAGCTGCTGGCCCGTTGCGCCGCGGTGTGTGCCGTGCCGCCGCGCTGCTTCTCGCCACCGCCGAAGGTGAACTCCGAGGTGATCCGCCTCGATCCCCTGCCCCCTGATCAGCGCCCCGAACCGGCCCTGGCCCGCCGCACCGAAGCGCTGCTGAGGCGCTGCTTTGCCGCCCGCCGCAAGATGCTGCGCAACACCCTCGCTGGGCTGCTGCCCGAAGAGGAGCTCCAGGCTGCCGCGCTGGCGGCGGGCATCACACTCAATCAGCGCCCCCAGGAGTTGGCACCAGAGCGCTGGCTGGCGCTGGCGGCGTTGCTCGATCAGCTTCAGGGGGAGGGCTGATCGGCGCGGGCCTCCCAAACCTCACTCGCCGGCCCGATGCGGAGTTCAGCGCCACGGCCATCGGCTCCAAACCGGCAGCCCGCATGGCTATTCCACCAGCGCCGGCTGCCTTGGGGATCTGGCAATGGTTTCGATGCGTTCTGGAGCTCCCCGGCACGGGCCTGAGGCGCTGATGGCTCGGAACCCGGAGGCCAGGCCGGATGATGGCGGCACGGGAAGACCCCTGCGCCCATGAGCCTCACCGTTTTGGCCCCGGCCAAGATCAACCTCCACCTCGAGGTGCTGGGCCTGCGGCCCGACGGCTACCACGAGCTGGCGATGGTGATGCAGAGCCTCGATCTGGCCGACAGCCTGCACTTCACCCCCACCGCCGACGGCGCCATCACCCTGGAGTGCGATCGCCCGGACCTCAGCACCGGCCCCGACAACCTGATCGTGAAGGCGGCCCAGATGCTGCGAGCCCGCGCCGGTCTGCCCGAACTGGGGGTCCACATTGCACTCAGCAAACGGATCCCGATCGGCGCCGGCCTGGCGGGTGGTTCGAGCGATGGGGCGGCCACCCTCGTGGGTCTCAATGCGCTCTGGGGTTGCGGCTTCCCCGCCGCCGATCTGCACGCCATGGCCCTGGCCCTCGGCTCCGACATGCCCTTCTGCCTTGCGGGCGGCACCAGGCTTTGCTTTGGGCGAGGGGAGGTGATGGAGCCCGCCTTGGCAGCGACCCTGCCGCCGGTATCGCCCCGCTCGGGATCAGACGACCCTGCTGGTTTCTCCCCTGGGCCGGCTCCTGCGTCGCCTCCCTACGGCGTGCTGCTGATCAAGCATCTTGAAGCGAGTGTGTCCACCCCCTGGGCCTTCGCGCGTTGCCGCGAGCAACGCGGCGATTTCTATCTCGAAACCGAAGCCGACTTCGAACAACGCCGCCAGGCCCTCCGCCAGGGCCCCCTGGTGGCCTCCCTGGCCGGCGGGGAGCCGCTTCCCCGCCTCCGCAATGACCTCCAGGCTGTGGTGGAAGCCGAAGTGACCAGCGTGCGGGAGGGCCTGGCTCTGCTGCGCCGCGCCCCGGAAGCCCTGGCGCTGGCGATGAGCGGTTCGGGTCCGAGCCTCTTCGCGCTCTTTGCTGATGCCGAAGGCGCCGAGGGGGCCCGATCTGCGTTGGCAGAGAATCTCGCGGCCGCAGGTTTCGAGGCCTGGTGCTGCCGCTGCATCGCGTCCGGTGCCAGCCTGGCGGTGAACGGAATCTCCGCATGAGCACCGTCAGTCCCGATTCCCAACCCCCGGAAGCTCCCCTCGATGGCGGCTCCGCTGCGGACGCGACAACCCCTGGCTCCCTCGGAGACGCCCGAGCCGTCTCCGGCTCCGAGCGCCCCCGCAAGGGCCCCCTCAGCTTTCTCTCCGGCGCCCTTACCAGCGGCCTGCTGGCCTGGCTCTGCCTTGGCCTCAGCCAGAAGGTGCTGGGGTACTACGCCCTCCATCCGCCTCATTACGAGGCACGGGTGGCCCAGAGCATCGCCACTGCGCTGAAAACCGTGATTGTGGGGATGACCTTCCTGGCCACCTTCAGCTTTGCCTTTGTGGGCCTGGGTCTGTTGCTGGTGTTCCTCCGCTCGCTGCTGCCGGCGCGGCCCGAAACCCCTGCCTAGGGTTCACCCAGATCCGCTCTCCGGGCCATGACCCCCCACGACCTCGGCCTGCTGGTGGCCCTGCTGCTTCCCGGGATGCTGCTCTCGGTGCTGTTGCTGAGCACCTTCGCTGCCGGCGGCTGAGATAGGTTGGCCGCTCACCCGGCAGAAGCCCCGTGGCCGAAACCCTCCTCTTCAACGCCCTCCGCGAGGCCATCGATGAGGAAATGGCGCGCGATCCCCATGTCTGCGTGATGGGGGAGGACGTGGGCGAGTACGGCGGCTCCTACAAGGTGACCAAAGATCTGCATGCCAAATACGGCGAGCTACGCGTGCTCGACACGCCGATCGCGGAGAACAGCTTCACCGGCATGGCGGTGGGCGCCGCCATGACCGGGCTGCGCCCGATCGTGGAGGGGATGAACATGGGCTTTCTGCTGCTCGCCTTCAATCAGATCTCCAACAACATGGGGATGCTCCGTTACACCAGCGGTGGCAATTTCACAATTCCCACCGTGGTGCGCGGCCCCGGCGGTGTGGGCCGCCAGCTAGGCGCTGAACACAGCCAACGTTTGGAGGCTTATTTCCATGCCGTGCCCGGCATCAAGATTGTGGCGGTGAGCACCCCCACCAATGCCAAGGGTCTGATGAAGGCGGCGATCCGCGATAACAATCCTGTGCTCTTCTTCGAGCACGTGTTGCTTTATAATCTTAGCGAAGAGATCCCCGAGGGGGATTACATCTGCGCCCTCGATCAGGCTGAGGTGGTGCGGCAAGGCAAGGACATCACCATCCTCACCTATTCCCGCATGCGCCACCACTGTCTCAAGGCGGTGAAGCAGTTGGAGGCGGATGGCATCGATGTGGAATTGATCGACCTGATCAGTCTGAAGCCCTTTGATCTCGACACGATCATCCGTTCGATTCGCAAGACTCACAGGGTGCTGGTCGTGGAGGAATGCATGAAGACCGGCGGCATCGGTGCCGAATTGCTCGCCCTGATCACGGAGCACTGCTTCGACGATCTCGATGCCCGCCCCGTGCGGCTCTCCTCCCAGGACATCCCCACCCCCTACAACGGCAATCTGGAGAATCTCACGATTATCCAACCCCACCAGATCGTGGAGGCGGCGCGCCAGATCACCGCCGGCGCCCTCTGAGATGGCACGTCAACAGGGGTGGCTGGCCCTGATCCTGGCCCTCGCGATCGCGGCTGCCGCCCTCCTCGCAAGCTATGGCCTTCAGCTCGGCCTTGACCTGCGCGGCGGCAGCCAGCTCACCCTGCAGGTGATGCCCGCCGGGGCCATCAAGACCGTGGAGCAGGAACAACTTGAGGCTGTACGGGAGGTGCTGGAGCGTCGGGTGAACGGGCTGGGAGTTTCCGAATCCACCCTCCAGACTGTGGGAAGCGACCAACTGATGCTCCAACTTCCCGGCGAGCAGGACCCAACCCGGGCCGCCAAGGTGCTCGGCAGCACAGCCCTGCTCGAATTCCGCGCCCAGAACCCCGGCAGCGAGCAGGAGATGCAAGGCCTGCTTCCGCTCAAGCGCCAGGTGGAGGCCGTGCTGTTCACCCGCCGTGCCGGCCCCCAGGCTGAGACTCCGAACCCTCAGGCCCCCGGTCAGCCCGCAAAGCCCACCACGATCTCCGATGCCGATCGCGGCAAGGCGTTTTCGGCCCTGGGTCTCACCATTCCACCCGACAGCGATGAGGTTGAGCAGCTCGAGATCCTGCAGAACGAAGTAAACCGCAGGGTGATCAATCTCTATGGCCCTCCCCTGCTCACCGGTAAGGATCTCACCAGTGCTGGCCGCCAGCAGGACCGCACCGGCGTGGCCTGGGAGGTGACATTGAATTTCAATCGTGAGGGCGGCGAAAAGTTCGCCGGCCTCACCCAGTCGATCGCCGGCACCGGCAGGCTTCTCGGGATCGTGCTCGATGGCCGCTCGATCAGTGAGGCCACGGTGGGCCCGGAGTTCAAGGCGGCGGGCATCACCGGCGGTTCCGCTTCGATCTCCGGAAACTTCAGCGCTGAGGAAGCCAGGGATCTCGAAGTCCAGCTGCGGGGTGGCTCCCTGCCGTTGCCGGTGAAGATCGTGGAGTTGCGCACGGTTGGCCCCTCGCTCGGTGCAGAAAACATTCGCTCCAGCTTGATCGCCGGTCTAGCGGGACTGGTGCTGGTGGCTCTGTTCATGATGATCATGTACCGCCTGCCAGGCTTTGTGGCGGTGTTGGCCTTGAGCCTTTACTCGCTGTTTAACCTTGCCATCTATGCGCTGATTCCTGTAACTTTGACCCTGCCAGGAATTGCTGGATTCATCCTTTCCGTTGGCATGGCGGTGGATGCCAACGTGCTCATCTTTGAGCGGGTTAAGGAAGAGCTACGCGGCGGCAACACCTTGATACGATCGATTGATACAGGTTTCTCCCTTGCCTTTTCCTCGATCCTCGATGGGCACATCACCGGATTGATCAGCTGTGTAGCTCTCTTCTTTCTCGGTACCGGTCTGGTTAAGGGATTTGCCGTGACCCTGGCCATCGGTTTGCTGCTCAGCTTGTTCACGGCACTCACCTGCACCCGCACCCTGCTGCGGCTGCTAATGAGCTACCCAAGCCTTCGCCGCATCCCCTATTTCCTGCCTGCCCGCGAGCTGCCATCGGCCGCCGTTTGAGCCGCCCTTTCCTGTGACTGTTGCTTCTTCCCCCTCCCTCCGCTTCCGCATCAACCGCCATCGCTGGCTCGCCTGGATCGGCTCCGGCTTGGCCTGTCTGCTGAGCCTGATTGGCTTGGTGCTGTGCTGGCTCCAGCCCTCGATTCATTCACCCCTCAAACCCGGCCTCGATTTCACCGGGGGAACCCAGATTCAGGTCGTGCGCTCCTGTGGCGGCGGCCCCCAGCCCCAACCATGCCCGGCCATTGCCGCTGACCCGATCCGCCAGCAACTCGCTTCCTTGCGGCTGAACGCCTCCGCGGCCGAGCAGCCTCCCAATCTCTCCAGCGCTTCGGTTCAGGTGCTGGACCGGGGGCGATCCCTGCTGGTGCGACTCCCCGCCCTGGATAGCGAGCAAGCCAAGGCGGTGCTTGATGAGCTCAGCCGCAGCATCGGGCCCCTTGAGGCCACGGGCACCGCCGTGGACACCATCGGGCCAACCCTGGGCTCCCGCCTTCTCCAGGGCAGTCTGATCTCCCTGCTGGTGAGTTTCGCCGCCATT
>Ga0209401_1002704_pt1 | contig 11382 bp, 10 predicted proteins | sample M_140807_MF_Meta_FD_187318 | JGI IMG/M metagenome (GOLD analysis project Ga0209401, IMG submission 187318) | Freshwater microbial communities from Lake Montjoie, Canada to study carbon cycling - M_140807_MF_MetaG (SPAdes) (version 2) | ecosystem: Environmental > Aquatic > Freshwater > Lake...
GCTTGCCATGAACCGCCAGCACCAGCGGACACTTGAGGCGATCTTTGCCCACCCCCTGCGCCATGGGCTGAGGGCCCACGAGGTGGAGGCCCTCTGCAGGGCCCTGGGGGCCGAGGTGGATCCAGCCGGCGACCACCGGCTCAGGATCCGTATGCCGGGTGGCCAGGACACCTGGATCCGGATCGGCGAAGGGGTGCACCATCCCGATCTGGACGCGGAGGCGATCCTGCGGGTGCGTCACTTGCTGGAGGCTGCCGGGGTGAAGCAGGACCATCCGCTGGCTGATCCGCCGACCCCCCGGGGCGATCTGGGTCTGCGCCTGGTGCTTCACCTCAGCCACCACGCCACGGAGGTCTTCCGGCTCGAGGCCGGTCCCGGGGGCGAAGCGGTGGAGCACAGCGTTCTCCTTCCCCACGGCGTGTGGGGCAGCGGCGAGAATCTGACCCACCGCCACGACCGGGACGTGGCCGGTCAGCGGGCCCCGCTGGACACCGCCTACCTGGCCCAGATCACCGCCGCCATCGCGGCGGCCGATGCGGTTCTCCTGCTCGGCCACGGCACCGGGGCGAGCGACATGCGCCAGGTGCTGGTCGACTACCTCAACACCCACCGCCCCGACTTGTTGGGCCGGATCGTGGCGGTGGAGACCGTGGAGGCCCGGGGAATCGGGCCGGCCGGATTGCTTGCCATCGCCCACCGGCACTTTGGAAATCTGCCAAGGCGCCATGCCTTGCTGGAGCCCGGGCTGGAAGCTCCTCAGCCCTGAGCAGCCGGTGGGCTTCAGTCGCAGGTGCTGTCGGCCTGGCTGCCGGTGAGACCGGTGAGGCGCAGCAAGTGGGCCCGGGCCTCGTCCCGCCAGGTGCGCCAGGGGCTCTCGGGCCGGTTGTCGCCAGTGACCGCCGCTTGGCCCGTCACCGTCCAGCCCATCGGCTCGATCACGATCCTGGCGATCGCGAGGGTCCGACCGAGGTGGGCGGGGCTCGTGACCATCGTGAGATTCCCCCGGCGGTTCATCGGCTCCAGCAGGCGGGCCAGGGCATCCACCTGGCCCACGGTGTCACAGCCCGGCTCGAGGCTGATGATCCGGCGTGCATCGCTGGGCCACTCCCCGCGCTGCATGAGTTGTCTGATGTTCACCTGCTGACTGGAGGGTCGGCCCTGGAGAACCAGCAGCGAGCCCGGTTTGTCCTTCCACAGCCGGATGGCCATCACCGTGCGCTGGGGATCCTCCACGAACACCGAGATCACCTCCATCGGAGGCCGGGAGGCGGCGGAGCGGCCGCTGTTGAAGAGGGGGGCAATCGAGGGCCAGGCCAGCCAAAGACCGCCTCCGCCGATCCCCAGCAGCAGCAGGGGCTGGCGGCGCAACGCGGCCGGGATGCCGGCGAGGGAGGAGAGGATCTCGCGAAGCGGCCGGCCGAGGACTCGCTCCAGCCACGAAGGCGGCCGCTTTCGCCGCACCCGGACCCGGACCCGCTGGGAGCGAATGCGCTGGGGGTTCTTCGTGCTTTGCTCCCCCTTCATCGGCTCCACGGGATAACCCCCTCGGCGACCCGCCGGTCGTCTTAGCTAACTCGGATTTAACCGTAGTTCATGTGATTGCGGAAGCGCCGTCTGGAGGCGCTCGATGCAGGGTTGGGACCGCTCAGGCATCAGGATCAAGAGATGACACCAGTTCCCCCCCCCGATTCGACCCTGGCGGCCTTCGGATCCAGTCTTTCGGCCATCACCCTGGCGGAACTGGGAGACAAGACCTTCTTCATGGCCCTGATCCTGGCGGCGCGCCATCGCCCCCGCTGGGTGTTCATCGGGGCCTTCGCTGCCCTGGCCTGCGTCACGGTGATCTCCCTGGCCCTGGGCTTTGGGCTGCGGGAACTCCTGCCGAAGGGTCTGGTGCCCTGGCTGGCGGCCGGCCTCTTCCTGGCCTTCGGTATCAAGTTGCTTGTGGATGCCCAGGCTATGGGCACCGATAAGGCCGGGGAGGAGGCGGAGGCCGCCGAGGAGGCCGTGAATGCTGCCGAGAACCTTCATCCGATCACAAAGGGGTGGGCCGTGATCCGGGAGGCCTTTGTGCTCGTGTTCATCGCCGAACTGGGTGACCGCACCCAGTTCACCACCATCTTCCTGGCCGCTGCGCCGGCCTTCAGTTTCCTGGCCCTGCTGGCCGGTGCCCTGCTCGGCCATGGGCTGGTGACGGGCTTGGCGGTGGGGGCGGGCCGCTGGGTCGGAACCCGTTTGCCGGAACGCCTGCTCTACCGGCTCAGCGGGGGGCTGTTCCTGCTCTTCGGTCTGGCCGCCGTGCACCAGGCCATGGGCTGAAGCCGGCGGCTGTCTGCCGGCTGCGCCGCCGGAGCCTGTTGGGATTCATCGTCAGGGGGCTCCCCTTGGTGGGATCGGGCAGGAATGCTGGCGATGACGTCTTGTTTTTCACCTACCCCCTTTCTGACGGGCTTCCGGTCAACGGCCCTAGACTGGATTCCTTCTGGATGGGAATAAACAACGCCCTTTGAGCGTTGACCTTTCGAGAACTGCCAGTTGTCACCGTGGCAGGGCCTGTCACCGACAGCGCCACCAAGAAGGTGTTGCACCTGTTGATTGGAACCAGTGCCCGCCTTCACCCTGATCCAACCATCCTTACCGCACTTCATCCATGTCCATCACCGAGCCAGCCCCCGATGCCGTAGCCAGCGCTGGTGATCGTTGGATTGAGGTGGGTTCCTCCACCAACCCTGAGGCTGAGCTGGCGGTCCGGGAGGCGATGGCCCCGATCGTCGATCGGGCCGATCCCAAACTCACGATCATTTTCTGTTCGCCGGCCTCCAACCTGGCCGAGATCTCCCGCCTCGTCCAGGCCACGGTTGGCTCCGGGGAAGTGATCGGCTGTTCCACCGCCGGTGAGCTGTTGCGGAACAATCCGATGACCGGCGGGCTGCTGATCTGGGCCCTGGGCGGCGATGGCTTCGCCGTGACCACCGGGGTGGGACTGGGTGACCCCGCCACGGGGCTTCGCGATGCGGCCCAGACGGCGGCACAGTGCCTCAAGCGGCTGGAACGGAAGGAGCACACCCTGTTGTTCCTGCTGGCCGATGGTCTTTGTGGCGACCAGATGGAGGTGGTGCGCGGCGCCTACGACGTGAGCGGCAGCGGTGTGCCCCTGATGGGCGGATGCGCCGGCGATGACATGGCGTTGCAGGCCACCCAGCAGATCCACAGCGGTGAGCTCCTCACCCATGCCGTGGTCGCCGCCGCCATCACATCGAACGCCCCCATGGCGGTTGGCATCGCCCACGGTTGGGAGCCCCTCAGTGAAGCGATGCTGGTGACCGGAAGCCGAGGAACCACGCTGGAATCCCTCGATGATCGGCCAGCCCTGGATGTTTATTTCGATACCTACGAAGCCCCAGCTGAGGTTCGCAACGATCCGGCTGCCTTCTTCGATTTCGCCCACACGCGGCCCGTTGGCATTGCCCGGCGCAATCGAATCGAGATCCGCTATGTCTATGCCGCCGATTATGAGCGGCGCACCCTCACGATCTTCGCCGAGGTTCCCCAGGGAGCCATGGCCTATCTCATGCATGGCAATTCAGATTCGGTGCTGCATGCCACCTCCGAGGTTTGCGCCCTAGCGGAGCAGGCCCTCGGCGGCCAGCCCGCCAGGGGTTTCATGCTGCTGGAGTGTGTGGCCCGCAAGTCGTTGCTTAGCAACGCAGGGCTGCTTGAGGAAAGTCTGAGGCTGCCCTCGGTGGGTCCCGATGCCACCGTTGGGGGCTTCTACACCTACGGCGAAATCGCCCGCACCGAGGGGTCCGGCGGTTTGCATAACCAGACGGTGGTGGCCTTGGCGCTCGCATGAGCACAGCTCCGTGGTCGCTGCATGTGCTCTCGGAGGTTCTGGGGGCCTTCACCTTCAAGAGCCCCACGGCCCTGCGGGATGTGGTGAGCCGGGTGGCGGAGGCCGTGGATGCCGAGATCACGGCCATCCTGCGGCACCCGGGCGACTTCGAGCTCTGCGTCGGTCTTGAGGATCAGCACAAGCCCGTGCTGGCGGCGGCGGCGGCGGAGCGGCTGCCGGTGCTCAGCCTTGGTGGAGCACTCCTGCATCTCTATTGGTCTCCCCTCGATGGGGGGGACGTGATGGTGGTGGGCCGCTTCCGGGAGGACTACACCCTGGAGGAGCGGGCCCTGCTGCGGGCCATGGGCCGCAGCATCCAACTGAGCACCCAGGTGCTGGATGCGTTGAGGGCGGAGCAGGAGGCGGTGCGGGCGGAGAAGGAGGCCAAGGTGTTGGCGATTCGTGAGTCCACGATTGATGCCCTTACAGGTCTTCCCAACCGTCGCTCCCTGTTGGCCCATTTGGCCGCAAGGCTGGCCCAGTGTTCCAGACGGAAGGATCAACTGGGCCTGCTGTTCATTGATCTCGATCGCTTCAAGCACATCAATGATGTGTATGGACACAGCACCGGCGATGCCTATCTCCAGGCCGTGGGCGAAGCCCTCGGCCATTTCCGTGACAACGACGCCTTCGTGGCGCGGTTGGCCGGTGATGAATTCATCTTGATTGTTGCCCCTGCCGACCCCAGGCTCCTCACGGATTTGGCGGAGAGGATCCTCAAGCGTCTTGACCAGCCCTGGGTCATCGGGGGGCGGGTTCTTCAGTATTCAGCATCGATCGGTGTGGCCCTGGCTGAGCCCGGCGACCGCCCCCAGGATCTGCTCGATAAGGCCGATCTGGCGATGTACAGCATCAAGCAGCAGGGGCCTGGTCGCTACGCCTGCTTTGAGCCCTACATGTTGGATCGTGCTCGCCGCAAGGCTGATCTGGAGACAGAGATTCGCAGCGCCCTGCGTCATGATGAAGTGATCTCCTTCTTTCAGCCGATCATTTCCGCCGTGCATGGCGGTGTGGTGGGCTTCGAGGGGCTGGCTCGATGGCGCCATCCCGGGCGGGGGTTGCTGGCTCCGGAGGATTTCCTCGAGGTGGCAGAAGAGGCGGGGCTGTTGCGCGATCTCGATGCCCGCATTCTTCGCGATGCCTGCTTCCGGCTCACCGACTGGCAATGTGTGCAACAGGGCTTTTCCCCAAGGCTCTCGATCAACCTTTCAGCCGCCAGCCTTCAGGATCCTGTTCTGATCGATCGGGTGGCTGACACGCTGGCCGCTTCTGGGTTTGAGGCCCGCAATCTTCTGCTTGAGGTCACCGAAACCTCCCTCGTGAAGGATGTGGAACGGGCCCAGCAAAACATTGTCAATCTTAAGAAAATGGGTGTCAAGCTTGCCGTCGATGATTTTGGGACGGGTTATTCCTCGCTCCGCTACCTGCGGCAGTTCCCGGTTGGAATGTTGAAGATCGATCGTTCCTTTGTGTCTGGTCTGGGGCAGAATCACGATGATGATGTCATTGTATCAACCATTATCAGCATGGCCGCATCCCTGGGGATTCAGGTGGTGGCTGAAGGGGTGGAAACGGCGGATCAGCGCACCATTCTCTGTGGGCTGGGTTGTGATTTTCTCCAGGGTTATCTATTGGGCCGGCCCCTCGATGGCCCGATGTCAGAGCGGTTGTTCGTCCGTTCCGACCAGCTGCTGTTGCAGTTAGGCAAGGATGATTTCTGATCCCCTCATCCGCCTGGAACCAGCTCCAGGCGCGGCAGCGGCCGCCGCAGCGAGCCCGGATCCAGACCCTCCCGCAGCGCGAGCACCAGGCCCGCGGCCTCGGCGTAGCTGGAGGCGCTGAGCACCTCCAGGCCCAGGGCCTCGCCGCTCACCTGCAGCAGACAGGCATTGCCGGCCACGGCGATCAGGGGCACACCCCGCGCGGCGCAGGCCAGCACCGCTTCGCCGCCGAGGGCGCCGGCCGGGGCCACCACGGCGCCGAGGGACGAGGCCTCCAGCAGCCCCCCTGCCGGGGCCGTGCCATGGCCTTGGCGGGAGCGGCCAGCCGGCCCCCGGCTTGCCCTGCCGGAACCATCGCCAGCCAGCGGCACCAGATCCGGCGCCCGGCTCAGGCCCACCAGCACGCAGGGCAAAAAGGTATGGCCCAGCTCTTCGGCTGCCGCCCGGGGATCGAGATCGGGATCGAGAGGGAGGGGCGCCAGGGCCGGCGCATGGGCGCAGGGGATGCCGAGGTGTTGCACCAGCAGATGGCTGATCACCGCCTCGGCCCCGGCCAGAGCGTCGACGCCGGAGCCGGCGCGGTAGGCCGCCAGGGCTTCGCTGCCTGGGTCCTCAGGGAAGCGGGCCACGGCGGCGATGGCGGTGGCACCGGCCCCCACCAGCTTCTCGCCGGCCCGCAGCAGCGCATCGGGGCGCTCCAGGGTTCCCCAGCTGGTGCCGCTCGGGCCCAGGCTCAGGCCCACCCCCAGGGGCACATCGGTGGTCACCACCGGGCCGATCGCCAGACCGAGGGTGGCGCGGCAGGCCTCGGCGGCCTGGAGCTGGCGGGCGCGCAGTTCGGGTTCGATGCCCGCATCCAGCAGCAAGCCCACCCGCCGGCCGGCCACCGGGGCCAGGGCCAGCTCAGCGGCGGCGAAGCGATCGAGGGCCCAGCCCTCCACGTAGTGGATGCGGCGATCGCTCCAATAGAGGGCGGCCCCATTCATCACATTGGGATGGGTGATCAGGCAACCGCTGGCCGCCGCCAGCAACCGGGCGGCTGGCAGACCATCGCCCGCATAGCCGCCCACGGCGCAACCCACACCGGTGGGGATCACCAGCAGGGTGGGGAGCGGTGGGGCGTCGCTCATCGGTGTTCCCGGGCCGCCGGAACCTGACGCATCCCCACACCCTCCAACTGCAGGCCCCGGAGCGGATCCACGGCCGTGATCGCCCAGCGCAGTGGTTGGGCATCGGCCCAGCCGAGCTCTGTGAGGTGGGCGCGGATGGCGCTCCGTAGTGCGGTTGGATCGGGTGGATCGAGCGGGCGCGAGGAGCCGGCGGTGCGGGGCAGCCAGAAGCAGAACGGCACCAGCACGGGCCGCGGCGGTTCAATCGCTGGCGGCTCAAGCTCCGGTGGATCGATCACCCCATCCGGCTCGGCGGGCCCGTGGCTCAGCACCGCCACCACTTCCACTGCCGCCTCACTTCTGGTATTGGCCGAACTGCGCCTCGTAGAGGGCGTCTTCCTGGCCAGCCAGCAGCGTCAGGTCGCTGAGTGGGTAGCTCACGCAGAGCAGGGCATAACCCTGATGCCGGAGTTCCGCCTTCACGCCCATGGCATCGGGTTGGTGCACGCTGCCGCTGCTGAGCTTGGCGGCGCAGGTGGTGCACACCCCTGAGCAGCAGCTGCTGGGAACGGCTACCCCGGCCGCCTCGGCCGCCGCCAGCACGGTCTGGTCGGCGCGGCAGGGGAATGTGTGGGTCGTTCCGTTGAGGCTGGCCGAGATCTGGAAGGTAGGGGTGTCGCTCACCGGAATGCCGTGGTTGGCATCCATCTTCCCTGAGGGAGGGCCTGGACACCAGAAGCACCCACTATCCCACCGCCTGCCACTCCCCAGGATGGGGCGCCAGGTATTCCGGTGGGCCCCCAGCGCTGGCCATTGGGGCCGTGAGCACCAGATCCAGGCTGATCGAAAAGCGGCTGTCGTCGGGATCCTCGTTGTCCAGCACCGCGTGATCCACGCTGGCGGGAAACAGAACGAGCAGCCCCGCCCGGGGCGCCACATCAAACCAGGGTGCGTTCCACTCGGCGGTACCTGCTGCATCGGGCCGGATCGGGCCGTCGTGCCCCACCGCCAGCCCCGGCACCAGCTCGTTGGCCTGGCGGGGCGGGAACAAACGCAGGCAGCCACTGCGGCCGCTGCCATCGCCATTGAGGTAAACCACCGCGCTGAGGTGGGCATTGGGGTGGTGGTGGCGCCCCACCACCTGGCCCACCTCACTCACCACCGGCCAGCAGCGCTGGATATGCAGGGCCACCCGGCTGCGCTCAAACCCCAACCCCTCCAGGTAGGCGGCGGCATGGCCCGTCAGGGTGGAGATCAACGGCACAAAGGTTGGGTGGCGGTGCAGTTGCCCCACGCCATGGAGATCGCCGGTCCAGGCACAGCCCGGATCGGGGTTCGACACGGCAAGGCCCTGCAGGTCCCGGATCGCCTGCATCTGGAGGGCCAGATCGAGCGGATCCGGTTGCAGCTGCACCATCCCTAGGGCGAGGGGGAACAGGGCCTGGAGCTGGAGGGCGCCCCCCGGCGCGGGGAGCTGTGGGTTCGCCATGGCTTTCCTTTCTGTGCGGCAGCATCGCGCAGGACGTCTCCGGGGCTTGGCGCGAGGCCTAGCTTGCCGTTATTGCGTTGCCTCCAGCCATGCCTTCCAGCTCCCACACCTGCGCCGCGGTGCTCCTCGGCGCTCGCTCCTGCTAAGCGGCGCCGGTGGCAAGGCCCAGGCCCAGTGCCGCTTCCTGATGCCGATTGGCGGCACGGGAGAGCCGGTGGTGCAGAAACGCATCAGCGCCGATCGGCTGGTGGGCAGCACCAACTGGAACACCGACTTCACGGTCGACCGCAACTTCAGCCGCTACCGGGTCAAGCTGCAGTCGGCCTCCACAGGGCGAGGCACCTTCCCCGTCGCGGTGTTTCTGCGGTTCACCGATGGCAGCAACCTGCAGCTTGTGAATCAAAACCTCACCCTGGCCCCCCAGGAACAGCGCAACCTGGGACCCTTCCCCAGCGTCCCCGGCAAACGCACCAGCCAGGTGAATGTGCGGGTGGGAGCCAGCAGCATGCCCGGCTCCACGGGCTTCAGCTATCGGGTGTCGGCCGAGGGGTGCCCTTGAGCTCCTCTCAGCGATCAGCCAAAAAAAAGTCCAACGAAACCCCGCCAGGAGCTTCGTTGGACTTGATTTTGAAGTTCCGCGCACAGGATCGAGGTCCCAGCACTGTTTTGATCACATGGCCGAAGAGCCACCCACCACCTCCAGGATCTCCTGGGTGATGGCGGCCTGGCGGGCCTTGTTGTAATCCAGGGTCAGCGTCTTGGCGAGGGCCTTGGCGTTGTCACTGGCGTTGTTCATGGCCGTCATCCGGCTGGCCAGTTCGCTGGCGGCGGCCTCCTGGAGGGAGCGCAGCAGCTGGTTGGACAGGTAGAGGGGCAGCAGGGAATTGAGCAGTTGCTCGGGGTTCTGCTCAAACACGAAGTCGGAGGGAAGCGTCGGTTGGGCATTGGCCACATCCAACGTTTCCACCGTCAGCCGGCCGTCCTTGGTGATCAAGCGGAACATCTCATCGTCCGCAACGGCGATGTCCTGGGCGTCGAGGGGCAGCAGGGTCTGCACCACGGGCTTGGAGCTCACCAGGTTGATGAACTTGGTGTAAATGATCTCCACGCGATCGGTGCTTTCCGAGAGGAACTCGGCCAGCACTTCGTTGGCGATGCCGTTGGCTTCATCGGCGGTGGGCACCTGCTCCAGGCCGGTGAAGGTGGCGCGGATCTTGTACTGGGAAGCGCGGTTCTGGAAATAGGTGATCGCCTTGCGACCCAACAGCACCAGATCCACATCGAATCCCTGCCCCCTGAGCTCAGCCACCCGTTGCTCGGTGCGCTTGATGATGTTGGCGTTGTAGCCGCCGCATAGACCGCGGTCACCGGTGACGGCGAGAAGGGTGATCGTGCGCACCTCGCGGGCTGCCAGCAGGGGGGCATCGGCGGTTTCGAAGGCCATGCGGGTCTGCAGGCTCTGCAGAACGCGGGCGAGGCGGTCGGCGAAGGGCCGGCTGCGCAGCACCTGCTCCTGGGCGCGCCGCACCTTGGCGGCTGCCACCAGCCGCATGGCCTCGGTGATCTTGCGTGTGTTCTTGACCGAACCGATGCGGTCGCGGATCTCCTTGAGATTGGCCATGGCTGGGGTTCCTCAGGCGGCGACGGCGATCGAGGAGACCACCGTCTTGATGGCGTCCTTGAGGATGGCTTCGGAGGCTTCGCTGAGCTGCTTCTCGCCCATCACGGCAGTAATGAATTCGGGCTTGCTGCTCTTGAGGTACTCCCGCAGTTCGCGGGCGAAGACGGTGACCTGATCCACCGGCACCGCGTCGATCAGACCTTTCACGCCGGCGTAGACCACGGCCACCTGCTCGGCCAGGTTCAGGGGGCTGAACTGGGACTGCTTGAGCAGCTCGCGCAGGCGCTTGCCCCGGGCCAGCTGGGCCTGGGTGGCGGCGTCGAGGTCGGAGGCGAACTGGGAGAAGGCGGCGAGTTCGTCGAACTGGGCCAACTCCAGCTTGAGGGTGCCGGCGATCTTCTTGATCGCCTTGGTCTGGGCTGCGCCACCCACCCGGCTCACCGAGATGCCCACGTTGATGGCGGGCCGCAGGCCGGAGTTGAACAGGTCGGAGCTGAGGAACACCTGGCCATCGGTGATCGAAATCACGTTGGTGGGGATGTAGGCGCTTACGTCGCCAGCCTGGGTTTCGATGATCGGCAGGGCGGTCATGCTGCCCTTGCCCATGGCATCGGAGAGCTTGGCGGCCCGCTCGAGCAGCCGGCTGTGGCAATAGAACACGTCGCCGGGGTAGGCCTCACGGCCGGGGGGACGGCGCAGCAGCAGCGACATCTGGCGGTAGGCCTGGGCCTGCTTGGTGAGGTCGTCGTACACCACCAGAGTGGCCTTGCCCTTGTACATGAACGACTCGGCAATCGCCGCGCCGGTGTAGGGCGCCAAATACTGCATGGCGGCGGCTTCCGAGGCGCTGGCGGCTACCACGATCGTGTAATCCAGGGCGCCCTTCTCGCGCAGCACCTCCACCACGTTGGCCACCGAAGCGGCCTTCTGGCCCACGGCAACGTAGACGCAGACAACGTCTTCGCCCTTTTGGTTGATGATCGTGTCGATTGTGATCGCGGTCTTGCCGGTCTGGCGGTCGCCAATGATCAGCTCTCGCTGGCCGCGGCCGATCGGAATCATGGCGTCGATCGCGGTGATGCCGGTCTGCATCGGCTCATGCACCGACTTGCGCTGGATGATGCCGGGCGCCATCGATTCGATCAGGCGCGTTTCGGTGGTGGCGATCTCACCTTTGCCGTCGATCGGCTGGCCCAGGGCGTTCACCACCCGGCCGAGCATGGCGTCACCCACGGGCACGGCGGCGATCTTGCCGGTGGCCTTCACCGTGCTGCCTTCCTGGATGCCGCGGCCTTCGCCCATCAGCACCACACCCACGTTGTCGTCCTCAAGGTTGAGGGCGATGCCTTCGGTGCCGTCCTCGAACTGCACCAGCTCACCGGCCATCACCTGCTCGAGGCCGTAAACACGGGCGATGCCGTCGCCGATCTGGAGCACGGTTCCGACGTTGCTGACCGAAACCGACTTGTCGTAGTCAGCGATCTGCTGCTTGAGGATGGCGCTGATCTCGTCGGGGCGGATGGAAACCATGGTGGGAATCCCCGGAGGGG
>Ga0209401_1002708_pt1 | contig 11374 bp, 10 predicted proteins | sample M_140807_MF_Meta_FD_187318 | JGI IMG/M metagenome (GOLD analysis project Ga0209401, IMG submission 187318) | Freshwater microbial communities from Lake Montjoie, Canada to study carbon cycling - M_140807_MF_MetaG (SPAdes) (version 2) | ecosystem: Environmental > Aquatic > Freshwater > Lake...
GCCAACCCTTGTTCCGCGGGCCGAAGCCCTGGCCTTGCTCCCGGCCGGGGTTTACCGAGCCGGCACCTCTCGATGCCGCTGGTGCGCTCTTACCGCACCCTTGCACCCTTACCTGTGCGGCCGGCGGGCGTGCCCGCTGACCGCCATCGGCGGTGTGTTTCTGTGGCACTGTCCTCACGGTCGCCCGCACCGGGCGTTACCCGGCAGGCCTGGCCATCAGGGAGCCCGGACTTTCCTCAACCGGCCGAACCGCCCGCGAAGCCGTAGCCCCGCAGCCCGATCCACCGATCGCGATCACCTCGGCTGCTTTCCGGGCTCACCCTACGCAGGCCGGGGCTTGGGGACCTGGCCCTTGGTCCGCCGCTGCCTAGGATCAGCGCAGTGGGGCTGTAGCTCAGCCGGATAGAGCGACGGTTTCCTAAACCGTAGGTCGTGGGTTCGAGTCCCGCCAGCCCCGTGAGTGTCATCTGGATGCACGGACCATCCGGGTTCGGCAACGCCGGTTGTTCACGCGCTCCCCCACCCCTGGCGGCCTTCCCGGTTCTGGCCGCTGCCGCTAGCGTGGAGGTCACCGCCAGGCACCGGATGAGCCCGCTCCACGGCAGCCAGCTCCACGACCTGCGGCTGCGGCTGCTGGTGCAACAGGAAAGCGAGCGCATCGCCGACAGCCAGCCTGATGAGCTGGATCTCTCCGTGGTGCAAGCCCGCACCCTCTGCTGGCTGGCGCTCCTGGCCGAGGCCCATGAGGAGCAGGCCACCGACGCCGAGCGCCGCGGTGATGTGGAGCAGGCGATGGGCTGGTTCGCCGATGCCATGCGTCTTCGGGATGTGATTCATGTGGTGAGCACGATCGAGATCCCGCTCCCCGCGTCCTCCGAGGATGCCGAAGACCTGGGCGATGCGTTCGCTGACGAGGATGGCCCCTTGGCGGCCTGATGCGGCTGGCGGCACCAGCCCATCGGGTTCAGTGCCATGATGGAAACCGATGCACAGAAGGGAAGCGGTGCCCGAAGAGCCCTGCCAATGCCCTGATTGCCAGCGGTTCTATCGAGAACACGACCGGCTGATCCGGGAGAACGCCAGTCTCCGTCAGCAGCAGGAGCTCAACTGGGCCGCCCTTCAATCCTTCCGCACTTTGGCGGGAAGAGTTTTGGAGGAGCTTCAGAAGCACCATGGCGATGGTGAGGCCCCCGCTCCTGAGGGTGCCCGAGCCGCTGGTGCCCCCTCCCCGGACGCGGTCCGTGGCGCCGCCGCCGGCGCTGCTGAGGCCGATGCCATCCAGCAGGCGATGGCGGATCTGGAGAACATCAACGCCCACCTCTTTTCGATCGAGGTGTTGATGGAGCGCATCTTTGATGTGCGCGTCCCCGAAGAGGTGGAACAGAAGTTCCGCGAGGTGGCCGGTGAACTGGCCCCCGATCCCCTCAATGCCGATCGCCTGCGGCTCAACCGACTGCTCCACCAGACCCCTGATCTGCCCGACCGGGGCTGATCGGGGGTCTGAATCAGGGGACTGATCAGTCGCCGAGCTCGCAGGTGATGGACACCGGGAAGGGTTCGGCCTTCCAGATCCGGCTCGCGTAATCGCGGATCGAGCGGTCCGAGGAGAAGAAGCCGGTGCGGGCGGTGTTCAGCAGCGACATCCGATTCCAACGGCCCCGATCGGCCCAGGCCTGACTCACCTCGGCCTGGGCACGGAGGTAGTCCGGGAAATCGGCCAGCACGAAGAAGCGGTCGTTGCCGGTGAGGTTCTGCAGCAGCGGCCGGAACATCTCGCCATCGCCATTGCTGAAATGGCCCTGCTCAATCAGCCGCAGCACCTCCGGCATCGGCTCCAGACCGGCAATCAGTTCCCAGGGCCGGTAGCCCCTCTCCTGAAGCGCGGCGATCTCGGCGGTTGTTTTCCCGAACAGGAAGAAGTTCTCGGCTCCCACCTGCTCGCGGATCTCCACGTTCGCCCCATCCAGGGTGCCGATCGTGAGGGCGCCATTCATGGCGAACTTCATGTTGCCCGTGCCGGAGGCCTCCATGCCGGCGGTGGAGATCTGTTCGGAAAGGTCGGCGGCCGGATACACCCGCTCGCCCAGTTTCACGTTGTAATCGGCCAGGAACACCACCCGCAGTAGCCCCTCGGTGTCGGGGTCGGCATTCACCATGTCGGCCACGCCATTGATGAAGCGGATGATCAGCTTGGCCATGGCATAGCCCGGCGCCGCCTTGCCGCCGAAGATCACCGTGCGCGGCGCCATGCCCGCGGTGTCGCCGTTCTTGATCCGCAGATACTGGGCCACCACCTGCAGGGCGTTGAGGTGCTGGCGCTTGTATTCGTGGATGCGCTTCACCTGCACATCGAACAAGGACTGCGGATCGACTGCCACGCCGGTGTGGCGATGGATGTAGTTGCCGAGATGCTGCTTCACGGTGAGCTTGGTGCTCTCCCAGCGCTCCAGGAAGGCGGCGTCACCGGCGAAACGCTCCAGCTGGCGCAGTTGATCGAGGTCGCTCACCCAGCCGGGACCCACCGCCTCATCAAGCAGGGCCGAAAGGCGCGGGTTGGCCAGGGCCACCCAGCGTCGCGGCGTGACGCCATTGGTGACATTGGTGAACTTCTGGGGCCACAGGGCCGCGAATTCCGGGAAGAGTTGGCTCTTCACCAGGTCGCTGTGCAGAGCCGCCACCCCGTTCACATGGTGGCTGGCGATCGTGGCCAGGTGGGCCATGCGCACCGTTTTCCGGCCCTCCTCATCGATGATCGACACCTTGCGCAGGATCTGGTCGTTGCCCGGATACTTCAGCCGCACCTGCTGCAGGAAGCGGCGATTGATCTCGCAGATCAGTTCGTAGTGGCGCGGCAGCAGGTTGCTGAACAGATCCACGCCCCATTTCTCAAGGGCCTCCGGCAGCAGGGTGTGGTTGGTGTAAGAGAGGGCCCGGCTGGTGATGTCCCAGGCGTCCTCCCAGTCGAGGTGCTTGTCGTCAATCAGGAGGCGCATCAACTCCGCCACGGCGATCGCCGGATGGGTGTCGTTGAGCTGCACCGCCCAGTGGTCCGGGAACTCACGCACCGGAATGCCGCGGTGGTCGAGGCTGCGGAGCATGTCCTGCAGGGAGCAGCTCACGAAGAAGTGCTGCTGCTTGAGGCGCAGGCGGCGGCCCTCGTCGGTGCCGTCGTTGGGATAGAGCACCTTGGAGAGGGTTTCGGAGCCCACCTTCTCCTCCACGGCACCGTAGTAATCGCCGATGTTGAAGGCGTAGAAATCGAACGATTCGGTGGCGTCGGCGCGCCAGAGCCGCAGCCGGTCGCAGGTGTTCACCCGGTAGCCCAGTACCGGCACGTCGTGGGGAACGCCGATGGCGTGCTCGGCCGGGATCCAGCGCACCCGGTAGGCGCCCTTGTCGTCGCGGTAGTTCTCGGTGCGGCCCCCGAAGCCCACAAAGCAGGCCTGATCCGGGTGGGGGATCTCCCAGGGCCAGCCGCCCTTGAGCCATTTGTCGGTGATCTCGACCTGCCAGCCGTCGCGGATCAACTGGTCGAAGATGCCGAATTCGTAGCGAATGCCATAGCCGGTGGCTGGGATCTCCAGCGAGGCCAGCGATTCGAGGAAGCAGGCCGCCAGCCGGCCCAGGCCGCCGTTGCCCAGCCCCGGTTCCTCTTCGACCTCGAGGATCTCATCGAGATCGGCCACACCGAAGCGGCGCAGGGCCTCGGCCGCCTCATCGCGAATGCCGAGCATCAGCAGGTTGTTGCCGAGCTGCGGGCCGATCAGGAATTCGGCTGAGAGGTAGGCCACCACCCGGGTGGGGGTGGCATTGATCGCCTCGATGCCGGCCAGGTAGCGGGTCATCAGCCGGTCGCGCACGGCGTAGCTGAGCGCCATGTAGAGGTCGTGGCGGCTGGCCGACGGGGCGAGTTTGCCGAGCGTGTAGAAGAGGTGCTCGGTCATCCCATCAAACACGTCATCGGCCATCAGGCCGCTGCGGTCAGGGTCGGCGTAGCAGCCCGGCGTAGGAAGACGCAGGGTGCGGCGGCGGGGTTCGGCGGTGGTCATGGCGCTCTCCTGCGGGGGCCGCTTGGGGATCGGCGCGTGCCATAAGGCGCCTGCGCAGACCGTAGCGGTCACTGCCGTTGTCGCATCGAAACGTTGCAGCCAGATCAGGAAGCAAACACGCTGCAGGGCCGCCCTAGGGTCGGCTGCAGTCCGATTGGCAGCTCTCCTTGGGCCTTGCCGTCGGTTCCGATGTCGTGCCCGTGCCGCCCGCATTGCTGAGTTCGCTGTTCTGTGATGCCGCCTGCGCTCCGGCGCTGGGGCTGCACGCCCTGCTGCCTTTGGCCCAGGGCACTCTCCTGCCGCTCGCCTGGCCCGCCTGGTTGCTCCAGGCCGACCCCGCTGCGCTCGGCAACCACGGCGTGGAGGTGGCCGAAACCCTGATTCAGGTGGGCCGCTTCCTGGTGATCTTCCTGGCCGCCCGCACCCTCGCCGAGGTGATGGTTCGGCTGCAGCTGCCCACCATCCTGGGCGAATTGCTGGCCGGGGTTCTGATCGGGGTGTCCGGCTTCCATCTGCTGGTTCCGCCCGATACCGGTGTCCGTCTCAGCGCCTGGCTGCTCAATCTGGTGGCGGGCCTCTCCGGGGTCAGCCCGGATCAGGTGCAGAACCTCTACAGCGAGAGTTTCCCGGGCCTGCAGCAGGTGTCGCTGCTGGGCCTGTACGCCCTGCTCTTCCTCACCGGCCTTGAGAGCGAACTCGATGAACTGGTGGCGGTGGGTCTGCAGGCCACCACGGTGGCGGTGACTGGCGTGGTGCTGCCCTTCGCCCTCGGCACCCTCGGGTTGCACTTCCTCTTCCATGTGCCCCTGGTGCTGGCGGTGTTCGCCGGCGCCGCCATGACGGCCACCAGCATCGGCATTACGGCCAGTGTGTTCGGCGAGCTGGGCTGGCTGCGCACCCGTGAGGGCCAGATCGTGATCGGCGCCGCCGTGCTCGATGACATCCTCGGCATCGTGATTCTGGCGGTGGTGGTGAGCCTGGCCAGCGGCGATTCCTTCGCCCTGGCGCCGATCCTGAGGCTGGTGGTGGCCGCCATGGTGTTCGTGGCGGCCGCCCTCTGGCTCAGCCGCAGCGCCGCCCCCGCCTTCGACTGGGTGCTGGATCGGCTCAAGGCCCCCGGCGAGGTGGTGGTGGCTGGTTTCGTCGTGCTCATTCTCTGCTGCTTTGCCGCCCAGGCGATCGGCCTGGAGGCCGCCCTGGGGGCCTTCGCCGCCGGACTCATCCTCAGCCGCTCCCGCCACACCGAGGCGATTCAGGAAACGGTGAAGCCTCTGGTGGCCCTCTTCGCCACCGTGTTCTTCGTGCTGATCGGCACCGGGATGGACCTTTCGGTGCTCAATCCCCTCGATCCGGCCAACCGCCAGGGGCTGGTGGTGGCCGCCTTCCTGCTGGCGGTGGCGGTGGCGGGCAAGGTGGCGGCCGGCTGGAGCTACTGGAGCGCCGAGCCCACCCGGCGGCTGGTGGTGGGACTGGGCATGCTGCCCCGCGGCGAGGTGGGCCTGATCTTCCTGGGTCTCGGCAGCCAGGCTGGCATCCTCACCCCAGCCCTCGAGGCCGCCATCCTGCTGATGGTGATCGGCACCACTTTCCTGGCCCCGATTCTGCTCAGATTGGTGCTTTCCACCCCGCAGGCCAGCGTTGTCGAGCAACCCCTCTGAAGGCTCAGGGCCAGTTCGGGCGGCTGAGGATGGCTGTTCTCAGGATCCCGCGGGGCAGGTTGCCCCAACGCAGGGTGAGGAGGCCGGCATCAGCCCCTGGCTGAGCCGCTGGGGGTTCACACGCGCCGGCTGGGGTGACAACCGCCGCGGCGAATGGTGGCTGGCGGCCCAGCTCCTGTTGATCGGTGCCCTGCTGGTGCCGGCCTGGCCGGCTCCAGCCTCCCTGGGCCTGGTCTGGCCGCTGGTGCTCCGCCTGGCCGGGGCGGCGCTGGTGCTGCTGGCCCTGGTTGGGGCCGCCCGCTCGTTGCTGCGGCTGGGCGCCAGCCTCACGCCCCTGCCCGAGCCGATGCCCGGCGCCCCCCTGGTGACCAGCGGCCCCTACGCCCGCTGCCGCCATCCCCTCTACCAGCAGATCCTGGTGGGGGCCAGCGGCATGGCTCTGCTGCTGGGCAGCCCTCTCCATCTGGCGCTGCTGTTCGCCCTGGCGGCGGTGCTCGGCGGCAAGGCGCGTCGGGAGGAGCGCTCCCTGCTGGCCCTGCACCCCGACTACGCCGCCTACCGCGCCGCCACGCCGGCGATCGTGCCCCATCTGCCCTGGCTCGACTGGCGTTAGTGGCCCCGCCTGCGCAACCGGCGCCGGCCTTCCGTCAGTCCTCCTTGCGGGAGGCCAGCGCCAGGAATGGACCCCACAGGGCCGCCAGCACCCCCAGGCTGGAGGCCCAGCCCGGACCCAGGCTCAAGCCCAGGAGAAGGTCCACCGCCAGCCCAGCCACCAGGGCCAGGACGAGGCTGCCGACGGCCAGAAGAACCTCGCCGCCACCCCCGGCCAGGGGCCCTGAGGCCAGCCCCTCTTCCAGCCGGCCCAGCTGCAGGCTCAGGGGCACGTAGAGGGCGAGGGCCCAGAGGGCGATGCCCGGCAGCAGGGAGCGCCAAGCGGCGAGGGCATCGGAGAGGGGCATCGGCGGGGCGGCATCCAGCCGCGGCCGGAACGGCAGGCGGTGGTCGTGACGGCGTTCCTAGCATCGCCATCCCTTAGCCGGTGGCTTGGATGGTGGCGGACCAGTCAGGTTCCTTGGTGACAGACGACGCAGTGGTGCCTGCGGTGGAGAGTTCCGCCCCGGCAGCGGCCGGTTCCGGTGCAACGCTGGCGCAGGCGCCGACCTGGCCGACCAGCTCCGATCGCGGCGGGATCCAGCCCTGGAGCCATCGCGGCCACGCCGTGCATGCGCTGCAGGCGGCTCCGGAGCACCCCGTGGGGCCCGCGATCCTGTTGGTGCATGGCTTCGGCGCCTCCACCGACCACTGGCGCCACAACATTCCCGCCCTGGCGGAGCGCCATGAGGTGCACGCCCTCGATCTCCTTGGTTTCGGGCGCAGCGCCAAGCCGGCCGGTCTGCCCTATGGCGGCGCCCTCTGGCGCGATCAGCTGGTGGCTTATGTGGACGAGCGGATCGGCCGGCCCACGGTGCTGGTGGGCAACTCCCTCGGCGGCTATGCGGCCCTGGCGGCCGGCGCGGCCCTGGGGGAGCGGGCGGCTGGGGTGGTGCTGCTCAATGCCGCTGGTCCATTCCGGCAGGAGCAGCAGCCCCCCAGCGGCTGGGGCGCGATCGCCCGCCGCACGATCGGTGGTGCCTTGCTGAAGAGCCCGGTGCTGCAGCGGCTGCTGTTTGAGAACCTGCGCCGCCCCGCCACGATCCGCCGCACTCTCAACCAGGTGTACGTGGACCGCACCAACGTGGATGAGGAGCTGGTGCAGGCGATCCTGGCCCCCTCCAGAGATGCGGGGGCGTTCGGGGTGTTTCGCACCGTGTTCGACATCCCCAGCGGCGAGCCCCTCGACGATCTTTTCGCCCATTTGCGTTGCCCCCTCCTGTTGCTCTGGGGCATCCGCGACCCCTGGATCAACGCCCCCGGGCGCCGTGCTGCCTTCCAGCGCCACGCGCCGGCGGCCACCAGCGAGGTGGTGCTGGAGGCGGGCCACTGCCCCCACGATGAGGTGCCCGAGCGGGTGAACGCCGAGATGCTGGGCTGGTTGGAGGGGCTGGGGGGTGCGGATTGCTACATCTGAGCTACTGAGCCTGAAGAAAAATCCGTCTCAGTAAGGGGGCGGAGATTCTTATTGCATCAGCGCTGGGGTGCGACACTTCGTCCCGGTAAAGCAGCGTGCCTTTGGGGCCATCGTAAGAACAAATCGTGAACTGACAAAACACCGGCAGCAAATCAACGACGACAAGTTTTTTTCTTTTTTCAAGTTCTCTCAAGGCGTCGTCAAGAGGTTTTCGCCTGGCAATCGTTTCGCTCTTTGAGTAAAACGTGCAAGGACCCTTGCCGATGGAGTTAAACCATTGCCGCATTCCTACCGCTGGATTGCATTGGGCATCGCGTGCGTAGGGTAATCCGTGCAGCATGGCTAGCTTGACGCCTCGCTGCGATAATTTATCGGACAATCTTTCCAGAGAGATTTTCAAATCTCTTAGCTTATTGTCGTCTTCGGGATGGCGAGTCAAGGGGGTGAAGTACGCCACATCACTCGCCAGGAAGACCCAGTCGCCCGGTTTGAGAACCGCAGAGGTACGGGGGAAAATAGTTTGCCAATAATGGTCGCTCATCGCTTGAAAAATGTCCGTACCTGTGGTGAGCCCAGGTGAGGGAGATGAACCAGCCGATGATGTGATGATTACAGCATAGTTGTCTTTGTCAATGAGTTGGTCAAAGCCCGAAGTGAAGGTGGCGGCGAATGAGTTTCCAGCAATAAGGATCCTTTTTCGAGCCAGGTTGATATCACCAAGCGTGCAGTTTGAGGGGTTGATTATTTTGCTGGTATCCGTGCCGTTGCTGATCATGCAATCTTCTCCATTCCATGTTGAAATTCCTTGTTTGCTGCTGAGACTGTAAGGCGCTGTAAGGGCGACGGATTTTTCTTGGAACAAGGGGTGGCTTCTGCCAGTGTAAAGATGAAAAGCAGGATTAAAACCGATGAGAGCAAGCAGGGAGGCCGTAGCCGAGTTGGCGCCCAATCCATAGGCAACAGTGAAGAGTGGCTTTGTAGACCACTGACGAATGCGTAAAGGTTGTTCAATCAGTTGATAGCTGGCTAGAGATAGAATTGCCATAGCCGCAATCTGAATTGGAATGGTCCAAGCATGAACACCAATGGTCCACCGGCTGATCGCCAGCACACCCCAGTGCCAAAGATACAGGGAATAGGACAGCAGCCCGATGCCGACAATGTGCTTGTTTGTGAGCAAAGAATAAACTTTTGTTCCAGGTTTTAGGCAGCCTATCAATATGCAAGTGGCGATTACCAGGGCGATGATTTCTTTCGCTTTTGTCACGCTAAAAAGCAATGCAATGATGGCTAAAAGCGGCAGAATCGGAGGGATGCGTTGGATAGCGGCTTTTGCGCTGGGGTTCGTATGCGTGATCAGGAAAAGCAGGCATCCAGCCCCCAGCTCCCAAAAGCGTGATGTAACGAGAAAGAATGCGGCTGGTTGATTTGCACTGCATAGAATCAGGAAGCTGACCAGGGAAACCAGCGACAGGGCGCTGATCAGTAATGTCAGCTTTTTCGGGCCGTTCTCTTTTTGGCAAGAAAAGCCTGTAAACCAGGCGAGGAATGGGAAGAATATATAAAATTGCTCCTCAACTCCCAGCGACCATGTGTGAGTGAAAGGATTCTGCTCTGCTGCGCGGGCGAAATAATTGGTAGATTCGTTAAAGAAGTAAATATTCGAGACCCCGAACAAGGCGGCAATGCCTGCCCTGATAGCGTCCGATGGTATGGGATTGAAGAGACAGATGAGGACTCCAATCGCTAGGCAGAATACTGAAAGAGCGGGCAGTAGGCGTTTAATTCTTCTTGTGTAAAAACTCAACAGGTATTGTCGAAAACTCGAATGCTTTTGACGACTAAGAGATGAAGTGATGACAAAGCCAGAGATGACAAAAATATATCCACCCCTAGATGGCCGCTGGGGATGGAGTTTTTGTTGAAATGATTGGCGATAACTGCGAGGACTGCAATCGCTCGAAGCCCATCGATTTCCCGGCCGGTAGCCTTTGTAGCGTGCTACATGCTGATTGCTTTGCTGGCTACTCATTGCTGTTGATATTCGCGGGGCAAATTAGCAACTTGATCATTTTAACACGTGGATCCGATGCAGCATTTTTGAGGTGAATGGCCTGGGGAGCGGCGTTTCAGGCTCGCCTGCTTATCGCTTCGTTGTCTTGTGGCTGGGCTCAGCTTGCCGCTAGCCTCACGGCTCAGAATCACCTCCCCATGTCCCTGCTGCAGAGCCACGAACCTTGGCCCCACTGGGTTTATGAGGATCCCGCCAGCGGCGATCAGCTGCGGCTGGTGCCTGAGCGGGGCGGCCTGCTGACGGGCTGGCGCTGCGCTGGCCGGGAGATTATCTATCTCGATGCCGAGCGATTCGCCGATCCCGCCCTCTCGGTGCGGGGCGGCATGCCGGTGCTCTTTCCGATCTGCGGCAACCTGCCCGGCGATCAGCTTTCCCTGCCGCAGGGTTCCTTTCCGCTGCGCCAGCATGGCTTCGCTCGGGATCTGCCCTGGAGCCTGGAGCCCCTCGCCGAGGGCGGCGGCGTGGTGATGGCGCTCGGCGATGGGCCCGCCACCCTGCCCCACTTCCCCTTCCCCTTCCAGCTGCATCTCGAACTGCGCCTTGAGCCCGCCGCGCTGGCGATCACGGTGCGCCTGCATCACACCGGCGCCGCCGACTCAGCGCCGATGCCCTTCAGCTTCGGGCTCCATCCCTATTTCGCTGTGGCCAATCCGGCCGCGGCGCGGATTGAGGGGCTGCCGGAGCATTGCACCGACCACCACGTCATGGCCCCGGCCGCCACGGCCGATCAGCTGGCGCGACTGGGGGAGGGGGTGGATCTCTTCTGCGCTGCTTCGGGCCCGGTGCGCCTGCTGGATCCGGCGGGGGGGCTGGCCCTCACCCTCGAGTCCGAGGCTCCCTTCGACTGTGTGGTGGTGTGGACGGAGCCACCCCGGCCGATGGTGTGCCTGGAACCCTGGACGGCACCCCGCCAGGCCCTGGTGAGCGGCGAACGGCGGCTGGAGTTGGCGCCGGGCGAAAGCTGCGAGCTCCACTGCCGTTACCGGGTGGCGGGCCTGGGCTAGCGCTCGTCCTCAGGCGGCCGCGGCGAGCGGCGGCCGCGCCACGCCAGGCAGGCGGCCTGGCGCCAGCTGACGTTTCGGATCGAACTGGACCTTGATCGCCTCGATCATCGACCGGGAGGGGGCGTCCTCCCATGCCGGCAGGGCCGCGGCGGCTGCAGGGTCGCCCCCGGCTGGACGACGCAGCACGGTGAGGTGCCCGCCGAGGTCTCGGCAGTGGCGCCGTAGCTCCTGAACCCCCTGCGGCGTCAGGGAGGCATCGGCCCAGGCCAGGGCCAGACCGCTGCCTGCCGCCAGATTCACCGGCCGATCCGCCAGGAGCGGATGGCCCAGCAGCTCGGCCCCCCGCTCGGGACTGACGCCGAGCCGCAGCAGCCAGGCCGCCGGATCCGCCTTGGAGGGGATGGTGGCGCCCGTGGCCTCGACGGGTGCCGAAGGGGCAGTCCGGGGGCGGTGGCCCCACGCCAGCAAGCTGGCCAGTTTGCTCGCGTCGCAGTGTCGCAGCGTGATGGCGGCGGTTTCAC
>Ga0209401_1002710_pt1 | contig 11371 bp, 8 predicted proteins | sample M_140807_MF_Meta_FD_187318 | JGI IMG/M metagenome (GOLD analysis project Ga0209401, IMG submission 187318) | Freshwater microbial communities from Lake Montjoie, Canada to study carbon cycling - M_140807_MF_MetaG (SPAdes) (version 2) | ecosystem: Environmental > Aquatic > Freshwater > Lake...
AAGTAGGTGGCTGATCTGCTGCTAGGTCTAATTGGTAGAGCTGATGCTCTACAAAACAAGCTGTTGAAAGACAGCTTGGGATAAAGCTTTGCTTGATCCAATTCAACCATGCTGATTCAATGGAAGGATCTATTTGAAAACTAATATTGTATACAAACATGGATTTATTTTTTTATTTCTACCACAATCGGACAATGATCGCTATACTTTATTTCAGGAAGGATAAATGCATCTTTAATTTTTGTGGCCAATACTTTTGTGGTACAAAGATAATCAATTCTCCATCCTTTATTTTGCAATCTAACAGATGGAAATCTTTGGCTCCACCATGAATAAGCACCAATGGCATCTTCATGCTTATGTCTAAAACTATCTACCCAATTACTTGCAAGCATTTCATCCATCCATGCTCTTTCTTCCGGTAAAAAACCAGAAGATTTTTTATTGCCTTTTGGATCATGGATATCAATTGCTTGATGTGCAATATTATAATCCCCAGCCAAAATAATATTCGGTCTTTCTTCTCTGAGTTGTTCTACCCAATTGTAAAATTCTTCCAGCCATTGGTATTTATAGGTTTGTCTCAGGTCCCCACTTGTGCCAGAAGGGAAATAAGCATTGATGATGGTGAGGTCCCCAAAATCAACTCTAATCACTCTTCCCTCTGCATCACTCATTTCGTGTCCAGTGCCATGCTCCACAAAACTTGGCTTTTGTTTACTAAATACGGCCACCCCACTGTATCCTTTTTTTTCGGCAGGATACCAAGCAATATGGTATCCTAAATTGGTAAAAAGCGTTAAGTCAATATCTGTACTGCTTGCTTTTGTTTCTTGAACACATAGTATATCTACTGGGTAGTCTTTAAGCCATTCAATTAAACCTTTTTTAATGGCGGCTCTAATTCCATTGACATTATAACTAACTATGCGCATAGATATTTAATTTGGCGATTGAAAAATTTCACTATAAGCAATTAGCAATAAAAGCGTAATGATTGAATTTGGATACCCTTGCTGAATTGGAATTAAATAATTGGGTTTATTCCTTCCTTTTGCAGCCATGATCGCCTCATTGTTGATGTAAATGATTCTAACATCAATTTGATTATTGAAAAGGATTTTAAAGGCATCCTTACCAATTGTTCCTTCAATAGATTTAAATAGGAAGATGTTGCCTTTTGGATACTTTGTATTTAATGTATAAATCGAATTGGAGTCATACCCATTGTAAATTTGATTTGAGTTAAACATGAAGCCAGTAGTCGCTGGTTGCTCAATGACTTTGAATCTGCCAATTAAATTGGTGTCGGAAAATATTTTATGAATACTGTCTGGTAGAAATCGGATTGGTGGGGTGGCAGGTAATTCCGGATCAAACATTGGATTGAATTCAATATAGGCTTCCAGTGTATAATCTTTATTTTCACTCACATTCCTTAAGGGTTGTAAAGCTTGATAGTATTCCTTAAAAATGGTATTGGTCCTTTTTTTTATTTCAGGTAAAATAGCAAAAAAAGGATTATTGGTTGTTTTGTCTTTCGTGTCAATTTTTTGCATGGTTGCAGCTGGCGTTCTTAGCACAACCAATGCATTATTTTGCATAAACTGAATAAAACCTTTACTAGTATCTACTGAGATTCTTGGCTTAGCATGCAACAAAGGCATCATAAAATTATCTGAAGCATAACTGATAGGCACTTTAGCTTCAATATAGGTTAGTTCTTCTCCATCTTTGTCAAAATAGCTGATACCAGATTGAATGGCTTTGAATAAGCTTTTGGGCGTGGTGACAGGCACATTCATTGGGTAACCAATACCTTGATTGGAAATGGGGATCATACCCATTAAAATCGTTTTTTGAAAAACGGGTTTTTTATTTTGATCTAAAATGGTACAAGTTAAAAACCAAGTGGACTGTATGCTATCTTTTTTTGGAATGACGACATTCACCATTGAATTATTGAAAGTTTGAACTGGTAGCAATTCATATATTTCTAAATAGGCATGAAAAGCCGAAGAGGCACTTTGGCTCCAATCAATGACTAGCTTTCCAATCTGATTTGATTTATTTAAAATTTTAATTTTAGTCGAATGGCTTGTGTCTCTTTGAAGTTGTAATGGATTAAATAGTGCAGAATCCAATATGCTAGTGAATGCTTGTACTTGTGTTGCTGAGGGGCGCCAATATTTTCCCTCTGGTTGAATACTAGAATACATTTGGACTTGTTCGAATGTCACTTGATTGGATTGCCCAAACGAAGCGATACAAATAGATTGTGCAAAGAGTAGACTTAAAAAGTAAAAAAAGTTTTTCATTAAGCAGGATCAAATTGGGTAGTCAAATTTAGTTGATTTAGACGTTTAATACTTATTTTATTCTAACTTCATCTCCATTAATGGTCATCAAAGCATATGCAAACAAATGGTAAGTCAATCCCTGATAAAAAGATGATTCCATCACAAAAATTGGTTGAATTAGATGGTCCCAGACCAAGGTTAAAGGAGTTCAAATTTGCTGTACAAATATTCTTTGAATTTATAAAAGGCTTTAGAGCCCTCAATTTTGTAGGGCCCTGTATCACGGTATTTGGATCAGCTCGATTTAAGGAAGGGCATCCTTATTACGAACAAGCAAGAAAAATGGGTCAAAAAATTGCAGCACTTGGTTTTGTAACCATGACAGGAGGTGGTCCTGGCATTATGGAAGCGGCTAATAGAGGCGCTTATGAAGTTGGTGGAAAATCTATTGGGTGTAATATTCGATTGCCTTTTGAACAATCACCCAATCCTTACGTTCACAAGTCCATTACTTTTAGTTTTTTCTTTATCAGAAAAGTTTTATTGGTCAAGTATTCCTATGCTTTTGTCATTATGCCTGGTGGCTTTGGTACACAAGATGAATTTTTTGAGACCCTTACGTTGGTCCAAACTAAGATCATTAAAAATTTCCCCATTGTTGTTATGGGCAAGGACTATCATGAGCCATTCATGCATTGGATGGATCATATGATAGTAGAAGGCACGATCTCTCCCGAAGATAAAGACTTTATCTTATTAACCGATGATTGTGACGAAGCTATTGAACATATTCGTAAATATGTTTCAAATTATGTGGTCACACCAAGAAAACGTTTCTGGTGGTTATTTGAAAAAGATTAATCAATTACAGGTTGCAACCACTTAGTGATATACTCTAAAGATTGATTTTTCCTTTTCGCATAATCAAGGACTTGGTCTTTTTGAATCTTTCCTAATCCAAAATATTGACTTTGAGGATGTGCAAAATACCATCCACAAACACTTGATGCCGGATACATGGCTAAACTTTCTGTTAAGCTAATGCCAGTGTGTTGTTCTGCGTTCAATAAATTAAACAAGCTATATTTTTCGGTATGGTCTGGACAAGCAGGATAGCCTGGTGCAGGTCGAATGCCTATATAATTTTCTTGAATCAATGCCTCGTTGTCTAATTGCTCATCTTTGGCATAACCCCAATATTCTTTTCTTGTTTTGACATGCAAGTATTCTGCAAATGCTTCGGCAAAACGATCTGCTAATGCCTGTAAAATAATTTTATTATAGTCATCTAAATTATCCTCAAATGCTTTGATATGCTTTTCGATACCATGAATGGTTACCGCAAATGCACCAATATAATCTGATTTATTTTCGGTTGTAGGACAAATAAAATCAGCCAAGGAGAAATTTGGTTGACCTGCTGCTTTTTTTGCTTGTTGTCTCAAAAAATGTAAGTCAACTTGATTTGTACCGTCCGTAACCATCACATCATCACCAGTAGATGTTGCTGGCCAAAATCCAACAGCTCCTTTTGCTGTTAACCAATTTTCTTCAATGATCTTTTTTAATAAGGCTTGTGCGTCTTGATAGAGTTTGCTTGCTACTTCACCAACTACTTCGTCCGTTAAAATAGCAGGGAAATTACCATGGAGTTCCCAAGCTATAAAGAATGGTTTCCAATCTATGTACTCTACCAAAACAGAAAGATCTGTTATTTCAATGGCTTTGTTTCCAGTGAAATTGGGTGCAGTGGCATTGAATCCGCTCCAATCAATTGCTACTTTATTTTCTAATGCGCTTGCATAAGGGATGCTTTGTTTCACTGTTTTTTTATTGTCAAAGTCAGCCTTTAATTGCAAATAGGTTTGTTCCAATTCTGCTAAGAAAGGTTTTTTTGTTTCTTTGTTCAATAAAGACCCAGCCACAGTCACACTTCTTGATGCGTCCAATACATGAATGACACCATCATTGTATTCTGGTGCAATTTTAACCGCAGTGTGCATTCTAGAAGTAGTGGCACCTCCAATCATTAGTGGAATCGTCATGCCACGACGTTTCATTTCTTTGGCAATGTAGACCATCTCGTCTAGTGATGGGGTGATCAATCCACTTAATCCAATGATATCCACTTGGTGTTTTTCTGCTTCTGCAAGAATTTTATCTGCAGGTACCATCACCCCAATATCAATAATTTCATAGCCATTACAGCCCAATACCACACCTACAATATTTTTTCCAATATCATGCACGTCTCCTTTTACAGTGGCTAGTAAAATTTTAGCAGGTCCTTTTGTTTGACCATTTGGATTAGCAGAGGCATTTTTTAATCTTTCTTTTTCGGCTTCAATAAATGGGGTCAATACAGCCACACTTTTTTTCATTACCCTTGCACTTTTTACCACCTGTGGTAAAAACATTTTACCTGCACCAAATAAATCACCTACTTGATTCATGCCCGCCATCAATGGGCCTTCAATCACTTCTAAAGGGGCACTATATTGTAATCTTGCTTCTTCTGTATCTGCTTCAATGAAATCGGTAATTCCATTGATCAATGAATGCGCTAGTCTTTCTTCTACAGAACCAGATCTCCATGCTAATTTTTTACTATTGGCTTCTGCGACTTGTCCTGCGTCTTCTCCTTTTGCTTTCAAGGCATCTGCATATTGAATCAATGCTTCGGTTGCTTGGTTATCGTCATTGTTTTGATTCAGAATTACATCCTCACATAATTTTTTTAATTCAGGCTCAATCTCGTCAAATACAATTAATTGACCTGCATTCACAATACCCATATCCATTCCTGCATTTACAGCATGGTATAAAAACACGGCATGAATGGCTTCTCTTACTGCATCGTTGCCTCTAAACGAGAATGACACATTCGATACACCACCACTCACTTTTGCTAAGGGCATCAAGGCTTTTATCTCTCTAGTTGCTTCTATAAAATCAACTGCATAATTATTATGCTCTTCGATACCTGTTGCAATCGCAAAAATATTTGGATCAAAAATGATGTCTTGTGGGTCGAAGCCCACTTGTTCTACTAAAATTTTATAAGCACGTGCACAAATTTCTACTTTTCTTGCCTTGGTATCTGCTTGTCCTACTTCATCAAATGCCATCACAATCACCGCTGCACCATAGGCTTTACAGATATGTGCTTGCTCTATGAACTTCGCTTCTCCTTCTTTCATAGAAATGGAGTTCACAATACATTTTCCTTGCACACATTTTAATCCCGCTTCAATGATCTCAAATTTTGAGCTATCAATCATGATGGGAATTTTTGCAATATCTGGTTCGCTTTGCAATAAATTCAAAAAAGTGGTCATCGCTTTTACACCTTCAAGTAAGGCGTCATCCATATTAATATCAATGATTTGCGCTCCACTTTCAGCTTGTTGACGTGCTACAGACAATGCCTCTTCGTATTTGTTTTCCTTAATCAATCTTGCAAATTTTTTAGATCCAGTCACATTGGTTCTTTCACCAACATTCACAAAATTTGTTTCAGGACGAATCACTAAAGGTTCTAATCCTGCCAATCTTAAATAAGGCTTAATATGTATTATTTGATCACTCATAATCTTAAATAGTTTTGTCTACAATAGGTAATTTTCTTGGTTGAATGCTGCGTACATTATCTGCCATATGTCTGATATGGTCGGGCGTAGTACCACAACAACCGCCTACAATATTCACAAATTTATTCTTGGCCCATTCTTCAATAAAATGTGCAGTTTCATGTGGTGCTTCGTCATATTCACCCATCGCATTCGGTAAGCCTGCATTGGGATAGGCAGATGTGTAACAGGTAGCAATTTGAGAAAGCTCCTCTATATGTGAACGCATTTCTTGCGCACCTAATGCACAGTTCAATCCCACACTCAGTGGTTTAGCATGTGCCACAGAAGTATAAAATGCTTCTAATGTTTGTCCGCTTAAAGTTCTGCCGGATGCATCTGTAATGGTACCGCTAATCATGATGGGTAATTCTGGTTGTCCTATTTGTCTAAAATATTCTTTGATCGCAAAAATGGCTGCCTTGGCATTGAGTGTATCAAAAATGGTTTCCACTAAAATAAGATCTACACCACCATCCACTAATCCACGAATCTGTTCTGTATAAGCCACCACCACTTCGTCAAAAGTGACTGCGCGATAACCTGGATTGTTCACGTCGGGGGAAAGACTTAATGTTTTATTCAATGGACCAATCGATCCTGCAATATATTTTTCGCTGCTATCGGGATTTTTTTCTTTGTACTGTTCAATGGCATCTCGCACACATTTTGCTGCAGCCAGATTCAATTCATAAGCCAATGCTTGCATGTCATAATCCGCCATAGCAATGGAAGTGCTACTGAAAGTATTGGTTTCAATAATGTCCGCACCTGCTTCTAAGTATTCTAAATGGATGCCAGTAACGATGGCTGGTTGAGTGATACATAAAAGGTCATTATTACCTTTTACATCGGAATGCCAATTGGCAAATCTTGTCCCACGATAATCTTCTTCCGTTAATTTATGACGTTGAATCATGGTACCCATGGCGCCATCAATGACTAAAATTCTTTCTTGTAAAGCTTCCTTAATTGACATAATACTACATTAAATTTTATGCAGCATCCAATAGGAAAAGAGATAGGGGGGCGATAAATGTACCGTTTATTAGTTCTTTTCTCCTTTCGGATGGCAGGGTGAACAATAAACAAATCCTCCTGCTGTTGCGCTGCAAAGATAAGGGAGATACAATTGATGGCCAAAATAAAGCCTATGGATATGGCTTATTGATAACTAGCAACCACTTCCACATCCACTTGATCGGCAACCATCTTAATTAAGACCCCACCGATACCAAAATCCTTTAAGCTAACTCTGAAGGTAGCAGTCGCCTTAGGCAGTCCTTTAGTAACAACAATGACCCCATTGGTTTGTATTGCTTTATTGACACCATGCACCTGCATATTGCCTTTCACAGTGATTGGGTAACTGCCGTCCTTCGCAAAATTGACAGATTTAATATTGGTGATTTGACCATTGAAAAATCCTCGAGGAAATTTTTCTGACTCCACATATTCATCGTTAAAATGCTTTTGCATCAAATCCATTTCGAAACTAAAATCTTTCATGAGCATGATGAAACTCAATTTGCCATTGGCTTCTAGACGACTCACAGTTTTTGTATTGGTAGCGTCTATGTCTTTATCATCAACTGCAATGAATCTAATAGTGGCAGTTTTGGTACTATATACTTTCTGGGCTTCTACTTGTATCAAAGCAAAACTAGCTATCAATAGGGTGATTATTCTTAGGTGCATAAATCAATGTTTGAACATTAAAATTAGTTATTCTCATTTATTTTGCCAAATTGTATTGTCATATGGTCAAAAATTTAATTGAAAATAGGGCTTCACTTCAAATAACAATTTACTTGATGTATTGTTGGATGGGTTGGCGGTTGGAGATACTCTTGCCCAAGGTCATTTCGTCGGCATATTCTAATTCGCCTCCAAAAGCAATACCTCTTGCAATGGTGGTGACTTTGCATGCATTGCCTGTCATTTTCTTTTGAATATAATAGATGGTCGTATCGCCTTGGATGGTTGGATTTAAAGCAAAAATCAATTCTGTCACCCCATTTTTTTGAATGCGCTCCATTAAAGGTTCAATGGTTAATTGTTCTGGGCCAATGCCATCTAAAGGAGAAATGATGCCGCCTAATACATGGTAACTGCCATGGTATTGACTTGTATTTTCAATAGCAATCACGTCTCTAATATTCTCTACCACACAAATAGTTTCCTTGGACCTGGAATTGTTTGAGCAGATAGAACAGATGGGGCCATCACTAATATTGAAACAGTTTTTACAAAATTGGATCTCCTTTCGCATTCTAACTAAAGCTTCACTAAACTGGTTGGTACTGGAGGCATCTTGTTTCAATAGATGCAATACCAAACGTAAAGCAGTTTTTTTACCAATACCCGGAAGTTTGGAGAATTCTGCGACAGCGTTTTCAAGTAAGGAAGAGGGTAGTTGCATACAATTGTAAAAAACAAAATTAGGGTTTTAAAATGAGGTTCATTTCATTATCCCAATTAGACTTGATATTTAAAATTAGTTTCAGGTTGCGCACCAATTCTGGCTGTATCTTTTTACCCATGAATTGACCTGTATCCCAGCGCCCATTTTGATTGGCGTCGGATAATAATTTTAATTGGTAATCTCCAGGTGGTAGTAAATCAATGCGCAATAAGTTCTGTGTGATAGGGTAACTAAATTTGACTTTCTGGTCCTGTATTAATAACAAAACCGGATCCTCAAATTGTTGAAAGCCATTGATTCTTAAAATAGCAGTGCCATAACTTGATTCAGGCTTGGTTTTAAATTGGATGGTATCAGACTTCAATAAAAAATTGGAAAGGCTATCGGTGATGGATTTTTGTGGTAGGACTAATTTGTAATCTGTGTTGGCTTCCCATGGAAAATCAATGTCAATTTGTTGTTTATTTTGGGCATTAACCAACGCTGTTAAGCCTTCTTGTTTTACTAAATTGGTATCGGTGATGCCAATTGTGAAGCTATCATTCAAACGAACAGGGGTTTCAAAATTCAAGGTCAATGGACTTAAAATATCTTTCTCTTTGCCCTCTAAATTGCTACTGTATTTTAAAACTAGGGATTGTTTTTTAGCATTTTTTGCACCAGCAATAGTGGCTAGTTTTTTTTCTTTTTTTGGACTAGCTTCAAACGCATACAACTGTATGCTATCCTTCGTTTTCATTGGAGCTACACTGCGGTCTAGGAATGCAAATAATTTTGTTGAATCATCATAACGTTTGCTATAATCATTTGGAAGAATGTAGATATTAAAATTGATAGCTGGTAAAAATTTAAATTCAAAAATGCCTTGACCATTAATTTTAGTATAATAATTAGGTTTGTCTTTATAGATGGCAGAATCATTTTCGATAGGATGCAAGACGGCTATTAAAGTACTATCCACTAAGCCGGTTTCGGCAATTTGAACTTTTCCGAATAGTTTGCCTGTGTCAATTTGATTGCCTGTACTAAATACATAGGTAAAATTTTGAACAATATTACCTTCATTCACATCTCTTATGGAATTGCCAAATTGTAAACTATAGGTGGTGTTTGCATTTAAACTATCTGATAAACGAATGCGCACCATATTTAACCTTTGATCTACCAAAGGATTGTTCTTGATATTTGGGGAGACAATCAATTGCTCTTGCAATGCATTGGTGGTGATGTATTCGTTAAAGCTGATCAAAATTTCTTTAGGGGCAATATTTGTACTGGAGTCTTTTGGTTTAGCATATACAGCATATGGTGGGATGCTATCTCTTGGTCCTCCAGATGGAGGTACAATATTGGCACAGCCACCTATTTGGATAAGGGCCATTGCGACCATACAGCTCAATACGATTGCTGGAATGAATTTTAATCGGATCATACTTTGCAAACTTAGTTAAATTTCCTCCTCTAGCTCGTGTAATGCTATAGCTAGTTCATTGTTTTTTACAAAATTGCACCAATGGCAATCTTCCTTGCCACAGCCGGTATAAAAATCTTTCTGTTGGATTTTTCCCCAGACCATTTTTATTTGCTGTTGGACTGTAGTGATGTCTGCTTCTGTAATGGCAATCGCAATTTTTTCAAAAGCTTTTTTCTTATTGGGTTCCACAAAATCAAATTCTGCACTTGTGACCTGCCAGTTTTTAGGATGATGTCTTAAAAGTATTTTATAGAAAACAGCTTGTCTCCAGTAATCACCGCCATCTGGATTTTTTTCATTCGGTCCCATTAATTGCGCTCTTGCGTTGTCAATATTACCGGTCTTATAATCAATCACCACCACTTCTTTGCCATTGAATTCAATTTTATCAATCGCACCTTTCAATGGAATATCATTCACAACTATATTTGTGACCCTGTATTCGGTTGCAACAATCTTATTCCATCCTTGCACATAAAAATCATAATAGTTGACTAAGACAGTGCCGCCAAGATCTACTCGGTCTTTAAATTCTTGTTTTGTAAATGCTTCACGATGTCTTTTCATGTAAAATTCAAAATCTTCTACAAGGGTTTGCTTATCAGGAAATAGGTTTCCTGCTTTTTGCATTTTTTCAAAAAGTTTATTGAGTGCATCGTGGATGGCAGAACCAAAAGTGGTAGCTTCTGATTTTCCAGAAGGCACACGAATTAAGCTGTTGTAATAAAAACGTAAAGGGCATTTTAAGTAATTATTTAGTGCAGTTACATTCATCGAAAATTTATCCAATTTCGGTTGGATAAAATCGGCTTCTAATTGAGCAATAGTAGGTTTAAGCGTTGTTTCAAGTCTGAGCAATTTATACTGCATTTTAACGGATGCATCTAGTTCTTGCGCTGCTATCATGCCATCATTGCCTTGCACGAGTTCAATTAAAAATTGACTTGGCTCAAGTTCCTTCCCATCCGCTTTATACTTACTATAAGAAATCGTCAAATGTCTTTTTGCTCTTGTGATGGCCACATAAAATAGTCTTCTTAATTCTTCTTTATCATCTGCTTTTTCCAAACTACTCAATACTGTGTCTGGTAGGCTATAACCTGCAGCTGCTGTTGTTCTTTTTTTCTCCCAATAAGCTGCATTGGTCCCTGCTAAAAATACATGGGTGAATTCAAGTCCCTTGCTACTATGTGTCGTTAATAAATTCACTCCGGTATCAGAGCCTAAGGTAATGGGCAATGGTAGGCGGATATCTTCGCGTTTCATTAATCTAAAGATGTCAACTAAGGTCTTCAAATCTAAACTTGGTTTGCGATGTGTTTCCTCTTTAATGAAATCAAAAAAGGAAGTCACCATATCTAATTCTGCTGCTTTATCATCACTATTTAACACGGCTTGAATAATGCCTGTCTTTTGTAAAATCTGTTCAATCAAATTCACCAAAGTGACATTGGGGATTTGTCCAATTAAGTCTTCTAAAACTTTAACAGCCTTCGCCACCTGCGCTAATCCACCTGTTGAAAATAAATCTGTTTGTACTTCT
>Ga0209401_1002712_pt1 | contig 11358 bp, 10 predicted proteins | sample M_140807_MF_Meta_FD_187318 | JGI IMG/M metagenome (GOLD analysis project Ga0209401, IMG submission 187318) | Freshwater microbial communities from Lake Montjoie, Canada to study carbon cycling - M_140807_MF_MetaG (SPAdes) (version 2) | ecosystem: Environmental > Aquatic > Freshwater > Lake...
TGTTAAATTTTTACTCTTTAAATCCTTTACTTGGTCTTGCATGAGTGCAATTAAAGGACTAATGATAACGCAAATGCCCTTTTGATAAATGGTGGGCACTTGAAAACAAAGTGATTTACCTGCGCCAGTGGGCAGTAAGGTTAATACGTCTTTACCTTCTATCACCGCCTTTATGACTTCTTCTTGCTGAGGCCTAAATTGAGTATAGCCCCAATACTGTTTTAATATGGCATGTATATTTTCCAAAAGAACTAGACCAATTTTTTCTTAAATAATCTTAATGAATTAATGGCTAGTACTACATCGCTTAATCCCATAATCAGTGCACCATAAGTGGGCCCCCAAGTACCTAGTAGTCCAAGAGCTGCCACCGGAATGGCAATAATATTATAAGAAAATGCCCAAACTAAATTTTCTTTAATGGTTTCATAAGTTCTTCTACCAAGACCCAGGGCCATAGGTAAATTCTTAAGTCCTTGGTTCATTAAAATAACTTGTGCACTTTGTATAGCTATATGTGAAGCGTTACTTAAAGAAATGCCAATAGTCGCTTTTGCTAAAGCAGGCGCATCGTTAATGCCATCACCTACCATGGCAGTTGGACTTATTTTGGTAATGGCTTCTAATTTATTTAATTTATCCGCTGGGCTTTGTTCACTAATAATTTCTTGAATACCTAAGGCCTTAGCTACTTGCTCGCATTTAATTTTTCGATCACCACTCAATAATATGGTATGAATACCTTGTTTATGTAAGGTGGCTATTACTTCTTTTGCTTCTGGTCTAATTTCATCTGCTACATCAATCCAACCAATGAAGAGATTATTTTTTTGAATGTAAATATTATGACCATCTTCAATTTCTTTTTTACTTTCATTCAAAGTATCATAAGAGCCTGCAAAGTAAGTATTGCCTTCTTTGTCGGCGGCTTGAATACCCCTTCCTTTTATTTCCTCAATGGTTTTCCATTTAATATCTTCTTTATTTTTCCAATGGGTACTAATACATTTGGCAATAGGGTGGTTAGAATACTTCTCTAAAGAGTAAGCAATTTTTTTAAATTCATCTTCCCCCATTCCTGCCTCTACATTAAAATGGGTAATGGTGAAATGGCCAGAAGTTAAAGTGCCTGTTTTATCAAAAACCACTTGTTTGATATCCTTAAAAGTTTCTAAACTTTTTGCATTTTTAAATAAGACACCATTTCGAGCACCTCTGCCGAGTCCCACCGCTATAGCTGCAGGAGTGGCTAAGCCCATGGCACAAGGGCAGGATATAACTAGTACAGCAATGGCTCTTAGCATACTGGCTCCAAAACCAATATCGGTAAGAGCTAAGTTTCCTATTAGTGTAAGTAGGGCAATACCTAAAACCAAGGGTACAAAAATGGCACTAATTTTATCAGCTAAAATTTGCACAGGAGGCTTTTCCCCTTGGGCAGCCTTTACCATTTTTAAAATATTAGCAAGTACTGTATCGTCTCCAACGGCTGTGACGTAGGCTTTAATAGTTCCATTTTCAATAGTACTGCCGCCTAATAATATATCATGCATTTTTCTAAATACAGGTACACTTTCACCAGTCACAATACTTTCATTCACACTGGCTTCTCCCCATAAAATTTTACTATCCATGGGAATGGTTTCCCCTGCATTGACTAAAATAATATCGCCCACTTTTAAACTCGTACTTTCTACATTAAAAATAATTTCTTTATGATTTTCGTCAAAGACAATCATATTGGCCATTACTTTTTGTGCTTTCACTAAATCCTTTAAAGCGCGTTGGGTAGATTGTACGGAAGCTTCTTCTAAATAATTACCAAAAAGTACCAATGTAATAATGGTGGCAGTAGTTTCATAATAAGCAAAGGAAGCGCCTTGCCCAATAATGGTTCCATATAAACTATAACCAAAAGAAGCAATTGCGCCAATACTCACTAACACATTCATATTGGGAATGCCTTCGGTAATACTATACCAAGCACTTTTTCCAAAATAAAACATACCTAATATAAAAACGGGTAAGGCAAAAGCAAGTTGAACATAGGGGTTCATTAGAAAATGAATATGCACACCTGGTATCATATGAATAACTAAAGGAACTGTAAATACAAAAGAAAATAAAGCGCGGTCTTTATCATTGTCCAACCATTTTTTAACTTCCTTTTCTTCCTGCCCCCTAACTTTATAACCTAGTTTTTGTATGCCCTTAATTAATGTTTCTTTATTTATTTCTTGAGGCATATCAAATTGTACTTCGCCATCCATAAAACTTACCTTAGGTTCTACTATGCCACTCGCTTGTAAATATTTATGTATTGATAAAGCGCAATTGGTGCAACTCATGCCGTCTACCTTCCACTGTACTGATTCCATAACCTTCTATTTTACTTTAAAGGTACGAAGACATTTTAGCTTATTTTAAAGCATTAATACGCTAGCAGAGATTCTATTCTTGCTTATCTTTGGTTTATGGAAATGAGCTATTCTCTAACAGAACTAAGTCAGGTGGCAGGGGCCCTCTTAAAGGCCTATGGTCATAAGCCTATCTGGGCTTTTCAAGCGCCAATGGGTGCAGGTAAAACCACCTTAATAGCTGCTATTTGTAAAGAAATGGGTATTAGAGACCATGTCACCAGCCCTACTTTTGCTATTATGAATGAGTACGATGCAGCGGGAAAATTGGTCTTTCATATGGATTGGTACCGTTTGCATGACGAAAAGGAAGCCCTAAGGGCGGGGGTAGAAGCTGCTTTAGAAGAAGCTGACCATTGTTTTATAGAGTGGCCTGAAAACGCCAAAGGTCTACTTCCTGAAGATACCCAAGTGTTTCAAATTGAAATTTTAGATGTTGAACATAGAAGGATTTTTATACCTTCATAAAAATATTTTACAATGAGTAGTATCAAACCACAAATACATAGTGCTTTTTCCTTTGAAACGCAGGAAGAGGTATTAGATATTCCTCAAAAAAGTAAGCCTTTGTTAATTGGTATTCCCAAAGAAACGGCATTTCAAGAAAATAGAATTGGACTCATTCCAGAAGCGGTAAGTGTGCTTGTTGCCAATGGCCACGAAGTATTAATGCAATCGAATGCAGCAGAAGGAAGCAGGTATTCAGACAATGATTATGCAGAAGCAGGTGCGCAAATTGTGGTTGATAAAGAAACAGTGTATAAATGCCCCATACTCGTAAAAACAGCACCTCCTGTAGAATCCGATTTACCTTTTTTACAAATGCATCAAACCATTATTTCTCCTTTGCATTTAACGGCGGTGAAAAAAGAATTGATGGAGCAGTTGATGGCTAAAAAAATTACGGCACTGGCGCTTGAAAATATAAAAGATGAAAATCAAAACTATCCTATACTAAGAAGTATGGGAGAAATTACAGGAAGCGCGGTGATGTTAATTGCAGGCCAGTACCTAAGTAATTTTAATCAGGGTAAGGGTATATTATTAGGAGGGGTGAGTGGTGTGCCACCCACTAAAGTGGTGATTATTGGTGCCGATATCATTGGAGAATTTGCCACACGTAACGCCTTGGCCTTAGGGGCCAGTGTGAAAGTGTTTGATAACAATGTTTCACGACTACAAAGACTTCAAAATAATTTAGGACAAAGAGTATGGACTAGTGTACTAGAGCCTAAAATTTTAGCCAAGCAACTTAAAACTTGTGAAGTAGCAGTAGGGGCTTTAAGAAATGATTTTGGAAGAGCTCCCATTGTGGTGACTGAAGAAATGGTGGCTGCCATGCGTCCGGGTAGTATTATTATTGATGTAGCCATTGATAGAGGTGGTTGTTTTGAAACCAGTGAATTAACCAATCACGAAAACCCCATTATGATTAAACATAATGTACTTCATTATGGTGTGCCGAATATTCCTAGTGGGTTTGCACGTACAGCCAGTCAGGCCATTAGTAATGTACTTATGCCTTTACTAGTACAAGTAGGTGATCAAGGAGGGTTGGCTGAAATTATTTGGCAACAAGCTCATTTAAGAGAAGGTATATATTTATACAAAGGGGCTTTAACCGATTTGTATATTAGTGCAAAATTTGATTTGAAATTTACCGATTTGAATTTGATTATTGCAAGCAGAAGCTAGTCTAGCTTATAATCCATTAAGTTTACTTGTGCTTTACAGAAATGATATTCTGCTGGATCATTGCTTCCTACAATAATTAATTTATGCATCGCATAATTCTTAATTAAAGTATCATATAAGGCATAGCCTTCTTTGTCTAAATTACTGCAAGGCTCGTCTAATAATAAAATAGGGCAGTCGGAAAAAATAGCGAGTGCTAATTTTAATCTTTGCTTCATACCACTACTATAATAACGAATTTGCTTATGGGCTGCATTTTTTAAACCAATGAGTTCCAATATTTTTTCTGTACTTAACTCTTTTTGGATGGGTTTAAATTGAGCTTGAAATTCAAAATGTTCTGTGGCAGTAAATTCTTCTACTAATTCTAAATAAGGAGCTGCAAAACTAATTTGCTCGTAAATATTGTTGGCGTCAAAGGGGGTCCACTCAATACTGCCCTTGGTAAGACCGCTATAGCCCGCAATAATTTGTAGTAAAGTACTTTTTCCAGAACCATTGTTGCCTACTAGTGCATAATGCTTACCTGCTTCAAATTGAAAACTAAGATTTTTAAAAATCCATTCTTTATTAAATCGTTTGCAGGCTTCTGCTAGGCTTATTTGCATAAATGATTAATCTTCTTCCACCAATCCTTTGCCAAATCTTTTAATAATACCTCTACCACTATCACGAATAAATGTTACAATTTCATCACGCTCATCAGTGGCTGGAATTTCTTCTTCAATAAATTCAAGAGCCTGTGTTGTATTCATTCCTTTGTTAAATATATAACGATAGATATCTAGGATATGGTTAATTTTTTCTAAATCAAAACCTCTTCTTTTCAATCCCACACTATTTACCCCGCCATAACTTAAAGGATTACGCACTGCTTTAATATAAGGAGGTACATCCTTGCTTACCAAACTTCCTCCAGCAATATAGGCGTGTTGCCCAATGTTTACAAACTGATGTACAGCACTCACACCTGCAATCCAAGCATAATCACCCAAGGTAACATGGCCTGCAATTTGAACGCTATTACTTAATATACAGTGGTTGCCAATAATACAATCGTGTGCAATATGACTATAGGCCATAATTAAACAGTTATTACCTACTTTAGTAATCCATCTGTCAGAAGTACCTCTATTAATAGTAACAAATTCACGAATGGTGGTATTGTCTCCAATTTCAACAGTTGTTTTTTCGCCATTAAATTTTAAATCTTGAGGGTCAGCACCAATAACAGCACCAGGAAAAATGCGACAATTTTTTCCAATTTTAGTACCATTCATAATGGTCACAGAACTTCCAATCCATGTACCTTCTCCAATGGTTACTTCGCCGTGTATAACGGTAAAAGGATCAATTTTAACATTGGAGGCAATTTTTGCATTCGGATCAATATAGGTAAAGGGATGTGTCATATTTATGCTAAGGGTTCAATTATTTATTTATTTTTTTTACAACTTGTGCCACCAAGTCTGCTTCAGTGACTACTTTTCCACCCACATATACGGTACCACGCATTTCACAAATACCTCTTCTAATCGGGCTGGTTAATTCCATTTTAAGTAACATGGTATCACCTGGTCTTACCATTTGTTTAAACTTGCAATTATCAATCTTTAAAAAATAAGTATCGTATTCACCTTTTGGCATGGCGTTAATACAAAGTATTCCACCAGTTTGTGCAAGGGCTTCAATTTGCAATACACCTGGCATAACAGGGTTGCCTGGAAAATGTCCAGGGAAGAACCATTCGTTGAAAGTTACATTTTTTACACCCACAATAACGGTGTCTGTTAATTCAATGATTTTATCAACGAATAAAAACGGATGACGATGTGGTAAAGTTTTTTCAATTTGCTCTAAAGCAAATACAGGTGTTGCTGTTGGGTCGTAAACAGGTACATCTTTAACGTGTTTATTTTTTTTGATGTACTGCTTAATTTTTTTAGCAAATTCAACATTGCTGCTATGACCTGGTCTATTCGCAATAATGCGCGCTTTAATAGGATAGCCAATTAAAGCAAGGTCACCAATAACATCTAATAACTTATGTCTAGCAGGTTCGTTGGGGAATCTTAATTCTAAGTTATTTAAATAGCCTTCGCTTTTTACTTCAATTTTGTCTCTTTTAAAAACCTTGGCAAGTCGGTTCATCTCTTGTTCAGTCACAGGCTTGTCCACGACCACAATGGCGTTATTAATATCGCCGCCTTTAATTAAATCATTTTTTAATAAAGCTTCTAGCTCATGTAAAAAACAAAATGTTCTGCAAGGAGCAATTTCAGATTTAAATTCTTTAATCGTTTTTAAGGCTGCATGTTGCGTGCCTAAAACTGGACTATTGAAATCTATTAATGTAGTGATTTGATAATCTAAGGCAGGAAGGGCTACCATTTCTACACGTTTCGCATCGTCGTAGTGAAAAATATTTTCATCAATACTATACCAAGCTTTTGCAGCATCCTGTTCTACCACACCTGCTTTTTCAATAATCTCCATAAAAGGAGCCGAGCTACCATCGATAATAGGAATTTCAGGTCCGTTGACTTGTATTAAACAATTATCAACGCCTAAACCAACTAAGGCAGCTAGTATATGTTCTACTGTACTTATTTTAGCATCACCTACTTGTAAAGTGGTTCCTCTACTTGTATCGGTGACTAAATCGCAGTCGGCTTTAATGATAGGTTGGTTAGGTAAATCTGTTCTTTGAAATTGATATCCAAAACCTGGGTTGGCCGGATTCAATGTCATATTTACTAAAACCCCCGTATGTAATCCAGTTCCACTAATACTAATGCTTTTTTCAATAGTATGTTGTTTGTCGGGATTAAAATGTTGATCCATGCTTTTATTGTTTAATGTATATCACCTTTGTATATCACCTTCTTAAAGCTGTGATATGCAGCAAAATTAGCTGATTTAACCTTTTTGAGACAGTTGTTGGACCATTATTTCCAATTCTTTAACTCTTTTTTCAAGTGCAGGTAGGTTTTTCTGGGCTACTTGTGCTCTTAGAAAGGCTGATTGCTCCCTAGCAGGATAACCAGATAGGGTCATACCCGCTTCTTTGAATTCCTTGGTAATACCTGTTCTAGCAGCAATTTTTATACCATCAGCAATAGTTATATGTCCAATGGTACCTGACTGGCCGCCCATCATAACCCCTTTTCCAATCTTAGTGCTACCACTAATTCCTACTTGAGCAGCAATGACCGTGTTTTCTCCTATTTCAACGTTATGTGCAATTTGAATTAAGTTATCAATCTTAACGCCTTTTTTAATAATGGTTGAACCAATGGTAGCTCTATCTATAGTGGTATTCGATCCAATTTCAACATCGTCTTCTATGATTACATTTCCAAGTTGTGGAATTTTTTGATAAGATCCATCTGCATTGGGGGCAAATCCAAAACCATCACTTCCAATAATGGATCCCGAATGAATGGTAATATTATTTCCTAATACGCAGTCCGAATAAATAATAACACCCGCATGTAGGGTAACATTATTTCCGATACTTACATTTTCACCTATGACAACATTTGGAAATATTTTTACTTTGTTTCCAGTTTTTACATTTTCACCAATGTAGGCGAAGGCCGCTACAAAATTTTGTTCACCTAATTGAGCAGTACTTGCAATAAAAGAAGGAGATTGAATGCCCACTAAATTTTCATTTTTCATTTCTTGGTACTTCGTTAATAAAGTAGCAAAAGCAGCATAGGCATCGGGCACTATAATTAAGGTAGGCTCTATTTTCTTTTTCAAGACCAAAGACTCATTTATAATTATAATTGAAGCCTTTGTTGTGTATAAAAAGTCCTCGTATTTCGGATTGGCTAAAAAAGAAATTTCCCCAGGCATGGCCGATTCAATTTTACCAAATTGATTTACCACGGCAGTCGCTTCTCCTTCAATTCTTCCTTGAATAAGTAAAGCAATCTGTTGGGCGGTAAATGAAATCATAGGGGTATATTTAAAATGAGGGGGTTATGCCTTTAACAAGCAAATGTAAAATTTTTTAACGGGTGCTGAAAGACTTTCATTAATGATCGTGTCTTGTATTTTAGAAATACTACTTACTTCGCCCGACTTAAGTAAAATTTTAATAGTTTCTACATCTTCTTTGTATAATGTATTAGAGGCAGTGCCTTTGAAACACAAATAGGATAAATCGGTATCATTCATAGGGAAGGCTGCCTTGGTTTGCGCATAGGCGCTGTCCCATTCTTGCTTTGAAATAGGATTTGATTGCATTTGACATTTATAACCTTTTCTAGTCATTAGCCTTTGGCATAATAAAGACAGCACTGGGTCGCTGTGGTGTTGCCATTTTTTAATGGCAAATAATAAATCGGTATCGTCTAATTGACAGTAAAAATCCAAATTAATATCGCTTAATTTTCCGCTAAACTCTCCTAAAAAATAATCTAAAACTTCAGAAATTTTTACGGCCTGATCTTTTTGTTGGTATAAGTATTGGGCACGTTCTACAATTTTAACCAACATATTTTCTGAAGCAATAACGGTTTTATGTTGGTAAACCTGCCAGTACATAAGTCGTCTTGAAAGAAGAAATTTTTCTACACTATTAATACCTTTTTCTTCTACTACTAATTCATTATTATGTACTGTGAGCATTTTTAAAATTCGCTCATAACCCACTACGCCTTCGCTCACCCCTGTAAAAAAACTATCTCGAGAAAGATAGTCTAAGCGGTCTACATCAAGTTGTCCGCTAATTAATTGGTGTAAAAACTTTTTAGGATATTGGTTGGTAAATATTTGAATCGCTACATCTAATTTGCCTTTTAAATTTTCACCGGGGCCTTCATTTAATTTTTGCATAATTAATATAGAGAGGTCCTCATGGCTAACACCTTTTAATAAAATATTTTCAAGTGCATGAGAAAAAGGGCCGTGTCCAATATCATGTAATAAAATAGCTGCTTTTGATGCCTGCGCTTCTTCAGGAGTAATCTCAATGCCTTTATCTTTTAACTCTGCAATGGCTATACACATTAAATGGTAGGCGCCTAGAGAATGATGCAGTCTTGTATGCACTGCACCGGGATAGACTAGCTGTGCCAATGCCATTTGTTGAATTCTTCTTAATCTTTGGTAATAAGGATGCGCGATGAGTTCAAATATAAGCGGGTCGTTGATGGTAATAAAACCATGAACGGGGTCATTGATAATTTTTCTTTGTGTAAAAGCCATAGTTAAATTGTGCCATAAAGGTACGAAATGTGAATAACTCCTAGCGCTAATTTAAAACAGTAATTCTACAAAAAACTACCTTTGTAAGGCAACGTATTATCCTATAAATCAATACTTACTATGAAATTGACCCAAACAACTTTAGATAAATTAGAGGACATTTTAGGCGAATCAGAATTTGTGGTGCGTTATGAGCGTGGTAATTTTCAAAGTGGCTGGTGTTTGTTAGAAGCTAAAAGAATTGTGGTCTTAAATAAGTTCTTAAATTTAGAAGCTAGAATTAATACTTTATTAGAGTTGATACCTGTTTTAGATATCCATTTTGATAAATTAACGCATGAATCTCAAAAGCTATATACAGAAGTGCAAAAGCTTTCATTGACAGAAGCTAAGATGATAGCAACAACAGCATAAATTAACGGTGGCATAAATTATTTAGTTTGCTCGATATTACTATTTTAGGATCAGGAACAAGCACAGGTGTCCCTTTAATAGGATGCGATTGTGAAGTATGTACCTCTACTAATTCCAAGAATAAAAGATTAAGAACAAGTATTAAGATAAGTTCACCCACCACTACTGTGGTCATTGATACAACCCCTGATTTCAGGTATCAAATGCTTAGAACCAATACTACCCATATTGATGCAGTGGTATTTACGCATCCGCATCGTGACCACTACGCAGGATTGGATGATATCAGACCTTTCAATTTTTTTTCGCATAAACCTATGGCTATTTATGCCAATGCATTAACCCAAGTGGCTATTAAAAGAGATTTTTATTATGCTTTTGAAAAAGATAAAGACGAGGGTTTGCCTGAAATGATTTTAAATACAATTGACAAGGATAATTTCACTATTGGAGACATTTCATTTACACCCATTCAGGTAATGCATAGAGAAATGCCCGTGCTGGGTTTTCGAATAGGTGATTTTACCTATATCACCGATGCTAATTTCATAACGGAGACAGAAATGGAAAAAATTAGAGGCTCGAAGATTTTAATTTTAAATGCCTTGAGAAAACAAACACATCCCACGCATTATAATCTAGAGCAAGCCTTGGCTGTAGTGTCTAGTTTAGATATACCTACAGTGTATTTTACGCATTTTAGTCATCAGATAGGACTGCATGATGAAGTGGAAGCTGCTCTGCCAAAGGGTATTCATCTAGCCTATGATGGACTTCAGTTCTCTGTTTAAAGCCACTACTTTTTAAGTAATTCCCTTTTATTTATTTTATCTATTAATTTATTTTTCTGATGGCTGGCAAGTATAAATACGCTGTATTTGCGTTTTAATATTGGCTAACTAGTGCAAAACTTACTTATGCAAAGTAGTTGGAAGTCCTATTTTATATTCTCTAAAAAAGAGCAAAGGGGTATCATGGTATTGGGCATCATTTTACTTAGCACAATGCTTATGGGCATACTATTACCTAGAAAAGAGAAAGCCATAAATAGTACGACTCAGCAAATTGGGTCCTTGTTTTATTTTGATCCCAATACTATGGATAGCATAACAGCTATTCGATTAGGCATACCTAGTCGACAAGTAATGACCTTAATGCGTTACAGAAATAAAGGAGGCAGGTTTTATCGTAAAGAAGATATAGCCAAACTCTATGGGCTTAAAAAAGAATTAGTAGAAAAATTAATCCCTTATGTGGCTATCAAAAATCTAGATAGAAATACTAGCTATAATACTTCCTATCGTAAAATGGTAGACTATAGCCATCAAAGATTTGCCAATAGAACAGGGCTAGTTAAAGAGGGTATAAATAAAAACTTAAATGAATGGAATATTGATATTAATCATGCCAATGAAAAGCAGTGGGCAGCTAAAACAAAATTAAGCCCAGCCATTATTCAAAATATTATCAGGTATAGAAATTATATTGGGGGCTTTACCAATTTGAATCAAATGAAAAAGGTTTATGGTTTCACTGAAGCCGATTATTATTTATTAAAACCACATTTACAAATAGGAAAAATGAATAAGCGTAAACCTAATGCTAGTAGAAT
>Ga0209401_1002720_pt1 | contig 11346 bp, 16 predicted proteins | sample M_140807_MF_Meta_FD_187318 | JGI IMG/M metagenome (GOLD analysis project Ga0209401, IMG submission 187318) | Freshwater microbial communities from Lake Montjoie, Canada to study carbon cycling - M_140807_MF_MetaG (SPAdes) (version 2) | ecosystem: Environmental > Aquatic > Freshwater > Lake...
AAAAGCCCGCACGAGGCGGGCTTGAAGGGAAGTGCTATTTCAGACTGGGGTGACCTCTGACTCATCACGTGGCAGCACAGCGTTGGCTTCTTCGCCCATGTCCCAGGTGTCTGGCCGGAAGGACTGACCCACAAAATGCTTTTTGCTATTTTCATACATACGCAGGCGAGCTTCGGTGATCAAATCTTTCAGTCCCGGTAACACAACGAAGCGCACAGGCAGGCGTGACTGCATCTCGTTCATGGCTTTCTCAATTGCACGCCAATCCTTATCGTCCAATTTCTTTGCTGACACCAGCTTGGCAAAAACGTGACCACCGGCTTTATCGTCATAAGGCAAGGGTTTAGTAATGTCAGCAGTTTCCATGGTTTTTCTGGTCAACCCTGCCAGATGATTGCCCTTAAGTTGGTCAAGACGTTTGCCATGTTTGATGTACGTATCAAAGTCATCAGCAGGGATCTGTGTAATTAGATAGATTGCAGTCCACGCACTCGGCAATTGATCTGCGTACTGAATAAAGCGTGGGTACACCTTACCGATTGCGATAAACTTGCGAATAGATGAGCTGCCATCGCGGTAGCCCACCTCTTTGCAGAAGTTCTGAAACTGATAGTTGTCCAGTACACGACTGGCTTCGTACACAACGCGGCATGTCTCCAGCGTTGCGCGGGCAGTTTTTTCCACGCCGCGTTTGAACTCTTGTACATAAAACGAGCGTTCATGTTTCACAAGGTTTTCATCCTCCTCAGTGGCGCGCTCAACGCTGAGCTTGGGTTGAGTGCCTTTGACGATCAGGTTATTCACTGCGTGATCAGCTGCTTTGTCAGTGGAGAATTTGACCTTTGCTTTGATCGCAATGCCAACTATCAAAATCGATAACAAAGAATACGACCTAGACACCCTGTCTGACGAGTGCAAAGCCCAATTGGCAAGCATTCAATTCGTGGAGCAAGAACTAGCTCGCCTTCAGGCTCAGGCTGCGGTGCTACAAACAGCCAAGGCGTCTTACTTGCTAGCCCTACAGAAATCTCTTCCCGTTGTAGGCGGAAGCGACACCATTAAACTTTCTTAAGTCCTAAAGTAAGCTTCAAATTCAAGGTTGAAGAGCAAAATAGCCAAAATAGGTTATTTAGACTGAAGTACCAAATTGATTGTGATATCGCTAAGCGGAACATCAATGAAGCCATTCAAAATGCCGGTAGGCTCTGCCGCAATGACATCAACCACATCCAGCCCTTGGGTCACTTTTCCAAAAACAGAATAGCCAGGGTTTGCAGCATTTTTATAATCAAGTGAAAAATTATCTGCAAGGTTGATATAGAACTCTGAAGTTGCAGAATTAAACACGGAAGTTCTTGCCATAGCCAAAGTTCCACGCTTGTTGGTCAGGCCATTGTTGGACTCAAGAAGGATGGGATTTAGTTGGCCCGTCTTTTTTACCAGGCCGGTTGTGTAACCACCTGCCTGAATCACAAAACCAGCGATTACGCGGTGAAAGATGGTGCTGCTATAAAAACCGCTGCCCACATAAGACAAGAAATTGGCTGACGAAACTGGCGCTAAAGCGGGCTCAAGTTCAACGGAAATGGTCCCCTTACTGGTTAGGAGAGCTACCTCTGGCTTGGGAACATTTAAAGAGCCCGAGTAGACAAGTTCACCTGCCTCTGTCTTGACTGAAAGCTTAAAGTCACCTACAGCTTTTACAAGGCAATTAAGTACCAGTAAATCAGTGCTGCTGTTATCTGCAAAACTGGGGTTTATGCAAGCAGTGCCAGCATCTACCACCAAGTTTGATCGTAAATCCTTGCCCCCAAGGTAAATGGTTGCCGTTCGACCAAACATCAGAGACTGGGCCTTAACTCCGGTGATAGTGGGAGGAAATCCACTACTACCTCCGCAGCCTGAAATGACAAGGAAGACGCAAATGGTAAAAATGAGTTTCAGTAATGACATGCTCACTAGTTTAATTTAAATAGTGAGCAAAGCGCTTGAAACAATTCTCTAGCCGGTACTGAAGGTCACTGAGTTTGAGTTACCGACTGGACGATCACGCTTTGGCTTGGAAAGTCGCTCAGGCCATACTGAGTTGAAGTAGGTAACTTTGCAAGGGCATCCAGAACAGGCCTACCACTGATCACTTTGCCAAAGACCGCGTACCCGCCATTGGCCGTGTCTAAACCGCTGTTATCCGATAAATTGAAAAAGAACTGTGAAGAGGCTGAGTTCAGATCTGCTGTGCGGGCCATTGCAATGGTGCCCTGTAAATTGCTCAGGCCTTTTCCCACCTCTAATGCAATTGATGGCCTTTGGCCTGCTTGCGCGCTAGGCGAAGGCGTTAACCAACCGCCTTGTGCAATAAAGATGCCGCTAGTTACGATGCGGTGAATGATGGTGTTGTCGTAGAACTTGTCGTTCACATATTGCAAAAAATTGTTTGAAGTAAGCGGTGCAGCAGTGGCGTTAAGTTCTATCAATACCGTGCCCAAATTGGTCACCATTGACACTTGAGGGTTGGGAACATCAAAGGATGCTAACTTAATGACAGTGCCATCAGCCAACTTGACTTCAAATGTTACTGCACCTGCTCCAACTGCTCCCACAGTACAAGTGACTGATTTTGAAGTTTCTGAGCCACCGCTTACCAACGCCAAGCCCCTGCAATTTTTGGTGGATACATTCAAATCTTTGTCCAAAGAGGAACCAGTGAGTGTGAATTGAGCGGTTTGTCCGAAGAAAAGTTGATTGGCATGTATATCCGAGACAAATGGGGCAGAGCTACTGCCGCCGCAGCCAGGTAGGATTGCTAGGCTCAAAGAATAAAGCAAGGCTTGAAATGGGATGCGCATGGGAGAGTAGAGGAAGAGTTGAAAGCTAGAAATGTCTAAAACATTTGGGCAGGAAAATGAGAAAGTGGTGCCGCTTGTCGGATTCGAACTGACGACCTACCGCTTACAAGGCGGTTGCTCTACCAACTGAGCTAAAGCGGCACGGGTGCAATTTTAGCCTCGCCCCTGGGCGTTTCCTAACCCTCAAACCAAGTTGCCGTTTACAAGCATCTTTTTTGCTTGGGATTCAGCGAGAAAGGCAGCGGGGCTGGATGATGTCCGTATCCACGACTTGCGCCACAGTTTTGCATCGTTCTTGGTTAATGCGGGTCGCACCCTGTACGAGATCCAACTTCTTTTGGGACACACCCAGATCAAGACAACAGCGCGTTATAGCCACCTGTCCAAGGACACGTTGCTGGACGCCACCAATTCAGTCAATACGGCTCTTGGCGGGGTGTTTATGCCGATGGTGTCGGCAAGCCCAGCTGCGCGTCCTCAACTCACAGCTGCTTGAAATAGGTTGACAAATCTTAGCGATCAAATGACAATTTAGTCCAGCACGATATTAGCAAGGCACGAAAATGACAGTCATAGCATCTCATTCCTCTGTAAAAGTAGTTGGCGCCAATGGACAAATTTCATTGGGCAAGCAATTCGCTGGGCGGCAAGTTCTGGTCGAGGAACACGAGCCGGGTGTTTGGATGGTTCGAACTGCCACCGTCATCCCTGATAACGAACGGTGGCTGCATGAGCCTCAAGCAGCAGCTGACATGAGCTCTGCACTAACCTGGTCCACAGCCACCCCTGCCACTGATACAAACGCCGATGCATTGATGAAGAGACTTAGCGATGGCATCAAGTGAGCCAAATAGCAACGTATTGCTCGATCTGAACAACCCGACATTTCAGGAAAACTTGTTTGGACTACAAAAGCCGGAAAGGCTTGCTGCACTGGACACACTGAAAAAGATTCGCCAACTTAATTGGGCACAGGTATATCGGGACAACGGTCTCAAGTGGGAAAAGGTCGTCAGTGTTCGACCTGCGCAGGGTATTGACGCTATTTATTCATTTCGAATTACGCAGTCTCGAAGAGCAACGGCATACCGAGATGGGCCATATATGCGCTTCCTCACCGTGGCGCCAGATCACGATAGCACGTACGGCAAAAAGTGACGCTGGTTCATTGAGCAGAAACACCAAACTTCAGGCCCGTGGCTTTAAGCACAGCGCTGAGTGTTCGGATGGTGGGGTTGCCGCGAGAAGACAGCGTTCGGTAAAGCGTCTCGCGTAACAGGTCAGTCTTTTGTGCAACAGAGGCCATGCCGCCTCGTGCTTCCACAACTTTTCTCAAAGCCGTGAGGTAAGTCTTTGGGTCATCGTCTTCACTTGCGGCGTTGAGATACTCGGCTGTAAACTCTGCATCCTTTAATTGCTCAAATAACCAGTCGTTGTGTTTGATCGTGCTCATTTCTTTCCCCTTTTCTGCCATTGATTCCAGCGCTTGATGGCTCTTTTAAGCTAAAACAACACAGAGGTACGCACACCTGAGCCACGACACCTTGATGGCTGCCACCAATTCGGTCAATGCGGTTCTGGGCGGAATGTTTATGCCGATGGTGTCGGCAAGCCCTTCTGCTCAGGTGCAGTTGGTTCAGTGAGCTGAAACTCAAGCAGCCTGCAAGTACATGTCGATGTGCATGGATGTGTAGGGGCAAGTCACACCACCGCCGTCTGTTCGCTCGAGCAGTCCAAGTTGAGCCAAAATCACAATGTCGTCGTGAACACGCTTGACGTCACGGTCGACTACTCGAGCCAACTCTCGCACAGACATCTCGCCCTTGCCCTGAGCAGCTCGAACGATGTCCCACCGCTTTTCTGACAATTGGCCAAAGAACTGCGCTGGCGTTTCAAAGTTAAGTACTTCACCTTGATAAGTATCTGATTTGGCTGCAACGCCAACTGCACGGATTGCCGCCTTCCAGTCAGGCTGCAAAGTAATGGTCAGGTTTCTCTGAGTCATGGTGCTCTCCTAGTTTCTACGGTTGCAATAAAGTCTTCAAGCAATTGGTCAACGCTTGTGAAAGCGTAGGGCAATTCTTTGCCATCAATGTGACAGTGGTCGCCCTTACCGCGCTCATTGTCAAAGCCAACGATGCGAACGCCTTCTACAACATAAACAGCCCTGTACTTGTAGCCATGGTCAGTTGGCGGAACAGGCTTGGGTACTTTCCAAATCACAATTTCCAAGATAGAACCATCAGGGTTGATGTTCTTGATAGCGGTGATTAATTGGGCTGCCATGTTGGCGATTATGCCAACACCTAAAAATGTTGTCAATTACGCCAACAGTCGCTTGGGAAAGTGACCCCATCTACCCAGTATGCGAATTGATCTTGAAGAATTCATATTTGTAGCTACAATGTACCTCATTTAGGAGACATTTATGACCGCCAGTAGCGTTGTTAGAGCAAGGATTGATGACAGTATCAAACAAGAAGCCAGCATTGTGTTGGCCTCTATGGGCCTTACCGTATCTGATGCAATGCGCATGATGCTCACCCGTGTTGCACGAGAGCAAGCTCTGCCGTTTGAGCCACTGGTTCCAAATGCTGCCACCATTAAAGCAATGAAAGATGCACGCAGCGGAAAAACCAAGAAACACGCAACTATTGAGTCACTGATGGCTGATCTGAATTCGGACGATTGAGCGCACCAGCCAGTTCAAGAAGGACTACAAACGTGAGTGCAAGGGTCAGCATAGGTTGACCGTTGAAGATGACTTGGTTACTGTCTTGAAGCAACTGATGGCAGATAAGCCGCTTGCAGCAAAGTACAGAGATCACCCGCAGAGATGATTTAGGACTTGTAAATATAGTAGCGGTGAAAGTTGCATTGAATGCTGACGATGTGATCAACTACAACCTGCCAAGCGATATGGATGCAAAGCCATCAAGTCCTAATTACGAATCGTTTGTTGAGCATTTTGGAACCAAAGCAGTTGAGCTTGATGCCATTCCAGTTCAGTTACTTCAACAAAAATTACGCGAATCAATTGAACAGTACTTGGATATGGATGAGTTCAATGCCCAGCTCAAGCTGGAGCAACAAGATGCCGTTGAAATTGAGGCTTATCGTAAAGTTTTAATGGAGACCATCACCCCCATCAAAAAAGATGATTCAGAAGACCCACCACTCCCCATACCAACGACTTGACGTTAGGAGTCCCATCATGGCTACGCATACGAATCCGCTCAAACAAAGCCGTGCAGAAATCCGCCGGCGTATCTGCGCCATGCCGGTCAGCCGGCAACAGGTTCGGCTCATGCAAAAAGCCATCAAAGAACTCCAACAGGAGAATGCTTTGCTACGATACATGCTGTGTATCCGGTAGAAGTCATGTGTGGCATATCAAATGACTCTACCAGTGGTAGTGTGGAAAAGGGGCGCGACATTAACATTGTTAATGTGGAGTTAACACTGACCACTGCTGGTGGAAATATCGTTTGCCGGCGTTGTAATGCCACATCCAAACGCACTAAAGTTCAATGCGGTGGGCCTGCCATGAAGGGCAAAAATAAGTGTAGGACTCATGGTGGCCTAAGTACTGGGCCACGCACAGATCAGGGGAAACTGAGGTGTACACAAGCCAAAACTATCCACGGCAAAGACACACGTGAAGACAGGCAAGTGCACCGCTTAGCCATGAAGCGCCTCAGGCTATATGCCCAGATTCTGGGTGTCCCGTTCAGGTCTGACGCAGGCGATAAACGGCTAAAGTATTTGCGGTAAACATACGATGTAGGGGGTCGTTTGAGCACCCTCTGGAATTAGTGGCACAGCACCCCTTGGCCCACATTAAATAACCCCTGTACACAACGTATCAAATTTGATACACTCAGCACATGGAAGCAATCTTAGCTGTCAAATTCTTCGCCAACTCACTAGGCACAGAGCCTGTGCGCGACTGGCTCAAAGGCCTTGTTGCCATTGACCGCAAAATGATTGGCGAGGACATCAAAACGGTTCAACTTGGCTGGCCACTTGGTATGCCATTGGTGGGCCATTTAGGCGGTGGTCTTTGGGAGGTAAGGACTAAGTTGGACAACCGCATTGCACGGGTGCTGTTTGTATTGGATGGCTCAACCATGGTTCTGCTGCATGGCTTTATCAAGAAGCAACAAGTAACTCCGAAACCAGATCTTGATTTGGCAAAAGAGCGGATGAAAGAATTGAAACGGAGATAAATATGGCTAAGAAAAATATTGGATCGAGCTTTGACGATTTCCTGAAAGAGGAGGCCATGCTTGAAGAAGTCACGGCTGTTGCAATGAAGCGGGTTATCTCATGGCAGATCGCCCAAGAGATGAAGGCGCAGCAACTGACCAAGACTGCATTGGCTAAGCGTATGCACACCAGCCGCGCAGCCCTAAATCGTCTTTTAGATGAAAACGATTCCAGCCTGACACTCACCACGCTTGCAAGTGCCGCTGCCGCGCTGGGCAAAAAGGTCAATCTTCAGTTGGCTCCAGCCTAACGCTGGTTAATATCGCCATGATGTTTCAGCTCGTCTAGGAAGAGATCGGTGTAGCCACACCATTGAAGGAGGTTCAGGTGGACAACATAGGGCTGAACTTCACTACCATCAGGTTACCAGTCAAGCCCCAGTTTCTGGAACTTGTTACGCAGCTAATTAACGCCTGCCATCAATTCAGGCAACTAAAAAACAAACCTAGTGCAAAAGCTGAAGCTGAACGCTTCTTGCATTGCCATACCTTGATTGAGGGCCTTTATCAAACTTGGTCATGCCAATCAACGTATGCGCGTCTTAATGTGTACCTGAGCCCAAAGTATTACCACTCAAAAGAGTTTGGAAAGATTAACAACCTGACGCAGTACTACGTTGAGGAAACAGTTTCCGCTTTGAACCAACTCGGCTGGATTGAAGTGGTTGTCGGAAGAAGAGTAACCACCACGGATACCTTACCAACCCAGCTAAAAGCGGTAGGAAGTCTTGAAAAAATCTTTGAGCAGTACTCCCTTCGCTGGAGTCCACTGAAAATCCCAAAAGATGGAATCGTGCTTCGCGACTACGACAGGTCATCCAAGGAGAAGTTCAAACTTAGAGTCCCGCAAACTTCAGCCGTTCGCAAAATGAACGTCAATGTTCGCCTTATCAATGAACATTTGAACAAGCAAGCTATGTGTTTGCATGTGAGCAATCTGAATTTGAAGAAGCTCATACTCCGAATGTCGACTCCAAAGTACCGTTCGCATTGGCATCAGACTGTCCCTGAGAAGCAAGGCAGAGTTTTGAACTTCAACCATGTGTGCCTGAGACGGGTGTTTTCCCGCGGCAGCATGGAGCGCGGTGGACGATTCTATGGCGGTTGGTGGCAGTTTATTCCTAGTGAGTTCCGTGAGTTCATCACGATCAATGGGCTGGCAACTGTTGAGATCGACTTTAGTGAACTCCATCCAAGGCTCCTCTATATGAGCCAGAACCTTGCGCCGCCAACAGGGGATCTGTACGACGTTGGCCTACTGGTTGATGGGAAAACATACGATGCAAAGGTAGAGCCATATAAAACCCAGCGCGGTATTGTTAAAGAGGTATTTAACGCCTTGCTCAATGATGAGTCAGGCAGTTATCGCCTAAGTACCAAGAAAGTTAAGCAAATTGGACTTAGCTTTGGCAAACTTAAGAAACTTATTCTGAAGCGTCACCCGCCGCTTAAAGCTGTTCTGGGCAAAGGTGTTGGCTTGGGCTTTCAGTACATTGACTCTCAAATAGCCGAGCAAGTCATGTTGGAGCTACTGGGCAAAGGCATCACCTGTCTGCCAGTCCACGACAGTTTTGTGGTTCCAAGGCATCAAGGGCAAGAACTCACGGTCGCCATGAACAAGGCTTTCGCCAGTATCACAGGAGCAAACATGGCGAAGCTGAAACCGCCATCAAACTACAAGTCGGATTTCCAAATGACGTTTCTGCCTAACGGAGAACTTGACCGTGAAGCCATGTTCAAGATGCATGAAGAGGCTATCCATAACCACTTTGTGCGTAGTCGCTTACAAGCCATTAGCAGGTGAAGCCAACAAGTTGTCTCCACACTACCCAACCCACTGCCACACTGGCCTACATAGTGAAGAAACTTTTCGTGGTATCTCTCTGGAAAGCCAATAAATTCAAGGTTCTTTGAGTTTTCAGGGTGTGAATCGGGAAATCGGCTAATACCCCCACCCCTTGTCAAATCCTGCCCAGTGCAGACCCACCATGGGGGCACAGTCCATATAAGGCCCTTGTCTTAGGGCACAGGGTTACAAAGTATTTTGCTCAAGTGACTGGCGCAGAGAACTTAAAAGTTATCTAGGTGGCAACGTTGCCACATGACCGCCACTACATCAAGAAAGCTTAATGGTGTCGCTTCCACCCAAAACGGGAAGAGATTTCTGAAGAGCTTGTAGGTACGCAGCTTTAGCTGTTTGAAGCACTGCAGCCTTAGCTTGAAGGCGAGCAAGTTCCTGCTCCACAAATTGAATGCTTGCCAATTGGGCTTTGCACTCGTCAGACAGGGTGTCTAGATCGTATTCTTTGTTGTCGATTTTGATAGTTGGCATTTTGGTTACTTTATCGGCATAGGGGGCAGTCAACATGCAGTTGCGCTTCGCTCGTCGTGATCAACTTGCGACGGGACTTGCACACGTAGGAGTGCGCCCATGCTGGGCGCACCATAAAAAAACCCCACCCCGTTGTGAGGGGCAGGGTTTTGGCGTTTAAAAAATATTTAAACGCTATTAGTGCAATTAAGAACCGATGATAGAGAAGTTGGCAGTACCGAGCAAAGCGTAATTTGCTGCAGTCATGTCAACAGTACCAATCAATTGAACCACGTCTGCCGTTTCAAGCACTGTGTTAGTGACGCCACCTGCAACATCAACCATCAATACAACCATCTTATTGTTCGTGCTGTCATGCAGCGTAACGAAGACATCGTCACCGTTGGTAAAGCCAGTGATAGTGGAAGTACCAATTGCTGAATTAAACAACGTCTGCAGGTCGCCGGCAACAGCTGTTGATGCTGTCAGCTTAACTAAAGCAGTCGCTGCTACCCATGCCGTACCAATAGAAGCGCTACCCATGGAAATAATCCCTGTAGAACCAGCGGCAACTGCTGTATTTGCAGTCAGGCCACGAGACGCGGAGGCACCCGATGACGCCAGAGTAGAGCTCAAGCTCAAGATGTCAATGCCGTTTGCACCGCTGATGGAGAAGTCCGAGACGTTAGGTACCAGTGCATACGCTGTAGCTGCAGCTGTTGCAGCTTGGGCAGAAATACCGCCCAAAATGTATGTATCAGCACCGCCGCCGCCCGTCATACGGTCAGCTGCAGTTACCGCGGCACCACCAACGGTGTTACGGAAGGAGTCCGCACCAGCACCACCTGTAAACAGGTCAGCAGAAGTTGAACCGACGATAGTTGCTGGACCAGCACCACCTGTGAAGATAGCACCAGCAGTACCGTTAGCCAGAGTAGCATTTACAGAGCCAGTTGAGCCAACACCTGTTGTTGTCAAGTTGTCAGCTGTAACTGTACCCAGCGTGAATGCGGCAGTACCGGACACGTTTACAGTCTGCGTACCGAGAGCTGCTGCAGTAGTAACGTTGGCAACACCGAACGCCGTAAGAGCAGTGGTGGGCGAGTAGTTGATGTTTACTGTCTCTGTTGATGCCGCAGTAATTGCACCGGTTACACTGATTGCAGACAGGATCGAAGCGAAATTAAAGGTAACTACGTCATTCAAGTTAGTACCCTGTTGAACAATAATCAAGTCCTGGATTGAAGAGTCACGAGCCGCTGTCGGTGAGTCAGTAATGGTCAGCGTGTGGCCGCCCGTCTGAGCCGGCAATGTAATCGTTGTACCAGTCACAAGGCTTGCACCTATATCCGAGAAGTTAATACCAGCCAAGCCTGTAACGGCACCTGAAGCTACAAAATCCATGCTAAGAACATCGCTAGGACGGAAAGTCAATGCACCGGTATATGCTGGTGATACTGCAATAATGTTTGCAGCATTCATGTCAGCTGCAGCACCAAAAATGGTCACGTTTCCAGCGCCATTCAATGTTCCTGTTGCAAACTCTGTTACGTTTGTGTTCAGGTTCAGAGTTGTTGTAGCGTTTGCATTGATTGCCAAAGCTGTTACAACACCAGTACCAATGGTGAACGTTGGGCTTGTAGCTGCTGATGTACCTGCAGTACCATTTAAGTTCAATGTATAAGCGGCAGTTGGATTGGTAATGGGCGTAATAGACAAATTGCCTGTATAGCCTGCACCTAAACCGAATGCTGTTCCTGAAACTGCGCCACCAATAAGGCCTGTGGCTTGAGTACCAGTTACATTGAACAAGGTTGTTCCAGGTGTTTTAGCAGATGCATCAAATGCTGTACCAGCAACCAACATATTCAGGTTAATTGTCTCAATACCAGAAATTACTGAACCAGCAGCCCAGTCACCT